>Ga0210406_10004612_pt1 | contig 14656 bp, 13 predicted proteins | sample IncBWC30MmetaG_FD_155454 | JGI IMG/M metagenome (GOLD analysis project Ga0210406, IMG submission 155454) | Forest soil microbial communities from Barre Woods Harvard Forest LTER site, Petersham, Massachusetts, United States - Inc-BW-C-30-M | ecosystem: Environmental > Terrestrial > Soil >... | reverse complement strand
GTCACCATCTGTTTCTGAAGCATCGGCGCTGCCCCAAGTCACGCTCCATCACCGGTGGCCGCTCGTTTTTTCGATTGTATTGCTCTCGGCCGCTTCATCCGTTTTCGCGTGGCGACAAAACCATCTGGCGGTCGTGGGCGGGCCTATCTCCATGGCCAAGACGCTGTGGCTGAACTACATGCTCATCGCCACGTACATCGTGCCTTTCTTCCTGTGGCGCGATAAGACGCTCGCGCCGGAAACGCGCAGCCTGTTTGGATGGTTGTTTGCGAGTTTCGCTTTGCGAGCTCCGATCGAGCTCTGGATCATTTTCTTCACGCGCGTCTGGCGGTGCGGTTACGGGATTACGCACGATCTTTTGACCGTGGGCTTACTTGTTTTCTTACGATGGAGGATGAGCTCGGAGCTGGCGCGACGGGAATATATGGCGCTGCGTGTCGCGACATTGCTGCAAATCACACTGTTCGTCGAGATGTTCATGGCCTGGGAATTCAGCAAACTGGCTTCTCCCGCTGAAGGAATTTATTTTGCCGCGGATACACCGCACTTCCGCTTCGTTAATGTTGCCAGTTGGATTGCGGTAGCCATTGGCTATCCCGCCTTGCTGTATCTCTTGTCCCGGAATCGAGAGGAGCCCCTGCATGTTCAGTGAAATCGGCCCTGCCACGCGTTTGTCCATTTCCGATCGCCAGAAACTGTATGAGTTGCTGGAGCGCCACTATGAACACGTTTCCTGGGCGCAATTCGAGGCGGACCTTGCGGAAAAGGACGCCGTGATCGTTCTTCGCGATGCGAGCGACCTGCCTTGCGGGTTTTCCACGCAGAAAGTGATGCACATTACCGTTGACGGCCTTCCGGTGCGAGCTATTTTCTCGGGCGACACGATCATTGATCCAAATCACTGGGGAGAGCAGGAACTGGGCCGGGCGTGGTGCCGCTACGTCGGGCAAGTCCGCGCCGTCGAGCCGGAAACGCCGCTGTACTGGTTTCTGATTTCGAAAGGGTACCGCACCTATCTCTACCTGCCGGTGTTTTTCAAAACGTATTACCCGGCTTGCGGGTGGCCCACGCCTGCGGCGGAGCAGCACATTCTGAACACGCTGGCACGCGAAAAATTTCCCGAGGACTACGACGCCGAAAGCGGGCTGGTCGTTTTTCCCGAGTCGCGGGGCAATTTGAAGCCGGAGCTGGCGGTGGTTCCTCCGCACCGGTTGAAAAATCAGCACGTGCAATTTTTTCTCTCGTGCAATCCGCACTACGCGGAGGGCACGGAACTGGCGTGTCTGGCAGAAATCTCTCCAGAAAACATGAGGTCATACCCGGCGCGCATCCTGCAGGAAGAGGAATTGAAGACGGCCGGGCTGCAAGTCGAGAGCATAAATGCTTGAGAAGACAATGCGCGGAGCGGCGCATGCAGCGTGGCTGGCAAGCTGCTGGGTCCCGCATCACCAGATGCGTCGAGCGCAGAAGGATCCGGCGGAGGCGCAGGCATCGCTGCTGGATTGGTTGCTGCGTGCCAACGCATCTTCGGCATATGGCCGTGAGTATGGGTTTAGCCGGCTGCGCAATGCGCGCGAGTTTCAGAGAGATGTTCCCATCGTGGGCTACGATGAGCTTCGGCCGTGGATCGAACGCATCAAAGCAGGAGAGCAAGCGGTTTTGACGGAAGAGCCGGTCCTAATGCTGGAGAAGACCAGCGGCACGTCGACTGCCGCGAAATACATTCCATATACATCCTCTTTGCGCAAAGAGTTTCAGCGTGCCGTGGGCGCATGGATGTTCGATCTATACACGCACAATCCTACTTTGGCCAACGGAACCGCTTACTGGGCCATCACGCCACTGGCACGCGAGCCCGAAGTCACCGCGGGCGGGTTGCGAGTTGGATTCGAGAACGACACGGAATACCTGGGCGCGGCCGAGCGTTTTTTTGTCCGCAAGATCCTGGCGGTGCCGGAAGAAGTGGCACGCATTCCCGATCTCGATATCGCTCTGTATGTGACGCTGCGGTTCCTTCTGCAATCGGCGTCGCTCCGTTTTATTTCCGTGTGGGCTCCGAGCTTTCTCATGATTTTGATGGACCATCTGCAGATTCAGGCGGAGCAGTTGCTGGCCGACCTGCATGACGGTGCGCTCCGGCCTCCGGGGATATTGCCTGAGGCGATTGCTTCATTGTTGCAAAGCAAATTGCGCCCCGAGCCGGCGCGTGCGCGGCAGCTGGAACGCGCACGGCAAGAGTTCGGCTCACTGCGTGCGCAAGACGTGTGGCCAAACCTTCGCGTCATCAGCTGCTGGACGGATGCTTCTTCACGGACAGCGGTTCCCGCACTGCGCGAGCTGTTTCCTGGCGTGCTCATCCAAGGCAAGGGCCTATTGGCCACGGAAGGCGTGGTTTCCGTGCCGCTGGTGGAGCACGGGGCATGCATGGCGGCCGCGACTTCGCATTTCTACGAATTTGTTGAGCAATCGGGCGCAACGCCGCGGCTGCTCCATGAGCTGGAAGCAAACCACGAATACTCCGTTCTGCTTACGACTGGCGGAGGGTTATATCGCTATCGTCTGGGCGACCGCGTGCGTGTGACGGGTTTTGCTGGTAACACGCCGCTGCTGGAATTTCTCGGCAAGGAGGATGGCGTCAGCGACCTGTGCGGCGAAAAGTTGAGCCCGGCGTTCGTTGGATCTGTTCTGCACGAGTTATCGGTCGAGCGCGCGTATTCGTCGGACTTTGCGATGCTCGCGCCATCTCAACAGGAAAGTCCGCACTACGTTCTCTTTCTGCAAGGTGCAGCCGTTCAGACAGATTTGGCGGCTCAATTGGATAAGAAGCTTACGCAGAATCCTCACTACGCGTATTGCCGGCGACTTGGACAGTTGGCGCCGCCGCGGATTTTTCATGTCACGAGCGACGCGGACGAGTCCTATCTGCGATGCTGCGTCGCCACGGGCCAGCGCGCGGGGGCCGTGAAGGCTGTGGCATTGCATCGGATGACGGGCTGGGAAGATTGTTTTCGTGGTGGATGGACGAAACAACGCACCGAGCTGGAGGTGGAAGAGTGAGCGTGGCAACGGTGATCGCTCCTCTGCGTACTCGCTTTGCCATCACCTTGGCAGCACGCGGCGACGACGCGGAACTCCGCGCGCTGCTGCGCGACAATCCCATGAATGGCTCGATGCAAGTTACCTTCGAGCGTGAACCTGATTTTTTTGCGGCGTGCGCCATTCGCGGCAGCCTCCACCAGGTGGGTGTTGGCCGAGACCTGGAGTCCGGACGCATCGTGGGACTAGGTACGCGCTCGATCGCAGAAGCATTTGTAAATGGACAAGCGGTTCCTTTCGGCTGGCTGAGTGACTTGCGGCTTGCACCCGCGTATCGAGGCGGGACATTGGTGGCGCGTGGCTATCGATTCCTGCGTCAACTGCACGGCGATGGCCGAGCGCAATTCTATGGCACGGTTATTTTTCACGACAATCAAATGGCCTTGCGGACAATTGCCGCCACGCGCGCGGGTTTGCCGGCCTACCACGACCTAGGAGTCATGCACTGCCCAGGCATCAACCTGCGTCGCCGCAAGCCGGCGATGGCTTCGGATTGCGAAATTATTCGTGGCCGGCGCGAACTTCTGCCGGAGATTGTGGACTGCCTGAATCGCAATAACGCGCGCAAGCAATTCGCGCCGGTTCACAATGTGGAGACTTTAATCCGCGGCAATCGCTGGAAGGATTTTCAGCCGTCGGATTTCTATGTTGCCCGCCGGAACAATCGCGTAATCGGTGTCGTGGGCCGATGGGATCAGACCGCTTTTAAACAAACGCGAGTGATCTCGTACGGCAAGCGCTTGCGTTGGATGGTGCTCGCAGCCAACGCGGTACAAACACTGCTCGGAGCACCGGCTTTTCCAGAGCCCGGGCAATACGTTCCCTTCTTCTACGTGAGTTTTATCGCAGTGGACAGGGACGATCCCCGAATTTTCCGGGCGCTGCTTCGTGAGGTCTACAACGACTCCGTGGGAAGCTCGTTTCGCTACGCCATGGTCGGTCTGCACGAACGCGACCCGCTGCTGGCGGTGCTCAAAGATTATTCGCTGACGCCGTTCGCGGGGCGGCTTTTCTGTGTGTGCTATGCCGATGGAGAGGCTGTATTTCGGAGCCTGGATAACCGTGTTCCTTATGTAGAGGCGGCGACGCTATGAGCGCACTCGCTGTAACTTGCCTGATCGAAAGCGCGGCGGTGGATCACCGCATGCGGTTCATTCCCGAGGAATTTACACCGCTGTACTACACGCCATCATATCGAGTACTGACGGAGGAGCAACGGCTGCGCTACAACCAGCTCCAGGCGCTGTATTTCAGCGAGCAGATCATCTTCTTCGAAACGGCAATCGGGAGAAAGGTCTTGGAAGCGCTGCTGCGCGATTCATTGCCACCGCAACTCAAGAAGGGATTGCGCCAGTTCTTGGAGGAGGAGCAGCAGCACACGGAAATGTTCCGGCAATTGAACCAGCAGTGCGCGCCGCATTTCTATGGAGCCGGTTATTTTTATTTCATTGAGACTCCGCGTGCGTGGATGGCAGCCCTGAACTGGGCGACGCAGCGCCCGCGCTTATTCCCAATGTTTCTCTGGCTTATGCTCCTCCAGGAGGAGCGGTCGCTGTTTTACTCGCGGAGAGTCATCGCTCACCGCGAAGAGTTCGAGCCTCATTTCGTGAAGACACACCGAACGCACCTGGCCGATGAAGTGGGCCATGTGAGATGGGATGAGGAATTGATTGAAGAGCTGTGGGAATGCGCCAATCCTTTTCTGCGAAAAGTGAACGCGGAATTGTTTGGGTGGATGCTCGGTGAGTTTTTCAGTGGCCCAAAGCGGGCGCAATTGAGAGTTGTTCACGAACTGACGCGCGAGTTTCCGGAGTTGGCGGACCTTCAGCCGGAAATGCGACGCCAACTGCTGTCCCTATCCGAAGATGACGCTTATCAGAGGTCACTCTATTCGCGTGAAACTGTTCCCAGAGCTTTCGCACGGTTTGATGAATCACCTGAATTTCAATCGCTTGAGCTCAGTGGCTACCGCCGCCGGCCGGAGGGGGCGCGATGAATCGCGCCAATCTCGCGATCCCTGGGCGGCTGAATCTAGTTATCGCCACAGTTCAGCTCGTTGCTCTTTGCTCGATTCTTTGGGCCGCCGGACAAGTTCACCAGTGGGGATGGGTGTTTCTCCTTGCGCTGGCATACGGAATCGTCATGAATTCCGGCTACGCCATGCTGCATGAAGCGGAGCACAACTTGTTGCATTCGAATCCGATCGTGAATCAATCCGTGGGAGCGGTACTGGCGTTGTTCTTTCCGGCACCGTTTCACCTGATCCGGCAAGGCCATATCGGCCATCACGTTCGAAACCGGTCAGACGACGAGGCGTTCGATCTTTATTTTGAGGATGAAAACCGCTTTTGGAAGTACGTCCAGCTGTACGGGACGCTGACGGGCATGTTTTGGGTGCTGATTTACTTCACGAATTTTGTCGTGCTGTTCAGGCCGGCGATTATCACGCCGCGCTACACGCGATTCAATCGCCCGACGGAGGCCTTCCTCGAATCACTGAATCCCAAGTACCGGAGAATCATTCAGCTCGAAGCGCTGGCCGTGATTTTGATGCACGCGGGGATGATCTATTTCTGGAAAATTCCCATCCTTCACTATTTCGCGGTGATGTTTGGTTTCGGATTCATCTGGTCGGCCATGCAATACGCTCATCACTACGGGACCGTGCGCGACGTTCAGAAAGGGGCCATGAACCTGAAGACGCTTGGAGTTCTGGATCGCGTATGGCTGAACCACAACTGGCACCTGAATCACCACATACGTCCGACTGTACCGTGGGTGTACTTGCCAACACTTTCCAAACCGCACGAGACTCGAGGCAGCCTGGTGAAAGCCTATTTGCGTGAATGGCGCGGGCCAAACTTTTCCGATGAACACGTGGAGAATCGCTATGCAGGCAAAGTCATTAAGTAAGGAAGTTCGAGCTCCAGCGGCGGAGGCGTTTCCCGCCTATCCGGCCTCGTGGTATCTGTTCTGCGAGAGCAAGCAGCTGAAGGATAAGCCGTTTTCCCAACGCATCTTGGGGCGGCATCTAGTAGCCTATCGAAAAGCGAGCGGGCAAGTCGCCGTGATGGATGCGCGCTGCGCCCACCTGGGCGCGGACCTCGGATGCGGAACAGTCGTGGGAGAAACGATTCAATGCCCGTTCCATCACTGGCGATACGGGGCGGACGGAGTCTGCACGTCGATCCCGCATGCGGCGCAGATTCCCGCGTTCGCACGGTTGCAAACGTATCCGGTCACGGAGCGGCACGGCTCCGTATTTTTCTTCAACGGGATCGAGCCGCTGTTTCCGCTGCCATTTGTTCTCGGCGCAGATCCCGCGGATTTTCTTGCAGGGAAAACTTTTAGTTACGTAGCCGATTGCAATTGGTACATGAATTCGGCGCACGCATTTGACACGCAGCACTTCGCCGCCGTGCACGATCGCAGGCTGCTCGCTCCACCTTCCATGGACTGCCCCGCCCCCTATGCGCGCCGCAACAGCTATCACGCGGAAGTGATTGGGCAAACAATTTTCGACCGCATCTTGCGCGTGGCCGCAGGACGCACCGTGAATATCACCCTCACCATCTGGGGAGGGAATATGGCGGTAATCACAGCCGGTTTCAAACGCGTAAGCAGCGGTTTTCTGATGGCCATGCAACCGCTGGAAAATGGCCAAACACTTTGCCAGGGAATCATCTATGCGCGCCGCGCGCGTAGTCTTCTGAGCGGGCTCGCTCCGCTCAATCTCGCGATACGGCGGCTTTTCACTTTCGGTTACCTTGCAGACGAAGCTCGCCGTCTGCGCGGTACGCAATACAACCCCGCGAGTCTAGGCCCGAACGACAAGGACATGATCGAATTTTTCCAATGGGCGGCGTCACTGCCGCAAACGGCCCCCACGTCCATAAATTCAAACGCGAAAGAGGAATATGATGAGAAAATCGATCGCAGCTGTGGTGTTCCTGTGTCTTGCGGCTCTGCCAGTGTCATCGCAAGCGCCGCCGGCAAAGGATGAAGCGGTTCATAACGAACTGCGGGCCCTGCGCGACGGCCTGGTGGACGCCATGAACAAGGGCGACATCGACCGCCAACTCACCTATCTGCACCCAAACGTCGTTGTGACTGCACTCAACGGAGAAGTCAGCCGTGGCCGCGAGGGCGTGCGCGCTTACTTCCTCAAGATGACCACGGGCCCGAACCGCGTGGTCGAAAGTTTTCATTGCGAGATAACGGTGGACGAACTCACCATCCTGTATGGCCCTAGCACCGGCATCGCCTTTGGCAGCGCGCTGCAGAGCTACAAGCTGGCCGATGGTTTGAAGCTGGATGCGAAGACCCGCTGGACCGCCACGCTCGTGAAGGAAAACGAACACTGGCTGGTGGCCAGCCTCCACGCTTCGGCAAACCTTTTCGACAATCCCCTGCTGGCCATGGCCAAGCGAACCGCTTACTGGGCAGGCGGTATTAGCCTGTTTGCTGGGATCATTATCGGGTCCTTCCTTTCCAGACGCCGCAAGGGCGCCTGATGAACACGCAAGCAACGCCAGCGCTGTTGGAGCACTGGGTCCTACCGACCGCGGGAAAGATTCAGGAAATCGCCACCCGCGAGGGAATTGATGCCGCGACGGCTCAGCTCTACCAGAGCGTCGTGGAGTCACCTCAACATAGGACCTTCATTCGCCGCGTCGACGAGATCTGCCAGCGAAGCGAGCCGCGCAGGTGGCAAGCGGAAGCTCCTCTCATCATCGTTCCCGGCGCGTTCTACCGCGAGAATCCGCGCTCCGGCGCCGACGGTCGCATCCTGCGAGAGCAAGCAGAGCGGCTGGGATGCCAAACGGGGATTATTCCCATCGCCAGCCGGGGGTTCTTGAAACAAAATGGGCGGATCATTTGTGACTGGCTGCTGGAACATCAGGAGCAGCCGGTCATTCTGGCGTCCTTGAGCAAGGGCGGCGCTGACGTGAAGTTGGCAATGGCCGAGCCTGATGCTGCCGATGCGTTCAAGAATGTGACCGCATGGGTGAATCTGTGCGGGATTCTGAGTGGCACACCGATGGCGGAATGGCTGCTTTCTCGAAATCCGGCGGCGCTGCTCAATCGGCTCTACTACACGTTGCGCGGCCAGGGCTTGGGATTCCTACGCGACCTGGGACACGGATTCGGACGCCCGCTGGATTTTGAGCTGCAACTGCCCGAGCACATCCGCATGGTCACCATCGCGGGATTTCCGCTTCGTGAACATATGACCACGGCTCTCGCGCGCCGGTGCCATCGCCGCCTCACTCACCTCGGTCCCAACGACGGAAGCCTGATTTTGTCCGATGTTTGCGCGTTGCCGGGTCTGCTTTATCCCATTTGGGGGGCCGACCATTACTTGCGGCCGCAAACCGATGTCAACCAACTCGTTTTAGGGGTCTTGCAGTACCTAGATGAGGAGTTGCAGTGGCGTCCTCGCACGCAATCGTAGGAATCGCCAAACCGCAAGAAGTGGAGCAAGCCGAGCCCTTCCTGGCGTGGCCGGGCTGGACGCATCTTCGCTACGCGCTGCTGCTGTCTTTCGTCAACACACTTTGGTTCGTGTTGGTCTACGGCGGAATGGATGCGCTGACGGCGCGGCGGAGCTTTCGCGTTCCCGTTCATTTTCCTGCGGAACTCGCCATCCCCTTCGTTCCAGCGATGACGCTCTTTTACATGTCGATCTATCTGCTGTTCTGGATGGCTCCATTCGTCTTGCGGACCCGCCGGGAATTCCGGGCTTTGGTGATTACGCTGGCTTTCGCCATCTTCTGCGGAGGCATCGGATTTCTTCTTTTTCCCGCAAATTTGGCGTTTGCGCAGCCGCGCGAAGAAGAATTGGGGATCTGGGCGGGAATGTTTCATCTTGCCGACAAACTGAATCTCACTTACAACCTCTTGCCCTCGCTGCACGTGGCGTTTGCCGTGATTTGCGTAGCCATTTTTTCCACGCGCGCCTCGGTGACTGGCAAAGCGCTCTTATGGATTTGGGCAGCGATGGTCGCGGCCTCTACCATTTTGATCCACCAGCATCACCTATTGGACGTAGTGACGGGTTGGCTGTTGGCGCTTGTTTGCGTGGGATCAATCTTCGGCCGATTGGCGGGCGATTCCAGATCATCCTAGAGTCGCGTCACGCTGCACATGGAACCAAAGATAAGCCTCCTCCCAGGAACGAGTTCCTCCCGCTGCACTTGCGCCGGAGATAACTTTGTGTTCCTATGCCGTCACTCCGCTTGTCTCCTATGGAGGCCAAATGGCAGATGTCGACTTGCGCCCGATGAGTCTCGGCGAAGTTCTCGATCGCACCTTCACATTGTATAAGCGAAATTTCTGGCTGTTCGCCGGAATCGTCAGCCTGCCATATCTTTTGCTCCTGGTCGTAAACGTAGGCGTCGCACAAATGGGCAAGGGAGGGAGCGCCGTCGATCCGAAGGGCGGAATGCCGTCCACCAGCTTGCTCGCGGGTGCGTTTGCGGGCGGATTCATTGTTGTGGTGTTCTGGCTTCTTCTCACCGGAGCTGCGCATGCCGCGACAGTTTTTGCGGTGTCTGATCTTTATCTCGGGCGTTCCGCGAGCGTGCGCAACTCGTACAGCCGCGTGGGCATCAAGGTTTTTCGATTCTTGTGGATGTTCCTGCTGTTTCTTCTTGTGATCGCAGCTTGTATTATTGCGATTAGTGTTGTGGGCGGCGTACTCCGTAGCCCCGTGCTGGTCATTCTTGGAATGATCCTGACGTTTATCCTTATATTCGTCATCTTATGCCGAGCGGCGGTAGCCGTTCCGTCGGCCATGCTGGAAGATGCGGGTACAATTAGAGCCATCAGCCGCAGTTTTGAACTCACCAAGGGACACGGCTTTCAAATCTTTCTGATTTTTCTACTGGTCATCTTCCTTAGTTATGTAGGCATTCTGATTTTCCAGGCTCCGTTCATCTACTTACAGACAGATGCCCTCAAGTCGCACCAGACGCTTTCCTTCGGAATGGTCATTTTGGAAAACCTCTCGGCATTCGTGTCCCAGGTTCTCGTCGGGCCCATCGGCACGATTGCGTTCTCTCTGATGTATTACAATCTGCGCGTGCGCAAAGAGGCGTTTGACGTCCAACACTTGATGGCCTCAATGGGATCGCAGCCGCCTCCGGGTGCTCCCTCGGCCATCTAAATGGAAGGACCACAACCGGGGAGCGCGTTGGTGCTTCGAGCTATTCCTTTGCAGTTCGTGCGGTGCGCCGCGTTGCTGCTCATGGCCACGGCCTGTTTCTCCGCGCAACAGACTGTCTCTCCCCCTGTTCCTCAGGAATATGACCTGAGCGAGTATCAGGCGGAGCTCGATCGTTGCGCCGAATCCCTCAAAAACCCGGGCGAACTCCATTCATTGCGGAGCTCTTTGGCGCCCGCCTGGCACGTACGTGTGGGAAATTCCAGGGTCGAGGTCTCGACGGAACCGATCACGAACGAGCTTCGTGAATTGGAAGTTCGCCAACAAGATTCAGGGAAAATTATCCGCGACCTTAATCTCCGACTAGCAGCCATGCGCGCGGCTGCCGCGGCACTGGAAACTCAGGGGACGAGAGATAATCCGGAGGCAGCAAGGGGGCGGCTGGATAAGATTCTGGCAAGGAAAGAATTTCAGGGAGCAAAGGGTCCCAGCGCATCGGATCTTTTGCTGGCGCGAATCAACCGGTGGATCGTAGAGAAGCTCGCGCGGCTTTTTATGCGGCTGCACATCAGCGCCAAGACCGGTAATGTGCTGGCGTGGAGTGTCATCTTTCTGGCCTTTCTCTCGCTATGCTACATGGTTTGGCGCTGGCTTTCCGGCAAACCGCGGACCGCGGAGAATGTGCCAGCGGCGAAGGCCGCCCCCAGCGATGCGCGTCACTGGGTGGAAGAGGCGCTGGCCGCCGCCGACCGCGGAGACTTTCGGGAAGCGATTCACTGCGCGTATTGGGCCGCCGTGGCGAAGCTCGAAGATATGAACGTGCTGGCGCGAGATCGCGCCCGCACGCCCCGCGAGTCGCTGCGCCTTCTAGAGCATCACCCGAAAGAGGAACGAATGCTCCGCGGCCTGACGACGCATTTCGAATTGATCTGGTATGGCTACCGGCCTGTTTCGCCAAACGATTGGTCTAGCGTCAAAGAACAGTTGGAGAAAATAGGATGCCTAAGGGCCTCGACAGCGCCGACCGCAAACTCTTGATTAGTGCGGGTGTGCTGCTGGTGGTGATGTTGATCGCTTCCGCGCTGATCTCGCCGCCAAAGGCTGCGGGGGGTTCCGCATTTCCTTCGAGCTATTCCGCGGCATGGGACGGCGCGAAGGCTGCTTTTCTGGTGTTGCAGGATTCCGGCTACAAAGTCGAACGATGGGAAAACGCTCCCGCGGAAATCCCGGGGGATCATTCACACGAAGTCTTGATTCTCGCGGAACCCTTAATAGGGTTTTCGACGGATGACCGCGCGGCAATCCGTGAGTTTCTGCGAGACGGAGGCCGCATTCTGGCAACGGGTTCAAGCGCAGCAAGGCTTCTTCCCGATGCGGAATCTTTCACGGAAGGCGAGGAGTTCGAAGAGCAGAAAACATTTACACCGCAGGTACCTTCTCCCTTGGCGATCGATGCGCCGGAGATCAAAATGATTTCGCCGGACAATTGGCATCCCAATCTACCCACGCAACTCGTAATTTACGGAAGTAAGGAAACGGCAGCTGTCGTGAACTATCAGTCTGGACGAGGGCAAGTGATCTGGTGGGGCTCGAACACGCCGCTTACCAATGGCGGAATCCGCGATGCGAGCAATTTGATGCTGTTTCTAAACTCCATAGGACCGGCGAATGGCATGCGCGTTCTGTGGGACGAATACTTCCACGGAGTGCACGGCTCGCTGTGGGCCTACATTCGGCAAACTCCGCTGCCCTGGGGAATGGTCCAGCTGGGATTGGTGTTTATCGCGATTGTAGCGACATTTTCACGAAGGCACGGTCCCACGCGAATGCCTGCAAAAGTTTCGCGGCTCTCGCCGCTGGAGTTTGTCGATACGCTGGGAGATTTGTACGCGGCCAGAAAAGCGGGAACGGCGGCTGTGCACATTGCCTACCAGAGACTGCGATTCCTGCTGACGCGGCAACTTGGGCTCGCTCCGGATGTGCCTGCCCCCGCGCTCGCGCACAGCGCTTGGGAAGCTCTGGGATGGAAGGAGCAGCCCTTCCGCGGAACCCTTGAGCGCGCGGAACGCGCTGTTCGAATGACCGAGCTGAAAGACGATGAATCTCTCTCCTTGGTGCAGGAAATCTTTGACTACACGGCGCGCCTCGATGTGCGGCGCGTGCAACCAATTGAAAGGCAGACGGAATGAGCAAAGCAAATGATTTGGCGGTGCACGTTCGCGCCCAGATGACGAAAGCAATCGTGGGGCAGAAGGACGCGCTCGACCAGTTGTTTCTGGTGCTCCTCGTCGGAGGCCACGCGCTGGTGGAGGGCGTACCGGGCCTGGCAAAGACGCTGGCAGTGAAGGCGTTGGCACAGATTTTCCAGCTGAAGTTTCAACGCGTGCAATGCACTCCTGACCTGATGCCCGCGGACGTGCTCGGCGCCAACGTATTCAATCTTTCGACCAGCGCGTTCGCTCTTCATCGCGGACCGATCTTCACCGACCTATTGTTGGTGGACGAAATCAACCGTACGCCGCCACGCACTCAGTCCGCTCTTCTGGAGGCCATGGAAGAACGCCAGGTCACCATCGATGGCACCAGGCATGAGCTTTCCAAGTTCTTTGCCGTCTTCTCCACGCAGAATCCCATCGAGTTCGAGGGCACTTACCCGCTGCCGGAGGCACAGCTCGACCGATTTCTGGCGAAAATCCGGATCGGTTATCCGGACGCGGAGCAGGAGGTGCAGATCCTCCAAAATGTGCAGAACGGATTTGATCCGCGCGAGCTGCAGAAAGTGGGGTTTGAGCCGGTAGCGGCGGAAACGCTCCACGGCGCGCGAGAAGAAACCGCGGCGGTGCGCGTGGAGCCCGCGCTGTTCCGCTACATCGTTTCGCTGGTCGCACGCACGCGTAATTGGCCCGCCGTCAGCCTGGGCGCCAGCCCTCGAGCGGCCATCAGCCTCATGGCTTTTGCAAAAGGGATCGCTGCGACGGACGGCCGCGACTTCCTCATCCCCGATGACATCAAGGTCGCCGCGCTCCCGATTCTAAGGCATCGCCTGGTTTTGAAACCCGAAGCCGACCTCGAAGGAATGACCGCGGACCAGGTAGTTCGCGAAGTCATCAAGGCCGTCGAAGTCCCTAAATGAAAACGTCGTCACAACTCACTCCGCCAACCGTCGGCGCGCGGGGAAGAGCTCCGGGCCGCATTTCGTTTGCTTTCGGCCGGCGGTTCTTTCTTCTATTGCTCATGGGACTGGTGTGGCTCGGTCCGGCGTGGTCGAATCCCAGGTTTTTGCTTGCCATGCTTGCCTGGGATGCCGTGGTGTTCTGCGCCTGGGGTTTGGACCTGCGCCGGCTTCCAAGACAGGAACAGTTGGAGATGCTCCGCGTTTGGAATTCCACTTTGCAGCTAACGTGTGAAGCCACGCTTACACTGCAATTGCTGAACCGGAGCGAATGCTCGATTACCGCGGAAGTGCAGGACGACGTCCCGGTCTCCATGCGCGGCGAAATACCGAATTTGACGATCATCGCGCCGCACGGCGGCATGGGAACCGGGACCTACGACGTCTGCCCGCGCGAGCGTGGCGATGCAACTTTCGGAGCTGTCTCTTTTCGCTGTCAAAGCGCGTGGCAACTGGCCGAACGTTGGGCCTCTGCCGCGACGAAACAAACAATTCGAATCTATCCCAACCTCGAAGAGTCCAAACGCGACACTATCTACCTCATTCGAAGCCGGCAAATTGCGCTGGAGAAGCGCCACAAGCACTTGCCCGGCCAGGGGCGCGAATTCGAAAGCTTGCGCGAATACCGCGAAACCGATGAGTGGCGCGACATTTGCTGGAGCGCCACCGCGCGGCGCGCCAAGCTGATCAGCAAGTCTTATCAAATCGAGCGCAGCCAGACCGTTTGGCTGGTGCTCGACGCAGGCCGCCTGCTGCGGGCCCGCGTGTTGGGCCTCAGCAAGCTGGACTATGCGGTGGGTGCGGCTCTTTCACTCGCGCAGGTCGCTCTGTATTCCGGTGACAAGATCGCGATGCTGGCCTATGGACGCCGCGTGCAGCATCGCCTGCCGGCAGGGCGTGGCCCCTCGCAGGTGCGCGCGCTTCTCGAAGCGCTTGCGCAAGTTCGCGGCGAGGAATTGGAAGCGGATCATCGGCGCGCAGTAGAGGCGCTCGCCATTCTCCAGAAGCGACGCAGCCTGGTAGTTTGGCTGACGGATCTTTCCGAGACCGCGACCACTCCCGAAGTTGTCGAAAGCGCCGTCCACTTGGCGCGGCGGCACCTGGTGCTCTTCACCGTGATCGGCCAGCCGGAGCTGCGCGGAATGCTCCGTGACCGCCCGAAAGATGCAGTGCAAATGTTTCGAATCGCCGCGGCACAGGAAATTGTGCAACGCCGCGATATT
>Ga0210406_10004611_pt1 | contig 14660 bp, 12 predicted proteins | sample IncBWC30MmetaG_FD_155454 | JGI IMG/M metagenome (GOLD analysis project Ga0210406, IMG submission 155454) | Forest soil microbial communities from Barre Woods Harvard Forest LTER site, Petersham, Massachusetts, United States - Inc-BW-C-30-M | ecosystem: Environmental > Terrestrial > Soil >... | reverse complement strand
CACCTACCAGTTCTACACGCGGCAGCTTCTTCAGATCGTCCATGGTCAACGTGAGGGGCTGATTGACGACGCCGTCGATTTTCAGCCGCCAGTCGCTTAGGTTGACTCGTTCCGGAAAGTAGGTGTGGCAGCGAACGAAGAAGCGATCGACCGGAGTGATCCATTCATGGAAGCCGTCGTGCGGCATTTCGAGATCGGCCGGACGGGAAGAGCGCGTGATCATTTTAGAAAGGTCCGCCGCAGAAGCGAATCGTGGCAACAGGCCGGAGGCGGCGGCCATAAAGAGTCTACGTCGAGTCAGGTTCATCAAAAGGTCACATTTCTACTGATGAATTCACCATCGCGGAGCTGTACGTCGAAATCGAGGAACGCTCCATTCCTGGCCACGCGAACGTGATAAGTTCCTGGTGGAAATTTGAAGAGCGCTGGCGTGCGTTGAGATTGCGGCTCCCCGTTAATCTCAACGGTTGCGCCGTTGGGGGTGGACGTCACACTTAGTGAGGCGACAATCTTATTCAATTGCAGGAAGATGTCTCCATCCTGCGGGACATTGAACACCCGTGGATAGGCCCTGTAGCCCGCGAGCTGAACGTTTAAAACATGCCGGCCAGGAGGAACCGGCAAAAGGCAAGGCGTCTTGCAGGCCAGTGACGAGTTGTTATCGATGTTCACCTGCGCGCCCGGAGGGTCGGTCAGAAACTGTACGGTCTGGTCGGCCGTGGGCCGGGCCACCACCGGCGAGGGAATTGAGGAGACCTCGCGGCGGGGAGGTTCGCGCGGCGTGTCACGGGTTGGCGGGGGCGTACCTTGAGGAGTCGCGCTGGGCGGAGTCGCATTGGCTTTTTCCGAAGGCGAAGTCTCGGGCTTGGTGGCCTCCGGAGTCGTCGTCTTCGGTGGAGGCTCGGGTTTCGAAGGCTGCTTGGAAGTGTCTTCGGTCGTGCGCGCTTCGCCAACCGGACTGGGTTTAGACTCCGATGTGTCGGGGGCTGCGTTAGACGGAGCCGGGTTCGAAGGAGGCGGCTGCGCTTGAGTTTCCGCAACCGGGGAAACCGGCGGCTCGGAATTCCTATTGAACAAGAACTTTTGAGCGCCGAACAACACCAAGCCAACCAGTCCGATGCCGACCAGCATCCACATCAGGCTTCGAAGCAATGGGTTGCTGGGTTCCGACTCATCGCGCCGGACGGGACGGGCCGCCGGCATTTCGATGGGAATGGAAGGTGGCGGTGGCGGTTTTCGCACCGGAGGCGCTGGAGGACGGGCGGCGGTATGGTCGATGGCCGCGCCGGCCCCGAGGGTCGGCAGAGTATGGGCGGTGGCTCGCGGCAGGGGACGCCAGTTTGGATTTGCGTTACACGCCACGGCCAGCGCTTCGATGAACTCCATGCAGCCGCCGTATCGTTCGGTGGCATTTTTCGAAAGCGCTTTCCGCAGCACAACTTCCACTTGCGGCCCCAAACTGGGATTGAGCCTCTGCGGCGGCACGGGATCCTCACGCACAATGCGATAGAGCAGGGACGGCAAGTGATCGGCTACGAAAGGCTTCTCGCCAGTAAGCATTTCATAGGCGATCACGGCCAGCGAGAACTGGTCGGCCCGGCCGTCGACGGCATGCCCCTGCACCTGTTCCGGCGACATGTAATTGGGCGTCCCCATCATGACGCCGCTCTGGGTCATCTGCTGGGAAAGAATCTTGGCGACGCCGAAATCAGTGATTTTTGCAAGCGCGCCCTCGTGGATCAGAATATTGGCGGGCTTGATGTCGCGGTGGACGATCCCTTTTCTGTGGGCGTAGTCCAGCGCGGTTGCGGTTTGGCGGAAGATCGAGAGCGCTACGTCTTTGCCCAGCACGTCATGGCTGTTGAGAATTTTTTCGAGCGGAGGGCCATCGACATATTCCATGAAAATGTATGCCAGGCCGTTTTCTTCGGCAATGTCGTAAATGGTGACGATGTTCGGGTGGGACAATATACCGGCGGATTGCGCCTCGCGAAACAGGCGTTCGCGCAGCCGGTCGCGTTCAGTTTCATCGGTAAAATCCGACAACCGGATGGTTTTGATGGCGATGACCCGTCCGATGGCGGGGTCCTGGGCGCGATAAACGATCCCAGTGGCCCCTCGTCCGAGTTCATCTAAGATTCGGTATCGGCCGATCTGCTCCACACTTCTCCAGAGGGGCAAGAACCCCTCGCGCACAGACACTTCCTTCGCGCTTTGAGCTTTAGCTCGCTGGTGCGCTCGTGTGGTTATTTTAACAAGGTCAGGTCGCCATTAAGCCGATGCGCCGCCGAAGTGCCTGGAAACGCGCCTCATTTGCTAATGGCTGGATGCCGATCTTCAACAGTCGTAGGGATGTGGACCGCAGACCGACGATGGCCCCGGGCCCAAGGGTGCGTAACGCGCGTTTTGCGGACCCAAGGCGGCACCTCTCAGGTTTCAGTGAGCATGCAGCAGTTTCAGCTTGCTTTACTCCGTCTCCGGGAAAGCCACGTTTTCGGCGACGAATAATGTGATTTCCACTTTTCCCGATCCGGGTAGTTCGTGATATTGCACAGGTGTCGCAGGGCCACGCGCCTGATTACTCCGCAAGGGAACGTTGATGTTCCCGCCTGCCCGCAGCATCATTTTTTGCAAAGCCACGGTCCCAGCGGCATTCGGGCTATTTCCAGCCGTGACTTCAGTCACCACTCCCGCCGCCACGTCCCCAATCCGTGCCAGATCTCTCCCGCTCTGCGTTAACTCCTCGGCTAGTACGAAGGTAACTGTTTGGCCGCCAATAATTCCCTGCGAACCGAAACCATCCACGGCAATCAGCTTCACCGGAGTCCCTTCCCGTAAAGTCGGCACGCTCGCAGCCGGTCCGCGCGGCGCGTGGCTCGTAAACTTCTTGAGGAAAAATTCCTGGCCCAGGTTGAGGCCGATGAGCCCGCCCAAATGGAACATCAGGCCTCTGCCGAGCAACGTGTACTGTGTACGAGAACCCGGATAGTAAAGCTCTGAAAGTTCGGCCGCGACGACCGTTCCCAGCACGCTGGAGTAGGGCGGCTGCCATTTCCCGTTGTCTCCTTTGGCCCGAAACGCAGATTCGATGGCATACCATGCGCGCTGCTTCTTGGTTCCCTTTCCGCTATAGAAGTAGCGCGGATCCTGATGTAGCACTGAGGCCGCCAGAACGGACGTGAACACAAGGTTGGTGGCAGTGGTGCCGTAGGCCGCTCCAAAACGCTTGCTGTAGCCCTCGCTACCCTGACCGAATTGGTAGTAGCTGTTCCTGATTTGCTGAATTCCGGCGGTAATCCCCGCGGCAGCGAAGGTGGCCGGGTCGATAAGCGTTTTAAAGCTCAGATTGAATTTCTGCCGGGGCGATAACGGGGCGGCATGATTGTCATAAGCCACAAAATAATTCGGAATGATTCCGGCCACGCGCTGCTGCGTTTCACGCTTAACCTGTTCGTCCGCCAATTCTTTGGGCGACAGCCCGACAGTCACGCTCGTCACTGTCGGCGCCACCTGCATCACGGCCAGCAATGGTTTCGTGTCCGCGGCCGACACAGCCACACTCTCCGCGTTCCAATCGGACATACCACTGGCTGAAATCTTCACCTTGAAATTGCCGCGCGGGAGGATGGAAATCTGAAACGCGCCCTCAATGTTCGTCACCGTCGTGCTCGAACCGCCGCCGCCTTCGACGGTGACCACCGCGCCGAAAATCGGTGCGCCGGACGAATCGGTCACCTTGCCCTGAATCACACCGGCTTCCTGCGCCGGCGCGCTCTGCACGCCGAATAGAAGAATCGTGAGCCAGAGCACGGTCCTTAGGTGGCGTGCGGCCGCGCTCGATGCAACCTTTTTGGGAATCGATCGCACATGACCTCCTGCTTCCGGCCCGCTTTCGACTCAGCCAAGCGCGGACAGGAAACCGGAGAGAGAATTGCAATTGACATTCCATTCCGGAAAACCGGGAATGCCCGCATTTTCAGTGTTCTTGTTGATTTGGACCTGCAACGAAATTGTCATCCCATCGACTCCTGTCGATTTTCGGGCGTTTGCCAAGTATCCGGGCAGGCCCGCCAATCTATCTGTTCGCGGATTCGCCGCCGCAAACAGTGCAGCTCATCAACCTGGCGTCGGAGAGATCGCCCGAGAGTTCCTCGCTCTCGCCGGGCGGCCTAAATCCGCCCGATCAAATTGGTGGCCATCACTCGGTGCAACTTGGGCTGAAACTTATGTTCTCAACCTCGATGACTGGCGCACCTGATATCGGCGTGCCCGGAGCCGAATACATCGCGGATCACTCGGAAGCTATCCAAGTTGAAACGTTAAACCGCCAAGCCTAAACCGTCCGCTCAACTGCCTAAGGACGATCCGAAATGGGTGATACAAGCGCAGTACGACGAGACAGTAGGATCTCGCCACCTTTCATGGCACGTTTTGCCACTTTGTGGCACGAATTCTCAACAACTCTGACAACCTACGCAGCGTGGGATCACCGATCTGTTCGTGCCAGCGCGAGACCGGGAGTTACGATGTTAGGGTCGGCATTAAGCCGATGCGCCGCCGCAGGGCTTGGAAACGCGCTTCATTTCGCAAGGTATCGAACTCGGGATTGAGCAACTGTACCGGTAGAGACGGATCGTGAGCATCGAGTGCCTGTTCGAGATAGCTCTGCGCTTTCTCTTTATCTTGCAGGCCGCAATAAATGCTTGCAAAGCTCACCGGCGAAACGTAGTAGGATTCGGATCGGACGGTGAGATTGCCAATTTCACGAAGAGCCTCGTCGCGCCGATTCGCCATAGCGTAGCAGTAGCCGAGCTGGCCGCCCAGAAGCGAGCGGCATTTCAGCTGCGTCGCGTTGGTGAAATGGGCGATTGCGTCCTGGAACATTCCTTTGCCCGCATAAGCCAGTCCCAGGCCGAAGTGGGGCAACGCATAATCCGGCGCCAACTTGGACACTAGAAGGTGCTGCGAGATAGCCTCGTCCAAACGACGGCACACGCCATAGAGCCATCCCAACACAAAGTTCGGGAACAGGGCAGCAGGGTCCATTTCGAGGGCCCGCTCCACTTCGACTACGGCGGGATCAAACATTCCTCGACATGCGAGTTGAACTCCGTAAGCGATGTGGCCGATTGGATCGTGGCTATCCAACTGAATCGACTTTTGCAGCTCACGCTCGCCGGCTTCCCAATCCCAATCGAGAATCGACAACACCGAGCCGAGCGCGATGTGAGTCTCGGGCAGGATGGTATTCAGCGAGAGAGCCTTCAGCGCCGCTTCTTTCATGCGCTCGCCGGTCTCGTTCGGGGCCAGGAAACCAAACATGGAACTCACCGTCAAGGCTTCAGCCAGGGCAGCCCAGGCCGCGGCATAATTTACGTCGCTTTCGACAGCCCGGGTAAAGCACGATACACTGTTGCGAATCGTATCGGGCGTAGCGAGCTTCCAGTAATAGCGGCCCTGCAGGTACGCATCGCGGCCATCCTGATGGGAGGCTTGCCGCCTGGCCAGTGACTCGTTAGGAAACGCCGCTAGCTCTCGTAATAGGAGCTGAGCCAGCTGTTCCACAGGCGCCAAGTCATCCAGCCGGTAGTCGGCCGCCTCCGACCAGATGTACGAGTGATCGGGTGACTGGATCAGTTGCAGAATCAGATGAAATCCACCCGGCTGAAACTCAATGCTGCCTTCTACTGAATAATCCGGTGTCGCGGCCGGCGTAGAATGCCCATTTCCGTTGGCTCCATTCGAATGGCCGTCCGGCTGTGCCTGTTCGCCTGCATTCGGCCGCGAGTTTGCGATCACCTGAAAGCAGCCTTCTTTGATCAACACATGCGACAAGCGGCGCTGAATCTCGTCCGCGATGCCTTCTGAGCCGGCTGGCGCCTGCACCAGAGCGAAAGGAGCTATCTCCACCACCCGTCTTTGCGACGGTGCGGCGGACGAGGAACTGGCGTGCCGGTACTCGAAGATCGGGACGTAGCTGCCTTTCCTCAGCAGGACTCGGACTGGATCTTCTTGCCCTTCTGTCCGATAATATTCCTCGAGTTTGTTTCGTAAGCGGCGAGCTTCGACCCGAACGATAGAGTCCACCCGCGGATCGAACGCTTCCCTGCGGTCGAATACTTCCAGACCAATCAGGTACTCTTTTAGCCGATGAGGCTGGCCGAGTAGGCTTTCTTCCACTACGAATTGCAAGAAACGGCGGATCCTATGAGATTGAATAAATGCCCGGCTGCGCAGAATGCGATCCAGTTCCGACTTGATCTCAACGGCGGGAACGCCGTTCAGAGTAGTTGCGACATCGTCGATTGCAGTTGTGACGGCTGAATCATACATTTCATATAGTTCGACACTCTTAAGTGGTAACTAGTTACAGGTGAATATGCATTCATGTGAGTCCAACTGCGTGGACCAGCTTACGGTGGCGGGCCGGGCTGGTGTGCAACTTGTTCATTGGTTGGGTCTTCGGAGGGCGGAGATCGGGATCATCTTTTTCGGATCGACGACGGCATTGCGCGTGCAGCACTCGGCGTACAGAAAAGACAAGAGTTCCTCTAACGTCGCGGTATTGGCGCTGTACCAGAGATAGGTGCCGTCGCGCCGCACGCTCACGAGATCCTCGTTCTTCAGCTTGTCGAGGTGGTGGGACAGCGTGGATGCGGGAATCCCGAGTTCTTCCTGAATCTGGCTGACCACCAGGCCGGTGGGGTGGGCCGTGAGAAGGAGTTGCATGATGCGCAGCCGTGACTCGGTTCCCATTGCGGAAAACATGTCGGCGTAGCGGGCAACGTCGCCAGCAGACGGCTTCTTGGCTTGCGAGGCGGGCATCACTTCATTATGGCGGTTCCGTTACAGGTTCATGGCGGAAATGTCGACCGGCGAGCGGTGGCCTTCCACAACAACAATTCCGCTCTCGGTGACATGATAGAGTTGGCGGTCCCGATCGAGGTCAAAGCCAATGGTGGCATCTTCTGGCACGCGGACATTCTTGTCTAGAATCGCCCGGCGGACCCGCGAGCGCCGTCCGATGTCGCAGTTGTCAAAGATAATAGAATCTTCAACGTAGGCGTTGGAGTGGATGCGCACGCCACGGCCGATGATGGAGCCACGGACCAAACCGCCCGAGAGGATAGCGCCGCCGGAGACGATGGAATCCAAAGCTTGGCCGCGCCTGCCATCGTAATCGAAAATGAACTTGGCTGGGGCGTCGAAGTAACCGGCCGTTCTCAGAGGCCATTGACGGTTGTAGAGGTTCAGCTCGGGGGAGACCGACCGCAAATCCATATTGGCATCGAAATAGGCATCCAGGGTTCCGACGTCTCGCCAATAAATCGGGGCACCGGCCGGATCGCCGGGGATACGGTTGGTCTGAAAATCATAGGCGAACATGTCGGCGCGGCCGATCAAATTAGGCAGGATATCGCGGCCGAAATCGTGAGAGCTGCGCTCATTTTCACCGTCGGCCCGCAATTCTTCCAGCAGCAATTTGGTCGAGAACAGATAATTCCCCATGGACGCATACACCCGGTTAGGATCGCCCGGCATGGTGGGAGCATCCGGCCGCTTCTCGTGGAAACCACGAATGGAGCCGTCCTCGCGGGTTTCGATCACTCCGAATTCGACGGCCTGTTCCTTTTCAACTGGGATCGCCGAAACGGTGACCTGCGCGCCGCGATCGACGTGAAACTCCACCATCTCGCGGATATTCATGCGATAGATGTGATCGGCGCCGAAGATGGCTACCACATGCGGCTCTGCCTGTTCGATGAGATTGATGTTCTGGTAAATGGCATCTGCGGTGCCGCGATACCAGTCTTCGCCCAGGGATCGCATCTGGGCAGGAACCGGGATGATGAAATGATTTCGCAAGAGGCTGGAGGCTTCCCATCCCTCGCGCAGATGCTGGAGCAAGGACTGGCTCTTGAACTGAACCAGGACGTAAACGGAATAGATGCCGGAGTTGACCAGGTTGCTCAGAACGAAGTCGACAATGCGATAACGTCCGCCAAACGGGACGGCAGGCTTGGCACGTTCTTTGGTAAGCGGATAGAGGCGCGTTCCTTTGCCTCCGGCCAGCACAAACGCAAGCACTCGCAATTGCATTTTTGGAGATTCTGGGCCCGTGTCCACAACCAAGCTGCCCATGCTTATTTTGGCAGAAGGCAGGCGAAACAGGGAAGCGCAAAACGACTAGGACGATTTCCAGGGCGCTGTGTGTGTGATGTAGACTGGCTCATGCCACTTCCCAAGAGAATACAAAGCGTTAAATCCCAGCAGATTGCGCAAAGCCGGTTTGCAAATGTCAATGGCGTGCGTCTGCACTATCTCATCGCGGGTGCAGGGGACCCGGTGATCCTGCTGCATGGTTATGCGGAGACGAGCCACATGTGGCGGCCGTTAATGGCGGTCCTGGCCAAAACCCACACGGTCGTGGCCCCGGATTTGCGCGGAGCCGGCCAATCGTCCACTCCCGCAGCAGGTTACTTGAAGGCCGAAATGGCGCAGGACATCCACGCTCTGACGCGAAAACTGGGTTACGAGCACATTCAGATCGTAGGACACGACATTGGCTTGATGGTTGCGTACGCATATGCGGCGCAGTATTCGAGCGAGGTGGATCGGATTGCGTTAATGGACGCTTTCTTGCCCGGCGTAGGAGACTGGCGCAATGTCTGGCTGATGCGGGATCTATGGCATTTCCATTTTTACGGCAAGACGCCTCTGGCGCTGGTCCACGGCCGTGAACGCATTTACTTCGAACATTTCTGGAACGATTTCGCCGCCAACCCCAAGCATTCCGTGCCGGAGCGCGACCGCCGGGTTTACACGAAGGCCTATGCCCGGCCGGGCGGCATGCGCGCCGGCTTCGAGTATTTTCGGGCGTTCGAAAAGGACGCGCAGGATTTCGCCCGCTTTGCTCAAACCCCCTTGCTTATGCCGATGTTGGTTCTGACCGGAGAAAAGGCTTCGGGCGAGTTTCTGATTCAGCAAGGCCGCCTGGTGGCGAAAAATGTGGAGGGCGTGGTCGTTCGTAATTCCGGGCACTGGCTCATGGAAGAAGCGCCCGATCAAGTCATCCCTAAATTAGTGGAGTTTCTGAACCGAAGTCCAGCTCATTAACTTACAACGGCCGGCTGGATGCGGAACTTCTTCAGCGCGAAAATGCTAAGCAGGGCGAACAGCGTTAGAACGACGAGCTACGCGGCCTAGCAACTGCCAGCTCTACCAGCGATATGATGCCGACGATATGGGACGGCAGAAGGTGATCGAAGGGAAAGCCGAACCCGGTCAGGCTCGTTGCCGCTGTGAGCGTAGCCCTCACTCCCAACGGAGAGCGCGCATCGGATCGACCAGCGTGGCGCGGCGCGCAGGAATGTAGCCGGAAAAAATCGCCACCAGCGCGATCGCGGCTGTCGCTAGCGCGATGGTCAGCGCGTCATTGGGCTGGATGCCATATAGTTGCGACTTTGCGAATCGGGTCAGGGCCCATGCCGCGGGGAGGCCGATCGCGACGCCAATCGCGACCAGCTGCAGCACTTCTTTCATAACCAGCCAAAGAACGTTGAAGCTGGCCGCGCCGAGCGCCATCCGGATGCCGATCTCACGCGTTCTCTGGGCCACCATGTAGGCCATCACCCCGTACAGACCAATGGTCGCCAGCAGCGTGGCGAGAATACCGAATCCAGTCGACAGCGTTGCCACCAGGCGTTCTGTAATGAGCGACTCGGCTTGCTGCATTTCGAGCGTCTTCATATCGGACACGGGCAGATTCGAGTCCAGCCCGTTCACCACTTGGCGGATGCTCAAAAACGCTTGTTCCGGCAGACGGGCGGTGCGAACGTAGGCCATCATCCCCAGCACGAAATTTACCTGATGATAAGGTTGGTATACCTCCACTGGAATTTCGTCGCGCATGCTCTCGTACTTTGTGTCGCGGACCACACCGATGATCTCGATAGCGAGCTTAGTCCCAGGGTTGCCGCCCATGCCGATGTGGCGCCCCAGCGCATTGCCGTCCTTGAAATATCGTTTCGCGAATTTTTCATTCACAATGCAGACCTTGGGTGCATCGCGGCCGTCGCTCATGCGAAAGTCGCGGCCCGTCAGAATGGGGATGTTCATGGTCCGGAAGTAATCCGGCGAAATGAACTGCATATGTGGATCGGGAGTGTCCGTCGGACTATGAGAGAAGCCTTCGATGGCTATGCTGTTGTCCCACTCGTCGCCGGATAAAACCGGGATCACTGCGAAGCCCGACGCTTCCACGCCTGGGATCGCATCCAGATTCTCACGGAGCTGGCGGTAAAAGTCCAGACTACGTTCGGGTTTGTACCCGTTCCTGGTGGGGTCGATGGAAAACTCAACCAGATTATTGGTGCGAAACCCGGGATCGAGATCCTTGAGATTTTTCAAACTTCGAATGAATAGGCCCGCGCCGATGAGTAAGAGCAGCGAAAGCGTCACCTGTGCGGCGACCAAGGCCTTGCGTAGGCCGACCGAAGTTCCACCTGCGATCGAGCCCACTTGGTCTTTCAATGTTCCGGCTAGCTGGGGGCGCGTCGATTGGAGGGCTGGGACCAGACCGAAAATGATTCCGGTTAGCAGCGAAATGGCGAGATTGAAGGACATAATCCGCCAATCCGGGGTGCTGGAGATGGTTAGCGGAGTGTTCCCGGTGGGCAGGAAAGCAAGGAGTGCCCGATCCATCCACACTGCCAGCGCCAAGCCGGCGATGCCACCGATGATAGCCAGCAACAGGCTTTCGATCAAAAGTTGTGAAATGATTCGCGAGCGGCTCGCTCCCAGGGCCAGCCGGACTGCAATCTCTTTCTGCCGTGCTGTGGCACGCGCGATCAGAAGATTGGCGACGTTGGCGCAGGCGATTAGCAGCACCAGTCCGACAATGGCCGTCAGGACCAGCAAAGCGCTGGAGAACTGGCGGCGCAGCTCGGAATCACCCTTCGCCGCGGGCAACAGATCGATCCACATGGTGAGGAATCGCTGCCTGGTTTCAGGAGCGGTTTGTGCGAAGTCCTTTTCCCGCACTTCCAGCTCGAGCATCTGGTGGAAGAATGGCTGCAGGGCGGCTTTGGCCTGCTGCTCTGTCACTCCGGGCTTCATTCGGCCGAAGACGTTGACCCATCGTCCACGGCGCGATTTGAAATTGTAATCGAAACTTGAGCCCAGGGTGTCCATCTCAGCCTTCATCATCACCGGCACGCGGACCTGGGGGGACTTGCCGGCGTCGGTTCCATCGAAGCCGGCCTGACTCACGCCGATGATCGTGAGGGGATGTCCGTTCACAATCAGTTTCTTTCCGATTACGCCCGGATTTCCGGCATAGCGGCTGAGCCAGTATCGATAACTGAGCACGGCATACGGAGCGCCACCCGGCGTTTTGTCGTCTTCAGCGGTGAACAGGCGCCCCAGCGCAGGTCCAACGCCCAGCACGGGAAAATAGGTTCCCGACACCAATTCGCCAGCCACACGCTCGGTTCTTCCATCCGAGCTTACGCTCATGGACGTCTCCCAGCGGCAGAACATGCCGCTGAAGACCTGGTTGTGGTCGCGAAAGTCTTCATACATCGGATAGGACAGCTTGTAGCGGCCATTATTGCTGCCATAATGCGGCCCGCGGCCCCAAAGGAGCACGAGTTGCCGCGGATCTTTGACGGGGAGCAACCGAAGCAAAACCTGGTCCACCAACGTGAAAATGGCTGTGTTTGCGCCGATGCCGAAAGCCAGGGAAAGTACCGCCACGACAACAAATACGGGTGACTTTCGGAATGTTCTTATGGCGTAACGCAGATCTTGTACAAGGTTGCCCATGACGTGAATACTCCGCTCATTAAAGAACGTTACAGCGGCGGGAAAGTTAGGCGGAGAGCTTCACTAAGAAGGAAGCATCAACAACTGAAGATGATCGCTATCGATTGAAGAGCGAACGCAGCCAAGCTCCGATATGCAAATGCCGGCCGGGGCATTCGGCCCAGGGAGCGAAACTGATGGCTTTCGTGCCGCGCTCGATGTCTAAAGTGACCGGCTCCTGGGAGCCCTGATAGTCCAAGCGGATCACCACTCCGGAGCCGCACGACTGCGACAGACCGATCTTGGCCGACGACTGGTCGGCATGGGCGCTCTTAGGACCCCAGTCCTCCATAAACTTATCGAACGGATAATCCTGGCAGGGATGGGCGTCCGAGCAGCCCCACAATCGGTAGGCGCCCTGATAATCATGCGCCAGCAGGCGGCTCAAGAAGGTCTTAGCCTGCTGCTCTTCGGAGCGATTTTTGAAGATGCCATACGCAATCAGCGCAATGACGACTATCGAAACCACCGCGATGGCTGCGTTCTTGATCAGATGGATTCGTTTGGCGCGGTGCTCTTCGGCGGCTCCATACGTTTCCAGATAGCTGGCCATCTACCAACTATTTTACCGGATAGGCTTTGTTGTAGCCGGCGACGGCGTCGGGTGTGAGATCGAGACTGGTTTTAAAGAAGAGAGTATTGGCGCTATCCACTACTATATCGAGGCCTTTTTCGTCGGCCAACTTCTTGACCACCTCTTGCATGCGCGTCCCGGCGCGTTGCAGGATTTCATTGCGGTCCTTATCGGCGTCTTCCTGAAGATCCTGCTGCAGGCGCTGTAATTCGCGCTGCTTCCTCTGCCCCTGCGCGGTGAGTTCCTGCTCGCCCAATTGATTCAGTTTTCCGCCTTGCAATTGGTTCTGGATATCCTGCAGGTCTTTTTGCAGCTTCTCGAGCTGATCCTGGCGAGGTTTGTATTTGGCTGTCAGCTCCAACTGGGCCTTCTTGATCTCGTCCGTCTCGAGGATGGCCTTCTGCGAATTGATTACGGCCAATTTGATCTGCGCGTTGGCGATGCCCAGGAAGGCGCTGCAAGCCAGTAAGGCCAGGCCGAGCTTACTCATTTCGCGAGTACTCCCAGGATTTCATCTTCACGAAGAATTAGGTATTCCTGGCCCTCGATTTTCACTTCGGCGCCGGAATACTTGCCGAACAGGATGCGATCACCGGCGTTGACATCGAGCTTGGCCCGCTGCCCATCCTCTAACAGCTTGCCGTTGCCCACAGCCACTACTTCGGCCTGCTGCGGTTTTTCCTTGGCCGAGTCGGGAATAATGATGCTACCCCGCATCTGTTCCTGTTCTTCCAGTCGCCTGACGAGTATGCGATCGTGAAGCGGACGAAGGTTCATAACCTATCTCCTGTCACTAACCTCAGAGGGGAATTGAAAAGCGGAATCCACAGAAGCCGCAGATAGCCAATATAACACAAGTCAGGTCTGCCCAACCCAGTCGGCAGCGGCCACGGATTTCCAGCGCGACCGAATGACGCTGAACAGCGGGCTATCAAGCGGGCCGTCCCGCAGCAGGTCGGCATTCTGTTTCCACCGCTCCGGTTTGGTGGTGCCGACGATGGCGGTGTGAACGCCTGGGGCCGATAACGTAAAACGCAGCGCGCTGGCGATGTCCTGGCCGGATTTAGTTCGTAGAAAGTCATAATCCAATTGACGCAGGCGCTCCCAATAAGGCTGATAATATTCGGCCGGCTTGGAGGATTCCTTCCAGATGGCGTTGGCGATGGGGCGTTTGGCGATTACGCCGATACCTTGGGCTTGGGCGGATGGCAGCACCAGGTCGAGCGCTTCCTGATCGGCGATACTTACCGAAATCTGCAGAGTCTCGAAGATGCCGGATTGGACGGCGTACAGAGCTGCAGGGCCGTCGCCACTATAGCCGATGAAGCGCGTCTTGCCGGCGTCGCGCGCGCGCTGGATAACTTCGATGACCTCGCCCTTCCGTAGCTGCTCCTCAGTGCAGCTATGCAATTGCAACAGATCCACGCGATCGGTCTGCAAACGCTGGAGGCTGCGATCGATCTGCTCCGCCATCTTCCTTGGATTCCAATTATCGCCGTCTTTATCGTGCCCGCACTTGGTAAACAGAAAATATTCGTTGCGGCGCCGGGATGCAACTTTGCCGATCTTATCTTCGCTATCGACATAGCACTCGGCGGTATCAATTACATTCAGGCCGCCATCCAGCGCGCCGTTAATCAACCGCTCGACAGTTTCCTCGGGCACGCCGCGGTAACCGATCTCGGCGCCGCCATAACCGAGCACGGTCACATGCATGCCCGTTTTGCCGAGAATGCGCTTTTCCATTATTAGTAGGCTTCTCCCGTCAACGAATCCACGAAAGCTCGGGAAATAGGCCACTGCCCGTATACCAGCCGGTCGTCACGGTGAAATGTCCCGCCCGCCAGCACGCCGCTCAAATCGGCGGGATTGGGCTGCTGGTGCTCGTGTGCGACCCCGCTGCGGAGCGCGCTGGTGGCATTTTGGAAGTCCACCAACAATTTTTCCGCGGTGGGGACGTCATGGCAGGTCACCTGGAGGGATACCTGGAGATGGCCGGAATCGGGTCCGACGGTGAAAACGATTTGATCGGCAGTCTGAAGCGCCGACGCATAGGGCTTGGTGCCGGCCGGCAATGTGTCGGTGTCTTTCAATGCCGCGGCAGGGACCAGCATCCAAAGGGGCTGGGTGGGGGGAACCAGCGCCAGTTTGCCGGGCCGCCGGGCCACCGTATAAGCAGCCAAGTCATCCGAGCTGATGCCCAGCGCCATGAGATTCGGCT
>Ga0210406_10004610_pt1 | contig 14661 bp, 17 predicted proteins | sample IncBWC30MmetaG_FD_155454 | JGI IMG/M metagenome (GOLD analysis project Ga0210406, IMG submission 155454) | Forest soil microbial communities from Barre Woods Harvard Forest LTER site, Petersham, Massachusetts, United States - Inc-BW-C-30-M | ecosystem: Environmental > Terrestrial > Soil >... | reverse complement strand
TATCCACCGTGATGACTGCCACCGCAAAGGATCCGATTCCACGCTTCGTCACCGCCCCTGTTCCTCCCGATTGCAGCATTGTCGGTGATTGCGGCGCGAAATACCTGCCCAACCTGCAGGTATTGGAAAGCTCGCTGCAATACACAGCGCAAGCGGGTTCGAATTTCCAGGTTAATTACATTGAGGTGCGAAATTCGTCCGGCGGCGTCATGCGGTGGACTGCAACAGTGAATTATCTCAATGGCTCCGGCTGGCTGCGCGTATCGCCGGCGAGCGGCGCTAACAACAGTACTATCCGGGTCGACGCGCTTCCGGGCAGTCTCACGCCCGGAACTTATCAGGCCAATCTCATGATCGACGGGGGCCCTTTGGCCGGGACGAAGACCGTGCCAATTACGTTGCAGATCGCCGCCGCGCCCTCTCCAGCGGTTCCAACCCCGACCGTCAGCAGTGTTGTGAACGCTGCCAGCTTCGCCACCGGGGCTGTGGCGCCCGGGTCACTCGCTACGATTATGGGAAGCAGCTTCTCCGGCGGTACCTTGGCAGTCACGCTCGACGGTCTGCCGGCTCAGATTCTCTTCAGCAACGATACCCAAATCAATGTACTTGTGCCAGTGGCTTTGCAATCGAAGACGTCCACGCAATTGATCGTGCAAGCGAATGGAGTTTCGAGTGCGCCTCAGACCGTTACGCTCGCGCCCTTCGCGCCCGGTATCTTCAAGAACGGCGTGCTGAACCAGGACTACAGCGTAAATGCTTCGAACCAGCCGGCCCAGGCTGGCACTATTATCCAGATCTTTGCGACCGGCCTGTCGGGAATCGGCTTAATCAGCGCGCGAATCGGGACTGATGTGATCGACCAGCCGTACTATGCGGGCCCGGCGCCGGGTTTGACGGGCGTCCAGCAAGTGGATCTGATCGTGCCAGGCGACCTGACGGGCTCTACCGCGGCTGTTTCCGTATGCGGCGGCCTAATAACCGGACAAGTTCTGTGTAGTCCACCCGTTCAGGTGAACTTAGCGCAGTAGGCTAATCGAGACTGCCTACAATGGTAGGCGAATGGCCGGCCAGCATAATTACGATGCCGTACTGATTCTCTCGTTCGGGGGCCCCGAGAAGCCGGACGATGTCATCCCGTTTCTTGAAAATGTGCTGCGCGGCAGAAATGTCCCGCGCGAGCGCATGCTCGAGGTAGCCGAGCACTATTATCATTTCGGCGGCAAAAGCCCCATCAACGATCAGAACCGGGCTTTGATTGCGGGACTGGAAGCGCTGCTCATGAGCGAGGGCCGCCGGATGCCGGTCTACTGGGGCAATCGGAACTGGACTCCCTACCTGGCCGATACGTTGCGCCAAATGCGCGCCGACGGTGTGAGACGCGCGCTGGCCTTCGTCACGTCGGCATTCAGTTCCTATTCCGGATGCCGGCAATATCTAGAAGATATCGAGCGGGCGCGTTCCGAGGCCGGCGAAGGCGCTCCTGAAATCGACAAGCTGCGTTCGTTTTACAACCATCCCTTATTTATAGAAGCCGAAGTGGATCGAGTGCGCGTCGTGCTCGACCAGATCCCGCTGGCCAGCCGAACAGACGCTCGCGTCATCTTCACCGCCCACAGCGTCCCGCTTGCGATGGCTCAGAGCAGCGACTACCAGAAGCAGCTCGAGGAATCCTGCCGCCTGGTCTCCGAAGGGCTCGGGCTCGACGCCTGGCAGTTGGTGTATCAAAGCCGCAGTGGTCCGCCGGGGCAGCCGTGGCTGGAGCCCGAGATTGGTGATGCCCTCTGCGGCCTGGGGCCCGGCACCCCCGTCGTAGTAGTGCCGATCGGCTTCATTTCCGATCACATGGAAGTGCTCTACGATCTCGACACCGAAGCCCGGGCTATCGCCGAAGAACGGGGTCTTCACATGGTTCGCGCCGCAACCGTCGGCGTCCATCCCAAGTTCCTGCTCATGATCCGCGAGTTGATCCTCGAGAAGATGGACCACTGCCAGCCACGCGCCGTTGGAAGGTACGGGCCAAATCAGGATATTTGCCGAGCGGACTGCTGTCCCGCGCCAGCCCGGCGCCCCAGCCCGGCTATTGCTCGTTGAGTTGCTTGTATACCTCGCGTTTCGGCAGCCCCCGCTGGCGCGCGACGGTTTTGAGCGCCTCCATTTTAGGAACGCCTGATTGCACCAACTTTTCGACCGCTTCGGCCAGCGGAGTTTCGTCCACCTGGATCGTTTCCCCCTTGCCGATTATGAGCGTTATTTCGCCTTTCACGGAAGGCCGTTTTCCGAGTGTTTCGCGCACATCCGCGGCTGTTCCACGTAGAAATTCCTCATGAATCTTGGTCAGCTCGCGGGCCAGGACCAGCGGACGCGGGCCCAGGATCTCGTCCACATCCTCCAGTGTGTCCAATATGCGATGCGGGGCTTCGTAGAACACCAGGGTGGCGTCCGAGGCCCGCAAATCCTCCAAAAGCTTGCGTCTTTGGCCCCTTTTTGGGGGCAAAAAGCCATGAAAAGAGAACGAATTCGTCGGCAATCCCGAGGCGCTCAAAGCCGCCAGCAGCGCCGATGGTCCCGGAATTGGAGAAACGGGGATGCCGATCTCGCGCGCATGCTCGACCAGCCGGTAGCCTGGGTCGGCAATCAGCGGAGTTCCTGCGTCCGACACTAACGCGATATTCTTGCCGGCTTCCAGCTCGCGCAGCAGGTCGGCCGACCGGGGCTGCTCGTTGTGCTCGTGATAGCTCACCAGCGGCTTCGAGATCCCGTAACGGTCCAATAGCTTCCGCGTCTGGCGGGTGTCTTCGCAAGCGATGAGATCTACTTCGCCCAGAATCCGGACGGCGCGGGCGGTGATGTCTTCCAGGTTCCCGATCGGTGTTGCGATAATGTAAAGTGTGCCGCTCACGTGAGTTACGCTCACTGTCAAGACTACGATAAAAGCGCGGAGCGAGATCGAAAGCAACGTGCCCAACCCCGGATTCTACGTTTGGGAAGTACCCGGCAAATGGATTTCCATTGAGCTGAGCCTGGACCTCATCGATCGCCTGCAGCAGGACGTGATCCGTGGATTCGGTTCGCTTCCCCGCCGCGGCGCTGAGGTGGGTGGCATCCTTCTTGGAACGGTAACCGCTGCCGGACGGGTCGTACGTGTGGAAGACTACCTGGAGGTTCCCATCGAGTACCGCCGCGGTCCTTCTTATCTGCTTTCTGAACCGGACGCTAAGGCATTCGAGGGTGAGCTTGCGCAGCTCCGGAGCAACGCCGCCAGCTCCAGCCGGCCGATCGGTTACTTTCGCAGCCATACACGGGATGGAGTGGGGCTCTCTCAGGAAGACTTAGACCTGGTCTCGAAATACTTTGCCGATCCGGAAACGGTAATCTTACTGATCCGTCCGTTTGGGACCAAGCCCAGCACGGCGGGATTCTATTTCAAAGAGGACGGCCAGTTTCAAAGCGGGCCGCCGCTGCTCGAATTCCCCTTCCGCCGGCGGGATTTGGCGCCTGATGAACCTGCCACGCCGCCCGAACGCCCGGGGCGCGGTGTTAGCGTTCCCTCCCGGATCCGTCGAGCGGCTCAAGCCTCCCAGCAATCTGAGCCGGCACCGGTTCAGAAAAGCGAACGCGATCCGGCCCCTACGGCACGGCATATCGGAGTAGTCGAGCCTGCGCGTGATGCCGAACCCGCTGTGTCTGAAACTCCCCCGGCGTTGCCAGAGCATCGCGGCAGCCGGATTTGGATTCCCGTGTCCATGACGTGCCTGTTGGTGGGTGTTTTAGCGGGGTTCCAGGCCGCGATGCGAGTGGGTCCGCAGGCCTTCGGGGGCGTGGATCCCTACGATCTCTCACTCACGATCACGCCTTCCGGCAACGACCTTGAGGTCAAATGGAACCGGGAGTCGCCCGTAGTCCGAAAAGCTCTCAAAGGAATCCTCACCATTGAAGACGGAAACTACAAGAAACCAATCGAACTGGATGCGGACCGCCTGCAGGGTGGGAGCGAGCTGCTATACAGGCACTATTCGAACGATGTTCGATTCCGTCTGGAAGTATTTCTGAAAGATTCAACCAGCGTAGCCGAGGCCGCGGAATGGAAACAGTAACCGCATAACCGTCAAGCCGGTACACGCTCCTCCGCATCCAGATCTCGCAATATCAGCTTGTCCTTCCGCGCATTCACTTCGGCCCGAACATGGCCACCCGGGCCTATCTCTCCCTCGATGATCAAGCAAGCGAGCGGCTGAATCAGCTGTCGCTGCATGGTCCGTTTCAGCTCGCGGGCGCCATACTCCTTACTGGTGCCCCGTTCAATCAGAAACCGTCTGGCGCGCGGCGGGACTTCCAGCCGGAAGGTGCGTTCCCCCAACCGCCGGTCCAGGTGGTCCTGCAACTGGCGAACCTCCAGGTCCAGAATCGCCGCTAGTGCGAGGGATCCCAGCGGCTGATAAGTGACCACAGCGTCGATGCGGTTGACAGGCCGCTATCGTCCCGCCGATGAAGGGATACAAAACCGAAGTCTGGATTCAATTCCCTTGCCATGCTCTCAGCGCCCAGATTGGTCGTTAGAAAGATGAATGTCTTCTCGAAATTAACGGTGGTGCCATCACCCAAGCGTAGCGCCGCTTTGTCCAGGATGCCGAGCAGCAACCGCGTCATTGAGGGAGCGGCTTTCTCCACCTCATCGAACAGCAGCAGGGAAACATCGCAGGCTTCGCTGCTGGCGGCATTCACCTTCTGCTGCGTCAACCAAGGTTGCGTCTCGCGATGCCCCAGGTAACCTGGCGGTGCGCCAATCAGCTTGGCCACTTCGTGATCCATCTGGAACTCGCCGCAATCCACCTTAAGCAGCTTCTTGGCGTGGCCGTGCAGCACTTCGGCTAGCGCCTCCACGGTCTTGGTCTTCCCCGTCCCAGTCGGACCCAGCAACAGAAAGATGCCAGCGGGCCGGCCCTCGGGCGACAGCATTGCCCGATAGATCTGAATGAATGGAACGATGGCTGCGATTGCGGCGGGCTGGCCGACTAATTTTTGTGCCAGGAAACTTCCGAGATCCCCCAACGGATCGATCGATCTTACTTTGGAACGATTCGTGGGATTGTGCATGAATGAAATAAGTTGCTTTCGTCTCCATTATTGAATGCCGGTTGCGGATGGACGCAGATTCAGGCCGATTCAGCACGCCGAATATGCCTGATTTGAGGCTTAAGTTTCAGGTTTTTGCCGTCAGGAATGAGTGGATTAGCCCCGCGATCCGGGCGCTAGCGTGCCCGTCCCCGTAGGGGTTGTGAACGTGCGCCATCGCTTGGTAGGCGCGGCGGTCATCTAGTAGCGAAATCGCTTCGCTCACGATACGGCGCTGGTCGGTTCCCACCAGCTTCACGGTGCCCGCCATTACCGCTTCGGGCCGCTCGGTCTTTTCGCGCATCACTAGAATTGGCTTGCCGAGCGAGGGGCCTTCTTCCTGAATCCCGCCTGAATCGGTGATTAACAGGTAGGCGCGGCGCATCAAATCGACGAACGGCACGTAGCTCAAAGGCTCGATCAAGCGCACGTTGGGATGCCCGGCGAGCAAGCGCTGCACCGGGTCCTGCACATTTGGATTCGGGTGCACCGGGTAGACCACCTGAACGTCAGGCCTATTGGCTAGTTCCGCCAGCGCGCGGCAGATGCGCTCGAAGCCGCCACCAAAACTCTCGCGCCGGTGCGCCGTCACCACGATCAACTTCTTGGACGAATCCAACTCCGGCCATTCGCGCCCGCGCAGTTTTCCTGCCGCGAGCCCATCACGAACATACAGAACCGCATCGATTCCGGTGTTGCCGGTGACGTGGATCGAGTCCGGCATGACGCCCTCATGCCGGAGGTTCTCAGCGGCTTTCTCAGTGGCCGCGAAGTGCAGCTCCGTTAGACGGGCGGTGAGAACGCGGTTCATCTCTTCGGGAAAGGGTTGACGCATGTCGCCGGTTCGCAGGCCGGCCTCGACGTGAGCCACGGGAATGTTCTGATAAAACCCGGCGAGTGCTCCGCAAAGGGTCGTGGTGGTATCGCCCTGCACAATCACGATGGACGGGCGCTCCGCTTGGAGGACGGCTTCGAGGCCGGCGAGAATGCGCGAAGTGGATTGAAACAGCGTCTGGCCAGGCAGCATGAGATCCAGATCGCGATCAGGCTGGACGTCGAAGGCCTGGAGCACCTGATCGAGCATCTCGCGATGCTGCGCGGTGACGCAAACGCGGACATCGAAAGGAGTGGAATGTTCGCGAAGACCGCGAATCACCGGACAGAGCTTGATCGCCTCCGGCCGGGTGCCGAAGATCAACAAGACCTTGTGCATCCGTTGGGTTATTGCCCTGTCGCAGGGCTAGAGTGGAGGATTTACTTGTGCCGGTAAGTGATGCGTCCCTTGGTCAGATCGTAAGGAGAGAGTTCCAGGGTGACACGATCGCCGGCCAGCACGCGAATTCGATTACGGCGCAACTTGCCGGCCAGATGGGCAAGTACGGTGCGCTCCTGGTCAAGCTGCACGCTGAACAGGCCGCTCGGAAATTTTTCAACTACGGTTCCAGTAACTTCAATGCTGTCTTCCTTACTCATCTTCCTCCTTGCCGGGATTTTCTGACCATAGGTATATTAGCAAAAGGCAAATGCGGCGGCCCTTACGGCCAATGAATCAGACCTTCGGGGTCATCGATCACGGTCACTTCATACTTTTCCAACATCGGCATCAGGACGTTCTCCAGTTCGCTCTTCCAAAGCTCGCCTTCATAAAACTGCGCTTTCATCGGCTCACGCGACGGTAAGTCAGGAAAGCCCCGCATAAAAAAGAAGGTGTCGGGATCTTCCACGGAAAGAAACGGGCCCAGTAGTTTCATTCCGATTTGCGTGTGCGCCGGAACAGACTTGGTGCGGAATATCTCAAGGAATCGCGACCGGGTGCCAGGCTTGGTTTTGTAAGTCCTCATTTCTACGATCACTCAACTATGATCACTCAACCATCTAGGGTCACTCAACGTCTCTTGAGACGCGGACCCGCGCCCATGGGCAGCCTCGACCCGGTGGACAAACCAGTAGTGAAAAGTGGATATGGCTGGTTGAAGAACGGCAACCACCCGGAGACTTCCGGAAAGCTCCGAGATGCGGGGCGCGGGACACGCTGCCAATGTCCTGCCATGGCGAACGGACGATGCAGGCTTCATCGCAGAAAAAGCTGCACTGGCGCCCGGACCGCTGCGGAATCTCGCGGATTCAGAGGGCGGTTACAAATCATGGGAACTGCACGACGGAGCGGCTCGCGGCCAATCGGGGGGGCTGTTTCGCGCGATGGCGAGACTGGCGCGGGCCGTGTGCTCGAAGCCTCGGCGGATTCGAATCGCGCGAATGCCGGCTGACCGACGAGAATGGGTCGTTATCGGGCTTCAGCCCCAAAGTGCGTACACCGGTATATACCGGGTATGATGGGGGCAAGATGACACACGCGACCGCGAAGAGTACAGGCCGACGGTTACAGCCTCCGGCCAGTCGTTCAACGCGGAAAACGGCTATTCAGCAAGTGATCGACCGAGCGACCGATGTCATCGGAGATCGGGATGAGGCCGTGCGATGGATCGGAACACCCCTTCCCGCGCTTGACTACGCTACTCCAATTTCGCTTCTCGCGACATCAAAAGGCAAGGATCGGGTGTTGGCAACGCTCGACAATCTGGAGCATGGAGTGCTGTGACCGTTGCGTATCTGCTGTGCCGCAGTCGATACCCACCGAACAGTGAAAAGGCGCTGCCCTCCACGGCGGCACGTGGAATCCCAAAGGTAAGAAAGCGGTTTATGCATCCGAATCGCGCGCGCTTGCCGCGCTCGAAGTTCTAGTTCACTTTGGCGTTTTGGCTACGAACTATACCGTCACAGAGATCCGCATTCCTGACAGCGTGAAAATTATCAGAGTCGAAGTGTTCTGGCTTGGCGTGTGGACTCCCGCCCAGGTGCTGGTTGCACAATCGTTCAGCAAAGGCTGGTTTGGGAACAATATACTTGCCTAACCATAGCGTCCCAGCGGATCATGTAAGTGTATACATCGATTCTCGGGAGACAGGTGATGTCCGACGCCTCGGCAAGTAGCTGGCTGAATATTTTCGACACTTTGAGTTTTTGTTGCATTCTTGTAGCAATTGAAGAATGGGGCCGTTCGGTAGTTCCGAATGGCGGTCCCACTATGCCGTGGGATTGGAGACTGGTCTTTCTCGGGGCTGGAATAGTGTTTTCTATTTTTGGGCGGCAGGGGCCGAGGTTATCTCGTACACTGTGGAATTTTATTACTCGGAAAACGCTGAGGGAAGAAAATACAAAATTGAAGACTGAGTTAGCCGCTCTTGAGAAGCAGCCTCATATAGCAGCGGTGACTACTATGCGGCCAGGAGTTCCGCGGAACGCCGACCAGCTTGTATGGAACGGGAAGCGGATGGTTGCTAACGTTCAAAAAACCGCTAGGGACGAGAAACTCTCATTTGCGCAAGCGCTGCTAAAGGACCCAGCGTACTCGGATCTGCGCCCCTATATGGGTCAAGCGGTAAAAGACGCAATTGAGTCCGCCAAGTCAGGTAGCGCACATGACACCGGCGCTACTGTAGACCCGCTGTTTACCGTCATTTCGGACGAGATCAATAGAATAGAAAAGCAATGGGGACTTGTGACGGGCCCTTCTAGGGAACGAGCACAATTGGAGATAGCGTATGGGTCCGCGCAGGGTGGAAACCTGCTGGTTTCACCGCCCGGTTTCAGCCAAGAGCTTGATGGATGGATGCATTGTTCTGCGCAGCTTAAAAATGTTCACGCATCTGCGACAGTGGCAGATTTGGAAGTGTCCCTTGAGTACTGGCAAGAGGACAAGCCTTCCACTAATAAACGAAATATCGAGAAGGCGTTATTTGTGGATCACGCCCGCCAATTCTCCATCGGTATCCTCGAGAACAACGCTCCCATTAGGTTCACATCGATGACGTATTGTCTGAAAGCTGACGAACACATCAACGTAGTTCTGGCCGTCTGGAGTAGCAGTGTTCCAGTTCAGACCTTACGGCAATGGACGCCGGGGCAATCTGGGACAGCACAGTTCCCACTCGGAGATGCTCTATCACGCGGCATTTGGTGGTGTCGAGTCACGGCTACGGCGCAAGGAATTTTACAGGAAAAAGTACTTCGGCTACAAGTGAAAGAACATACCGTCTCTCACTTTATGCTGCCGCCTGGGACGCAAGGTGAAGTAGGTTGACGATCTTACTTCTTCTTCTTGGCTTTGCGCTTCTGCTCTTGCGCGAGCTTCCGGTCCAGTTCAGCTTTTGGGACTTGAATCAGTTTGGACATGAACGTTTGAAACTTACCGAACGGGGAATCTGGCGAGGGCTTCGGGGTGGTTGCCATCCGTTCCTACTCTACGCCTGCGAGCATTTTCGCGCTAATCCTTTTCCGCGCTTCTGCCGTCTGCGGTCCCTTCAACCGGGTTCTTCATCTCGGTTTAGCCGATCAGTTTGTCATAGGTGAGACAGCGACCAACGATCTGTTTCATCGTCATCGCAAACGGTCGAAGTCAATAGCCTTCCGTTGATTAAACCGAAAGCACTGCTCGTCGGCATAGGCTTGCAGATGAAACGGCTCCACGCTTACATATGTGCCTTTCAGCATTCTCTTAAACAGACTCCAGAAGTTCTCCATACCGTTCGTGTGAACTTGTCCTTGAACGTAGGCTTCCGTGTGGTCAACTGATGCGCGTAGTCTGCAATCAGCCCGCTATACGAGCGCAGTTCGTCGGTGTAAAGATTCGAGACATGCTCCACGTGTCTTCGATCTCGCGAACAAGGTGAAAGCGGCGCGTCTTCGGAACTACCTTCACACGTGCTTCGCCGTGGCGCTCCAGAAGCCCCATGACGATAGCCTTGCCGACCGTGCCACCTCCTGCCAGACGCCCCTCGCGAATAAGTTTGCGCGCCCTGGTCCGCTTGTTCATGAGTTTGAGTTTTCCGCCGATGAAGGTTTCGTCCGCCTCGACATCGCCAGAGAATTTCGTAAAGGTTCCGCTTTGCATCGCAAGCCGAATGCGGTGGAGCATAAACCAGCAAGACTTCTGAGTGATCTTCAGATCACGTGCAAGCTCGTAAGAACTGACGCCGTTCTCGCAATTGCAGATGAGCCATGCAGCCGGGAGCCATTTATCCAGACCCAATGGGGAATCCTCAAAGATCGTACCGACCTTAAGGGAGAACTGGGCTTTAGGATGCTTTGCGTAGCACTTCCAACGGCGAACGTTCTTCAAGTACGTGACCTTTTCCGAGTCGCAATGTGGGCAACGGACCTTACCGTCAGCCCAACGGATCGCGGTCATGAACTGCTGGCAGTTCTCGTCATCCGCGAAAAAGATGATTGCTTCCTGCAACGTGTTAGGCCAATTGTTCATACCCAACACTACAACGAAAGCGACGGTTAGTCAAGTATGTTATTACCACTGGTTTCAACACGGCGATTCTGCTGTGCTCAGTGTTCCATCTAAGATCATTCCCGAAGAGCGCAACTACGTTTTCAACGTCGAACATCCTCATTTCAGGCGAATCGAGTTTCTTCGCTCGAAGCCGCTCATCCTTGATCCGAGACTTATGCCGAAGTAAGCCGCCGGGGACTCCCAGTAAGGCGGCGATAACATCGCCTTCCCGGAACTCAGCCGGCGGCTGCTTGCACGCGGCGACCCGCGCTCCTTTTCCGTTGGTTCCTTGGCTAGCGCTCTGACTACTCTGGAAGCGTTCCCTTCGCGGTTGCGATGCCGTATGGCGCGTTCGAGGTCGCTTCCTGAAGCACTGCGCCCGTCACTCTGATCAGAACGTGGACTGATCCGCTCACACCGTCGTAAATGACCGACTCGCGACCACGGTAGGTGGTGGCCACTCTCGTTTTTTGGGCCGACAGATAGACGGACTGGCCGCCTCTGGCGTAGAACTTGAGCGCGAACGGTAGCTTCACCTGGTTCTGTTCGGTTCCACCATTTTGGTTGATCGTCGTGAGCGTTGCATATGCGGCCGTGCCGTCCACTTTGTAGGTAACTTCCTTCGCTGATTGCGACGGGACTAGAGACGCCACGAAGAGGAAGAGTCCCAGCGCTTTCGCCATAACCGCTCATCGACAATAAAGCGCCGAAAGTTTAAGCGCAACCGCTGGTTACTTCCAGGCGCCGCACGCGGGCTTTGCGATGGACGGCACGCCCTGCTCTTCGCGTTTCGTGAATCGCCGCCACCGGCAATTCAGCTCGCTGAGCTCCGCGTCCACGTCAGTGTGACGCCGCCGTGGCTATGCTCAAGGCGTTCAGGTTGTCGCCGTTGAGAAAGAAGCAGGCTCCTCCACCAATCTACGAAGACGCGGTTACGCGACGGCAAGATCGCCGCCGAGAGCGTCGCTAACCTCTTCGGTCTTCACCCGATTTTTCGTCGCCATCGTGATGTTCTCCTTTAATCCTGAATGCAGACTACGGCTTCGTCGTCGTCGGTAGATACCGACTTCAGCGCATCGCCACAGCAGCAACACGCCGATAATCACAACCGCGCTAATCAGCGGCCTGATGTTCATCCGCGCGACGCGTAGCGAGGTACAGCGCGACGGTTCCCTACGCGGCCGGCAGTGATGTGAAACCAGAGGTTGATCACGAGGTTTCGAAGTCGTGCCCCTGATAATGCTCACGGCGAATCGGCGGTGTGAGCTTTTCTCAACAACGGAATCAACAGGACTACCGCCAACCCGGCGCAAATCGCAGCGCCGTCCCACGCCACGCGAGTCAACGCTCGCCTGGTGCTGTAGTCGCTCAGGATGATTTGCCATCGTTCCGGCAGAAATCGATTACTCAAAGCCAGAGCCAGCAACAGCCCGAGGAAGCCGAAGCGAAGAATCGATTTGATGCCGGTCGCCGAAAAGCGCTGGGCCAACACGCCGCTCAGGATCGCCACGGCGAACGACGCCGTGAGGCTAAACACGAGCACGGCCGACAAGAACGGCGCTGGCGGAGCCAGCACAGCGCCTCGCCAGTTGGCTAGGTTGACGGTCGCCAGCGCGGTGATCAGAATCAAAATCGAAACTCCCCAGCCGTAAGCGACCACTAATGCGGTCCTGCTCAGAACCCCGGAGGTCGATTTGGCATGCGCCGCGGCCGATTCAGCGCTCGCGGGGGCTACGAAGAGCAGCGCTAGAAGGGCATATGCCAGGAGTATGCGGGGGTCCAAAAACGTAAAACCTTTGTACCAGGGCACTAGAATTCCGAACGCCAACACAGTGAAAAGTATTACGACTGCCTGCCTTGCCATGGGGTGCGAGTCTAGTATAACCTGCGGCCAAAGTGGTATTCTGACGGTACCGCGTTGGTGGGTGAGCCTTTACGTTGCTATAGGGCGTTTTATCGCAAGGCCCCTCATAATCCTTAGCCTTTTGCTCGCCGATAAGAAAGTATATGCTGGACAGGCGCATTGAACCTCGGATGCTGTGTGCGGACATGGTGGATGTCCAATGGAAGGACAAAACCGGACGCTTGCGGCGGTCCGTGGCCAACCTGGAGGACATCTCTTTAACCGGCGCGTGCCTTCAATTCGACCAACCCGTTCCATTACAAACCGATATGCGGATCAGCTATCCCAAAGGCGAACTGCTCGGCAAAGTGCGGTACTGCGTTTATCGTGAGATCGGGTATTTCCTGGGCATCGAATTTGAACCCGGCTGCCGATGGTCGTCGCGTCATTTCAGGCCGCAGCATATGCTCGATCCTCGCCGGTTGGTGATCCGCACCGTCAACCGCATTTCAAAGCTGGCCAACTAGATCGATAGAGCCTTCACCGGGCCCACGCTAGCTCCCAGATCCAGGCGCAAGGGATAATGTTCAATTGCGCTCCATGACTGGCTCACTATACCTCCGCTCAAAGACTTGCGACCGGGCGCGCTCATGAAAGGCAGAATCCAGCAAGAGGCCGCCCGCCTCGGAGGCATGATTGTCGCCGCTCCCACGCCGCGGCGCGCGGAAGAATATTCAATCGACCTGGGCTCCACGTTGGAGATGATCGACTTCCTGTGCCAGAGCGGCGTTAAAGCCATCACGTTGCTCGGCTCCACGGGCGAATTTGTGCACTTTGCCTTGGATGATCGCCGCCATATGGTGAACTTCGCCGTCAAGCGCAGCCGTCTGCCGCTGCTGGTGAACGTCTCACATTCCACGCTCGATGGCGCCATCGAATTGGCCAGGGAGGCAACCAGCGCCGGTGTCGCCGGGATCTTGCTGATGCCGCCCTATTACTTTCGCCAGGATCAGGACGCGATTCGCAGTTTCTACCTTGCTTTTGCGTCGGCATTGGGGAACGCCCTGCCGATTTATCTTTACAACATTCCAGCCTGCACCAACGAGATTGCAAGCTCCACGGCGGTGGATCTGCTGGCTAGCGGCTTGTTCGCCGGCATCAAGGATTCGAGCGGAAACCTGGACTACTTCCGCGCGCTCAGCGAGCAAGCGGCGCAAACTCCCTTCACCCTGTTCTGCGGCTACGAACGAATCTACGGAGAGGCACGGGGCCTGGGAGCGAACGGCGCGATATTCGGCACAGCCGCGGCCGTCCCGGAGTTGCTGGTGGCGTTGGACGCAGCAATCTGTACGGGCGCCAGTACGCGCATTCACCTTCTCGCGGCGCGTCTCAATGAGTTCGTCGACTGGATCGAGATTTTTCCCATGACGGTAGGGATCAAAACGGCTCTGAAACAACGGAAGTTGAAAATGGGGGCGCTGGCCTTGCCGTTGGGCGAGCGCGGCGAACAGAAGTTGGCGGAATTTGGCGAGTGGTTTCGTGGTTGGCTGCCAGAGGTCTTGCGCGAATGCGGGGAATGACGAAGAGGCCAATAGAGGACAATACGAACAGTACGGAGCAATCTAAGAAGTGACTACCGAAGAATTTCGACGCTACGGACGCGAGACCGTCGATTGGATGGCGGACTATCTGGAGAACATCCGCGATTACCCGGTTTTGCCGGACATGCAACCCGGCGACCTGATGGATCGGCTGCCGGCTGCGGCGCCCGAGCAAGGCGAATCCATGGACGTGATCCTGGAGGATTTCGAGCATTCCATTGTGCCGGCCCTGACGCACTGGAATCATCCGCGCTTTTTCGCTTATTTCGCGAACACCGGCTCCCATCCGGGCATTTTGGGCGAGATGCTGACCGCGGCACTGAACGGAAACGGCATGGTGTGGAAGAGCGGGCCCGCCATCACGGAACTCGAGCAGGTTACGCTCGCTTGGCTGCGGCAATGGCTGGGACTGCCGCAGGAGTTTTTCGGTATCATCTACGACACAGCGTCCATCGGAACCATGCACGCCATCGCAGCGGCGCGCGAAATGGCCGACCCCGAGTCGCGCCGGAAGGGCAACTCTGGCCGGCTGGTGATGTACATCTCCGAACATGCCAACTTCTCGGTGGAAAAGGCCGGGATGACTCTGGGCATCGGACAGGACAACATCCGCCAGATTCCTTCCGATGAAGGATTCCGGATGTGCGTGGATTTGTTGCGGGAGGCCATGGAAGCCGACCGCAAGGCCGGCAAAAAGCCGTTCTGCGTGGTGCCAACCGTGGGAACTACGTCGACCTCCAGCATCGATCCCGTGAACGCCATCG
>Ga0210406_10004609_pt1 | contig 14661 bp, 15 predicted proteins | sample IncBWC30MmetaG_FD_155454 | JGI IMG/M metagenome (GOLD analysis project Ga0210406, IMG submission 155454) | Forest soil microbial communities from Barre Woods Harvard Forest LTER site, Petersham, Massachusetts, United States - Inc-BW-C-30-M | ecosystem: Environmental > Terrestrial > Soil >... | reverse complement strand
CTTTGGATTTTGCCCTCTTCTCCGGCAATCGTCTTTAGCTCTTTTCCCATTGGGGTTGTTGTTAAAGGACCATCCTACGATTGTCTCGGTACCGTTGTCCGAAATAGCAATTGCGCCGTAAGCGATTCGCGTATTTGCCCCTCGAACATTTGAGCCAATTGACCAGACGATTTTAGGGTCCGTGCCGCCTTTGGCCTTGCATGCTGCTATTGCTTTTGCCGCGACCACGTTAACATTTCCGTAGGGGCCGTACTCCATATCCCATTTTCCGTTGCTCGCGACAGCAAGTGCCTGAGCTGCTGAGAGCGTTTGTGTGAAAAACGCGCTTAGTCCAAAAACGATCAATGCCAACACAAACTCTTTTTTCATGGATGCGGCAGAGACGGATCAAAGGCAAGGGCAGAGCTTTTAGCACTGCGTCTCGCGAGTGGGAGACAGACGATTCCTGTTTCGGACCCAAGGTCCTGGTTCGGTTGAGGCCGAGTACTTCGTTCACCTGTTGAGGCGGCTGGAGAAGACTGCTCATCGGCTGTTATGAAAAGACGTGGACAACGGGACTAAGATGCCAATCCATCTGATCAGGGGAATTGCGACAGTCATCCACTGGGCTAAAGGCGCGATCGGTTAGCGCCAATGACCGCCGCCATGCCACCCACCCCGGTAACCACCGCGCCAATAACCACCACGGTAATAGCCGCCGCCCCAGCCGAAGTAGGGGTATGGATAACCACCCCAATAGGGATAACCACCTCCCCAGCCATATCCGGGGCCCCAACCCCCTCCATACCACCGGCCTCCATACCATCCCCTACCGTGCCACCCACCGCCGCCGTGCCAGCCCCCTCCATGCCATCCACCCCCTCCATGCCACCCATGTCCTCCATGCCAACCGCCGCTATGCTGAGCAAAGCTCGATGCGGGCAGAAACAAAAGCGCTGGAGAATGGTACAACCAAGATTAATCCAAACGCGTCATTCGAGTTTCCGCTTGGGTTGGGTCTTTAATTCAATTTTATGGATTCGAAGAATAAGAAGCGAACTTGTGGTAAGGCTCGCGAAATTCCACTAACTTGCATTCTTGCCGAAGCCATAGCCGGACCCCTGGGACGATAGCTGTGGCGGAACTGACAAGACCATTCATTGCCTTGAGCCATGCAGTTTTGTCTGGATCGCTGCTCGCCCAGCCGTCGGGGGAGAAAGTCACAAGCGATCCGTCCTTGTGCTGCCAGGTAAAAAGAAAACCAACGCGATCGCTATCTCCATTGGGAGCGCGATTTATCTCTGGATACATATACAACTCCAGCGGGAAGGGCTATGCAGATTGTGTGGGGATTAGATAAAAATGCGAAGTTATATCAGCAATCTAAGGTGAATCATTTTTCAAAGTTTCTCGGTGTTTATACGGGATTTATGGGGCCTGCTAATTTTTAAGGCATCATTCAATCGAAAAGGATCGGATATACGGCTTCTCTTTAAAGCCGTGGCCCATTCCTATTTGCTTACAATTAGCTAGCAATTGCGGCACGCTCCATCCCTCGAACCGTCATTCTGTTCCCGACCCACCGATAAAATCTAAGCTGACTTGGTGGGCGGTGGGCTCGTCCAATCGTCCTGCCCAATGGCGTCTGTCCACCTCGAACCCAGTGGCATCAGTGCAAGCCAACTCTCCGCAATCTTGCCGTCCTCGATCCGATGGCACTGCACACCTGCCCGATAATACTGCTCGCCGGTCTTGGGGTCGGACCACTTGAACGAAAAGCGAAACCAGGCCCGGTCGTCTCTGAACGCATGATCGTACACAACGACGTGTAAATTTGGGCACTCCGCCTGGATCTGGGCAATTTCCTTTACGTAGGCTTCTCGAGTTATAGTCCGATCGCCGTTTTCATCATGTCGGGTGTAGTGTTCGGCGACGCAGCTGGCCACCAGGTTTAATTGGCCTTGATGCCAAATCCGCTCCCATCGATCGAAAAGATCACGCATCACAGATTCGTCTGACATCGAAGAAGTCCTTTTCTATAACGTTACAGTCGCCCAAACAAACGAAACTCAAAGTTTTAAATATTGGGAGCAAAATCTTTGCAGGCGATGCCGCTCCTACGGAGCTGGGCTTGGTTTTGGATTCGATAGCTATAGAGATTGCGCTCCTAACGGATCTGGATCCAGCTCCCAGAGATCGCAGCGAACGCGTCCCTATTGCCGTGACTTGATCTTCAGTGAGCAGCATCGCCATAGACTGCTTGAACCCGGAGCATATGCCAATCGTTCATTAGTTCTTCACCAACAGCACCCCTTCGGTGCGGCATGGTATCGACACCCAGGGAGCTTGTTATATGACGGAACCCGTTGAACCCACCTCTCGAAACTTACACGCTTCCTCGAGTGAAATAACGCCGGCTGCAGCTTCCCGAACTGCTTTCTCGAATAAAGTAGCTTCGCCACGACGTTCCAGGATTCGTTGCAGATTTAGTGCCGGCGCCCGTTCTTGAATCGCAATTTTCACTTCGTCATCAACGATCAGCGCCTCGAAAATCGCCTTTCGGCCACTTACCCCGGTCTTGCGACAGAAATCACATTTCCGACCGCGCCGGACCGTGTTTACTCCCACCAACCATTCCGGTTTGATTCCGAGCCTCACCAAGCGTTCTTCCGTCGGCAAGGGTTCCTCGATGGCACAACGGGGACAGAGCTTTTTCACTAATCGTTGCGAGATCGCCAGCTTGAGGCTGTCGGCCACCATGAAGGGTTGGGCTCGAAATAGAAATAAACGATTAGGAACTTCACAGGCCGAGTTGGTGTGCAACGTCGAGATCGCTCGATGGCCGGAAGAAGATAGCCGCATCAGGGCTTCAACACTTTCTTCGTCGCGGATCTCTCCCATCATAACTACATCGGGTGCCTGACGCAGAATACCTCGGGCCCACATGGCAAAGCTGTAAGGACCATCGTCATCGACTTGAGTTTGGCTGATGTTTTCCAGAAACACTTCGATGGGAGATTCCGCGGTCAGAACGTTGTTTTTAACCGCATCAACGGAACGCAGGATACTATAGATCGTGGTGGTTTTGCCGGATCCAGTCGGTCCGCACAAAATCAAAAGCCCATGATCTCCCTCCATTAGGTCCTTGATCGCGCTGACGTAATGGGGCGGCATACCTAGATCGGCCAACGATTTCACACTGCGTTCGTCGCGCTGCAACCGGAGGACGGCTTGTTCGCCCTGTGCTTGATAGGAAGTATTGACCCGAAAGTCGTATCGCTGGTCGCCGATTTTTATTGGGAAGGTTCCATCCTGCGGTAACCGCACATATTGGATTTCGAGTCCGGAGATCACTTTGATTCGGGAGATCACTTGTTTGGCGATATGGCCGGGGAAATCTCCTTCCTGATCGAACCAGTCTCCATCGACTTTGTATCGCACGCGCAATTGCTGAGGAAACTCCTGGAACATGATATCGCTCGATCCCAACTCGACCCCCTTATACAGGATCGAGTGCACGAACTTGATAACTGCCTCCTCATCGTTGCGATATCGATGGCTAGACTGCTGCAGACTGTCGGCGTGAATTACTTCTAATCGTTCGTTCCTCTTGTCTGCATGATCCAGCGCAGACATGCTCCGCAGAATCCCGGAAGCACTGATAGCCATGCTTTCCGACGTAGTAATAAATCGCTCCAGGGCTTCGCCATCAGCCAACACCTGCTGAACGCTGAACCGGTGCCGGAGAGCGCCCTCGATCTCGGCTTTGACATTTGGAGGTAATAACCTCTCGACCGCCAACGTCAGACGCCGTCGCGCACAATAGACTGGGCAAGCAGAGTAGCGTCTCTGCAACGTTGGACTGAACCAATGGTTCACTTTACCCGAGGGGGAAACTTCATCGAGACTAATCCAAGGAGTTCCACCATTGGTTATCTCAGTCGCCAGCCTAACATTGGAGGGGGTGAGATCCAGGTTGTCCGTAACCAAATTCAGCACGTGCCTCAAATGATCCGGTTCACACCAAACCGCGGTTAGTTTAGGAACACCCCAAAAAGCGTTAAGGACCTGAAACTCCGGCTGTTGCAGTAACCCATCCAGACCAGGAATTGATGAAGCGATGGTCAGCTCTTTCGTCGTCCGAGCCACCGGGAGGAGTGGAACCGATAGCGCCGGCATTCTGAGTCCGTTAGGCGAGAACCGGAGCAATGTCGGATCGAACGGCGTCAGTGCGCCATCGCGAAACAATTTCGATAGAATCGACCCCAGCTCGAGATCGAAATTCTTGCTATACCGTTCGATAAGTGAATCAGCCTGCCAGAGCGCCATTGGCTTGGCGGCGTCGGAAGACTCGATATGCTCAAGCAGGAAGCGCAGCTCGTCTTCGCGTATCCCCAGGAGCCGGGCGACGTGAAAATGGAGCAAATGATTGAGATTTTGAAGCGGCTCAGATTGTCGCCATCCGTTCGTCGCCGCTAACATGGAGGTCATTTTAGTTAGTAATTGCCGAACACATCGCTGCCCCAATCCGCAGCAACCGTCTGTAAGTTGGCCGGAGTAATAATCGATGCGGGCTGCGAATCGTCGTTGAAGTCCCCAGCGATGATGATCGGATGCGGGCTTATGATAGAAACAGGACCAGTTAAAGTTCGGGCTCCCCGAATTAGAATGACGGCGTTCGGCAGCGGATTACCGGCTGGATCCTGGACTACCAGAAAAACAGAACTGAGCTGCTTCGCGGTAGGAAGGGCAAGATCGAATGCCAGAATGGTTTGAGAAGGATTTTGTTTGCTCTGGGCGGCGGCAAACGCCACGGTTTGCCGGTTGACGGCTCCTTGACTCTGTGAACCACCTTTAGTCGCCGTCATCGGATAGGCTAAGCTCGCGCCACCAACACTCCCCCCCACCTGCACCAAGCATTCTTTCTGTCCGTTCGCAGTCGTGATCGGCTTATCCGGCCGCGCCACGACTAAAGTACTACATTGTGTTTGCAAGAGCGAGAGGTTTAGCCCAGTCGAGACAGCTTGAGCGCTGTCGTTAGTTTCGTAGATGCTGTTTAGCGGTGCCGAATCAATTGGGAGAACGCTGCCGGTTACGACCCTGGTATCTAGCGAGGTCCTAGCATCGGCAAGGAAGTCGGAGCTTTGCGTGTCACTGGTCAACTGAATCCAAGCGTTATTTCCGGATGGATCTTTCACTTGCAGCGAGTCCTTGCCGCCAGTGAAGGCGACATTTTGTCCGGCAACGATTGGAAACTCAGAAGAAAAGCTCCCCGATACAGAAATGGTGGATTTGGAAAAGACTCTGCCAATAACCTGACTCGAGACCGCTGGACTAAGCGTAAACGAGTTCGCGGCCGAGAAGATAGTAAACTGTGAGACTGGAATTTCCCGGACGGCTATCTGTGGTCGATCGGTAACCGTGAGATCCGGCAGCCGCACGTTGGGAACGGACGACTTCGTAGTGATATTCACATCGATCGTCGTCTGCCGGGCGTACGCCTGGCCGAACAGGTCTTTCTTGTCAAGGAGTGGTGTATATTCTCCAGTATCGCCGGTGTCGGCAAAGGGTTGAACTCGCAGAACATTGTTTCCCGTGCCATCGGTCGTAGAGCTTAGACTCAGCGAGAGACCAGCTACCGGCCCCGACTGATTCAGCCTGGCCAAGTTGACTTCCCCATTAGTAAGGAGCTCGTTTCGGATTGCTGACTCCAGGCCTAACAGCGCCTGCTCTGTCGAAATTCGTAAAGCGTCCTGGTTCAGATTACGGGCGGTCGTCGCCCGTTGGTTATCCACGAAAGTTAGATAAGAAGCGCCTATAATCCCGGCGATCACAACGAGCACCAGAACGTAGACTAACACTGAACCTGATGCGCTTCGCTCGTCGGATTTAATTCTGGGACGAGATGCGCTCGTTGATAGTCGCGGTTCTTGACAACGAAGTGGTCTGACAGAACAGCCCAGGGCTTTAGCTTTGGGTAACTGCCCAGCAAAGGCATCCCCCTGAAAGGGCGGCCAAAAGCTTGTTGCTCCTCGGCACCGTGGATTTTTGCTTTCGGTAAACCAGCTCATCAGATTTTCCTTTGGAACGCGTTTCCTCACGTAATCAATGCAATATCTTACGCCAACGCGCTCCGATCGGCCGCCCTTGCAGGGCGATTCGCTGGCGGGGATCGTCCCAGGGCTAAAACCCTGGGCTATTCTGTTTAGCCATCTCATGGCAAAGAATCGGTTGCCGATTTCGTCACGTAGTAAATCTGGAATCAATCGGCCTCATTCACTGCATCTGTAGCGGCACACCGAAAACGTTGAACGGAACTTGATCTACCCTGGTGTTCACGTTCCATTGAGCCTGAACAATCCCGAGATTGCTCAGGTTGAATATCGGGTGATAGCTATTCTGCCCATTATCGGGCTGATCGTTATTAGGGGAGGCACGCGATACCCCCGTAAACACCCGAGTTTGAACTGCGCCATTTCCCGTCTGCTGACACTCGATCTGGGCACCATCAAAGTGAAACCTGGTCGTCCCGTTTTGGTTAACGCACACCAACCAATCTCCGGATGAATTGCCAGGGGCAAGCTGCCCATTGCTAGAACCAGTAGGAGCGTCCTGATAAATTTGAAAGTCGACGGCGCTCTTAATCGAATCGTTCATGATCTCTGCTAGGGCCTCATGTTGGGCCTCTAACGCCGTCGCTTGCAGGACGGCGACTTGGCGTTGCATGGCGGTGAGCAGAAAACCAGTAGCCGCGCTGACCACGACAAAGACCCCGAGCATCGCGGCCAGCATCTCAGGCAGCGTGAACCCTGATTGACACGAACACGGCTTAGCGGGGCTCATCATGGGTCAAGGATTCAGCACGACCGTCTTCGTCACCTGACGAGAGGCTTGGGTTCCGTAGCTCGGAATAGTGTAGGTCAGTACCAGCTGAGCCCCCGTAGTCCCATTGGTCATCGAGATCGAAAAAGGAATCATTTTCCCAAATTGCGGCGAACTGCTCTGGCCGGCGATTAACTTGGGATAATAAAGGTAGCCGGTTATCGGGCTTGGCGATGGCGATGCCGAAGCATTTAACGTGAAGGGTCGAGAATCGGCAGGAGCGAACGTTTGCAGTTCATAATACTCGCGCAGGATTCGTTCAGCTCGGCGATCCGCGCGCGTCAGAAGTTCTTGATAGTCTGCTAGCCGCCAGGCGGCCGTGATTCCGACGGCGGAAAGAGTTAGGATAAAGAGGCTGGCTAACACCTCGACTAGAGAGAACGCGGCCTGAGAGCGCACTAGAGCGCTGCCTCGCTTGCGAGGTCGCAGGGGTAGCCACCCCTGGAGCGTTGCCCCGCTTGCGAGGCCGTGAGGGGTCGCCACCCCTGGCGCACTGCCTCGCTTCCGCTTCCGCTCTGCTATGGCGCGACAGGTACGAGGCGCGCCCGAAGGGTTCCGACCGAGGCTGCCTCGCAAGCGAGGCAGCGCTCCAGGGGGGCTATCAATCCTTATCGGGCAAATCCAAATCATCAGGTTTCGTTTTTTGAATCTGCTTGTCTGATCCATTCAGCGGAACGGGCGGTGGCTCACCAGGCAGATCGGATGAGTATTGGAGAGTTTTTCTTTCGCTTTCACCTAACCTGTCAAATCGGTGGTCCCCGGCGGGTATAATCGTCGGAGAAACAATGACGATGAGGTTTGTGCGCTGCTTAGAGTACGATCTTGATTTGAAGGCGTATCCGAGGATAGGAATTTTCGAAAGTCCAGGAACAGCGTTCGCGGTAAAGGTCACGCTATCCTGCAGAATCCCGCCAATAACGGCAGCCTGACCGCTTCGCACGGTAATGTCCGCGGTCGTACTTCGTGTCGAGATTATCGGGATCTGGGTCGTGGTACCAGGTTGCGCTGCACTAGTCCCGGAGATCGTTGACAGAGTTGGATTGAGATTGAGGTCTATGAGACCTCCTTCCAAAATACGACCAACGACATCTATCGTCAGCCCGGTCGTGAAGGTATAGGGTACGGTGCTGGGCCCATAGACCTGGGTGCCGGGCGTCTGCAAGAAAATGGTTTGCTTGGTGTCCGAACGTATGGTCACCGGCATCCCGCTCTTTGCCACGGTCATCGGTGCATTGTTATTTCTAATCCAGCCCTTAGCCTTCAAGGCCTGAAGGGTGACTTGCACATCGGACATGTTTAACACCAGGCCGTTGGTGAAAAATCCACCGCCGTGGGCGTTGATCGCGCCGGTTACGGTCTGAAAATTCGAAGCTGGTGGAATACCCGCCTGCCCGGTCAGTGAAAACTTGGCGCCTTGTCCGGGCTGAAGCCCAAGGGTCTGGCTCCAATCCAGGCCGCCCCCGATGGAGTTAGTATCCGCGACTTCAACGATATAGGTCTTGATGAGAATCTGTTTCTCAGCGACATCGAGTCGCTGGAGTTCTGTCCTGATTAAGTCATGCTCTTCCGGAGTGGCGCGGACAACCAAAGAGTTGCTGCTTCTTTCGACGAATACGGCAGTTTGCCCGCTCTTTTCAAAACCCCCTACTGATAACGGCGCGTCGAAAGGTACGCCCGGCTCATAGCGAGGCCGACTTTGATCCGTACCCGTGCCGGAGGCCGTTCCTATCGCGTCCGGAGTCACGGTGGTATTATCCGGTTTCGGGTAAGTAGGAAAATTAGCCTGTGCCGGAGTGACCTTGATCCCTAAATAGTTGGCGATCGGTTGCAGCAAGAGTTCCGCGGGCTGATTCCTGATGATGTAACGCTTAGTGATATAGAAACTCGGACTTGCGATATCTGCCCGGTGAAGTGTATAGCGCTGTCCATCCGTGATAACCTGGAAGCCGCGCGATTCAGCGATCTGATAAAAGGCTTGAAGAGGCGAGAGATTGGTTAGTGCAACCGAGATCTTCTCGTCTTCGGGAATGTTCGGTTCGACATAGTTAATTCCGGCCTGTTCCGCCAAGATTCTCAAGACTTTGGCGATCGGCTGGTTGGTAAATCGATGAGTCCTCGGCTTCTCAGGCGGCATCTGGGCCGTAGTCGTTGACTCCGCGTTCTCGCGTTCCCGTAACAACCGCTCGATTTGATCGACCACACTCTCCGGACTTTGGGAGGATTCACTGCCCGGCGTTGCGTCGGCTGCGGGCACCGGCCCAGGACTCTGGGTCTGTGCCGGCGTCCGGCCACCGTTTTGCGCAAATGCCAGCAAGGGCCATAGGACCACTACTATCAGCCTCTTAATCATGCTCAGCTTTCTTTTTCCGTTCTAAAGTGATCCGTTCCGTCTCGCTGTCTCCCACGTAGGGGAGCTTGCAAAGCGGCGCTCTGAATCCCGGCAAAAGGATGGACACGCCGCCAGAGTCAATTGACCCTACCTCTAACAAAATCGTGTTCTTTTCGCTCATATCCCTCTCCAACGGCAGACCGTAGGTGCGCGCTAACTCAGTCAGTTGAACCAGGTCAGTTTCAGAAACCGTTACCGGGATCTTTTCCGTTTCGCTGAAGGCCACTCCGTTGATCAAAGCGATGGCGTGGCTCTGTCCTTCCCCGGTGCTAACTCCCTCAACGAAAAGGTCGTTCTGTATGGCGGCGACGAGTGTCTGGAGGTAACGCTGCGCCGCTTTGCTACTAAACGAGTTGTCTAGTTCGACGCCTTTCCCGACGAGCGTTTTACCGGCATCAGCGCTGATAAACGGATCCCGGGGCGCGGGTGTGTATCTGAACGCGTATAGGTCCGGTAAACGCGGCAAGATGATGTCTCCCGCGAACCCGAAGTTTGAAGTACAAACAACCAGCAGAATAGAAAAGGCTGTCGCCCTCATTTTGCCTCTCATTTCCCGGTCAGCATCCGAATCGTAAGCCGCGTCTCCAGATACGTGGGTTCGCTGGTAAACGGTGGAATGTTAGGTGGGCGGCTCAATAAAACTTTATCGAAATACAAGAAGAGGTCGGCATTCTCCTGTTCCGCCAGAAGCGGCACTAACCGATGGAACTCCAGGCCGACGGTGCCGGCTTCGTAAATGATCGACATTTCGCCGTTCGGCACTCGAACCGGCTGAACGATAAGACCCGCCTGATTAAACCCAGCGATGCCCGCGGCCTCAAATGAAGAGCCATCACCGGTTAAAGGCGCAGCTGACGTAGAATTGATATGTAGCGATGAGGTCCCTCGAGACGCGATCATCGTGTCGCTTAGGCGAGTGTAGAGCGCCTCGATTCTCGCCTTACTAACTCCTAGTCCCTCGATTTCACCTTCAAGATGGTTGTTCGCAATTTCCTGCTGTTTATTCTCCTGGTCCAAAAACTGAGCCGCGGTCCAACCATCCGCCAATAATTTTAGTTCCAGCCCCAGCAGACCGCCCGAGACTACGATGGCGGCAAAGAGAAAGAGAGCCTTGAATTTCATTTAATCGATGGTCGGCCTCTCGAGCGAGGCGCGCTCCGCAAGGTTAGGCTTCATAAGCGGTCTGGATCTGCAATCCGCTGCACGCCTAAGTTCGAGTAATTGCCGGCGGGCATAATTGAATAAACCAGATGAAACGGCACCAGGCTTTCTGTGCCCTCAAGGAGTTTCGACCTCAACACCTGAGACCCCGCAGGAAGATGCTTTTTCAATTCGTTAGTGAAAGCTTCTAACTCCTCAGCGTGCCCGAACTTCAGACTTCCCTGGATGGAAAGTGTATAGAGCTCGGGCACACGATAGGTTCCGCCGGCGACTGGGAGAGCTTGATATCTCGATGACTCTATCCCGATCCTTTCAAGGACCGCATCCGCAGGGATCGTTTGTTCAATCGCAGCAAGCACGGCGCTGCACGGAAGGCGGCCTCGGATAATCGGCTCCCATTGCTGGATCTGGCTTAGTTTCTGACGGGTATCCTTAAAGGCAACCAACTTGGTTTGCAGCTCATTCGCAGCTGCAACCAGTTGAACCTTCTTATCGGTTAGAGCCTGATAATTTTGCCAGGTGGTGAACCCAAAGAACAGGACGGGTAATTGGAGTAATCCAGTGATCAATACGATGAGACCGACTGCCCTAAAGGCCAACTCTCGCTGATAGCTCCTGAGAACAATTTTTTCCGGGCTGAGAAATAAATTCTTCATTTGAACTCCTGAGCAAGCCAGCGCGACAAGAAAGCAACTGGCGAACGCGTAGCCAGGTTAGGGGCCCGTTGACGCTGGATGACAATGTCCCCACCCTCGATCTGTTGCAGGACAGGGCCGGTGAGTTGGAATCCCTGGACTTCAGCATACACAGGATCTTCCTCTGACGATGAGGACCAGGCGCAAACGTACGGCTCTTTGTCCGGACTCAATTGTTTCGCGAGCGTCGCCAATTCTTGATTTACCGACTCGACATCCTCCTCGTACTGCCGAAACAAGATAAGTCTTCTGTCTTGAATAACGGCCAGGGCCAACGAACTGGTCAGACTCAATAATAAGAAGGCCGTTCTCTCCTGCGTTGGCACCCTCTTCAAGAACCAGGCAATACAGGCTACCGGAACGGGTAGGATTGCCAGTAGCGCTGCGTCTTGCCGTTCCGTCCAAAGCTCGCACTCCGCACAGTAGTCAGCCGGCATTCCGAGGATAACGATCTGCGAATGTTTCCCTTCTAAGTGCCCGGTAATCGGTCTGAGCGTTGCATCCAGGACCGCCCATCGAAAAGGCCGGTTCTCATCCCAGGCGCCAATTACCTGGCGCGGCTCTTCCGCTAGGCTTTCTAAGATCCCCTCAACCGTTGACTCCCTGAGATTCGGCACCAGGTGAACGTTGAAATATAGATCATTCACCGTGCAGTCCGGTAACAGCAGTAACTCGGTTTTTCCTCGTAGTCGGTTTCGAGCCAACAGCTTGGACGTGAAACTGCGAACTCCCGCCGTGCCGGGATCCGATCTGCTCAGGATAGGAGGGGCATCCGGTAAATCCCCAATGTCTTCTTCGAATGCCACCACGCGCTGACGCCGAGTCAAAAGCACCGAACAAGTTTTCGAAGAAAGGAAGAACACGCCAACTTGTTCAGGCGTTGCGAACAATCCGCCGGAGAGATAATACCGGAGCGGAAAGTGTCGAAGGTAATGCCTGAAGGTGTAGTGCATTGGTCTCTTCTTAGATCACTTAACAAATTATATTACAACTTATTTTTTCAGTGTAACCTAAATATGTTGTATTACCTCCATTGCGGGTAGAAAAGTGGCAAAGACGATCCCGCCAATTACCACTCCAAGCGCAATGATCAAAAGCGGATCCAGGATCTGTCTGAGTGCGGTTAACCGGCTATCCAACTGGCGTTCGAGCAAAGTGGTGAGCCTGAACAACCCGTCACTGCCGGCGCCGGCTGCCTCCATAAAGGCGAGTCCATTGATGGCCATCTCGCCGAAAATATCCCGGTCATCGTTCAACGCCGCTGCCAGTGATTCGCCGCGTTGCACCCGGACCAAAGTGCGGCCGATGGCCGACCGATATTCATAGTTCCAGCTCAGGTCCCGACACAGGAGCAGGGCCTGCGTCGTTTTTGCTCGAGCATGTTTTAGCTGGGCAAAAGTCCTGACGAAATTCGCTCGCATGAGGAGAAGCATCAGTGCGCCCAGCCCAGGTAACCGCAGAACAGAACGGTGAAGCTTAGGTTGACCCCGCACAAATGCCGGGACCCGCGAAATCAACAGGATAAGTGCGACCGTCAGTCCCAGCACGGCCAGAGGGTAATTGGTACAAAGTCGCGAGAGATTCAGCAAACAGAGCGTCGGCAGCGGCAGGTCTGCATGCATTTCCCCGAGGATCCCGATAAACTGCGGTACGACTCGGGTCATGAGCAACCAGACAACACCGCCGGCAGCAGCCAGGACGATCATCGGGTAAATGAGCATCATGAGCAGACGGTGTCTGAGGTCCTCGTTCCTAGCCCAGATTTTTCGCACGTTGGTCAAAGCTTCTGTCAACGTGCCACCCTCTTCACCGGCCGAGATCAACCCAATCGCAACCTGATCGAAAACCTCTGGGTACGAAGCGATAGCGTTCGAGAATGACATCCCTTTGGAGACGCGATCTCTCAGCCTTTCAATAATGTGGTGCATTCGCTTTCCGGACCGATCCCGAGTCGACGTTGTGCTGAGACAGATCGAGAGCGCGGTTCGAAAATCCATTCCGAGGTAAACCGACGCCTCCAAGTTCTCGAGGAAGGTCAATTTCGATCGAATCGAGACGCGTTCCTTTTTCTCTGCGGTCGTTTTCCGGGACGGGTCTGAAATCAGCACAATGGCCTGATTGAGATTATTTAGTCGGATACTAACGTCCGCGAGAGAGTTTCCTTCGATTACCGACCGAACATACGAGTCACCCTTGCGTTTTTGCGTGACGTACTCGAACCTCGGCATAGATTCCGGTTGCCCAATGTATTCCGAGACTAATTTCCGCCAGGGCTCGCCTGAGAAATTGGGCTGGTTGGAATATTGTACTTCGAAATGTATGGGTTCGAGGCAGCGCCCGCTCCGCCAACGAAGTACGGATTGCTGCCCCAATTTCCGAGCTTGATCGAGCCGCCGGTGCCTTGATCCAGGTCGGGCTGGCCGCTAATTGGGACTCCAAATCTAGTTAGATAAGGTGCGATCGACGGAAGTGGAACGGGATTACCATCGGGCGGCATTGGACTACCATTAGTCTGCGCATCGATGCTGTATTGCAGTTCAGCTTTCTGCACTGCATCTAGCCGCTGTGCGATCATTGCCGCCTGCGATTTCTTCAATGAATCCATTATCGCAGGGTAGATCATCGCGGCGAGTGCGGCGATAATAGCGATCACCACCAGGATTTCGACCAGGGTCATCCCGACCGCGCTCTTCCTACGTGCATATGAAATTCCTAGCCGACTCGACACCCCTACAGCTACTATCATAACGTAAATTCTTGGTGTTATAAGTACTGAGCTCTCTCGATTTGTATCAACCGCAATTTCCGTTGGCAATAAGTATCTACTTTGGGTTGCGCAAAACCGGGCAGTTTGGGGCCAAGAGAAATGCTCGTAGGAGCAAAATCTTTATAACCACCGGTTCCAGAATCTCGCCTCTCGGTAGGAGCGATATCTTCAGCGAACCTAGGGCTCCTCAGCAGCATAGCAATATCGAAGCCCAAACATGCACAGCTGGTTCTTAGAGAGATGCCGCTCCTACGGAGCTGGGCTTGGTTTTGGACTCGATAGCTATAAAGGTTCCGCTCCTAACGGAGCTGGACCCAGCTATCCAGAGATTGCACCGAGCGCGTCCCTACTGCCGTCCTCTAACTACCACCGACAGATCTGATTCACTTCCCGAAATATAACCGACCAGATCTCCAGTGTTAGATATTGTAAATGAAGCAGTTGTGTTCATCCCTCTAACCAAGGCCAGGAGTTTGTGATTTTGGCCGATCTGATAGCTCCACACATTAACCAAGGAAAGCTCGTGTTTTCCTTGGTTTAGCGCGGGTAATGGCAGGGATCGATCGGCATACATTGTGTCGAAGAAACCGAGCGTTTCACCATCGATCACCACTAACCCATCGAACACCGATTGCTCTTTACTTTGAAAAGAGATCGAGCCGTTTCGCTTGAGGCGATCCTCCCACTTCCGTTGATAAGCGACTAAGGTCTCCGGCCATTCTTTTCGATCGATCCCGGCGGTGGTGGCCACATTCAGTCCGCGATAGAATCCGGTTCCGTAATAAGGA
>Ga0210406_10004608_pt1 | contig 14667 bp, 7 predicted proteins | sample IncBWC30MmetaG_FD_155454 | JGI IMG/M metagenome (GOLD analysis project Ga0210406, IMG submission 155454) | Forest soil microbial communities from Barre Woods Harvard Forest LTER site, Petersham, Massachusetts, United States - Inc-BW-C-30-M | ecosystem: Environmental > Terrestrial > Soil >... | reverse complement strand
TTGGGCATTCCCGTGGAAGTCGTGACGCGCCGCGTGGAGCAATTGCACGAAGCCAACCCCATGCTCGGCCATCGCGGCTGCCGCCTGGCGATCACCTATCCCGAAATTCTGGAAATGCAGGTGCGCGCCATCATCGAAGCGGCCATCGAATGCCACAAGCAAAAGGTTAAAGTAATACCTGAGATCATGATTCCGCTGACTCTCGATAGAAAAGAGATGGCGATTCTCGATCAAGCCACGCGCAAAGTTGCGGACGGTTTGCTCAAGGCCGCGGGCGTGAAAATTCCTTACACCGTGGGTACCATGGTGGAGTTGCCGCGCGCCGTTTTACTTGCCGACGAAATCGCCGAGGTCGCCGAATTCTTCAGCTTCGGCACCAACGACCTGACGCAAACCGTGATGGGGCTCTCGCGCGACGACGCCGGACGCTTCCTCCCCGACTATGTGGACGAAAAGAAAGCCGGCATTTTCGCTGGCGATCCCTTCCAGACGCTGGACATCAAGGGCGTGGGCATGATGGTTCGCATGGGCATCGAAAAGGGCCGCAAAACGCGTCCAAACCTGAAGATCGGCATCTGCGGCGAGCACGGTGGCGACGCGGAAAGCGTAAAGTTCTGCCATCAAGTCGGCATGGACTACGTCAGCGCTTCGCCGTTCCGCGTGCCGATTGCGCGATTGGCGGCGGCGCAGGCTGTGGTGGAAGAGAAGAAGGCCGCGAAGAGCAAGCGCAAGTAGTAATTTTGAGTGCGGGAGCGGAGCTCCCGCTTTTGCGGTCTATCCCGGAGACCAAGTGATACATTGGTCTCGGACGTAAAACCGTAAAAGCGGAGACTTTGCCTCCGCACTCAAAAGGGTTTCCTCGTGTTCCATGATCTGCGAGTCGCGGCTGCAACGGTGGCGCTTCTGCTCGCCGCGAGTTTTTGTGCCGCCGACGCGCCACTCACGCTGCGCGGCCGCGTTCTCGACGAAAACGGACAGCCTGTCGCCGGGGTTCAAGTAATACTTCAAGGTTTGGGAAAATCCAAATTCTCAAGACTCACCGACGACGCCGGTTACTTTTCCGTCCCGAACCTCGCGCCGGGCGAATACACCGTGCAAATGGAGAAGGTGGACTTCTTCGTCCTGCGCGGGCAAACGATTCAGTTGGCCCCCGGCGCCACGGAATTTTCCTTCACGCTGAATCACATCCAGGAAGTCCGCGAGAAAGTGGACGTGGTGGCGGACCCGAACCGCATCGAACCCACGGAAACACCGCAATCCGCCACACTCACCTCCACCGAGTTCTTCTACATTCCGGTTCCCAGCTCCCACGACTACCAGCAAAGCCTGATCGCCCTGCCACAAATCGTCCGCGACAACCAGGCCCTGCTGCACATCGCGGGCGCGCGCGCAACCCAGTCGCAGTATCTGATGGATGGCTTCGAAGTCGGTGACCCGGTCAGCGGCGCGTTGACGATCCCGATCATCGTGGACGCGCTGCGCACCGCGGAAGTCGAAACCGGCAGGTTCGGCGCGGAGTTCGCGCATCCCGGTGCTTCCATTCTCAAGTTCGAGACGCCCGACGGCGACGACCACTGGCGCTTCAACGCCACCGATTTTGTCCCCGGCGTCAGCGTCCAGCAGGGCGTGCGCTTCGGCAATTATTATCCGCGCATCACATTTTCCGGCCCGCTGGTGGCGGGCAAACTCTGGTTCCTGCAGTCGTTCAGCTTCGATCACACGCTGAACATCGAGCGCGACATTTCAACCGGCGACAACACCAGCGAGCACTGGAGCGGCGATTCTTTTTCGCGATTGTTGTGGCACCTGGCGGCGAACGACAGCCTGCATTTCACCTTTCTCTACAACAACGAAAGCGACACCAACGTGGGGCTTGATTCGCTTCATCCGCAATCGACCACAGTCGACACGCCCAGCGACCGGATTTTCGCGTCCATCAAAAATCAGTTGTGGTGGAACCACACGCTGTTTGAGGTTGGCTTCGCCGAGGACCGCACCGTCCGCGATTTCGATCCGCAGGGCAACGCGCCATATCTGTTGTACCTGAATGGTGCGCAGGGGAATTTTTTTCAGCGTTCGGATCAGACGAGCCGCCGCCATCAATTTTTCGCCGATGCCATTCGCCCCGGCGGCCACTGGCACGGGCTGCACACGTTTTCTGTCGGCACAAATATATCCGTGGTGTCGCTGAACCAGTCGAGCACGCGCGGGGAAATTCAAGCGTTCGACGCGCCGACGCAAAATACGCCGCCACAATCGCAAAAGGTGCGGCAGACGACGTTCGCGGGGAACGCGATTATCGATGTGGACAACACACTTGCGGGCGCGTTCGTGCAGGACAACTGGACAATCAGTTCGCGCTGGGTGGCACAGGTCGGTCTGCGTGGAGATTGGGACCAGTTTGTGCACCAGACACTGGTGCAACCGCGCGCCGCTGTCAACTATCTGCCGTTCGCGGACGGCCGCGGAAAATTTTCCATCGGCTGGGGCATTTACAATATCCCGCTGAATCTCTCGGTGCTGGGGCAAACGCAGGACCAGCAACAGGTGGACACGCTCTACAATCCCGCCACAGGCGCGGTGATCGCGGGCCCGGCAACCAGCACGTTCGTGATGCCCGCGCACGGCCTGCAGCAGCCGTTTTTCGATATCACCAGCGCCGGCTGGCAGGAGCGCATCTGGAAAAAAACAATCCTGTCCGTGGAATTATTGGCGCGCAACGGCCACCGCGAGTTGGCTTTCGAGACGTTGAATCCGGCTCAGCAGATTGGCAGCGTTTTTCTGCTGCAATCCACGCGGCGCGACAAATATCGCGGCGCAACAATCTCCGCGCGGCACACGTTTGAAAAAGGCGCGGTGCTCTTCGGCAGCTACACACGCTCGCGTGCGAACACGGATCAGGCCCTCGATCCGCAGCTTGGCTTGCTTTATTTTGCTCAGCAGCAGGGCGCGCCGCTCCTGTGGGACGCGCCAAACCGCGCGCTCTCCTGGGGTACGGTGCCAACACCCTTTTGGGGCATCGATTTCGCGTACTTTTTTGAATACCGCACGGGCTATCCCTTCAGCGTGGTGGACCAGCGGCAATTCCTGATTGGCGCGCCGGACAGCATGCGCTTTCCGGATTACGCCAGCCTGAACATCAGCCTCGAGAAAAAATTCCGCTTCCGCAAATATCTTTTCGCGGTCCGCGGCTCGGTAATCAATCTTACCGACCGTCAGAATCCCAACGTGGTGGTGAATAACATCGACGCCGTCGGCGTGACACCCGCGTTCCTGAATTTTTCCGGCGGACAGGGCCGCGCCTTGACGGGACGCCTGCGCTTTCTGGGACGGCGCTAGCAACTGCGAGGCTTTGCACACTGAAGATGGCCGCTACTTTTGTCAGGAGAGGGGAATTATGGCGGGGGCGGGATTGGAGCGGGCGCTCTCTGTGGTGCCGGAGACGGCCGTGGCGAAATACGTGTACGTCACGCCGTTCGCGGGATGGGGGTCAGTGAAGGTCAATTCGGTGATCGGGGTGGTGTTCAGTTGCTCATATTTCCCGGTGGATTCGTTTCTGCGATAGATATTGTAGGTGACGCCAGGAGTGGTGCTGGCGATCCAGGTAAGGTTCACCGGATGCGGCGGGCGATAGAAGAGCAAGCGTGGCGCGGCGGTGATGCCGCTGGTGACCAGAAACCACGTCACAGAAAGCAGCAGCGCCAGGATAACCGAAACGCCGGCGACGATTTTGGCGTTGCGCGCCACGCCGGCGCGGCGCATCAGCAAGACCTGCCCGACCATCAGCACCACGCAGACTATGCCGATCGCCGCGAACGTACCGATCCACAACGCGCTGGGCGGCTGCGGCGCCAGCGCCGGAAAATCCGGGAAGCGGCTTTTCAGCCAGGGATCCAGCCAGATATTTTCGATCGTAACCGCAAACAAAATGGAAGTAAGCAGCCAGGTAAGGCTGAGCGTGAGCGACTTCCGCATGGGCGGCTGGATACTGGTGGAAGTCATGTGTTCCCTCTGCGCGGCGGGGGACGCTCAAACTGTAATGCAAATCGGGCGCAGGCTCCAGTTAAAACTCGAATATTAGGTGTATTACGTTCGGCAGTACCGGTATCTCTGCACGAAAGATCCCGCGGCCCTACAACGCCTTGGCGCAGATTCCCCATCCGCTTTTTATTGCCCGCGCAGGTTCGATTCGTAGACGTACTGGGCGAACCGGGCGATTCCCGCAAGAATCAGCACATAAAACATGAACTCGGTCGTGGAACGAGCCAGGCCGTTGGCAATCACGGCGAGAACGCACAACACGCCGCAGCGCATGAGGTAGCGGTTGAAGGAAGAGTTGCCACTGCTGGCGGCGGTGTGGATGGGTAGCCCAGGAAGGGCCGGCTTGGTTTTGCTGGGTCCCCAGTAGACGGAATGAAAATCCGACTGCGCAAGGTAGTCTTCCCAGGCACCGTGAAGGTCGAAAGCGATCGAGTAGGCGAGATTGGTGGTGGTCTGCGAGGGCGTCCAGTTCTCCCCAATGACGCGTTGGAGACGATCCACTTCCACCGTGACCAGGAAGAATTTGTAACCCTCGAGTTCGCGGAGAAGCTTGCGGCCTTCCGAGGTGGCGCTGCGGAGCTTGATGGGAAACCAGACATTGACGAAGATGGCCAGGAAAACCGTGAACAGAAAGGTGCTCGGATAGGGACGCGAAGTTCCGCAAACGATTCCTGCGTAAGAGATATACATGAAAATGATGATAGCCATGCGACTCTTGAGCTGCAGAGAACTCCGGCCGCGGAGCGCGTCGCGCACGTACGGAGTGAAATTGGCGAACAGCACGCCAGCAAGAAGGCTGGCGCTCAAAAATAGCGAATAAGGGAACACCTTTGCTGCCGCACACAAAAAGTAGATGGAGAGAAGGGCGGCGGGAACTGAGAAAATCAGGTGGCGTTGGAACAGTCTCCGTTCGTAGCCCTTGCGGAGGGCCTTGTCGATGCCGCGCAGTAGGGCTGCGAAGCCTTCGCCCGCGATGGGATGCAGGAGATACGAACCCTTAGGAACGGCCGGATCCACGCAGGGATTGGGGACCGGCAAGTCCGCGGCCGGCGCTAGCCCGAACATGATGCGGAAGGCGAGATCCTCTTCCGCGGGCAATCCGTGGGGAGGAGTGTCTACCCGTTTGGAGATGAGATAAAAGTTGTCGAGGCACTTGATGGTGACCAGGCCGCGCGCGGCGAGACTGAGCACTACCGCGGCAACGGATTTGCGATCCGAATCGCCGGTGAGCAGAAAGCGCAACTGCGCAGGCGAAAGATTCGCCGGAGGCGTGTACTGTATAACGACCGCTGCGGAATCGTGCCGGAGAGCGAGAAGCGCATAAACGACAAAATAATAAAGAATCAACATCGCGTCGACGGCCAAAAACCGGCGGGGATCCACGTCGGCGGGTTCACTGATGCCCCGAGCGTTGTCACTAAGTCCTTGAGGGCTTGCGGCAAGCAGGAGATGTGCCGGTGCAGTTCCGTGGGCTGGCAGAGCCTGGGGGAAGAGGGACGCCAGTGCCAGGCACAAAATCGCGAAGCGGCAGGGCCAGGGGAGTTGCATATTTACGTTCTCTCGATGATAAAAGGGCATGGGGAGCTTGATGCGAATCACCGCACGGCAGGTCTCGGATGAGTAACCTAGACAAACGCGAGCCATTCGCGGCTGCCGGAAAAAATAAGAAGCAACTAACTAAGAAGCAACTAACAATGTGGAGTGGACTGCGTTTAATGCAGGATAGAGTAGTGAGTTTACGAGTGAACTGGGAGAGAGCAATGAAATCATGGAAGATGGCGATTGTTTTTGCCTCGGTTGCGCTGGCGATGGCCGGGCAGCCCGCGCTGGCGCAGCAGGCGGCGGAACCGTCGCATGGAGTGGTGGTGGGGAACATGGACCCGGAAGTGAAGCCGGGCGACGATTTTTTTCGCTACTCCAACGGTGGATGGCTGAAGCGCACGGAGATTCCCGCGGACCGGGGAAGCGTGGGCGCGTTCCTGACCTTGCGGGACAAAAGCGACCAGCGGGTAAAGGAACTGGTGGAAGGTGCGGCGAAGTCGAACGCCGCGCCGGGGACGAACACGCGGAAGATGGCCGATCTTTTTCACTCGTACATGGATGAAGCGGGAATTGAAGCGAAGGGGATGGCACCCCTGGAGCCGCATCTGAAGGCCATCGCCGCGATCCAGGACAGAAAGGCGCTGGCGTTCGCGTTGGGAAAAACGTTGCGTGCGGATGTGGACGCGCTGAACAACACCAATTTTCACACCGCGAATCTGTTCGGGCTTTGGGTCGCACCGGACTTCAACGATTCAGAGCACTACGCCGCGTATCTGATGCAGGGCGGGTTGCAGTTGCCGGATCGCGAATACTACACGGGAGAGAGCGAGCGGATGAAGAACCTGCGAACCTCGTACCAGGCGCACGTGGCGGCGATGCTGAAGCTGGCCGGCTTTCAGGACAGCGAAGCGCGCGCGGCGAAAATAGTGGCGCTGGAGCATGCGATTGCGGAGAAGCACCTGACACTGGCGGAAAATGAAGAGGTGCATAAGGCCAATAATCCGTGGAAGCAGACGGACTTTGCCGCGAAGGCGCCGGGGCTGGACTGGGCGGAGTATTTCCGCGGCGCGGGGCTTGACAAGCGGGAAAGCTTCATCGTGTGGCAGCCCGGCGCGTTTGCGGGCGAATCAGCACTGGTGGCGTCGGAGCCGCTGGATACGTGGAAAGATTTTCTGGCGTATCACGTGATCGAGGCGTACGGCGGTGTGCTGCCAAAGGCGTTCGCGGACGAGCGATTCGCGTTTTTCGGAAAGACGCTGCAGGGTACGACGGAACAGCGGCCGCGCTGGTCGCGCGCGGTAACGGTGGTGAACGTGTGGCTCGGCGACGCGGTCGGGCAGATGTACGCGAAACAATATTTCCCGCCGGAATCAAAAGCGCGCGTGGAAAAGATGGTGGCGAACATCGAAGTGGCGTTCCGCAAGCGGATTGACGCGCTGACGTGGATGGATCCCGCGACGAAGGCAGAGGCGAAGGCGAAGCTCAGCACACTGTACGTCGGCATCGGCTACACCGAGCATTGGATGGACTATTCCGCGTACGAGATAAAGGCCGACGACATTTTTGGGAATCTGTGGCGAGGAAACTTGTTCGTCTATACCCGGGAAACCGCGCGGCTGGGAAAGCCCGTTGATCGCCACGAATGGACGATGACGCCGCAGACCGTGAACGCGGTGAATCTGCCGCTGCAGAATGCGCTCAGCTTCCCGGCGGCGATTCTGGAGCCGCCCTTTTTCGATGCCAATGCGCCGGACGCATTCAACTACGGCGCAATTGGCGCGGTGATCGGGCACGAAGTGAGCCACACGTTCGACGCGGAGGGCTCGGCGTTCGATTCGAAGGGCAGGGTGCGGAACTGGTGGACGCCGGCGGACCTGGCGCATTTTGAAGCGTCAACGCTAAAGCTGGTGGAGCAATACGACAAGTACAAACCGTTTCCAGACCTGGCGTTAAACGGCAAACAGACGGTCGACGAAAATATTGCCGATGTGGCGGGAATCGCCGCCTCGTACGACGCGTACCACGCGGCGCTTGGCGGGAACAAGGCCCCGGAGCAGGCCGGCTTCACGGGCGACCAGCAATTTTTCCTGGCTTACGGCCAGACGCGCGCAAGCAAGCCGCGCGAAGGCACGCTGCGCCAACAGGTGATGACGGACCCGCACTCGCCATCGGAATATCGCACCGACACGGTACGCAACATCGATGCGTGGTATCCGGCGTTTCAGGTGAAAGAAGGCGAAAAGTTGTACTTGAAGCCCGATGAACGCGTGAAGATCTGGTAGTCGATGCAGGGCCATTGAACGTGAAGATTACTTCGCCGGGGTGGCGGCAGGGACCGGCCGTTTGGCGCGCGCGACCATTGCGGTGAAGCGAGGGTCGCTGTGCAGGGAAGCGAAGGCGGGATTGGCGTCGAGCGCGGCGAAATCGCGGAAGCCGTAGTCGAACGATTTTTGCAGCCAGGCAAGAGCTTTCTCTTTCTCGCCATTGCCGGCGTAGTAGGAACCGAGCCAATAGGCATTGATGTTGCTCTTTGACGTTCCGTTCTTCGTCAGGGCGGTAATGGCCTCCGCGTAGTGTCCTTGCGCGGCGAGAGCCTGGGAACGGCCCAGGTTGGCGGCGTTGGAATTCCCAGCTAACTCCTCACAGCGGTCGAAAACGGCCATCGCTTCGGGGAAACGCCCCTGGAGATAGAGAGCCCTGCCAAGATGATATTCCGCATAGCTGAGAGAAGGATTAAGGCGGATGGCTTCACGAGCGGTTTGTTCCGCTTCCACTGCCTGTGCAGGGGTGTCGTAAGCCAGGGCCCATGACATCATGTCCCAGGCAAGGGCATTGTCGGGTTCTTCCTGAACGGCCAGGCGAAGTTCGCGCACGGCCTCCTTATACTGATAGCCCACTCCATAAATACGGGCGATGGCGATGTGCGCTTCCGGCAGTTGCGGATCGATGGCCAGGGCTTGCCTGGCCAATTGTTCCGCGCGCTGAAGATAGGCTGGATTGGAGTCCACGTCGCGGTAGTAGTAGCCCTCGACGTGCGAGAGTCCGGCAAGGGCGGGGGCGTAATTGGGATCGAGTTTCAGCGCGGACTCGAAGTGCTTCCTTGCCGCTTCGAGCGCTACGGGTTGATCTTCGTGAGCGAGCAGCGAGCGGCCAACCAGGAATTCCTGGTACGCCTGGGGGCTTTGCGTGTACCGGCGGAGGACGGCCTGCTGCTCCTGCGGGCTGAGATGAAGATTCAGGGCTTCGGCGATTTTGAGGGCGGCTTGTTCCTGAAGCGAAAATACATTTTGCAGGTCGCCCGTGAAGTCATCGGCCCAGGTCTGAAAGCCGGTATTGGAATCGATCAGCTGAACGTTTATGCGGACCTGGTTGCCCGCTTTGCGCACGCTACCTTCGAGAAGATAGCGAACGCCCAGCTGGCGGCCTATGTCGGCGGCGGTTTTGTCGCCGGTCTTAAGCGCCGTGACCGTGTCGCGCGAGGCGACATCCACTCCCTTGATTTTGGAAAGCTTGGTGGAGATTTCGTCGGCCATGCCGTCACTGAAGTACGCACTATCCGGCTCGGTGCTGAGATTTTTCAAAGGAAGCACGGCGATGGAAGGTCGAGCGGCGGACACTGGGTTGCCCGCGGCGGAATTTTTTCGGTACCAGAGCAGGACGGCAAGCACTAGCAGCAAGGCGACCACGATTCCTGCATACGCAAAAAGACGAGAAGACGTAGAGGCGGCCGGCGCAGTCACTGGTTCGGAGGGAGTGGCGAGCTTCTGGCGGCCGCTGGAAATTTTGGGGGAAGCGGCCTGTTCCTTCGGAGGGTCCACGGAGGATTGCACGGCGGAGCGGTCGGAGGATTCACGGCGCAGGCGTTTGAGGTCCGCGCGAAGTTCCGCGGCGGACTGGCAGCGGAGGTCGCGATCCTTCTCGAGGCCTTTTGTGATGATGCGTTCCAGTTCGGCAGGAGCAGCGGGATTGAGCCGCGCTGTTGAGGGTGGAGCACGATGCAGAATGCTGTCGAAGATCGCCGCGGAAGTATCGCCCTGGAAGGGCAGAACGCCTGTGGTCATTTCGTACAGGACGATGGCAAACGAAAAAAGATCGCTGCGGGCGTCGAGCGGCTTGCCGAGGGCCTGCTCCGGCGACATATAGGCGACCGTGCCGACGGCGCTGCCGGGACTGGTGAGGAATTCGGGAGCCAGGGTTTCATCCGCGGCATTGCTACTGGTTTCGGACTTGGGTGAATCGGTTTTTAGTTTGGCGAGCCCGAAGTCGAGAATCTTTGTGTTGCCGCGCGAGGTGACGAAGATGTTGGCCGGCTTAATATCGCGATGAAGGATGCCCTTGGAATGTGCGGCTTCGAGGGCATCGGCGATGTCGATCCCGATGGCCAAAAGATTGTCGAGTTCGAGAGGAGAGCCGTTAATCAGGTGCTTGAGAGTGCTGCCTTCCATGAACTCCATGATCAGGAAGGCGCGACCATCCTCTTCACCGATGTCGTAGACGGTGCAGATGTTCGGGTGGTTCAGCGCGGAGGCGGCTTTTGCTTCGCGGCGAAAGCGCTCAATGGTGGCGGGGTCTTTGGCGAGCGCTTCCGGAAGAAATTTGATGGCCACGAAGCGGTCGAGGCGCGTGTCTTCCGCCTTGTAGACCACGCCCATGCCTCCGCCACCGAGGTGTTCCAGGATTCGGTAGTGGGAAAGAATCTTTCCAATCAGGGGATCGGTGCCTGGCATTGCAGCACATCTTAGGTTGGGTGGAGAGGCAAGTCAACGAAGGTGGCCGCAGCAAAGAGGCGCAAATACCGATTACTGAGCCCAGCGGGACGGATCCGTACACGCACCGCCAAGTGATTTTGTTCAGTCGCCGGAAGGCTGCAGGCTACTCGGGAGCGCGCCGTCGGGGCCGTGCCCCTTGCTGCGAAGTTGCGGCGGCGGAAAGGCGCTTCATCCCATAGAGTGCTCGATCGGCTGCCGACAGCAATGTATCGATCGAGTCTCCGTCGTCAGGGAAAACGGCAGTGCCAACGGCCGCAGAGATTGGCGGATTTTCACCATCGGAGGCGATGCGATCGCGGATTCTTGAGGCAATCTGCTGAGCCTGCGTTGAACTTGTCTCCGGAAGCACCACAGCAAACTCATCACCCCCAAATCGGGCAGGCGTGTCGATCTGCCGGGAATGAGCGCGCAGAACCTCGGCTAATCTGCACAGGGCCCGGCTGCCCACCAAGTGACCATGCGCGTCGTTGATCTTCTTCAATCCGTCCAAATCGAAGAGCAAAATAGCAAATTGCCGCCCTGAGCGCCCATACCGTTTGATTTCCAATTCGATTGCTTCGATCAGCCGCCGATAGTTGGCAAGCCCCGTGAGTGGATCGGTGGCCACCAACTGCTGCACGCGTTCATCCGCGCGCTGGCGCTCGGTGACTTCCGCGGCGAGAGCCAAACTTGTTACGGCCACGATGCCTACGAACGATTGCACCAGCAAGAGAGACGTGTTTAGAGTCTCTCTGGAAAATGGCCCAAATCCCTGCATCGTGCCCCAGATGGCAATGCCCCCCAAAACGCAAGTTGCCGTCGCAGCCTTGCGACGGCCAAATCGGAACGCGGCCCAGATCAAGAATGGAATGGAGAGGTATTCGAGCGGGTAATTCCTGACCTCGGCATGAAAGGGCCCCCCGAAGACAATCCCAGCGGTGAAAAACAGGCCGAGGAACATGACAGCGAGCTCAATAATTTGCTCACGAGTCCAATTCAGGCGGGGATTTTCCTTCCACAGAAGTACTAGAGGAGTTACAACCACCGCGCCAACCCCATCGCCTAACCACCACGTGCGCCAGATGGAACCAAACTCTCTCCAGTCGGCGAATCCAGCCAAGGACAGGGATGCGACACCGACCGTGGCACTGATTGTCGTGCTGGCCATGCCCGCCAGGAAGGCAAACTTGAATATATCCTGCGCTCTTTCAAAAGCCTGGGGGCCGCGGGCAAAACGTCCTACCAGGTAGCAGGCCGCCACACCTTCGAGAGTGTTTCCCGTCGCAATACTGATGGACGTCAGGACCGTGCCCGCTGTGGTCAAATTCGCAAAGAATGCGCCCAAGAAAGCGCCGGGCCAGACGCGAAGGCCGAAAATCAGGAACGCCGCCAAGGTTATTCCTGTAGGCGCCCACAGGGCTGTGGCACTGGGGTTGACGAACGCATACCGAAGCCCCAGCTTGGCGGTGCCGAAGTACACCACCGCCAGGACGGCGACTATGGCCAAATCTTCACGCTTCTTGCCCATAGCTAAGCTCAGTCTGTGCGTTCCGTCGTTGTCAAAGCCATCTCAGACAGTCAATTTAGCCACCTCAGACGGTTTTTAATCAACGGAACCAGGAACCAGCTGGACAAATGGTGGAGTACCTGGCCGAATGGGCAGGAGCGGCTCGGGTTCAATCCTGGAATTTGGAGAAGAGGTTGTTGAGGGACTCGGCGAGAGTGGGGTGTGCAAAGACGGCGTCGCGGAGAGTGGTGTAGGGGAGCTGGCCCATCATGGCGATCTGGAGTTGCGCCATGATTTCGCCGCCTTCGAAGCCGAGAACGGCGGCGCCGAGGATTTGATTGGTGGAACCGTCGACAATCGCTTTCATGAAGCCGCGGGATTCGTCGACCTCGAGCGCGCGGGCCACGTAATTCATGGGCATTTTGGCGACGCGGATGGCGCGGTTCTGCGCGCGGGCTTCGGCTTCGGTGAGGCCGATGCGGCCGAGTTGCGGGTCGATGAAGACGGTGTAGGGCACCAGGCGATTGTTGGTGGTGGCGCTGCCTTTTTCGATCAGGTTGGTGCGAAGGATGCGGAAATCGTCGTAGGAAATATGGGTAAAGGCGGGGCCGCCTTTGATGTCGCCAAGGGCGAAGATGTCTTTCGCGGAGGTTTCGAGCCTTTCGTTAACGTGGATAAAGCCGCGGGCATCGGTGGAGATTGCGGCAGCGGGCAGATTCAGGGTGTCGGAATTCGGAACGCGTCCGGTGGCGACGAGGAGGTGCGTGCCTTCGGCTTTGCGGGATTTTCCGGCGGTGCGGCATGTTGCGGTGACGCGATTGCGCGAGCGGGAGACTTTCTCTACTTTGGAGTTGAGGTGAATCTGGATGCCGTCTTCCTGCAGGATTGCGGCGACGGCTTCGGCGACGTCCTGGTCTTCGTGGCCGAGAAGCTGCGCGGCGCTTTGGATGATGGTGACGCGGCTGCCGAGGCGGCGGAAGAGTTGCGCGAACTCCAGGCCAACGTAACCGCCGCCGAGAACGAGGAGATGCGGCGGAACTTTGGCGAGTTCCATGATGGAGGTGCTGGTCAGAAAGGGAACGCTGGCAAGTCCGGGGATATTGGGAATGGAGGGACGGCATCCGGCATTGAGGAAATAGCGATCGGCGGTGAAATGGAGTTCGCCGCGCTTGGCGATGCGGACGGCGATGGATTTGGGGCCGGTGAAGGAAGCGACGCCATAGATGAGATCGAGATTTCTGGTTTTGGTGATGCGGCCCTCGTTGCCGGATCGAAACAAATTGACGATGTCGCGCTTGCGCTTGCGGACGCGTTCCATGGCGATGCGCACGGTGCCGGTATGGACGCCGTAATCCGGGCCGCGGCGCGCGAGATAGGCGACGCGCCCGCTGGCAACCATGGTCTTGGTGGGCGTGCAACCTTCGTTGATACAGGTGCCGCCCACGTGAATTTTTTCAATGAGCGCCGTGCGCAGACCGGCATTGGCCAGCGCCTGGCAAAGAGGAGTGCCGCCCTGGCCGGAGCCGATGACAATGGCGTCGTAATGCTGCGGGGGAGGCATTGGGGACGACGGAAACGGTAGGACAACCGCCGAGGACTGTCAATCGTTAGAAAATAGAAAAGGGAAAATCGAAAATGGAACTGCGGGAGAGGCGATGCTGGCGGTAGACCTGATTGCGGGCTTTACTGATTGCCGGGCGAGTTGGCCCAAGACTTGGCCCACTCAAAAGAATCCTCAGTTATCCAGACCGCTGTGTTCCGTTGACCGACGTGAGTAAAAGCTTCCCGGGCAACCGGCTTGTCACCGAAAACCGTGGCCATCTCCGCGAAGCGATTGGCGTTCAGGTCGGAAAGTCCATAGGCGGCCTGCAGATTAGCGAAGCCGAGTTGCAACTGCTGCCAGTCAGCGGTGGCTTTTAGCTCTTTCATGTCACGGTCGCAATAACAGGAGAGTGTACTCACGATCTGAAAATAGAGAATCGATCCGGCGGGTTCGGGGTGCTGCGCGGCGACCTGCTTGGCAAAAGCGGAGATTTCGCCGGGTTCTCCATACCATTGGGGCAGCAGGTAAGTCGAATACAGGCGATAGAAGTGGAAGTAGTCGGGCTCGAAGGCAAGCGCGTGATCCAGCAATTCGCGTGCGTCGGCCTTCTCCCAGCCCTCGTTATGAGCGATGTCCTGCATGACGAGGTACCAGTGGGGGTCGCGGTCCTTCAGGGTGGCGGCCTCGATCAAAGCCTGTTTGGCAATGGCGGTTCGCACGCGGTAATGGTTCCACTGCCTGTTGGAGACGGTGTCGGCATATCCCGTGCCGCGGGCGAAATCCGCGTAATAGACGTAGAGTTTGGCTAGAGCAATCTTTGCCGCGGCGGAATCCGGGCGCGCGGCCTGCCACTTTTTCAATTTTTCAATCTGCTGCTGGTAATCGGAGTCCTTCGGCGCTGCCCCCGGTGACACCCAAACCACCGCATTGAAGAAACTATTGTTCCGCCAGTCACCGGCCACAAATCGTCCCCGCCCCAAACGATTACTCCGGGCAAGGCTTTCGAGTTCCGCATAGTTCGCCTGATCCAGCAGGGAGTGAACGTGATCGACATAGGTGGCTTCGCTTGTATCCGGCAGGTCGGAGAGGGCAGGCGCCGGCGTGCCCTGGTGCCCGTCACCATAGGAGCGGACAGTTTGCATGACGACTTCCATCGGCAAGGCGGGTGGGGCGGCTTCCACGTGACCGCAGGCTTGCAAACCGAAGGCAACGGCAAGGAGAGAAAGTAGATGCGTGGCGCGCACGGGTCGGCTGTTATGGATTAGGGGCATTGGGCAATAGTAAGG
>Ga0210406_10004607_pt1 | contig 14668 bp, 14 predicted proteins | sample IncBWC30MmetaG_FD_155454 | JGI IMG/M metagenome (GOLD analysis project Ga0210406, IMG submission 155454) | Forest soil microbial communities from Barre Woods Harvard Forest LTER site, Petersham, Massachusetts, United States - Inc-BW-C-30-M | ecosystem: Environmental > Terrestrial > Soil >... | reverse complement strand
AAACGCGAAACTTGAAACTGGGTCTGTGACCCATTCCTATGACGCGGTAATCATCGGCGGAGGCGCCGCCGGACTGATGTGCGCCATCACTGCCGGCCAGCGCGGACGCCGTGTCGCCGTGATCGAACGCGCCGACCGTATCGGCAAGAAGATCCTTATCTCGGGTGGCGGCCGCTGTAACTTCACCAACCTGCATTGCCGTCCGGAGAATTTTCTCTCGTCCAATCCGCATTTCTGTAAGTCGGCACTGGCCCGCTATACCCCACAGGACTTCATTTCGCTGGTCGAGAAACATCGCATTCCGTATCACGAAAAAACATTCGGTCAGCTCTTTTGCGATCGCTCGGCGCAGGAGATCGTCGGAATGCTGGAGGCGGAATGTCGCGCAGCCGGAGTGGAGATCTTCACGTCGACCTGCGTGCAGGAGGTGCGGAGTGGCGGCAGTTTCGCCGTGCGAGCCCGTGTGGACGAGTTTCATGGTTCCGCGCTGGTGGTTGCGACGGGAGGGCTGTCGATTCCGAAGATGGGCGCGACTTCGTTTGGATATGATCTGGCGCGCCAATTCGGGCACAAGGTCCGCGAGTGCCGGCCCGCGCTGGTTCCCCTGACCTTCAACTTCGACGATCGCAAACACTATTGCGACCTCGCGGGAGTGTCCGCCGAAGTGGTTGCATCGATCGGACACCAGCGCTTTCGCGAGAAGATGTTGATCACCCATCGCGGTTTGAGTGGACCGGCGATTCTGCAAAGCTCGTCGTACTGGAGGGCGGGCGAGCCGCTCACTCTCGATCTCGCACCTGGGACAGACATTACCGGCCCCTTGCGCAATGAAGCGGGAGGTCGCGACCTCAGTGCCGCGAAAGCAGCCTTCCGCGCGGTTCTGCCCGATCGCTTCGCGGACCGCTGGCTGGAGGAGCATGCGCCGGAGCGCTGGACGAATCCCGCACTGGACGAACTGGAGAGGATCGCCCACCACTGGAACCTCGTTCCGTCCGGCACGGAAGGTTACGACAAAGCCGAGGTCACCGCGGGTGGGGTAGATTCGGACGAGTTGTCCGCGAAATCAATGGAGAGCCGCAGAGTGCCGGGCCTGTACTTCATCGGCGAGGTTGTGGACGTCACGGGCCATCTTGGCGGGTTCAACTTTCAGTGGGCCTGGGCCTCGGGATTCTGCGCGGGACAGGCGATCTGAGGTTTCAGTTCTGTCATCACGAACCCGCGGCGGCGGGCAAGGATCTGCTGTTCGACTCCTCCGGTTACAAGTTCGTGAACGCACCTCGAATTTTCCATTCATTGATAAACTTCTCCTACAGCCTTTCGGAGCAATCCGAAACGACCCAAGCGGAGAGCCGTGACCAGTTCAGGCGAAGCAATTGTCAACATACAGAAGTTGGTAAAGACCTATCCGGGCAAGACGCCCGTCGAGGCCGTGAAAGGCATCGACCTTGCAGTTGAGCGCGGCGAGTTGTTCGGCCTGCTCGGCCCGAACGGCGCGGGCAAGAGCACCACGATCTCCGTGTGCACCACCCGTGCGTTGCCAACCGCGGGGCGGGTCAGTATCGCCGGAATCGACGTGGTCCAGCATCCCGCCGAAGCTCGGCGTTACATGGGTGTCGTCACCCAGTTCAACACGCTCGACCGGCAGTGTACCGTCTGGGAGAACCTTTACTTCCATTGCCGCTACTTTGGGATTCCGCACGCCGAGTCCGCCAAGAAGGCGCACGAGCTCCTGGAGCTGTTCAAGCTCACCGAGCGCGCCAAGGCGTTCGTGAAGACACTGTCGGGAGGCCTCGCGCAGCGAGTGCAGATCGCGCGAGCCATTGCGCACAACCCCGAGGTCCTGTTCCTCGACGAGCCCAGCGCCGGGCTCGATCCGCAGACGCGTCTGGCATTGTGGGACATCATTCGCGAGCTGCGCAATCGCGGCATTACCGTCGTGCTCACCACGCACTACATGGAAGAGGCCGACCAGTTATGCGGGCGGGTCGCCATCATTGACCACGGCAAGATCCTGGTGGGCGGCACGCCGGAGGAGCTGAAGAACAGCGTCGGTGCGCAGAGAGTGTTCCAACTGCAATTGCAGGGATCGAACTCCGATGGACTGCGCGGACGCCTGGCCACTCTGCAAGGCGTAACCGAGGTCGAGGGAAACGACGCGGGGCTGGTCGTGTTCACCGACGGGCGCGCCGGGCTGCTGCCCGAGATCGTCGGTATCGCGGGAGACAACCTGCGAGACATATCAGTGAGCGAAACCACTCTGGAATCGGTCTTCATCAAGCTCACAGGGAGGGACCTGCGTGACTAACTACACGCTGTACTGGCGGTCATTTCGCGGACTGCTGCTGCGCGACATCAGCGTGCTGCGGCGTGAGGTGATTCCGTTCCTCATCCGCACCGTGATGAACCCGCTGATGTTCGTCTTCGTCTTCACCTACCTGTTTCCGAAGATGGGGCAGGGCTTCCAGAGCAGCGCTGCTGGCGGATTCGGGACGCTGATTCTGCCTGGACTGCTGGCGGTGGGCATCTTTATTCAGGGCATCATGGCGACCGCGCTGCCGCTTTCGATGGAGATCGGCGCGACGCGCGAGATTCACGACCGCGTGATGTCGCCTCTGCCGGTAACCTGGGTGGCGATCGAGAAAATCGTGTTCAGCGCGGTACAGAGCATGCTGGCCGCGCTGGTCATCTTTCCCCTGGTGTACTTCATTCCAGCGATTCCGGTGCAGGTGCATGTGTCGAACTGGGCGGCCCTGATCGCGATCCTGGTGGTCGCATGCCTGGTTTCGGGAACCGTGGGGCTGTTTATCGGGACCGTGGTGAAGCCGGAGCACATCGCGTTGATGTTCGGCATCGTAGTGGTGCCCGTGACCTTTTTCGGCTGCGTCTACTACCCGTGGGCTGCGATGCACAATGTCCGGTGGCTGCAGATCCTGGTGCTGATCAATCCGCTGGTGTACATGAGCGAGGGGTTGCGGACGGTACTTACTCCGATGGTGCCTCACATGCCGGCATGGGTGTCGTTTATTGCGCTGCTAATCGGGTTGGGAGTGCTCGGGACATTCGGGATTCGAGGGTTCATCAAGCGGGTACTGACTTAGTCTGAACGCAGGTTAACCTACAAAGAGACGGGCGCGAACCCGTCGACGAGCTCCGCCTCCTCGCTTTCCCATTTTGGTCCCCCTGGTTACTTTAGTTTCTCGCACTGAGATTTTACTGGCCCTCCCACGCGCCGCCCACTAGCAGTCGGTGGGCCAAAGCATTCGTGTCCCTGGCCGATCCGCGCCTAGCGCGCCAGGAGAACTGCTCCTTGAAATTCCCAAGCTGGAAGGCGACGGCAGTGATCTAACGCCCAGAAGAAGCATCCGCCAAGTCTAGCGGGCACTATTGGATACGTATGAGTACACTTGTAGCCGAGTCCGTGTCAATCCGTGGCAAATTCTTAAATCATCCGCGCGGAATCCCGTTCCTTGTCGCCTTTCCTCCGTGCACTCAATGGTGAGAACTTCCGTGGGATCAGCGGTTGTACACCGGAAGCGGGCCGCGAAGGTCGCGCCACACCTGATCGCAGGCCTTGAGGGCATCTTCGGGGAGAGGGCCTTCCTCTCCTGCTGCGAGGTTCTCATTCAACTGGGCGAGGCTCGACGCTCCGAGAATTATCACGTCTGACATTGTGTGATGCAGCAGCCAGTTCAGCGAGAGGCTGACGAGCGAGCGCCCGGCGGATTGCGCGATCTGGCGGAGACGTTCGACCGCGTGAAAATACTGCTCGTGCCAGTAGCGGTCCTGGTAGAGCTTGTTGTTGTCGAAGCGCGAGCCGGGGATGAAGACTTCCTGGCGGTGCTTGCCGGTGAGGAGCCCTCCGGCGAGCGGGTTGTAGACCACGGTCGAGACGCCGAACTCCTTGCACATCGGGAGGTATTCCTGCTCGATGCCACGCGCGAGAAGGTTGTACATGGGCTGCGAAACATATGGTGCATGCCAACCGCGCTCTTTGCAGAGCCAGAGCATCTGGACGACTTCCCATCCGGCGTAATTTGAGGACGCGGAGTAGCGCACCTTGCCCTGCTTGACCAGCGACTCCATCGCTTCCAGCGATTCTTCGACCGGCACGGTGTGGTCGGGCGCGTGGAGGTAGTAGAGGTCGAGGTAGTCGGTCTGCAGGCGCGAGAGGCTTGCGTCGATGGCGCGGAGGATTGCCTTGCGTGAAAGCCCGTGCTGGTCGGGCGTGTCGCCCATCTTGAAGAAGACCTTGCTGGCGAGAACAAGTTTGCCGCGGCGACGCTTGAGCGCGTTGCCGAGCAAGGTCTCGGCGACTCCGGCGTTGTATATGTTGGCGGTGTCGAAGAAGTTGACGCCGGCTTCGATGCAGCGGTCGATGAGCTGGTTGGTGCCCGCCTGGTCGAGCGGCTTGCCGAGCGTCATGGTACCGAAACAGAAGCGGGAGACGGTGAGGTCGGTGTGGAGGAGAGTGCGTCGGTCCATGAATCGATGATATCGCCTTGAGGGGTTGCGGAGGTGAGAAGCAACCACGAATTTGCACACGGATCTCAAGGATAAGGCTTGAGCTTGAAGACAACGGCAACCGCGCGTCACATTTCCCCATCCTTTTCCAAAGAAGGAGAAGGGATGGGGCGACCTCAGATTTGCCCTACAGCGGTTTCGACATGGTGACGAAATGCACGGGCACGATTGATGTCCTGATGATCTCGGCCGACTCGACTCCGTTCTCGACGTAACCCAACTTTCCGTAAATCACTGGCAATTCGGGGCGCACACTCACCACGCGGATGTCAGCGAACTTGCATCCCGCGCGGCGGCCGAAGTCTTCAGCCTCGCGCATCATGCGCGCACCGATCCCCGACTTCTGTTGCGCAGGATCGACCGCCAGCACCCCGATGTAGACGCGCTCGCCATTCAGCTTTGCGTGTACACACGCAATAAGGGTGTCGTCGTCCGACAGGAGAAGAAACGGGCCATGCAACATCATCTCGCAAATCTGCGCCTCGTCGATGCGGTCGCCCGTCTTGAAGAAACGTTCAATGGCGAAGGCGCGGTTGACGAGCGCGACGATGGAAGCCACATCCCCGTGGGTGGCGCGGCGCAATAAGGAATTGGGTGTTGTGGCCATGATTCATTGTGGCACGTTGTTTGCCGGCTGCATTTTTGTTGGGCACGGAACGAACGAAAGCAACCACGAATTACACGGATCTCACGGATGAGGCTTGGGATTAACCGCGAGCGCGGATCTTATCTCCCCCCTTTCCAAAGGAAGGAAACGCATATCCCTTCGGCTTCGGTCAGGGCAAGCTCTTCGATTCGGCCGAGCTCTTTTCGGCGCGCCCCCACTCAGGAGGAGAGACTCAGTCAGGTCGCCTCTCCACCTATAGCACCGCAGTTTCGTGCAGCAGCTCGCCCTTGGCGAAGCGAGCATGGCTGAGCGCAGAGGCGTTAGTCACGACGTCTGTCTTGCCGTGCAGGATGAGGTCGGCTAGGATTCTTCCCGTTGCAGGCGAGTGCATCACGCCGTGTCCGCTGAATCCGTTGGCGCAGAAGAATCCGGGAGCGCCTTCGACAGGGCCGAGGATGCAATGGTGGTCGGGCGACATCTCGTAGAGTCCAGCCCAGGCACGCTTGGGATTTACCGCAACATTTTCGAAGCAGGGAACGCGTTCGGCGGCGTGCACCAGGATCTTCTCGATGAACGACGGCTCGAAGTCGGTCTTGAATCCGGCAGTCTCTTCAGGATCGTTCCACGCCAGCAGAAATCCCAGGCTCTCGGGACGGAAGTGAAAGCCGTTGCTCATATCGATGACCATGGGGATCTCGTGCGAGACGCCGTCGAACGGTTCGGTAGGAACCAGCATGCGGCGCAGGGGTTGCACGGGAAGGTCGATGTCGGCGAGAGCTGCGACCCGTGCCGCCCACGCTCCCGCGGCGTTCACGACGATGCGCGTGCTAACGGGACCGCGCGTGGTTTCGACGCCGGTGATGCCGGAGGCGTCGCGGTGAATGGCGGTGACTTCCGTCGATTTCCAGACTTTCGCTCCGCGTTCGGTTGCGCAAGTGGTGAAGCCGACCATGACGCTGTAGGGATCGACGAAGCCGTCAGTGGCGCAAAAGCTGCCGCCGAGCACGTCTCCCGAGCGCAGTTGGGGGACTCGTGCCTTGATGTCATCGCGGTTCACCATGTGCGCTTGCTTCAGCCCGAGTGAGTGCTGCAGGATCTGGTTGGCGCGCAGGTATTCGAGATGCGGGGGTATGGTAGCGACGAAGAGGTATCCCCGTGGACGGTAGCCGCCGGGCTGGCCGAGACGTTGGTCGAACTCGGAATAGAACTGGATGGAGTACATCGACATCTGGATGTTGGGAGCAGTGGCGAACTGCGCGCGAACTCCGCCCATGCTCTTGCCGGTGGAGCCCTTTCCCTGATGGGTTTCGCGCTCGACGATGAGTACGTTGCGGCATCCCTGTTCGGTGAGATTCCAGGCAATGCTCGAGCCCACGATGCCTCCGCCGATGATGACGACGTCTGCGGTTTCCATGATTGGGGCCATTGTAATCGGCTGCGGCGGGCGGGGGAATGTGACAGGTCGTCCCCGCCCTTGCGCCCAAAAGAAGGTCGCCAGAACGGGGCACCCCGGCGGACCGCACAGAAGGGAATGGTGCATCATAAGAGGCGGAGTCGTTTCGTTATGTCGATCTTTTCCGTGGTCCAGTTATTGACTGCGTCGATTGGGCCGGTGATCGTGATTTCAGGCGGGGCTGCTGGCGCGCGACCTGAGTAAGACAGATCCGGAGAGCGCGCGGCGAAGGCACCTGACGGAGCAGCTTCGGCTGACGAATGACCGGGCGCACATCCTGAAACGATCGATGCTGTACGGCTCGGTCTGCATCTTCTTCGTGACGCTGACCATCTCTCGCTTTGCCGAGCACCTGATCGGTTTGCAACGGGATTTTCTCGCGCTGCCGTTTTTTGCGTTGTGCCTGATTTCGCTGGTCGCGTCGATGTACTACTAGATTCGCGACATTACCGTGTCGCTGGCGGGGCTGGAGTTGGAGTCAGCGACAGCATGCGCGGCGAGTTGCACGTGCCGTGAAATGCCGCCCGCCGAAGCAGCGATGCACTCAAGGGCTTCGGTGAGTCGCTGGCGAACAATGGCGACGACGAAATAAGTTGAGCGCTCTTGGGGGCGTGGCGCTCGATCGGTCAGGCTAATGCAGCGGCTAGAGCGGGTTCGGCCCCGTTTGCCACTCAACCGAGATCGGGTTGAGTGGGGCAACCGGAGATGGCAACTCTGGCGGTGCCGGATCGGGGTTCGTCTCTGGTTGTGGCGCGGGCTGCGCATCGATGTCGGCGAGTGCAGTGTAGGCGCCGAGGCGGGCAAGGCACAGGGCATTCGCTCCTGCAAGGTAGACCAGAAACAGGAACCACATCATTAGAAGCACCCATCCCAAGGCAACATGCCTGTTCACACTGGTAGGTGCGAGTATCAGCAGGAGCATCGAGCCGGCCCAGACAACTCTCAGAGCCAGAAACGCCAGCGATAGCCCGAACAGGCGACCGCCCTGGCGGGCGCAGAAGTCAAGGGTAAGCGACACTGCCTCGCGGGCATCAGCCTGATTGCGGATGGAGAAGATTGGTGCTAGCCCGAAGAACCAGTTCAGCGCTACGCCAAAGACAATCGACAGCGCGATGCCGAAGACGTAAAAGAACGCCGCTCTTGCCGCCCGCTGCTGTTGCAGCATCGCTGATCCCAACAACATCGAGCCAGCGAAGCAGCCAATGGCGGTCCAGGTCCAGATGGCGCGCATCAGGTGAAGCGTGAACATGGGACGGAACTGCCAGCCCGCGTCTTCACCTTGGTCGTGGTCGTCGCCTCCGAGCAGGACGACCAGATTACGGAGCGACGCGGCGCGTCCGACGGCCGCCGCGAAACACCACAGACCCGTCAGGCCCATCACGACGATGAGCTTCGTCCAGACAACACGAAGCAAGGTGCCATGCAAAATGTGGGAGAGCGCCGTCGTTGCCAGAGACGGCTTGAGTGTGCTGAGAAGGAGGCGGTCGAGCGCCGAAACCTTGAGGGTGTCAAGAAACAGCGCAGCCGCGGCCAGCACCAGTAGCCATGCGCCCACCGCGAAACACCAGCGCCACGTCAGCTCGGAGACCAGCAGGAGAGGTTCTTCGCGCAGAGCGGCAAAGCCTTCCTGAAATGGCGAACGGGAGTTGCGCGGCCGCGACATGGGGACAGGATAGCAGCGAAGGGGGCAGCCGTTTCGAAAACGAAGAAAATGCAACCACGGATTTACGCGGATCGACGCGGATAAGAACTAGGGCGCGAAGGGAACCGCGGATGGCGGGAGGCAGGTGGGCAGCTCGTTCCCGCCCTTTCCCAAGAGAAGGAAAACGAAGGATAGGAACAGGGGTGGGGGCCGCCAATTATGCAGTCAGCTCGCTGGATCGTTAGAGTCCGAACAGCTTAGGGATTTCTTTATTCCCCGAGCGAAGAGCAAGCTGACGAAAGGGAGTTCCGTTTCTGTCGCTCGCGTCGCGGAGCGAGGGGAACCGTTCGAGAAACCGCGCAACCCAACGGGTATCGCCTGTCTGGATGGCGTAGGCCAGATCGGCGAGCTCAATTCCCAGGAACCCTCCCATTTCACGAAGGTACTCGATTGCCCAGCCAGTCGGAGTCGCGCCGAACTTGTCATCGGTGCTATTGATGTTTGCGCCGCGTTCGAGCAGCAACTGAACCATTTGGCGCTGTCCATTGAACGCCGCGTAATGAAGGGGCGTGGCGCCCGATTCGTCTCGTTGATTCACGAGTTCCGAATCGGCGTCAAGAATCGCTCTGACACGATCCGGCCGCTCTTGCTGTATTGCCTCAATCAAGTTCGCCAGGTCGCTCATCGGAATCCTCCAATTTCCGGCGCGCGTTTAGCCCGCTCTGGCAGGCCGTCTCAATCGACGATATCCACGGCCGGGTGCAAGTCGGAGTGGGTCGGTGGAGTGCTGAGGGTCAGCGCTTGCGCCAGTTCCTCGGGAGTATCAACGAGGATGTCAGGGTGAGTGCGCTCGAGCGTATGCGGCGCGAAACCGTAGGTGACGCCGATGCTCCACATGTTGGCGTTGCGCGCGGTCAGCACGTCCACCTCGGAGTCGCCTACCATGACGGTTTCTTCCGATTCGGCGCCTGATTCACGCATCAGGGTCTGGGCCCCCAGCGGATCGGGCTTCTTGGTTTCGAAACTGTTGCCGCCATAGGTCTGGACAAAGAAGGGCGACAGGCCGAGCCCGGCGAGGATGTCGCGCGATGCCCGCACCGGTTTGTTGGTGAGCACGGCCATCTGGCGCGCGCGCCCGTCGAAGGTTTCAAGCTGGCGCAGCGCGTCGGCGATGCCCTGGTAGGGGCGTGTGTTGTCGAGTTTGTGGTCGCGGTAATACAAGAGGAAGAAATTCAGGGCCTCCTGCACAAACGCGGCCTGCGACGGGTCTCCCAGAGCGCGGCGAATGAGCATGGGAGCGCCGTCGCCGATGTAGGTGTCGATGACCTCGAGGGGCAGCGCCTTGCGCCCGTAGTGGCGTAGCATGGCGTTCACCGAGTTCGCGAGGTCGAGTTCTGAATCGATCAGCGTGCCGTCGAGATCAAATACCACGAGCTTAATTTTTTTTAGCGGGATGGGCCGAAAAATGCGTATCATTCCACGTCCAGTATAGTGAGGCGGACGCGGGTTATCGCTAAAGATTAAGGTATAAGGCTGGGTCACCAGAATCCCAGACAATCCAAAGCCAGGATTGTGTAGGGCACCCGGTTTGGGATTTACAATAGTTCAAGCTTCGAGCGGTTAGCGGGTCCCTCATTTCAATCCGAGGTTATGGATGGCAACCACCAAGGTCGAGCCTAAGATTGCCGCTGCCCAGGCAGCTCCCGCCGAGAAATATGAGGGGCTAACTCCCCAGCACCTGATCGAGATCTACCGGCTGATGTACCAGTCGCGCAAGATTGACGACCGGGAAATCATGCTGAAGCGGCAGCAGAAGATCTTCTTCCAGATCTCGGGCGCCGGACACGAGGCGCTGCTGGTGTCGGCGGGCATGCTGCTGCGCCCCGGTTATGACTGGTTTTATCCCTATTACCGTGACCGCGGGCTTTGCCTCGCGCTGGGCAACACACCTTACGAAATGCTGCTGCAGGCGGTGGGCGCGGCGGACGATCCCGCGTCGGGCGGGCGCCAGATGCCCTCGCACTGGAGCAATCCCAAGCTGAATATCGTCACCGGCTCGTCTCCCACGGGAACGCAGTTTTTGCAGGCTGTGGGCTGCGCCGAGGCGGGGCGTTATTTCCAGAAGCATCCGGGCGCTGCGGAGAAGGCGACCGGCGATTACCGCGAGTTCAAAGACGTTGCGTTCCACGGTGACGAGATTGTGTATGTCTCGTCGGGCGACGGCACCACCAGCCAGGGCGAGTTCTGGGAGTCGCTCAGCTCCGCGTCGAACCTCAAGCTACCGATGCTGTTCGTCATCGAGGACAACGAGTACGCCATCTCGGTGCCGGTGGAAGTGAACACGCCGGGCGGCAACATCAGCAAGCTGGTGCAGGGGTTCCCCAACTTCCATTTTGCCGAGGTCGATGGCACTGACGTTCTCGCCAGTTATGCCGCGCTCAAGACGGCGATCGGATATGTGCGCGCGGGCAAGGGTCCGGCATTCGTGCACGGGCACGTGGTGCGTCCTTACTCGCATTCGCTTTCGGATGACGAGAAGCTGTACCGTCCCGAGTCGGAGCGCAAGATGGAAATGGACCGCGATCCGATCACGCGGTTCCACGCGTTCTTGTTGCGCGAGGGGATTCTCGACGAAGCTGCGCTGCACGAGATCGAGCTTGATCTCACTGAGCAGGTGCAGGAGGCGGCCGACAAGGCGGTGGCGGCTCCGTTCGCCAAGCCCGGTACCTACATGCAGTATTTGTATTCGCCCAGCCTCGATCCGACGTCGCACGCGTTCGAGACCGAGCCAATTCGTGCTCCGCTGCCCGCCAAACCGGCGGGAGGCGAGAAGACGATGGCCGACCTCATCAATGCCTGCCTGAAAGACGAGATGAAGCGCGACGAGCGCATCGTTGTCTTCGGCGAGGACGTTGCCGACTGTAGCCGCGAAGAGTACCTGCGCGACAAGCAGGTGAAGGGCAAGGGTGGTGTCTTCAAGCTGACTTCGGGATTGCAGGCCGCGTACGGGTCGGACCGGGTGTTTAACTCGCCCCTGGCCGAGGCCAACATTGTCGGACGCGCAACCGGGATGGCCACGCGAGGCATGAAGCCGGTGGTGGAAATACAGTTCTTCGACTACATCTGGCCGGCGATGCACCAGTTGCGCAACGAGCTGCCAACGGTCCGGTGGCGCTCGAACAATGGCTTTTCGTGCCCCACGGTGATTCGCGTTGCCATCGGCGGATACCTGACGGGCGGCGCCATCTATCACTCGCAGTGCGGGGAGAGTATCTTCACGCACACGCCGGGGATGCGGGTGGTGTTTCCGTCCAATGCGCTCGATGCCAACGGACTGCTGCGCACCGCGATTCGTTGCGACGATCCGGTGATGTTCCTGGAGCACAAGCGGCTTTACCGCGAGACCTTCGGACGCGCGCCGTATCCCGGGCCGGACTACACGATTCCGTTCGGCAAGGCAAAGGTCGTGCGCCTGGGACACGACGTCAGCGTCATCACTTACGGGGCGCTGGTGCCGCGCGCGCTGCAGGCGGCGCAGCGCATGGAACGCGAACACAACCTGAGCCCCGAGATCATCGACCTGCGCACGCTCAACCCGTATGACTGGGAGGCGATTGCGAACTCGGTGTGCAAAACGCACCGCGTGATCGTGGCCCATGAAGATACGCTGAGCTGGGGCTACGGCGCGGAGATTGCGGCGCGCATCGCGAGCGAATTGTTCGACGAGCTGGACGCTCCGGTGAAGCGGGTGGCGGCGAAAGACACGTTCGTTGCGTACCAGCCGCAGGTGGAAGACGAAATCCTGCCGCAGGCAAATGACGTGTACAAGGCGATGGTGGAGCTCGCGGAGTGGTGAAGGTCCCCGCGAATTCCCAATACCTGGGGATGGACGTTCGTACGCGTGCGGGATGTCGCAGCTAGCTACTCCTTCATGTAGCGCATGGGCTGGGGTGAGTCGCCGTGCTTCATAATGAGGGCGTTCCCTTCGATCGCCAGCGGCTCGTCCTTGAAGGAGACCTGGGTGATGGTGTCTCCGTTGATCTCGAAATAGAAATCGCGGTGGTCGGGATTCACGTCGTAAGGCCCGGACTGCAGGGAATAGACCCGCACCTCAAAGTCGACGGATTTGGGCTTGGCAGTATCGGGGAAAGCCGCAGCACCCTCGGAATCGGTCGTCGATCCGAGGTGTTCGCTGCCTGCGTTGAGTCCCACATGAATGTTAGGCACGCCGCGGCCATTCTTGCCCATCACCCAGACGCGAATCCGGCCGGGCTTGCCGGCTTCGCTGCGAAGCAGGCGAAACGGCTCCTCCTGTTTGCTGTCGCTGTGCAGAATGACGGCGTTACCGTCGCGGCGCCAGGTCCCATTGGCCCAATAGTCGGCTGCTCCGTAGGCGAGCATGAACTCGAAGGTGCCGTCGGGTTTCAGCATGAGCTCGGAGCCGACTTCCATGACACCGTGCAGGACGTAGTGTCCGGCCACGTCTTTGTCCTTGTCTTGAACCTGGGCTGGGGCTTGGGCTTTGTCCTGGGCCGGCGCTGGAGATTGGGCGGGCCCTAAGAGCGCCGAAACGACCGTGATGAGAATCAGCGCAGTCTTCATGGCTCCTGCCTCAGTGGAGTGCCGGCACAAAGCTAGGTGCGAGCTCGCCCCGTGGGATTTTCCGGCGGCAGGATTACGGGCTCGCCGGGGTGGTGCGATTGCTGGGTGACGAAGAAGACGGCGGCGGTCCAGGTGGGAAAGAGGTCAGCGCCCGGAAGAGCTTCGATCATCAGCGTCGGCAGGAAAGCCCAGTGCCAGCCGAGCAAGTGGACGAGAGTCACCGCGACAATTGCGTCGAGAACAGCGTCGAAGGGAGAGAGGCCTCCTTCGGCGAAGAGAGGGATTACGGCGATTTGCAGCGCATCTGCCGCCATGGCCACCATCCAGGCCAAGCGCTCTTCGCGATACTTCATTGAGCGCAGGAATTCACGCAACATGGTCAATATTGTAGTTCGCCGTTACGCTCACGCGCCAGTCTTGGCGGTTTTTTGCGGTTGCTGCAGTGAGGCCCGTTTGGTGTTTTCCTGTCAGCCGATGGTCTCGATGCGTTCCGCCAGAAGCGCGAGCGGATCCGCAGCCCTGCCGTAGTCCCCTCCCTTGGCGAGGTACATGTACTTCTCACGGATCATTGCCTCGGCGGTGGCGCGGGAAGTGATCCAGACCTGCTGGAATTGGTACAAGTGCAGCACGCCCTCCAGGATGGTGATCAGCACGCCGAGCAGCGCTGTTCCGATAGGCAGAGCATATTCCGAGTAGAGGTGGTCGTCGGGAATGTGCAAAGCCGAAAGGAACGGAATCATCGCAGCGGCGACGATTTCGATCACCTTGATTTGCTTGTAATAGCGGCGGAGGTATGCATCATGCCTATTGACGTCTGCATAAATAATGTAATACTAGAGGTGCTCTGTTCTCCGCCTGAACAGCTATGCCCAGACCCCAAGGAAGTGCCGATCTGCTAGAAGATCGGCGCAGACGAGCTTTGGCCTTATTGGATTCCGGTTGTTCGCTCAACGAAGTGGGACGGCGTATTGGATGTGGTGCCAGTTCGGTGATGCGGTGGCGGGATGCCCGGCGACGTGGGGGCGAGAAGGCTTTGCGGGTACGCTATTCTCCCGGTCGCCCACCGAAGCTGGACCCCGGCCAGCGGAAAGGCTTGTTGCGTCTGCTCTTGCGGGGAGCAAGGGCGCATGGCTATCGAACCAATCTGTGGACTACAGCCCGCATTGCCGAGGTGATCCAGCGTGAGTTTGGGGTGCAGTATCACCGCGACCATGTTGGCCGCTTGATGCATAGCCTGCAATGGAGTCCCCAGAAACCAGAGCGGCGGGCCTTAGAGCGGGATGAGAGAGCGATTGAGCGCTGGAAACAAAAGGACTGGCCGCGGATAAAAAAAACGCTGCGCGGCTGGGCGCCCACATAGTATTTGCCGATGAATCGGGCTTCCAATTGATTCCCAACGTGGTTCAGACCTGGGCTCCCCAAGGCCAGACTCCCATTCATCGTCATCGCCAAGGAAAGCGGGAGAAAATCTCCGTCATTTCGGGAATTTCTGTAAGCCCTAAGCGCCACCACCTGGGCCTCTACTATTTACTCTTCTTCGACAACATCGGGCAGGAAGAGGTATGTAGGTTCCTGCAGGAACTGCTGCGACACCTGCGTGGCCCGGTGATTGTTCTGCTGGATAATTCCTCTACCCATCGAGGGGAGCCCTTGCAGAATCTCTTGGACCAGAATCCACGTCTCCACCTCGAGCATTTTCCTTCTTATGCTCCAGAACTCAACCCCGACGAAGGCGTCTGGTCTCTGGCCAAGCGCGAACTGGCCAATAGCTGCCCGAATCAGGTGGATGAGCTGATGGAAGATATCATTCGGTCCATCAACGGCATCCGCACATCGCCCAAGA
>Ga0210406_10004606_pt1 | contig 14673 bp, 16 predicted proteins | sample IncBWC30MmetaG_FD_155454 | JGI IMG/M metagenome (GOLD analysis project Ga0210406, IMG submission 155454) | Forest soil microbial communities from Barre Woods Harvard Forest LTER site, Petersham, Massachusetts, United States - Inc-BW-C-30-M | ecosystem: Environmental > Terrestrial > Soil >... | reverse complement strand
GCATTAGCTCCGGTGACGCGAAGCGCATGAGCCTTGCCTACCGCTAGGGCTGCGCCGATGGCTTTCCAGCCCTCGAACGATTGTGCCTTGTTGATTGCCTCCCAAGCATCCCTGCCGGCGCGGATGGTTTTAACCTTGGTGGCAGCTTGGCGGGCCTCAGCCTCGATGGCCTCAACGTCCAGGTCGCCAAGGTTCAGCTTCGGCAACGTCACGGGGGCGATTTTGACGACTTCGTGGAAGGCGCGGACGTATTCGCCCTTGGCGTACATCATCTCGCGTCACCGTCCATCCGTCCGAATTTCCAGGACGCAGACTTCCAGAAACGGAGACGGGACTACCCGCGTTCTCCGCTCGGTTTTTGGGTCTGAGGGGGCAGCGCCGACTATGCGCGTTGAGAAACCGCAATGTGCGATGTTATATCCCAATTCCGTTAGCTTGCTAATTAGCTTCGCTGCGGAATCCTTCGCGACCTCAATGCGCAACGTCTTGCCCGGCGGGCTTGTGGTCGTGCCGCCGTGCTTTCTAACAAAAGCATTGAGCGCCTCGAACGCCTCGGCCATCTTCCTCTTCTTGTCGTCGCCGGTGGCGTATGGCCGATTGAGCCGGTCAACATACGGAGATTTTAGTTTGGCTATCATTGTTTGTTAGTGCCACAAGTACGAAGGATGAAAATGCGCTTGAAATTTGGCAAGTGCTCGATCCGGGTCGATACCATTCTCGGCCGTGATGTCCCGTATCGAGTATCGGCACCACATGGGATTCAGGCCGAGCCGGTAAACGATGCTGCGCCAGACGGCCGGGTCATCGAGCGGGTCGGTCGAGGGCGATGTCATCGCCTGACACTCCATCCGTGGTGACCGTCCTCATGCTGGAGGCCGTCGTGTTCGAGGATGACACTATCGCGGGATTGCCGGCGGACCATCTGAACGAACCGCTTCAGCACCTTTTGGCCGGCCGCAAGCGAGCCGTGGCCTATTTCTTTTACAAGGACCGCCGACAACACAGACGAACTCACCCCCGAGCCTTCAGCCGCAATACAGGGCGGATTGTTGACGCGGTTTGGCGGGGAAAGGTCCCGTTCCGAGGGGTGGCTCGCGTCCTCCGCGCCCGATTTGAGGGGGTTAGGCTATGGACTGGCACCGCTGTCAGACGTGTGAAATGAGCCATCCTTGGCGTGTTCCTGAGGAAAAGCCGTGTCCTAATGCGGCTATCGTGGCCCGCACGGGGCTGAAAGGCCTGGAGGCTTTGAAGGCCAGCGGCTTGTTTGACAGGTTCGACAAGCCCACCGCTGTTAACAGTTCGACGCCTGTTAACAAGGCACCTGTTAACATCGAGCCTGTTAACGCCGGCCTCAGGACTGTTCGTAAAATGCGTATTGTTCCAACAGTCGAGGCAGCACGGCAGCGGTAACGCCGGGGCAAGTTCCACCTTCGGCTAGGCTGCTCAAACATCGTTTTTCGAACAGTCAGCCTCGCTGCCGAGCTTGCCTCTCACCCGGTTATCCCAAGTCGCCACTGGGGATTGATTCCAGACTCGCTGGCGGCCTCGCCTGTGAGTCCTCAGGTTCGCCGGCCGTCTGACAGCGGCCACGGCAGAGAGCGAATCCACGGCCTCACCAGCGGCTCCTACGGGCATCCTGCCGGCGGGGCTAGTTGGTCGGCCCTCCTTTTGGAAAATGAACCTGAGCCTCTCGGCCGGGCACCTGCCCGTGGCTGAAGGTACTCCCGACGATTTTTCTTAGTGGGTCCCGGCCTGTCTCCAAAAATCTCAGAAACGAATCTCAGCTTTCGCCATGGGGGGTAATACAAAAATTTGTAGGAGTTACGCCGCATCTGACTCCGACTTGGACATCGCCTGTAACATCGCCTTTGCGGCCTTGTTCATAGCGTCCTCCCCACCGGGCGTGTCTTGGTCATTGGCCTATCCTTACAATTTGTTAGTTTATTTGTTAGGTCAGTTGCAGGAATATACCTCCTCTAGAGCGAAGAGTAATATTACCTCTATGGGCTTGTCATCAGGGTCACTCATTTTTGCTGCCTGTCGGAACATGATATCCTCGGCTTGCTCTACCGTCAGGGCGAGGTTGGTCGGTAAACAAAAATTGGATTTGAGGTGACGTTCTTTCAGCAAAAGATTGTAGGCTATAAGACCTCCCTTTGCTCCATCTAAATATAGTTTGTTAAAGCTGCGGTATGACTTTCGTTTCTCGTCCCGATAATTCTTGAACAACACAGTTGAGGCATTTACCGTAGAGGCTAAATAGAGAATAGCTAACGCTGCGATAAATATCCTTTTCATTGCCATACCTCCTATGACAACCGACTAATAGTCATGTGGCTCAGCTACAAGCCTCGTCGTGACCGTATCATATCGTTCTTTCTGACCGCTCAAGGCGACCAGCATGGGATTGAGCCGGTAGCGCTTGGGGTCGCCCCGGCCGGGCTTTTTGTCTAGCTGGCAACCATGCCGTCAGCCGATGCCGCAGCCGCCGCAGGCTTGGGCGGGGGCTGCGCCGTAGCAGACTGAGCCGCTGCCAAAAAACAGCCCCGGCCAGAGATGGCGTGCCGGGGCTAGGAAGCCGCTTTGCCCAAGGCTGACGCTGCTGTGGATGCGCAAGGAGGGAAGATGCGTCAGCAGCGGCACACAACAGCCTACGCCCGTTCGTGGCAACCTTCCGGCGACACAGCGGCGCTACATCGGCATTCCAGTGAAATAAACGCGTCTCACAAAAAAGCCCCGGCAACGTGTCCGGGGCTGAGTTCTTCCTACCGTGAAACGCCGACGCTGGCCAATGGGAGTTGCTGTTGAGAGGGCGTCGGCGCAGGCAGAATAACCTGATTCGCGCTTCCGTGCTGCCGCGCAGTGGAGAAACCGGCATCCAGCCGGGCGCGCCCCCAGTCTGTTCCATCTGGGTTCCATCTTGGTTCCCTTGAACAGGGAGGGTTGCGTCGGCGTTAGTGTTCGGCGGGGCAGTGGGGCGGGGGCGGCCGCAAAGGGAGGCCGTGACCATGAATCAAGAGACGACCATCCACACCTTATACCTGCCATGGTTGGCCAAGGTCGATGCGCTGATCGGCAAGCCGGCACGCTTGGACCTCGCCAGACACACAAGTTTTATTGGCGGCGTGGCGCGAGGGCCTCAGCCCGCACGAGGCGGTCGCCGATGCCAAGAGCCGCTCGAATGCCCAACGCTTGCCACGCTGGCGGATGCGCTGGTCGGCGTGAACGGGTGCCGCCCCGGCTGGGCCGCTCGATTTCTATTAGGGGCCACGGCTACGCGGCGGCCGATGGCATCTCGTCGTATGTTCGGCCGTGTAATTGTCGGCCCGTCCGATCTTTGCGTACTCCACCCCATTGTTTAAAGAAAAATCGCACGTTGGCTTCGCGGCACTGCGCGAAGATCGACTCCACCCATTCCGCTTTCATAGGCCTCGCTCGCGGTCCCGATTCACCACCGACGATTACCCAATGAATTCCAGAAAGCGGTAATTCATCGAGCGGGCCGATCAGCGGTTCGCACGAGAGAAATCTAACAGCGGCAGGAACGACGGCAAGGTCGTGAATCCTGCCAAGGACGCTCGAATTCTCGACGCTGACTCCTAACCACACGTTTTTCGGCCACGGCAATTTGCCGGAGAGTTCTACTAGCCGCTCGCTCCGCTTAGTGAGCACCTGAAACGTATGCTGAGCGCAGGTTTCCATTGTGACGAAGATGCGCTGAATGAATTCTGTGGGCACATCTTCGTGAAATAGGTCGCTCATCGAGTTGACGAAAACCTTGCGCGGCTTCCGCCATGACAGCGGCAAATCGATCAGATCATCGTGCAGCGTCGTCTGAAACCCGCGATGATAACGCGGAGCATTCATCGCCTTTAAGCGCTTTGCCATGCGCTCCGCGTAACAGTGTTTGCATCCTGCGCTGATCTTCGTGCACCCGGTGACCGGGTTCCACGTCATCTCGGTCCACTCAATGTTTGAATTCGTCGCCATATCTGCAAGACCGATTGACCATTCGCGTTATAATAACACTAGATTGCTAAAACTTAAATTCACGTTGCGGGCTGACGTTTCTAATTTTGTTCCAGAAGTCATGGGCACGGCCATGCCTTGCAACCAGCACCAACCAGTAGAGTGGCTGACTCTTCGTGCCGACGACCTTCTCGATACCCTCTGACGCGGCCATATTTAAATTGCGAATTAGCGCGAGCCAATGATTGAAGATTGCGATTCGAACATTTCGATCTGCGCCGCGTTGATTGACTTCATCTCGCCATCCGGGAGCGAATCGATCTAGAGGGCCGTCGCGCTCCTTCATGTATAAACGCAAATTCCTCTGAAAGTCATGAATGCTCACATGAATGAGCATGTCCATGCGTTTAAACGCCGCGAGTTTCTTAAGGATGGAGAACGGCAAATCAAGTTTGTAAGGGTCGAGAAATGCGAAATGAAGGCCGCGCGGATTGAGCCGAGACACAATCTCATCGACCGTATTTTCAGCTTCCCCAACATACGGATGCACACGGCCCACACCGTCAGGCATTCGTTTGCATGCCGCGTCAACATAACTCGGATCGGCGTTGGCTAAATGAATATCGGTGTAAGGTACTCCGCTTTTCTTGGCGGTTCGTGCCGCAAGGATGGGACTGCCATCAATTTCCGTGTCCTCTATGATTGACCGCCCAGGACCGCAGAATAATTCGATGTACGTTGTTTCTGTTCTGGCAAACTTGGCACGAACGGGTCGCGTGATCTCAACATACTTTAAAAGACGTTCGTGCTTCTCAACGGTCCACGCTCCGACTTTCGTGACCGGCAAGCCGTCATCGCCCCTCAGCACCTCGGCCATTGCCCACCTCTAGCGCCCCACCCCTCGGCGACTCAGACGACAAGGTGCCTGAAGTTGCGATAGATAGCACCACGCGAGCCACGGACCGACTTCGCAGTCAGCGTGTGGTCGGCATGCCGTTCATCCGGCCCCGACGAGATTGCCGGGTGCCGGATTGCGCGCGCGGATCGTCACGCGGGCGGTTAGCTGGCCGGGTTCCGGCTTGCTGCCGATGCCGTGACATTGGCGACGATTCGGCGCCGGGGGCTCGTCGCGTCTTTACTCAATTCTTGTCCGCCCTATAGGCGTCGATCCACGGCTGCTCGCATTGCGGATGCAGCCGAACGGCAACGCCCTGATAATCCCACTGGGTGCCGCCCGGCTGGCCGCACTGGGCGCAAATTCCGTTGCCTACAGCCTCGCCCCGGCTGCTCTCACCCGAACAGACGGCAGAAACACCGTCAGCATCGTCAGCATCGTCAGAACCATTGATTTTCAATTGGTTATTGCTGACGATGCCCCTGCCGGGGATCGTCCGCGCATCGTCAGCGGGATCGTCAGCCATCGTCAGCGCATCGTCAGCGGCCTTTGCGGCCAAGTCATTGATTTTATTGGAATCCGCCATTTTTGCTGACGACCCGGACGATGCTGACGATGATTCTGGCCTCTGTTCTGGCTTGGCCCTCTTCTCGATGGCGATGATCCGCGTGCCGTCATGGCCGTCACGATCGAAGGCGACGTGAATGCCGATTTTGCGCAGAGCGGGGGCGGCACGGCGCACCTTGCCGGACAGGGTGGCTGGGCGTTTCGGCCAATCGCGCTCCTTCGCCGCCTGCTCGCCGACGAGCGGCGTGAGCTCGGAGAGAAGCTCCAGCGCCGTCCCTCTCCACTGGTCGCGGTCCGCCATGAAGCGCCGCACAGCGGTGCCCACGGAGCTTGCCTCAAGCACCACCTCGACCGCCGATTCCTGCTTGGCGCGGTATGCCTTCATGAAGGTGCCGGCCGGCCAATAGGCGCGCGTGCAGGCTTCCGCCCACAGCATGAAATCCGCCATGCGCGGCTTCTCCTTGATCGAGATGCCCGGCAGATTCTTGAGGCCAGCGACAAGGCCGTCGAGCAGGGCTCCGAATATCTTGGGAGCGGCCTCCGCGAATTTCCGCTCAAGCTCGCTGTCCGACAGCCGCTTGTCCTCCTTGACGACTTCCAGGTTGAACATGTTGGAGCGGTCAACAAGGTCAGGGCGCGTCACGAAATCCTCGATGCCGGTCAAGAATATTGGCCGCTTGCCGTCGAACAGCACCTCGTCATCGTCGGAGTAAAGCCGGCGCTTGCCGGCCCCGCCGCCGGTCGCTAACCGGCAGAAGGCGTCCGACAGCCGTCCGGCAGGGCGCTGATGTTGTCGAAGGCGAGGACGTGCGCGTGCTTCGCGCCGACGATCAGGTCGTCTTCGCTGGTCGGCGGCGACCTCTGCTCTGGCGCGCGGGGGTCCGTCAGCCGTCTGATTAGGGTCGATAGCGTTGATTTGCAGGTGCCGTGTTCGCCCAAGGCGGCGAATACCGGATAGCTCGCATTCGGGCGCAGCACTGCGAGGACGTGACCGACAAGCACGACGAATTCATTGTCGGCCCCAGCCTTCGGCTTCACGAGGTTGCAGAAGGGGCGGAACAACTCGACGGAGCCGCCCGCCTTCGGCACCGGGAGCGCCTTCGTGGTGGTCGATCGCGCAAAGCGCACCGGAGGCTCGTCAATGATTTGCCAGCTCGTCGCCGAGGTCGATGTAGATGGCTCCCTCATGCGCGGCGACGCGCACGTAGACCTGACGCTCGTCGCCTTGATACTGCGCCTTGGCCGCAATGGTCTCGACGGCGACCTGCATCGCCTCGGCGTTGCAGCCGCTCTCCACCTTCTCAAAATACTGATAGCGCAACCACTCGCGGAATTTCTTACCGCGCACTCTATGGGTCTCGCGATGTCCGCCTACCTCGATGTCGGCAAAGGCGTCGCTGTCCGGCGCTGGCGTATGGAACAGCGTGGTGGCCTTGGCCAGACCAATCAGGATGTCGGCTTGCTTGGGTTGCTTGCCGTCGCCTTCCCGAATAGTGCCGGCATCATCGTCAGGATCGTCAGCACCGTCCGCGCGGGCACCGGCTACACGCTTGACCGCTTTCCCTTGTCGGTTAGCGCGCTCTTCGTCCCGCTGTTCCCAGCGCTCGAACATTTCCTTGGCCGCCTCGTCCTCGTCGAAATTCAGGTCGTCGCTGTCGCCGCTCATGATGACGCCTCGATCAGGTGCAGCACGCCGACTTCGTGCAGATGCGCGAGTGCGGTGTCGGCGTTGACGAGCCCGGCGCCGAGCGCGACCGTCATGGCTTCGATGTCGTTGACCATGATCTGCGCCCGCAACCCGGCGCAGCGGATTTCAGCCAAGACGTAATCGGAGAAGTTGCTGGATACATCGGTGAAGGAGCCGGCGGCGGCAATCTCGGTGCTGGTGTCGGTGGTGCCGGCGATGCTGGTGGTGTTGTTGGGATCGTCCATGATCTCTTGCTCACTCATTTGAATGAGGCTACAGATCACGGTGCCAACCGAATGATCCGAAGCCCCTTGGAAATGCCAGAAGGCCCCGGTCCCGCCGGGGCTTTCTGTGCGTCTAGGCAGCGTTCGGTTGATCGGCTTCGGTCTCGTCACCAGCGCAGAACTGCGCGCGCAGCCCGCTTATGGGCGCAAGCCATTGGCTCCGAGGATTAGGGCCGGCCTTGCGCGCGGCTCGAATGCGGCCGGATTCAAGCAAGTAGTGGGTTTGCCGCTCGGTCCGGCCAATGACCTCGCCGATGGCTCGCGCGCCCCAAACAAGTCCAAGAGTAGTCTTGTCAGTCACGTCATCGCTCCTAAGATTCTTGTGGAGCGACTTTGAATTTCTTGCGTGGATTCGTAAAGACGGATAAGGGGGTTATATTCTGTCGCAATGAATTAGCGTAACAGGTCCGGTCCTCATATGCAGGTAACTCTACGGCTCCGCACAGCGCGATGTCTTGACGATGTCGAGCTAGTTCGCCGTGACGATCTGGCCGCTCTTGGGTTGCGGAGTGAATACGGGGTCGGCGGGGCGATGTGGTTCTGCTGCCGCTCAGAGCGCTATCATTCTGAGGTGGTTCGCGAAGCAATCGACTTGGCGGACCCGCTCGTCGTTCGGTTCATCAATGCGACTGACGATACCAAGCGCCTAGCATTCGTTTCGCGGTTCGGCTTTCCGCTTCAGCTTTTCGCTTATGAGTCGCACAACTTCGTCCTAGGGGAACAACGGACATTGCGCCGGTTACTAGAGCAAGCCGGCAGCGGCGACGCCACCAGCGCGATCAAAGCGGCAAACGCCGCGCTGAAGGGTGCCGGTGGCGACCGTTTCTCCTTAGAGGACGGTCGCATGGTGCTCACTGTTACCAATCCCATGGCGTTCATGTTCCAGGAAGTCGCCATGGTGGCCGCAAACGGCGCACGTCTCGCGACGTGCGAACGCTGCGGCGATGTCTTTCTTACCGGCAAGCTTACGAAGCGCAGAATAACATCGAGGTTCTGCCGCGACCTGTGCCGCGTGAGCGCGCATCGAGCGAACAAAAAGGGGGCCTGAAAATGTCTGTTCGCAAACGTAAATGGACGACGGGGCAAGGTGAGCAAAGGGAAGCCTGGGTTGTTGATTACGTCGATCAACAAGGCGACCGCCACATAGAGACATTCAAGCGCAAGAAGGACGCCGATGAGTATGCCGACAAGGTCGGCGTCGATGTCCGGGCCGGTGTGCACACGCCGGCGTCAAGGTCGATCACGGTGCGCGACGCGGCCGAAGATTGGATTAAGGCCGTCGAACTGAACGGGCGCGAGCGCGGCACTGTGGTGATGTACCGGCAGCACGCTGGCGTGCACATTTTCCCGCGGCTGGGCAACCATAAGCTGGCGAGTCTGACAGCGCCGAAAATCCACGCCTTCGCCGACGACTTGCTGGCAAGCGGCGTGAGCCGCGCCATGACGCGCAAGGTGCTCACCAGCCTGAAGGCGCTCGGTGATGCTCAGCGCCGGGGCAACGTCGCTCAGAACGTCGCCGCTACGGTCAGGATCAAGGCCGGGAACGAGCGCGGTGAGCGGCTCAAGGTCGGCGCTGATTTCCCGGCTCCGGACGAGATCAGGCGGCTACTGGCGGCGGCAAGCGGCCGTATGCGGGCGTTGTTGGTGACCGCGGTCTTTACCGGGCTGCGGGCCAGTGAACTGCGTGGGCTCCACTGGGCCGACATCGACCTGAGGAAGGCCGAGTTGCACGTGCGCCGCCGTGCTGATCGTTATGGGGTGATCGGGTCGCCGAAATCAAAGTCGGGACAGCGGACGATCCCGCTCGGGCCGATGGTGGTGAACACCCTTAAGGAGTGGAAGCTCGCCTGCCCCGTGGGCGAGTTGGTGTTCCCGACGCGCGCCGGCAGCGTCGATGCACACCGCGACTTGATGCGTAAACTAAAGGCGGTGACGAAGGCCGCCGGTGTGGGCAATTACGGCATGCACTCGTTGCGGCATTTTTACGCCTCCTGGTGCATCAACCGCCGCGCCGACGGCGGCCTCGAACTGCCGGCGAAGGTGGTGCAGGCCCGGCTCGGTCACGCCTCGATTGTGATGACGCTCGACACCTACGGGCACCTGTTCCCACGCGGCGACGACGGGGCCGAGTTGGCGGCGGCGGAACGTGCGCTACTGGGCTAGACGCGACATAAACGCGACATGGAGGCCAGCCCCATGCAGGAAATGCCGATAGAATCTAGTCAAACAGCCTCGTGCCTTGCAGGTCGATGATCTGCCGCGCCTTGCTCAAGGTGAAGTTCACAGCGTCCTCATAGGAGCCATAGGTGTCGGCGCGGATGAAACGGTGCTCCTTGCGCACGCCGTCGAACTCCCGCTCGATGGTCCCCGCCGTCTGGTAGTTGCCGTAGCTCTTGAACGGCGCCGCGCGGATGACAAAGCCCTTGTATTCGACCGGGTCGGAAACCTTTGCGGTCGCCGCGGAACCGCGCCGGCCGAACAGCGCACCGAGAAACGACATTGGCCACTCCACGCTTCTTGCGAGCCGGGGAGATTACGCGGCGGATGCGCGACGTGTCGAGGCTCCGCCCTGCGGAAACCGCTTCCAGTGTGCGCGCCTTGCGCTAAAATTCTCCAATCGTCGTAAAATGCCCTCCTTGGAGTTTCTCATGCCGAAAGCCTACTGGATTGTCAGTTACCGCTCGATTTCCGATCCGCAAAAGGTAGCCGCTTACGCCAAGCTCGCGCCGGCAGCGACCGCTGCCTTCGGCGCGCGCTACGTCGCTCGCGGCAATGCCGTCGCGGCCCACGAAGACGGGCGCAAGGAGCGTGTCGTCATCACCGAGTTCCCGAGCCTCGATCAGGCGACCGCCGCCTACGACAGTCCCGCCTACCAGGACGCGCTCAAGGCGCTCGGCGACGGCGCAGTGCGCGACGTGCGCATTATCGAAGGCATGGAATAGCGGTCGCCCCTTGCGCGGCTGCCGCCGCCGTCCGCGCGCCGCGCCTCAATTGTAGCCGGTGCGCGCGAAGTGCCCGCGCAGCAGCGCGACGTTGCGGCGGTTGGCGCGAAACAGGATGTCGAAGGCGTCTCCGGCGAACGGTACGGCGCCGACCGCGCCTTCCAGCAGGACATTCGCCAGCATGCGGGCGAGCAGGACGCGCGGCACACCAAGCCGTGAAGCCTCATAGAGGAGGTAGAGCGAGAGCGCCGAGGCCGCCGCATCGCCGATGCCGGGCACAAGCCGCAGCAGCGCTTCGGCGCCGAAGCGAATCCTGGTGCCGGGGACCACGAACGCCGTGTCGAACACCGTCGCCAGCATGTCGATCCGATCGACCGCCGCGCGGCGCGAGCGCGCATCGTCGTAGCGGCGCGCGCCGGCGGGTTGGAACCCGGCGAATGCACCGGTATGTGAGAAAGCCATAGTTAATGTGTTCCGCGTTGCGCCCCGCCGCACAAATGGGCGCGCGTGCGCCAAGCGCAAGAGCGATCCGCTTGCGCGGCGCTGAGAACAATTGGCGCGACGTTGCCTAGCCTGTGCTGCCTAGCCTGTGCCACTGGCGGCGGCGGCCATCACTGGGTGCGGCGCGACCGCGTGCGGCGCGCCATCACCAGCGCGACACGAGACCCGACCAGAAAGCGGCAAAGCGCGTCGGTCGGCGCACACTCGCATGTCCGCTATTGCTGTTATAGCCGCGGGCATACAGCGCGACCGCGCGGTCCTCATCGCCGCCGGCAACGCGATAGGCGCCGGCAAGATAGCGCACCGCATAGGTCATGTTGGTGTCGGGGTCGAGCAGGCCTTCGACCGTGCCGGTGTAGCCGAGCGACCGCGCGGTGCCGAGGCGGATCTGCATCAGCCCGTAATTGCCGGCATAGATACAGCGCGGATTGTAGTCGCTCTCGCGCTTGACGACGCGATGCACGAGCGCAAGCGGCAGATTATTGGCGGCGGCATGCTTGGCGATCAAGTCGTCGAGACCGGCGTGGCGGCCGGGCCCGGCGGCGGCGTGCTCCGCCTGGTGGTGAGAAGGCCGGCGATGAGACCAAGCGTAATGCTGGTCATGCCGGAGATGATCAGAGACATGGCGCCGGGGCAGGTACGAGACTTGCCGCTGGGGCTGATACCACCCGGGCGGGTACCAGACATTCTGCTGGAGTTGATACCACTCTTGCTGCCGGGGTTGATAGCCAACACGGCGCTGGGCCTGATACCACACATAGTGCTGCGGCTGGGACCGGAGATGATGCCGGGCCTGATGCCACACATGGTGCCGGGGTTGATGCCAGACATAGTGCCCCGGCTGATACCGGAGATGGTGCCGGGGCTGATGCCAGCCATCGTTCCAGTCCTGTTGCCGATGCCATGCCCAAGCCGGCTGCGCCAGCAGGGCGGCAGCGACCACGATATAGGCCGAATAGCGCAGGATCGATTTCATTGCGGGTTCCCTCCCCCTTCTTGCCCTCGGCGCGCATGCGGCCGATTATGGCGGCCGCCAAACGCCCAGGGCACCTCGGAGCCAAGCAACAGACGCAACGTCGCGGCCGATGAGCCACCGCGCCGGGTGCCCAGGGTACCCCCTTGTCGTCCCCGATACCGTTGCGCGGAAGCCACGGTCGCCGCAAAAATGCAGCCGCCCAGACCTTGTCCCCAGCCACCCCCCCAACCGCCACGGAGGCCTTCCATGCCCAATATCCAGATGCTCAACCCGGAGAATCTCGGCAAGCCGATCGCGCCCTATTCGAACGTTGCCCGCGTCAAAGCCTCGGAGTTTTTGTTCATCGCCGGCCAGGTCGGGACGGACAAGGACGGCAAGACGCCCGCCGATTTCGAAGGGCAATGCGCGGCGGTATTCGCCAACATCGGGGCCGCGCTCGCTTCGCAGGGCGCAAGCTTCGCCAACGTCGTCGAATTCACGAGCTACCTGGTGCATTCGCAGGACATCGCCAAGTACTTCCGATACCGCACGCGCGAATTCCCGCGCTTGTTTGCCGGCGGCGCTTATCCGCCCAACACGCTGCTGATCGTCGACCGCCTGGTGCGCGAGGAGTTTTTGCTCGAGGTCGCCGCCGTCGCCGCGCTGTAGCGGAGGGGGCGCGCGGCGTGAGCACGCAAAATTGCATTCCCTTCCGCGGGCCACTATTGTCAGTTCGCAGCAGGCAGATGACCAGAGACTGTTTGCAGTTTCTCAGAAGCGGCCGCGTCGTGCGCCTCAACGAATTTTTGCCGCGCACGACGGTCCTCGACTGGCTGCGCGAGAGCGAACGTTCGATCGGCACCAAGGAAGGCTGCGCCGAAGGCGACTGCGGGGCCTGCGCTACTGTGGTCGTGCGCGAGCATGGCGGCCGCCTGGTCTATGTGCCGGTCAATTCGTGCATCACGCTGCTCGGCCAGCTTGATGGCGCGGAGCTGATCACCGTCGAAGACCTCGCCGATGACGGCGAGCTGCATCCGGTCCAGGCGGCGATGGCCCGACAGCACGGCTCGCAATGCGGCTTTTGCACGCCGGGCATCGTGATGAGCCTGTTCGCCCACTACCATGCCTGCAACGGCGCGACGACCCGCGAAGCAATCAACAATGTGCTCGCCGGAAACCTGTGCCGATGCACGGGATACCGGCCGATCGTCGATGCCGCCTTGGAAGCCTGCGCCGAGGCGGCCGACGATCGGTTCATCCGGAGCGCCACCGCGCGGCTGCAGGCGCTCCGTTCGCTCGACGACAAGGCCGATCTTTTCGTCGGGAATGATGGCTCCTTTTTTGCCGCACCGGTGAGCGAGCAGTCCCTGGCGCAACTCTACGCGCGACATCCCGATGCGACGATCGTCGCCGGTGCGACCGATGTCGGCCTGTGGATCACCAAGAAGCTCGCCCCGATCGAGAAGGTCATCCATGTCGGCCGTGTCGCTGGCCTTTCTTCGATCGAAGCGACAAGCGAGGGCTATGCGATCGGCGCGGCCGTTTCACTGGCGCGCGCCGCGCCGATGTTGGGATCGATCGATCCCGATGTCGCCGAAGTGTTGCGGCGGTTCGGCTCGATCCAGGTGCGCGCCTGCGGCACGGTCGGCGGCAATATCGCCAACGGCTCGCCAATCGGCGATCTCGCGCCGATGCTGATTGCAATGGGAGCTTCGGTGGAGTTGCGTCGCGAGGAGCGGGTTCGCACCTTGCCGCTGGAAAGCTTCTTCCTCGACTACGGCAAACAGGACCGCCAGCCGGGCGAGTTCGTGCGCCGGCTCTTCGTGCCGAAGCTCGCTCCGGGCACTCATTTTCGCGCCTACAAGATCAGCAAGCGCATCGACGAAGATATTTCTGCGGTGCTCGCCGCATTCTGCCTGAAGATCGACGCCGGCCGGATCAGCGAAGCGAAGGTTGCCTTCGGCGGCATGGCGGGAATTCCGAAGCGCGCGCAGGCCGTCGAAGCGGCGCTGCGCGGGCTCCCGCTTGCCGCAATGCTGCGTTGGCATGAAGCGTCCGATGCCGTCGGCGTGGATTTCACCGCACTCACCGATCTGCGCGCCAGCGCCGCCTATCGCCTGCGCGTCGCCCGCAATCTGGTCATCAAGGCGCTGGCCGAGATTGCCGGTGCGGAAAGCGACACGACGCGCATCGCCGGACGCCGGATGATCGCCGATGCCGCCGGATAGCGCCGCATCGGAGACGCCGCTGCGCCACGTCCACAAGGCGCTGCCGCACGACAGCGCCGCCAAGCACGTGCAGGGCGCCGCCGAATACATCGACGACATTCCCGAGCCGGCGGGCACCTTGCACGTCGCCGTCGGCGGTTCGCCGGTCGCGCGCGGGACCATCCGCGGCCTCGATCTTGCCAAGGTGCAAAAGGAGCCGGGCGTCGTCGCGGTCGTCACGGCGGCGGACATCCCCGGCAAGAACGACGTGTCACCGTCGTTCGCCGATGAGCCGGTATTGGCCAAGGACTGCGTCATGTTCCACGGCCAGCCGGTGTTCGCCGTGGTTGCGACATCGCGCGATGCGGCGCGGCGCGCGGCCCTGCGGGCGCGTTTCAATATCGAAGCGGAACGCCCCAACGTCTCCGTCGAGCAGGGCAAAGCGTCCGGCGAGCGCGTTCTTCCCGATTACGCCTTCATCAACGGCGATGCCGCCAAGGCAATCGCGGCGGCGCCGTTTCGCAGTTCCGGCACGCTCCACATTGGCGGCCAGGAACACTTTTATCTGGAAGGCCAGGTCGCGCTCGCCGTGCCGGGCGAGGACGGCGCCATGCTGGTCTATTCGTCCACCCAGCATCCCAGCGAAGTGCAGCACGTCGTCGCCCG
>Ga0210406_10004605_pt1 | contig 14673 bp, 7 predicted proteins | sample IncBWC30MmetaG_FD_155454 | JGI IMG/M metagenome (GOLD analysis project Ga0210406, IMG submission 155454) | Forest soil microbial communities from Barre Woods Harvard Forest LTER site, Petersham, Massachusetts, United States - Inc-BW-C-30-M | ecosystem: Environmental > Terrestrial > Soil >... | reverse complement strand
CAATCTCGGTGATCCTCTCAGCTTTCAACGCACTCACGCTGAGTCCGGCGTTGTCCGCGCTGCTGCTCCGGCCAAAGAAAGAAAGCAGCGGGCTGCTCGCAAAATTTTTCGCCTGGTTCAATCGTGTTTTCATGCGCGCCACGGAGGGCTATGTCCGAGTGTCGGGAGGGTTGATTCGGAAGGGCGCGGTGGCGCTGGCAATACTCGCAATTTTTGGTATAGCCGGGCTGGTCTTTGCCCACTTTCTGCCATCAAGCTTCCTGCCCGATGAAGACCTGGGCTATGTCTTCATCAACATGCAACTTCCGAATGCGGCTTCGCAGGAGCGAACGGCGGCAGCATCGAGAGACGTTGAAAAAATCCTGAGCGAAACGCCTGGCGTTCAGTACTACAGCAGCGTGATTGGCTTCAGCTTGCTGAGCTATGTTCGGACCAGTTACAACGCTTTCTATTTCGTCAATTTCAAGCCCTGGAGCGACCGCAAAACCAGAGCGGAACAGTATCAGGAAATCAAAGCGCGATTGAACAAGGAGCTCAGCAAGCTCCCGGAAGGGACCGCTTTCAGTTTCTCGCCGCCAGCCATACCCGGCGTCGGCACCTCCGGCGGATTTCAGTTCGTGCTGGAAGATCGTGCCGGCCGAGACGTTCAGTTCTTGTCCGACAATCTGACCAGGTTCATGGCGGCGGCTCGCAAGCGTCCCGAAATTGGTGCGCTCAGCACCACGTTTCTACCCAGCGTGCCGCAACAATTCGTGGAAGTGGATCAGGCAAAGGTGCTGAAGCAAGGCGTCGCCATCAACGATGTTTACCAGGCCATTCAGACTTTCATGGGCGGCCTGTTCATCAACTACTTCAATGATTTCGGCCGCACCTGGCAGGTGTACGTGGAGGCGGAAGCTTCTTACCGGTCGGATCTGGCGAACCTGGGGCAGTTCTACGTGCGTAACAACAAAGGGGAAATGGTGCCGCTTACCGCACTGACCAAGTTCGAGTCGCGTGACGGCCCCGAATTTACCATGCGCTACAACGAGTACAGGTCAGCGCAGCTTAACGGCAGCGCTGCGCCAGGTTATAGCTCGGAACAAGCGACGACGGCACTGGAAGAGGTCTTCAAGCAGACGATGCCGGCCGAAATGGGCTTTGACTACATGGGCATGTCTTATCAGGAGCAAAAGGCACGGCAAGGAATCCCGGCTTCGGTCATCTTCGGCTTCTCGCTATTGTTCGTGTTTCTAATCCTCGCCGCCCTCTATGAAAGCTGGTCACTACCTTTCAGCGTCTTGCTGAGCACGCCGGTCGCGGTCTTCGGCGCCTTTGGAGTGTTGTGGCTGCGCCGCGCGCTGCTCAGCGCCTTTTATCCGGCTTACATGGTGCAAATCGACAACGACGTTTATTCCCAGATCGGTTTGGTGATGCTGATCGGCTTGGCAGCCAAGAACGCGATTCTGATCGTCGAGTTTGCCAAGGAAGAATACGAAAAGGGCAGGCCTCTGGTGGATGCGGCGCTCGAAGGAGCCAAGCTCCGCCTGCGGCCGATCCTGATGACCTCTTTCGCCTTCATTCTCGGCTGCGTGCCGCTATGGATCGCGACCGGCGCAGGTTCAGTGGCTCGCCAGATTATGGGCACCACGGTCATTGGCGGCATGCTGGCCGCTACCGGGATTGCCATCTTCATTATTCCGGCGCTGTTCGTGTTGGTCGAGCGTCTGTCCGCACGCTGGAGTAGCGAAGCGCCCGGCCATGCGACTGTTCCGCAGCTAAGCCCGTCGGAAGGAGACTAAGGTGACAAAACTAACAGCCCTGCTGCTGGGCCTCTTGCCGATTATGCTCCTGAGTGCGGGCTGTGCTGTGGGACCGAACTATAAGCGGCCAATCGTAGACGTTCCCGGTACGTACCGCGGAGCCACGCCCCAAGACACAGCCCCGCCCGCGGCAGAATCGCTCGGAGACCAAAAATGGTGGGAGGTATTTCAAGATAAGGAGCTTCAAGACCTGATCCACACTGCCCTCCAGCAGAATTACGATGTTCGCATCGCCGCCACGCGAATCTTGCAAGCTCAAGCGCAGCTGGGCATCACGCGCGCCGATCAGTTGCCGACTATCAGCGCGGGAGCTCAGGCAGTGAATCAACGCAATCCGCGTTCAAAATTCTTGCCCCCATATAGCACTAGCGCGAACCAAGTCGATCTCTCGCTGGCGTGGGAACTCGATTTTTGGGGGAAATATCGCCGCGCCACCGAGTCGGCGCGCGCAACCCTGTTAGCCAATCAGTGGGCACGCGAGGCGGTTGTGAGCACACTGGTCAGTGACGTTGCCACAGCCTATTTCGAGCTTCGAGCGCTCGACTTGCAGTTAGAAATCTCACGGCGAACGCTGGCTTCGCGCCAGGACTCGTTGCAGCTCACGCAAACCTTGGCGAACGGTGGAGCTACTTCCATGCTCGATGTCCGGCAGGCCGAGCAGTTGGTGGACACCGCGGCTGAAACCATTCCTGATCTGGAGCGGCGAATCGAGCAACAGGAAAACTTCCTCAGCACGCTTCTGGGCAACAACCCCGGCCCCATCGCTCGGGGAATGAAGTTGACCGAGCAACCGCACGCGCCCGACGTTCCAGCGGGACTTCCCTCCAGCCTGCTGGAGCGGCGACCCGACATTCGCGAGGCTGAAGAACAGCTGATCGCAGCCAACGCTCAAATTGGAGTGGCGAAAGCAGCGTACTTCCCGCAAATTACTTTGACCGCAGCCGCGGGATATCAGAGCTCAGCCCTCACCAGCCTGTTCACCGGTCCGGCAGGGCTGTGGAGTTTCGGAGGCTCACTGGTCCAGCCCCTCTTCACCGGGGGAAGGATTCGTTCGGGCGTCAAGTTCAGTGAGGCGCGCCAGCAGGAAATGGTGCTGACTTATCAGCAGACTATCCAGCAGGCTTTTCGCGGAGTCTCGGACGCGCTGGTTGAGTATCACAAGGACCGGGAGTTCCGGGAACACCAGGAGCAACTGGCGTTCTCGGCTCAAGACTCGGCGCGTCTTTCTGAGATGCGCTATCGAGGCGGAGCCACCAGTTACCTCGAGGTGCTGACCAATGAAACCAATTACTTCGATGCCGAACTGGGACTCGCTCAGGCCCAGTCGAATGAGCTTGTAGCTCTTGTGCGCATTTATAGAAACCTAGGGGGAGGCTGGCAACAATGACGTCTTCAACCGTAAGCTCATCGATCCCGCAAAAAAGAGATATTAGGCGCATCCTCTGTCCCACTGATTTCTCAGAGTTCTCGGATATGGCATTTCGCTACGCCCTGTCAATAGCCCAGCACTATCGAGGCAAGCTGTTCGTGGAACACGTCGTCGAGTCATGGCAACATCCCGAGGCGGCCTTTGTCCCTGCACACTATTATGTCGAGTTCCGCAGCCATCTTCTCCGTCAAGGCCAGGAGGAGCTCCAAAAGTTTGTGGAGAACCATGCAAACAACGGAATTCGGCCGGAACCTGTGGTGGACCAGGGAATAGCGGCAGACTCTATACTCGCGTTTGCCGAGGCGCAGGAAGTGGATCTGATCGTCATGGGAACTCACGGCCGGCGAGGGTTTGATCGGTTGATGGTAGGGTCCGTGACGGAACGCGTCCTGCGAAAGGCCTCGTGTCCGGTGCTGGCAGTACATAAGCCGTCACGCGACTTTCTCAGTTTGCGCGAGCAGGATCCCATCCGCTTGAACCGAATTCTTTTCTGTACGGATTTCTCTGAAAATTCGCGGCGGGCTTTGGGTCATGCGCTCTCTCTGACCGCAGAGTACAACGCCGAACTCACCCTGCTGCACGTGTTGAAGGACATCCCCGGTGCGTCCATCATCGACGAGGCGATAGCGTTGGAGCAACTGGATAACCTGATTCCACCGGAAAGGCCCAAAGCGGGCAGGATCAGGTCCATAGTGCGGAGAGGAAGCGCGTACGAGCAGATCATCCAGTTCTCCCTGGAAACGCAACCCGACATCGTGATTATGGCGGTGCGTGGCCATGGTTCGCTGAATCTTGCGGTGTTTGGTTCGACGACCTATAGGGTCATTCAGTTGGGGCCCTGCCCCGTTCTTGCGGTTCACTTTTGAATGGGAGAGGCCGGTCAATTCGAAGTGCGACCCGATTCGTAATTTCCGTCGGGGTGGAATAGATCGAAGCGCGACCAGTTATTTGATTTAGAGAAGAATTGCTGTCGTGGTTGGTACGAATCGGTTGAGGTTGGTCTTAAGAATGCCTAATCCCGCCCTGTTTGCGAGCGTCTGCATCCGCCGGCACGAAAATGCGCCGACTCACCCCCCAAGCAACTCTCGCGAGCCCCTCCTTCCCAAAACGCCTGGGCAAATAACCGCCCGGGCGTTTCCCGCCACGCGCCGGGATCAGACCGGGCTTCGGCCGGAGACGTGAGTTGACGCGGATAACCCTGCTTGCGCTATTCTTTGTCTCCGTCGTACGCTTCACTCTGGAGCACGCGCAGATAAATCTTGTGCTCATGGGCGCGTCAGCACTCGCCATCTTGTTATGGAACGGGTTGTGGAAGCCGTGACACACACAATTCCATCGGCCGGGACGATTGGGTGTTGCGGATTTCTTTCGTATATCTAGGCAAAGTGGAACCGTTTTCGAAGCGATTTCATCCATTACTTAATACGGTGATAGCGGACAGCGATGCGCATTCTTCTCCTTAATCTCGGCCCGGAGTCTACCCAGGAGGTAACGCAGGCCTTATCAGGTCAAGGCTACGAACTCACCACGGGCCGCAGGCTGACGGTTGACAAGATTCTCGCTCTCTCCCCTGAAGTCCTGATCACAGAAGCAACGCCATCCGATCTCAGTTGCTGCGGTGTGATCAGCCAAATCAAGGCAAGTCCAGATCCGCGAACTCTCCGGATTCTCATGATTGTTCACGGTGGCGCGCTGGAACGGGCCCGCGCCCTGGATCTGGGCGCTGACGACGTCATCTCCTTTCCGTTTGAACCCTTGGAATTCGCTGCGAGGGTCAGGGCGCAGTTTCGGGAGAGACAACCAGAGCTGGCGCTCGAAGCAAAACTGAAAGATGCGCTGCAAAAAGAGCACCTGGCGGAGACTGCTGTGGAAGCCCTGGGTGGCGGGACGACTGCCAAACGCCGCTATTGGCTGATTGTGGCGATTCTCATTCTGGCAGCACTCGCAACCGTCGTTTCGAACCGGCACAGCCGGAAGGATACGCTCCAACTGAAAGCGGAGGTTGTGCGCCTGAACGGCGGAATCCTGCAACAGGAAGAGCTCCTTCGCCGCGCAGAACAGGCGCGCGCGTCGCTGACCGCGAGCGACGCGTCGGGGACGCGCGAGTCTTTGAAGGTGCAAACCGCAGAGATCCGCAAGAAGATAGCCGCGGACGGCAATACAGACAGCGAATCCCTCAAGAAACAGCTCGAGGAGACGCAGAATCGCCTGAACCGGCTTGAGAACGAAGGCCGTGTCGCGGAAACGATTGTTCACCGATTCGGCCCGAGCGTCTGCTTGTTGCATGTGGTCGTGGAGTTTCGCGACAAAGACTCCGGGCAATTAATCCGTATCTCCAGCGACGCCACCGGCAAGGCGTTGGTGGACGATAAGGGAATGGTGTCTCTCGAAACAGAGGGAACAGGACCGCCTCTGCAGGTGGACGCCTTTGGCACTGGATTTCTCGTAGCCCACGATGGACGTCTCCTCACGAATCATCACGTAGCGGAGCCTTGGTGGGGTGATGAGGATTTGAAGCAACTTCTCGACCGGGGTGCGACCGCGTTCGCCGCGTCTTACACGGCGTATTTCCCCGGGACCTCGCAAGGCATCGTGGCCAAGCTCGACCGGATTTCGCCGGATGCCGATTTGGCAACTCTCAGGCTGCAGACTTCAGCACCGCCTCACACCGTACTACTGGAGATCGATGATCGGAGCGAAGCTAGTGTGTCGGGGGATCCAGTCGTCCTGATTGGCTACCCAACGGGAATCGAAGGCATCCTCGCTCGCGCGGGAAGCGACGTAACAAAAAAAGTAGCGGAAAATGCGCACGAGGTAACCCAGATTGTTTCGCAGCTGGCGGCGCAGCACCTCATTCGCCCAACGACCACCCAGGGACACATCGGAGATGTCCTAAAGGACAAGATTGTTTACGATGCCGCGACAACCTCGGGCGGTTCCGGCGGACCGCTCTTCAATCGCGATGGCAAGGTCATTGGGGTAAACTTTGCTATCCTGAATGGTTTTGGCGGCTCGAACTTGGCGGTTCCCGTCCGTTACGCCGATAAGCTGGTGAAGTGAGCATCCTTTATATGTAGCTGGCCGAAGGTGGTCGCACCAGCGGGGGCGGACAGCTTTACTCCCGCCCGCACCCCACTGCCATTGTCGATGTCATCGAGGCATTCCACACTTGCGATCAGTTGCACGCAAGCAGCGGACAGTTGAATACCTGTCAGTCCACATATTGAATCTCCCCCAGAGGGGCACGCATCTCTTATACAACGCCATGCATCAAAGGATGGTCAAATTGAGAAAACTAATTGTTGTCCTTTTTGCCGGGTTGTTAGGCCTCATCCTTCTCGCAAGTTCCGGATGCAGCAATACGGAAGCGAAGCAGCCGGCTGCACAACCTCTTCCAGTCAATACTCAGACGGTGAGTCTGACGCCGGTACCGCGAGTGGACGAGTATGTGGCAACGGTAAAATCGCGCCGCTCGGCCAGCATCCAGCCGCAGGTGGATGGCTCGCTGACGCGCATCATGGTGAAGTCCGGCGATCACGTGCGTGCAGGGCAAGCGTTGATGACGATCGATCCGCTGAAACAACAGGCGACCCTCGATCAGCAGCGCAGCACCGAAGCACAGAAGAAAGCGACGTACGACTACAACACACAGGAAGTAGAGCGGCAGCGCCAACTTTTCCAGGGGGGCGTGACCAGCAAGCAGAACCTGGACTTGGCGGTGCAGGCATACGAGAATTCCAAGGCCGACTGGGAAGCTTCCACGGCGGCGAGCGTCTCTCAGCGGCGCCAACTTGCTTACTACAACTTGACCGCGCCATTTGCTGGTGTCGTGGGCGACATTCCGGTGCACATCGGCGACTACGTCTCGCCGCAAACCTTATTGACCACCGTGGATGAGAACACCGAACTGGAAGCCTATGTATACATTCCTACGGAACGCGCCGCGGATATCCGTATGGGCCTTCCCGTCGAGGTTGTCACAAGCGGCGGAGAGTTGATTGAGAGCACAAAGGTCAATTTCATTTCGCAGCAGGTGGACAACGCGCTCCAGGGGATCCTGGTGAAGGCGCCTCTCCATAGCTCGCTTGACAAATTCCGGAATGCGCAACTGGTCAAGGCGCGGGTGGTGTGGAGCACCGCTCCTGCGCCAACGATTCCAGTGTTGGCGGTGACACGCATCGGAGGACAGTCGTTTGTCTACGTGGCGACTCAGTCTGATCACGGAAGCGTTGCCAAGCAACGTGCCGTAACACTTGGGGATACCGTCGGCAACGACTATGCCGTCAACGGCGGGTTGAAGCCTGGGGAAAAAGTCATCGTCTCCGGCACCCAGTTCCTTATTGACGGGGCGCCTGTTAAGCCGATCAGCTAACTCGATAGTTCGGAACTGACGCCTAGCCTCCGCGCATCCGTGCGGCAGAAAAAAAGGAAGTGTAGACTTGGTTGATTTTTTCATAAAGCGGCCAATTTTTGCGACGGTTTGCGCCCTGCTGATTATTTTGGCGGGGGCGGTTTCCATTCCCAGCCTGCCGATCTCGCTGTATCCGGACCTGGCGCCACCGCAAGTCACCGTCTCCAGCAACTACGTCGGTGCGAACTCGCAAGTGGTCGAGTCCGCCGTTACGATTCCGCTGGAGCAGCAGATTAACGGCGTTGAGGGGATGCACTACATCACCTCCACCAGCTCGAACGACGGCACCAGCAACATCAACGTAACCTTCCGCACCGGATATGACCTGAACATCGCCGCGGTCGACGTGCAGAACCGGGTAGCGACCGCCCAAGGCCGCCTGCCGCAGGAAATCAAGAACACAGGCGTAACCATCACCAAGGCAAATCCCAACTTCGTTTTTGCCGCCGGATTCTACTCGCCCGATAACAGCCTTTCGAACCAGTACATCTCTAACTATCTGGACGTCTACGTCAAGGATGCCTTGAAGCGGATTCCGGGAGTCGGCGACGTCGTCATCTTCGGCGAGCGCAAGTATGCCATGCGCATTTGGCTCGACCCGACAAAGCTGGCTGCACGGCAACTTACCGCCGCCGATGTAGTCGCCGCTCTGCAGGAGCAGAACGTCGAAATACCCGCTGGACAATTGGGTCGCCCGCCCGCCGACCCCAAGCAGAAGTTTCAGGTGACGTTGCGTGTAGTTGGACGGCTCTCAGACCCGAAGGAATTCGAGAGCATCATCATCAAGAACACGAGCAAGGGGATCGTGCAGCTCAAAGATGTTGGACGCGCGGAAATCGGCGCGGAAAGCTATGACACGAACCTCTTGTACAGTGGGCACGAAGCCGTCGGTGTCGGCGTGCAGCAGCTCTCGAATGCCAATGCGCTGGAGGTCGACAAGGCTGCCAAGGCCCAGCTCGTCGAGCTTTCAAAGTCGTTTCCTCCCGGCATCAAGTACGTAATCGCTTTCGATACGACCACCGTGGTCGGCGATTCGGTAAAAGAAGTGGTCACTACGCTCGAAGAAGCGGTGCTCATCGTGATCATTGTGATCTTCTTCTTCCTGCTGGATTGGCGGGCGACCATCATTCCGGCAGTCACCATTCCGGTGTCGCTGATTGGGACTTTCGCTTTTGTCAATGCGTTTCATTTCTCCATCAATTCGCTGACGCTTTTTGGGATTACTCTCGCGACCGGCTTGGTGGTCGATGATGCCATTGTCGTCATCGAGAATGCGCAGCGTCACATCAACCTCGACAACACCGATCCGCATACCGCAACCTCCGTGGCGATGCGCGAGGTGTCGAGCGCCGTGGTGGCAACTTCGCTGGTTCTGATTTCGGTGTTTGTGCCGGTGTCGTTCTTCCCGGGCACGACCGGAATTCTCTACCGGCAATTCTCGTTGACCATCGCCTTCTCAATTGCCATCTCGCTCTTCAATGCGCTCACTCTTTCGCCCGCTCTGGCGGCGCTTCTGTTGCGGGGCGAAGAACACAAATATTCAGTGCTTGATTGGACGCGTATCTCATGGCTCTCGCGCGGCTACAAGAGCGTCGCCCACGGCATTGACAATGCCATCCATGGAGTGGGAATCGCCTACGGCAAAGCCGTTTCAAAGGTGCTGAACTTCAGGTACGCCATGATCGTGCTGTTTCTGGCAGGACTGGCCGCCACCGGTTATATGTACGTTCATGTTCCTACAGGATTTGTGCCGCAGGAAGATCAGAACTATTTCATCGTGGTGGTGCAAGCGCCGCAGGGAGCCTCGCTCTCCTATACGACGGAAGTCTCCAGGCAAGCGGAAGAGATTATGCGGGCCGATCCCGATGTGTTCGGCACATTCGCGGTCCCAGGTTTTTCGCTTGCCGGCGGCAGTTCGTCAAACTATGGCCTCATCTTCGCTCCGCTGAAGCCGATTGACGACCGCAAAGGCAAAGGGCACGCGGCCAGCGATATCGTGGCGCGAATCGCGCCAAAGCTGTTTGCTCTCCCTGGAGCAATCGTCGCCGCGTTCGAACCACCCGCGATCCAGGGCCTGGGAAGCTTTGGCGGATTCCAGTTTGAGTTGCAGGATCTCGGTCGCAACACCCTGCAGGATATCGACACCGTTTCGCACAAAATCGTTGGCGGCAGCCGCCAGCGCTCTGATCTGGTAGGACTATTCACCAGCTTTACCGCCAACGATCCACAACAGCTGGTACAGATCGATCGGGAGAAGGCCAAAGCGATTGGAGTGCCGATCAGTCAGGTGACGCAGGCCCTCGGCGTTTACATGGGCTCCGAGTATGTAAACGATTTCGACTTCAATAATCGCTCGTACCGCGTGTACGTGCAGGCCGATCAGCCGTTCCGCATGAACGCTCGGGACTTGCGGCAATACTACGTTCGTTCCGAGACCAACGGCTTGGTGCCGCTGGGAAATATTGTTGCGCTGAAGGAGACGTCCGGGCCGCAGGTGATCAACCACTACAATCTGTTCCGCTCGGCGGAAATCGACGGAGCAGCGGCGCCTGGATACAGCTCCGGTCAAGGCCTCAAGTCGATGGAGGAGTTGGCCAAACAGAACATGCTGCAAGGCATGTCATTCAGCTGGACCGGTCTGGCTCTCGAGGAAGTCGAAGCCGGGGGCAAGGCAATCATCATTTTCGGCCTGGGACTTCTGGTGGTCTATCTCACCCTATCGGCGCAATACGAGAGCTTCGCGCTGCCGTTTATCATCTTGCTGGCCGTCCCCATGGCGGTGCTCGGCGCTCTGATTTTCATCTCCATGCGTGGCCTGGTGGACGACGTCTATGTGCAAATTGGTCTGGTGATGTTGATCGGGCTTTCGGCAAAGAACTCAATTCTCATCGTGGAATTTGCCGAACAACTGATCGAGCAAGGCCGATCCGTGACAAATGCGGCGATTGAGGCTGCCGAGTTGCGCTTGCGCCCGATCCTGATGACCTCATTTGCCTTCGTCCTCGGTGTATTGCCCCTCTATTTCGCAACCGGCGCCGGCAAGCTGGGGCGGCACTCGGTCGGGACCGCGATCGTTGGCGGTATGTTGTTTTCGACCATCCTCAACCTCTTCTTTATTCCGGTGCTGTACGTTATCGTCAAAGGATTGCTGGTTTCATTTTCGGCAAAAAAGGAAGCAGAAACCAGACAGGCAGCGGAAATCGCATAATTGGTTAGTGACCGGTTCGCGCTGACGACGAAGCCAAAGCTGTTCTGTTCACCACACGAGGAGCGCGATGCATGTTTGAGAGTATTCTCTGTGAAGTAACGGAATACGATCCCGGCGTTCTTGAGTCGATGATTGGGCTCGCGGTCGAAATTGCTCGCGAGGGTCGAGAGGGAAGGCGCGTTGGCACACTGTTCATGCTGGGAGATGAGGATGCCGTGCTCGCCAGATCCCGGCCCTTGATTTTAGATCCGCTGTTGGGGCATCCCGAGTCTGCGCGTCACGTCACCAATCTCAATCTCCGCGGAACCATCAAAGAATTGGCGCAGTTGGACGGTGGTTTCGTGGTGAGCGGTGACGGAATTGTCCTTTCCGCGTGTCGCTACCTCGACGCCACAGCCGCACTAGGGGATGTGCCACTGGGACTCGGCAGCCGCCACATTGCCGCCGCCAACATGAGCGCTGTGACCAAGGCGGTGGGTATTGTGGTTTCTGAGAGTTCGGTGGTGCGACTTTTCTGTCATGGGCAACTGGTCGGCGAAATCATTCCAGAGCTTTGGATGATGGATCATGCCCCCCATCTTCGTGGTGCCGTGAAGCGGGAACAAGTCGGCGAGTTGACCGTGCTGACGCCAAATTCGCGACGTGCCTCTATCGCGAGGTAGGTGCGATTAGCAACCGAAATTCGACACTTCTCGCATTCCACTAAGCAAACCTGCCCATCGGCAGTATGATGTTGGCTGCCAACAACCATGAACAATAGAAGACTCTCCTTGTCACTGATGTTCCTCCTGCTTCTGTTCGCCTGCCCGCCAGGTGCCCCGGCGCAGGTACAGACAAAGCCCACAGCCGGCCTCCAGTCCATCCGCCAATACATCTCCGCCGGTTGGGACAACCTCACGCGTTCCATGACGGACTGCGCCTCGGTGGTCGATCCCAAGATGAAGGTCAATCCCGTGATCTACCTTCCCGCGGGATTCGCAGCTCCGCCCGCCGTTGAAAAACTGCATACCGCATGCAACGTTGACATTGAGCACCTGCCCAAGCCAATTCATCAACTTGGCGAAATCGACACGAACGTAATCCATCCCCACGGTTTGCTCTATCTGGAGAACAAGTACGTCGTGCCCGGCGGACGGTTCAACGAAATGTACGGCTGGGACAGCTATTTCATCATCCTGGGTCTGCTGCGCGATGGCCGGACCGACCTCGCCCGTGGCATGGTCGAAAATTTTTTCTTCGAGATCGAAAATTACGGCGCTTTGCTGAACGCGAACCGGACTTATTATCTGACACGTTCCCAGCCGCCCTTTCTGAGTTCGATGGTGCTGGCCGTCTATGACGCCGAGAAACAGGCAGGTCACGCCGATCCCGCATGGCTGGCGCGAGCATACGGGTATTTGGAGAAAGACTATTCCATGTGGACTCGCGATCCGCACCTTGCCGGCTCGACCGGACTTGCGCGTTACTACGATTTTGGCGAGGGCCCGCCCGCCGAGGGCTTGCAGGACGAAAGCGGCTTTTATCGCAAGGTAGTCAGCCACTTCACGGTTCATCCCGATCAAGCCGATCATTATCTGATTCAACAAGATCTAGTTGAGCAAGATCTGGTTCATCCAGAACTGGCCAAGCAAGAGCGAGCGCAGGCCGCTGCTGCCGGAGGATCGAGCTATGGCATCACGGTCTGCGATGTCTCGACGACCATGGCACATGCGGCGTGTGAGCCCCAGCAAGTTGTTCGTCTCAGCGCCGACTATTACAAGGGCGACCGCTCCATGCGCGAATCCGGCTTTGACATTTCTTTCCGCTTCGGAGCCTACGGCTCAGCCACCCATCACTACGCTCCGGTCTGCTTGAACAGCCTTCTTTACAAGACAGAAACAGACATGGATCAGATCAGCATGTCGATCGGCAAGGCGTCCGAAGCAAAAACCTGGAGAGCGCGGGCGGAGGCGCGCAAGCGTCGCATGCGGCAATATCTCTGGGATGGAGACCGTGGTTTTTTCTTCGACTACGACTTTACCAGCGGCAAGAAATCGAGCTATCGCTATCTCACTACCTACTATCCGCTGTGGGCGGGCCTTGCGACGCCGGAGCAAGCCGCGGCCGTCGCAAAGCACCTGCCAGTCTTCGAGCAGCCCGGAGGACTGGCCATGAGCCCCGAAAATTCCGGCGCGCAATGGGATTACCCTTACGGCTGGGCTCCGGTTGAACTGCTCGCCATCCAGGGATTGCGGCGTTACGGCTACAACGCCGAAGCCGATCGTCTCTCGTCTAAGTTCCTGTCCACGGTGATCGAGAACTTTCAGCGCGACGGTACCATCCGAGAAAAATACAACGTGGTCACCCGCTCCTCGGAATCCCAGGTAACTGTGGGATATCATGAGAACGTCGTCGGCTTCGGCTGGACCAATGGCGCCTTTCTCGAACTACTGCACGCTCTGCCAAAAGATGCGGTGGAGAAGTTGGCACCGTAAGCGAGCGCTGAGTCATAAGATGGAGCGACGGGCGCCTCGCCCGTCCAGGTTCGATCGGCAACAGTGTTCACGGACGTGAATCCTGCTTGTTTTGCAGTTGCTCTGCAATCTTGAGCTCCGTCTCTGCCTCGTCCTTCCTGCCCATGTCACGATAGGTCTGTCCAAGCAGGTGGTGTGTCATGGGGTTGTTGGGGTCCATGGCGGCCGCGTGGCGCAGCGCCCGCACCGCGAGTTCGAACTCGCCCTTTTTCTCCAGAACTTTGCCCATCAGGATGTACGGCCCGGTCGAAGTAGCGTCCAACCAGATCGACCGCTGCAGCAATCGTTCGGCGTCATCGTATTTCTGGACGCGCGAGTAGGCGTCGGCCAGCTTGTAGTAACCATTGGCGTTCGCGGGATTCAGGCTGAGTTCTTTCTGGAACTGTTCAATCGCCTCGGGGACGCGCGACTTATACAGATACAACTCTCCCAACATGAGGTGCGCCCCAGGGAGCTTCGGATCGAGCGTGGTCGCCTTCTGTGCGTATTCTTCCGCCACGGGATCGAATTCCTGCCGCAGCAACATGCGTGCCGTAAACAGGTAGCTGGCCGCCGAATCCGCCGGCACATCGAACATACGGGCAAAAGCGGTGCGCGCCTTGGGGTAGTCTTTGCTCTGGATGTAGCAGATCCCGAGAATGTACGCCGCATCCACATTGGCGCGCGGAAACCAGGACTGAACTTTCTCAAGATAGGGGATAGCATCTGCCGGCCGGCCCGCGAGGTAATAAGAGAGGCCGAGCAACTGAATCGATTCGTTGTCCTTGGGATCTTCGGATTGCGCTGTCTTCAGATACTCGGCCGCTTTCATGTAATCGCCTTTCTTGTAATAAGCGGCACCGAGTTCCCGGGCGATGTTTTTCGGGGCAGGGTTTCTAGCGGCTAGAGTTTGCAGCTCCGCGATCGCTTCGTCGTACTTGCCCTGGTGGAGCAACAGTTCAGCCGAGGCAAACTCGGAGGGTGGGGCTTGGGTTGAGGCCGGTGGGGCGGAGGTCCGGTCTTGCGCCTCCTGTCCCGAGCAAGTCATCGCGACAAGAAGAAATGCCAGCAGAGGTTTGGGCACAGATATCAAAGACTCACCGTGAAGAATATGCCCACGATTAGAACATAAAAAAGAGGGAGTCTAAGAAGACTCCCTCAGAAGAAACTTTCCTTACGTCAGTCTTAGAAGTCGAAACGCAATGCAAACTGGATCTGACGCATCGGGTAACCAAACTGAAGGCTGGTGATCTTGCCGTCGCCGGTCCCTACGCCGTCGATCGTCGTGTTGGGATTTGAGTAAACCGGGTGGTTGAACAGGTTGAAGACAT
>Ga0210406_10004604_pt1 | contig 14679 bp, 9 predicted proteins | sample IncBWC30MmetaG_FD_155454 | JGI IMG/M metagenome (GOLD analysis project Ga0210406, IMG submission 155454) | Forest soil microbial communities from Barre Woods Harvard Forest LTER site, Petersham, Massachusetts, United States - Inc-BW-C-30-M | ecosystem: Environmental > Terrestrial > Soil >... | reverse complement strand
AATGGTCTGGCCGCCGAGCGTCATGGGAATTTTGGTGACCGAAGGCGTGCGCGGTGAAGGCGGAATTCTCACCAATAAAGAGGGCCGCCGCTTCATGTTCGACGAGATTCCGGAGAACTACAAAGCGCAAACGGCCGATAACGAAGAGGAAGGCTGGCGGTATTGCCAGGGAGATAAAAATGCGCGGCGCCCGCCGGAGCTGCTCACGCGGGATCACATTTCGCGCTGCATCGTGCGCGAGATCAAAGAGGGCAGGGGAAGTCCGCACGGCGGCGTCTATCTCGACATCGCCTGGATCAAACAAAAGCTTCCCAACGCGGCCGAATACATCAAACGGAAACTGCCAAGCATGTATCACCAGTTCAAGCAACTGGCCGACATCGACATTACCGAGCAAGCGATGGAAGTCGGACCGACAACGCATTACATCATGGGCGGGATCCATGTCGATCCGGACACGCAAATGTCGCGCGTGCCTGGTTTGTTTGCAGCCGGCGAATGCGCGGCCGGCATTAACGGCGCGAATCGGCTCGGCGGGAATTCGCTCTCCGATCTCTTGGTTTTCGGAAAACGCGCCGGAGAATTCGCGGCGAAATTCGCGAAAGAAAATTCGTTAGGCAAAATCGACAACGAAAAGGTCGACAATGCGGCGCGCGCTGCCGTCGAGCCATTCGAACGAAGTACCAGCGAGAATCCGTACGGGGTGCAACGCGATTTGCAGGAGAGCATGCAGGACCTTGTCGGCATCGTGCGTAATGAAAACGAAATGCGCAGCGCGCTGGACAAGATCGACAGTCTCCGAGCCCGCGCTGATAGAATCGGCGTTATCGGAAACCGGGAATACAATCCCGGCTGGCACACCGCGCTCGATCTCAAAAACCTGCTGACCGTCTCCGAAGCGATTGCGCGCGCAGCGTTGGAGAGAAAAGAAAGTCGCGGCGCCCAATTCCGCGAAGATTATCCGGACAAAGACGACCGTTCCTCCAAGGTGAACACGATGATTTCAAAGGCGCTCGATGGATCGATGCAGATCCGGTTGGAACCGCTTCCGGAAATGCCGGAGTATTTGAAGGAGGTTGTCGAAGAGAATCGATGAAGAGTCGAAAACGAGAATCGTGAATCGTGAATCGGACAAGTTAATGACCAGTATGAACAAGGAAAGCCCACATTCCACTTTCGAGGATCTCGAAGTCTATCAAGTCGCGCCGGAATTTCGGAAGACCATGTATCGCGTGGCCAAGCGACTGCCAGATATCGAAAAGTTCGGGTTGGCGAGCCAAACGCGGCGAGCGTCTCTCTCTCTCTCCGACAACATCGCCGAAGGTCATGGGCGATATCATTACCTGGATCAGATAAAATTTACGCTCCAATCGCGCGGATCTTTAGAGGAGCTGATAGACGACCTAAACGCATGCGAAGACGAGCAATACCTGCCTGAAGGGGAAATCGCTTCCCTGAAACAAGAAGGCTGGCGAGTTCGCCAGCTGATCGATGGTTACATACGTTATTTGCGCCAGCAGAAGAATTCCGGGGCAGGCGTATCATCAGTCCGAGAAACCTCGCCGCTGTACGACGAGGACATCGACGATTCACGATTCTCGATTTAACGAATCAGGAATGAACGCAACCTTCAAAATCTGGCGCGGCGACGCGAAGGGCGGCGAGTTTCGCGAGTACGCGACGGACGTCTCCGAAGGAATGGTCGTGCTTGACGCCGTGCACGATATCCAGCGTACGCAAGCGAACGACCTTGCCTGCCGATGGAATTGTAAAGCGGGCAAGTGCGGCTCGTGCTCTGCGGAAGTGAACGGGATGCCCAAGCTCATGTGCATGACGCGCATGAGCGATCTGCCGTTGGATAAACCGGTAACGATCGAACCGATGAAAGCTTTCCCGATCACAAAGGATTTGATCACGGATGTTTCATGGAATTTTCGGGCAAAGAAGAAGATCAAGAAATTCAAGCCGCGCCCGCCGGATGCGCCCGATGGAACATGGCGGATGCAGCAGCAGGACATCGATCGCGTCCAGGAGTTCCGGAAATGCATCGAATGTTTTCTTTGCCAGGACGTTTGCCACGTTCTGCGTGATCATCAGAAGCACGATCAGTTCATCGGACCGCGTTTCTTAATTCACGTCGCCGCGCTGGAGATGCATCCGCTCGATACCGAAAATCGAATCGAAGAATTGCGGAAAACGCAGGGCATTGGGTATTGCAACATCACGAAGTGTTGCACAAAGGTCTGTCCGGAAAGCATCGAGATCACGGACAACGGAATCATTCCGCTTAAGGAGCGGGTGGTGGATGACTTTTATGATCCGCTGGGCTGGTTCTGGCGATGGGTGAAAAGGAATCGTGAATCGTGAATCGAGATTCGTGAATCGATTTGGCTTTTGGCCGATTCACGGTTTATCGATCCAACGAAGAGAAAGAGCGATTCGTGAACCGAGAATCGAGATTCGGTTGTTTTGTCCGGCGTGACGACTGAACGATTTAACAAATTACGATGTAACGTTTTAACGAATCACGGTTTTCCGATGTAACGATGTAACGAATTACGAATCACGCCCCCAAACCTCATGTCCGAACTCAAATCACTTCACAAAGAAGCAATTCCCGCCGCACTGGAAAAGGCGACGCGGTATCGTTTGCTCAACGAGCCGGCGGAAGCGGAAAGCATTTGCCTCGATGTGTTGAAAGCCGATCCGGAAAATCAGGAGGCGATCGTTACGCTGCTGCTGGCGTTGACCGATCGCTTCGAGAAAGGCTACGGCGTGAGCGACACACAGGCGAAGGAACTGCTGTCCCGAATCAAGAGCGAGTACGAACGTGCTTATTATACTGGAATTTTCAACGAACGGCGCGCCAAAGCCAAATTGAGACAGGGAACACCGGATTGTCGATTTCAGGCTTACGACCTATTTCGCGAAGCAATGAACTGGTTTGAAAAAGCGGAAGCAATTCGTCCGCCCGGCCACGACGATGCGCTCCTGCGTTGGAACACCTGCGCCCGCATTATCGAGCGAAACAATCTCGTCCCGCGCGAAGAAGAAGAGCGAATCGAGTTCCCGCTGGAATAGCTGTAGCCGCTTCGCTATGCGAAGCGCGGCCCAGACTTGGCCGGGGGTCACGCACGCGTCGCGGCGCCCACAGGGCGACGGCTACAGGATTGCGCTGCCGCGGCTTGAGCCGGCACGGGCTGTGCATCCGAAGCAATGGTCGCCGGTAGTGCTCTCGCGTTTCTCGCGGCGGCGTGTTGTCAGAGACCTAGCAAATAGATTGACACTGCGCCGCTCGTCTGGATATCCTCGCGGGTAAAGTCCAAAGGAAAACCCCAAAATGAAAAACTCGGCAGGGAACGGATTACGCTTCTCTGCGCGATTTAGTTTGATGGCCCTCGCCGCCCTGGCGATAGTAGGCGTCGCGACAGCGGTGCGCGGGCAATCCGCGCTCGACGGTTTCGACCCGAACGCCAACGGCACGGTTGTTGTCGTCGTCGTCGTCCAACCGGACGGCAAGATTCTTATCGGCGGCGATTTTACCACGCTCTCGCCCAACGGCGGAGCGCCGGTCACGCGCAACCGCATTGCCCGACTGAACCCGGACGGCACGCTCGACACCGTGTTCAACCCGAACGCGAACGGTATTGTCCGTTCAATCGCGCTTCAGGCGGACGGCAAGATTCTAGTGGGTGGCAGTTTCAACGGAGCGAACAGCATCGGCGGACAGACGCGCAACCGCATCGCCCGCCTCGATGCCACCACCGGCCAGGCGGATTCGTTCAACCCGAACGCGGCCGGTGAAGTAGATGTCATCGCGGTGCAGGGGGACGGCAAAATTGTAGTGGGCGGCGATTTCAACGGAGCGAACAGCATCGGCGGACAGACGCGCAACCGCATCGCCCGCCTCGATGCCACCACCGGCTTGGCAGACTCTTTCGACCCGAACGCGAACGGTAATGTCCGTTCAATCGCGGTGCAGGGGGACGGCAAAATTCTAGTGGGCGGCGATTTCAACGGAGCGAACAGCATCGGCGGACAGGTGCGCAACTACATCGCCCGGCTCGATCCAACCACCGGCTTAACGGATTCCTTCGACCCAAACGCGAACAATTTCGTCCAGTCAATCGCGGTGCAGGCGGATGGCAAGATTTTAGTGGGCGGCGGTTTTAACAGCGCGAACAGTATCGGTGGACAGACCCGCAATTTCATCGCCCGGCTCGACGCCACCACCGGTCAGGCAGATTCGTTCAACCCGAATGCGGTCGGTGAAGTAGATGTCATCGCGGTGCAGGGGGACGGCAAGATTCTAGCGGGCGGCACTTTCAACGGAGCAAGCAGCATCGGCGGACAGACACGCAACCGCATCGCCCGGCTCGATGCCATGACCGGCCAGGCGGATTCGTTCGACCCGAACGCGAACATGTTTGGTGTCTATACAATTGCGGTGGAAGCGGACGGCAAGATCTTAGCCGGTGGCGATTTCACATCGCTTTCGCCCGACGGAGGAGGTGCGGTCACGCGCAACCACATTGCCCGTTTGGAAACCGACGGCCGGCTCGACCGGACGCTCAATCTCAGCGCGGTCGGCGGGCAGGTTAACGCCACTGCCGTTCAGCCGGACGGCAAGATTCTCATCGGCGGCAGCTTTACCACAGTTTTGGGCGTGACGCGCAACAACATTGCCCGATTGAATACGGACGGAACGCTCGACAGCGTTTTCAACCCAAACGCGAACGGGGAGGTTCTCTCCATCGCGGTGCAGACGGACGGCAAGATTTTAGAGGGTGGCGCTTTCAGCAGCATCGGCGGGCAGACCCGCAATTACATCGCCCGGCTGGATGGCACGACTGGTCTGGCTGATTCGTTCGATCCGAACGCGGATGATATTGTCTTTGCAATCGCGGTGCAGGCGGACGGCAAGATTTTAGTGGGCGGCGATTTCTTCGGAACAAACAGCATCGGGGGACAGACACGGAACTACATCGCCCGGCTGGATGGCACGACTGGTCTGGCTGATTCGTTCGATCCGAACGCGGGCTTTGCTGTCGTGTCAATCGCCGTCCAGGCGGATGGCAAGGTTATAGCGGGCGGCGCTTTCCCGTTCATCGGCGGACAGGTGCGCAGCCGCATCGCCCGACTCGATGCCGCCACCGGCTTGGCTGATTCGTTCAATCCGAACGCGAACGGTATTGTCAGATCAATCGCCGTGCAGGCGGACGGCAAGATTTTAGCCGGGGGATTTTTCAACGGAGCGAACAGCATCGGCGGAGGGACGCGCAACTACATCGCCCGACTCGATCCCACCACCGGCTTGACGGATACGTTCGACCCGAACGCGAACGCCGTTGTCTATTCAATCATGGTGCAAGGGGACGGCAAGATTTTAGCGGGCGGCGATTTCTCCAGTATCGGCGGCCAGACGCGCAATCACATCGCCCGGCTCGATGCCACGACCGGCTTGGCTGATACTTTCGACCCGAACGCGAACGGTGGTACGGTCTTGTCAATCGCGGTGCAAGCGGATGGCAAGGTTTTAGCGGGCGGCGATTTCACAACCATTGGCGGCCAGACGCGCAATCGCTTCGCTCGTTTGAGTAACGACACCGCCGCGCTGCAAAACCTTGCAGTGACGCAAACCACCATAACCTGGATACGCGGTGGCTCCAGTCCGCAATTCACGCGCGTTACCTTTGAGTCTTCCACCGACAACGTCACCTACACTCCCCTTGGCAATGGCATGGCGTCAGGCAGCAACTGGACCCTGACAGGTTTGAATTTGCCAACTGGACAGAATTTCTACATCCGTGCGCGCGGTTATTATCACAGCGGCGTCAATACCGGCTCGGAGAGCATCACGGAATCGGTCCGAAATGCGTTTCTGAGCGTGCCGTTGTTGACGAGCGCGTTCTCGCGAAAGACCCATGGCGGAGCCGGCACCTTCGATATTCCGCTGCCGCTCACCGGTAACGTGGGAGTCGAATGTCGCAGCGGCGGAGCCACAAACGATTATCAGATGATCATGAACTTCGCGAGCTCCGTCACGGTCGACAGCGCGTCAGTGACTTCTGGCACTGGCAGCGTGAGCAGTTTCAACGTTAGCGGATCGCAGGTCACGGTTAATCTGACTGGCGTAATCAATGTCCAGAGAATCACTGTTACTCTCTTTAACGTGAATGATGGCACACACATGGGTAACGTTCCTATTTCCATGGGCGTCCTAATCGGCGATGTGAATGGCAATGCCGTGGTCAATGCCTCCGATGTCAGCTTGACCAAGTCGCAAGTGGGCAATGCGGTTTCTGGGTCGAATTTCCGCGAAGACGTGAATGCGAATGGCACCATCAGCGCCACTGATGTCGCGATAGTCAAATCCGAGGTAGGCACCTCGCTGCCGCCTTAATGACCCGAGGTTCGTGATTCGAGAATCGTGAATCGAGAATCGTGATTGCAGATCCGGGGGTCGCCGTCGCAACGGATTGGGCTCCTTCCTCGAGCGCGAACCGCGAAATAATAATAAATTGGTAGGGACGTTGCGCTGCGACGTTCGCGGACAGCGCAGAGCGCTCAGGGCATCGCGGCAGGCGCTAACTTTTTTTTGCTCGATCATTCTTTGAAATCGAAATTGATGCCGGCGGACAAACGCGCCGGTAGATTTTCAATCTGTCTGTGGAAGTTGTTGAACGCCGTTTCGGACTGGCTGGCACACAGGCAGCGTGGCGCGGCAGCCAACCAAATACATCCAGTTTGTTGCTGCGCCACGAATCGGCTTTGTGCTCGACGCGTAAACGGAGTCCTTGGTAAAATCCTCACGCCAGTGAAGACAAGAATTCGCAGCTCATCAGCCGCTGTTCTCCTTCTTGCCTGCCTTGTCACATTTACATCGGCTTTTAAGTTGCCGAACAGGTCGCCGGACCCGTCGTCGCAGTTTACTTCCCTGGGCATGGCCGCGAACCCGGCGCAGCAACGCACGATGCTGACTCTCGCTGATCGGGTCGCTTATCAGCGAGCGATTGAAGAAGTTTACTGGCGTCACCGTATCTGGCCAAAAGAGCGCCCCGATCCCAAGCCTTCGCTCGACGCAGTGATGCCTTCGGCGCAGCTGGAAAAGAAAGTGGAAGATTACCTGCGCGACTCTCAAGCGCTGGAGGATTACTGGAAAGAGCCGCTTAGTGCTGAGCAATTGCAGGCCGAGATGGAGCGCATGGCGCGGCAAACTAAGCAGCCCGATGTGCTACGCGAACTCTTTGCAGCACTGGGCAACGATCCCTTTGTCATCGCGGAGTGTCTCGCCCGACCTGCGTTGTCGGAACGCTTGTTAACAAACTTTTACGCGCACGACCTAAGATTTCACGGCGAGTTGAGAACGCGAGCGGAGGCTGAGTTGCGAGCGCATCCATCTATCAGACAGATGAAACAGACCAGTGGGAGATACAGTGAAATTGAATTGGTGAGAAGCGATAGCGGTCAAAATGAAGAGAACGGCAGCGCTGAACCGGGCTTAAAGCTGAACAGCCGCGAATGGGACGAAAACATGCAAAAGCTCACGGCAATGTTCGGGAACGCCCAGAACAGTAAGGCACGATCGGCACCTCTAACGCGGATCAAAACCGGAGTATTGAGCCCCTTGCAGGAAGACGAGGCGCGTTACTACGCGACGACAGTAGTCAAGAAGAGCAAGGACCATCTAAAGCTCGCTACGCTCGAATGGCGCAAAGAGCCGTTGGAGTCCTGGAGAGCCAGAGCCGAAGACCGGGTGCCGAAGGTCATGGCAGCGGCGACTCCTAACTACACACTTCCGACAATATCGGGCGGGGCGAGCGGATGCACCGACGATACTTGGATCCTCGTGAGCCAAGTACCCTCTGGCCGATCTAATCACACGGCAGTCTGGACTGGGAGCGAAATGATCATCTGGGGTGGGTTTGATGGCGTCAACGTGTTAAACACTGGCGGGAGATACAATCCCAGCACGGACAGTTGGACAGTAACCGATACCGCCAACGCTCCGACTGGCCGAGAAGGTCACACGGCAGTCTGGACTGGGAGCGAAATGATCATCTGGGGCGGATTTGACGGTAGTACGGAGGTGAACACTGGCAGGAAATACAATCCGGGCACGAACAATTGGACAGTGACTAGCACCACCAACGCGCCCACCGGCCGATCGGGTCACACAGCAGTCTGGAGCGGCACTGAAATGATCGTCTGGGGTGGTGCCTACAGCAGTGGTTTCCAGACTTTTCATTTGAACACCGGGGGAAAATACAATCCCAGCACGGACAGTTGGACAGCTACCGGCACCATTAACGCGCCCGCTGGCCGAACCAGTCACACCGCGGTCTGGAGCGGCAGTGAAATGATTGTGTGGGGTGGCGACGATGGCATGAGCTCGCTTCTCTCTGGCGGGAGATACAGTCCCGCGACGGATAACTGGACAACCACCAGCATCAACGGCGCGCCCACTGGCCGATCTAATCACACGGCAGTCTGGACTGGGAGCGAAATGATCATCTGGGGTGGAATTAGTCGTTTTGGCGGGGATACAAACACGGGCGGCAAATATGATCCTGCCACGGACACTTGGTTAGCTACTAGTACCACCAACGCGCCCACCGCTCGAGACGGTCACACGGCGGTATGGATCGGGAGTGAAATGATCGTCTGGGGAGGAGCGCCCCTTCCGACCGGCGGGAGATACAATCCGGGCACGGACAGCTGGACAGCCACCAACACAACCAACGCGCCCGCTGCCCGAGGCGGTCACACGGCAGTGTGGACGGGGAGCGAAATGATTGTCTGGGGTGGATGGATTCCCCCGAGTAGCTACCTTTCCACCGGGGGGAGGTACAATCCGGGCATGGACAGTTGGACATCTACCGCCAGCACGCCCTCCGCACGGGCTTACCACACGGCGGTGTGGACCGGGAGTGAAATGATCATCTGGGGTGGAGTTGCCAGCAACAACACCTTTTTCAACACCGGCGGGAGATACAATCCCAGCACGGATAGTTGGACGGCCACCAGCACCACCAGCGCACCGACTGGCCGGGACCTTCAGACGGCAGTCTGGAGCGGCAGTGAAATGATCATCTGGGGCGGGTACTTTTTTGATGTGAATACTGGCGATCACTACTTGAATACAGGCGGGCGATACAATCCCGGCACGGATAGTTGGACAGCTACCAATACCACCAATGCCCCCGCTGGCCGAAGATCCCACACGGCAGTCTGGACTGGCAATCAGATGATCGTCTGGGGTGGCTTTGATGGCGTCAACGTGTTAAACACTGGCGGGAGATACAATCCCAGTACCGATACCTGGTTAGCTACGAACTCGACCAACGCGCCCACTGGCCGATTCGATCACACGGCAGTCTGGACTGGCAATAACATGATCATTTGGGGCGGCGATGACGGCAGTAATTTTTTTAACACCGGCGGACGGTACGATCCCAGCGCCGATAACTGGACATTCACTAGCATGACAAACGCGCCCTCTGGTCGAAAGCTTCACACGGCGGTGTGGACCGGGAGTGAAATGATCATATGGGGCGGCACTCCGGATCTGAACATCGGCACGGGCGGGAGATACAATCCCGGCACGGATAGTTGGACAGCTACCAATACCACCAACGCGCCCGCTGGCCGAAGCTCCCACACGGCAGTCTGGACTGGCAATCAGATGATCGTCTGGGGTGGGTTTGAGATGAACGTTGTAAACACTGGTGGCAGGTATAATGCCGGCACCGACAGTTGGACACCAACCACGACGACCAATGCACCCTTGGCTCGAGACCATCACACAGCAGTGTGGACCGGCAGTGAAATGATCGTCTGGGGTGGGCTTAGCGGCAGCGGCCTCTTTCTGAACACCGGCGGGAGATACTGCGCGCAATCCCAAGCGCCGATGGCGCAAAGCGCCCTTTCACGAAAGATTCATGGTGCAGCTGGCACCTTCGATATCCCGCTGCCACTCACTGGCAACGTTGGAATCGAATGCCGCAGCGGCGGCGCCACGAACGATTATCAGATGATCATTAACTTCGCGACCACCGTCACGGTCGGGAGCGCCTCAGTGACTTCTGGCACTGGCAGCGTAAGCAGCTTTAGCGGGAGCGGCACGCCGCAGATCACCGTCAATCTGACTGGCGTAACCAATGTTCAGCGAATTACGGTTACGCTCTTTAACGTCAACGATGGTACACACGTGGGCAACGTTCCCGTTTCCATGGGCGTGCTGGTTGGCGATGTGAATGGCAACGCCGTCGTCAATGCCTCTGATGTCAGCTTGACCAAGTCGCAAGTGGGCGTACCAGTCGGTGGCTCGAACTTCCGCGAAGACGTGAATGCGAACGGCACGATCAGCGCCACTGATGTTGCAATAGTCAAATCCGACGTAGGTACCTCGCTGCCGCCTTAATGACCCGAGGTTCGTGAATCGTGAATCGTGAATCGAGAATCGTGATTCCTGATCCGAGAATCGAAATGCGGGCCTTCTTCGATTTAACGAGTCACGATGTAACGATTCACCGAACGTGGCTACACAATTGCACCGCCGCAGCTTGAGCCGGCGCCTGCGGTGCAGCCGAAGTAGTGGTCGCCGCCCTTGTAACAGGTTGACGCCGCGCGTTATTTCAGCTCGATTGGATTCTTTGCTTGCTCGAGCAGCTTGGCGAACCGCGAATCGCCGCGCAGCGGATCCCAAAACGGCGGCAGCGGTTTCAGTTGGCCATAGCTGAGGTCGCTAGGTGTGCGGATGGTGTCGGCGATGTCCTCGCCTCCGTCTTCGCAAATCCGATGCTGCGTAAGAGATCGGCGAAGCGGGAGTCGCCGCGCAGGCCGTCAAAATTGGGATCTACTTTGATGTAGATTAGAAATGGATCGTGCTCGGTTTTTGCTTTCTCCAGCCATTCCAAAGCCTTGTCCTTTTCGCCCAGGCCAATATAAACCAGCGCGATTTGGAACGGGGAAAAAAATTGCTTCGATGATATGCCCTCTTTCAATTCGTTGAGAACACTGGTTGCCTCGGCTCTGCGCCCTGATTGTCCATACAAGAATCCCAGCGAGGCTTTAAAGATCGCCCGGCTGCCGGGAGTGTTCACTTGTCTTTCCAATTCCGCGATCGCCTGGTCATGGAGCCCTTTTTGGTTGTGGGCGAGGGCCAGAAACAAGTGCGCCAGCGGGAAATTTGGATCGATTTCCAGCGTGCTTCGCAGTTGCTCGACCGCCTGATCTGCCTGATGCGATAAAAACAATAGCTTGCCTAGATCCGTGTTAATTATGGGCGAGAGCGGATCGATCTGTTGCGCCACTCTCAGTTCTTTAAAACCGTCGTCGAACCGGCCTGTGAGTCCTAGGAATTCGCCATACCAATGGTGCGCGGTTGCGTAATCGGGGTTTAACTCAATGGCCCGACGGAACTCCGACTCCGCGCTGGCAAAGTCCCAGTCGTACCAAAATCGCGCGAAACCGAGGGATGCATGCGGTTCCGCGAGCGTTTCATCGATCTCCAGTGCTTTCGTCGCTGCGGCTTTCGCCCTGGAGATATCCTTTTGCGGAAGTTCGTCCTGCCAGACCAATAACGCGTAGGTGTCGGCCAGACCGGCATATGCCGACGCATAGGTTGGATCGAGATCAAGTGCCTGCCTGAAGTATTCGAGGCTTTGGTTTAATCTACCCGGCGTTCGCTTATTCCAGAAGTAGCGTCCTTTCAAATAAGCTCGGTATGCCTCGACATTGTCCGTGTGGCGCTTGGTAAGGAGCTTTCGATCTTCATCGCTCAGATTCCGGACTAACGCTTTGGCAACGTCTTGCGAGATGGCATCCTGGACCGCAAACACGTTTGTAAATTTCTCACTGAATTTCCCCGACCAGAGCACCGCGCCGTCTGCAACGCGCAACAGACGCGCTGTCACGCGAAGAGAGTCTGCTTCGTGCTGCACGGTGCCATCGAGAACGGCTTCAACGCGCAATTGTCGCCCCGCGGCGACTGGATCTTGTGTGTGCATGTCGGCATATTTCTGTACTGCATCTGCCGGTCGAACCAAAATCTGTGGGATTCTGCCGATTTGGGTGATTAAGGTGTCCGCCAAACCAATGCTGAGATATTCGTCAGCCGAGTCTGCCGTCAGCATTTTGAACGGAAGCACTGCCATTACCTTTACTTGGGCAGTCGTTGCTGGCAGTCTCGATTCGAGGTTCGAGCGAGAGAGAAGGCCATCACGAGAGAAGAACAAAGCCGCGGCGGCCATCGCTGAACAAAACGCCACCGCTGTCGCACCAGCCAGCTGAGGGTTACGCTTCGACCAGCGCCAGACGCGCACCGGCGGCGAAATGCGACGCGCAACAATCGGGCGCCCTTCCAGCGAGCGTTCGAGATCGGCAGCCAACTCGCCTGCCGAGCGATAGCGCTCGTGCGGCTCGCGCTCCAGGCAGCGTGCGCAGATAGTCTCCAAGTCGCGGCCCAGTTCCGGCACGAGCGAACGCAGCTTGGGCGCCGGCTTTTCGCTGGCCTGCTGAATCACGGCCAGAGCGTGCTCGCCGAGAAAAGGCGGACGCCCGGTCAACAAATCGAACAAGACTGCGCCGAGACTGTAAACGTCAGCCGCCAGAGTAAGCCTGGCTGCCGATCCTTTGGCTTGCTCGGGTGCAATGTAACCAGGTGTTCCAAAGATTGTGAGTGTGCGTGTGAGATCGGTACTTGCGTCGAGCCACTTGGCCAATCCGAAGTCAGTGACGAATGGTTCGCCACGAGCGTCGAGCAGAATGTTTCCCGGTTTGAGATCGCGATGCAAAACCCCGTGCTCATGCGCGTATTGCACGGCGTGCGCCACTTGGGCCATGAGCCGCACGCACTCGCGCGGTTCGGTGCGCAGAGCAGCTCCGGCTTTTTGCAGGCTGCCGCCCGGCGCGTATTTCATGCTGAAAAACGGCAGCCCGTCTTCGCCTTGGCCGATTTCATAAATGGGAAGAATATTCGGATGATCCAGACTGGCAGCGGCTTCGGCTTCGCGTCGAAAACGCTCGCGTGTCTCGGGCGAATCGGCGTGGTACGACACCATTCGCTTTAGCGCGACGATCCGGCGTGAGTGCCGCTGGCGGGCACGATAAATCACGCCCATTCCGCCACGCCCGATCTCCTCCAGGATTTCGTAATTGCCAACCCGCCAGTGCGTGTCGTGCACTTCGTCTTCGGCGAGAATCGCTTCGAACGATTCGCGCGATGACTCGCGATCACCATCGAGTCCCTCCCGCAGTGTGCAGTTCAGGCAAAGTCCATTGCCCAACCGCGTAGTCGCACCGCAGCGGCGGCACTCGACCGGGGCTTCAATCACGCCGGCGAGCGAATCAGACAGGCCGTGGAGATTCATCTTTTAACCACGAATGGACACGAATTTTTGTAGGGCATCTGTGTCAGATGCCAATTCAGAGGACCACGAGTGACACGGTGACGCGGATGATCGGAAAATGCCGAATGCCGAATGACAAATGACGAAGGAATGACGAAGTCCAATGTCCCATCTGTGTAATCTGTGTGATCCATGGTTTTTGATAATTCTTATTCGTATTTATTCGTATCCCATTCGTGGTTAGCCTGCCGCAGCTCCGGCGGCCAGCGTGGCGCACAGATACCGGATTTCGCCTTCTACGTCGCTTGGCTTTTCGACCGTCTGGGCGACTTCTTCGCAGATGAGCCATCGATAACGACGCCGCAAATTGTGAAGTTGTTTTTTTATAGCCGACTCCGTTATCCCCAACGTCGTCGCAAGATTGTTATACGAAACATCCGCACGATCTGTGGCAAGATAAGGGCTCAACGTCTCAAACAATCTGAGCCGCCTTTTGCCGGTGCATTCCTCACGCAGACGCCCAAGCGCTTGTTCGACGACTGTGGCAGCCCAGCGCAGATCGAACAGCCGCTCCGGCGACCACGAGTTGAGCGCCTGGGATGAGGTCGACAATTGCGACGGCGCTTCGGCCATCCAATCATCCCACGAAACAAATTTCAGACCGCCGCCTCGTTTGTGCGCATCGCGTTTCTCACTTGCATGCCCCAGGAAATCTTGCAGCGCCTTTAGTAGGAGCGAGCGGAAACGGCCGCGCTCTGGATCGGCGCGCTGAAGAAGAGGTCCTTGGAGCAGACGTGTGAAGAAATCTTGTGTGAGATCCTCTGCATCCTCGATCGAATGACCGCGACGGCAGATGTAAGCGAAGATTGGCCGCCAATACGTTTTGCACAACTCGCTCAGGGCATCATTGGCCGCGGCGCTTTCTACTCCTGAATCGGCGCACGAAAGCACCACGCTCCAGCGCGTTGTATTGAACTGCCCCGGAGTACGTTCGGCCGTCCCTGCCGCCTCGCTGATCACGTGTCGTCTATCCTCCTATTTCCCGAATTCCTTTGGCAAGTTTTTTCTGCAAGGGCAGGGATTTTCCAAGGCACCAAATAGAAGAGGAGAACGACGAATTACCCGGATAACGCGGATTTGATGTTTAGGCTTCGGCATTCGCCTTTGTTCCCACGAAACACACGAAGCACGCTTTAATCATTCCCGCTCTTAAATTTTCGCATCGTTTCGCGTGTTTAGCGGGCCAGATCCGTTTTCATTATCCTTCATCATCAGCGGTATCCGCGTAATTCGCTGTCAGAAAAATTCAGTGTTTTGAAATTGCTCC
>Ga0210406_10004602_pt1 | contig 14683 bp, 15 predicted proteins | sample IncBWC30MmetaG_FD_155454 | JGI IMG/M metagenome (GOLD analysis project Ga0210406, IMG submission 155454) | Forest soil microbial communities from Barre Woods Harvard Forest LTER site, Petersham, Massachusetts, United States - Inc-BW-C-30-M | ecosystem: Environmental > Terrestrial > Soil >... | reverse complement strand
TTTCGAACCGCACGAGGCTTGCGCGTTCCTGCGCAGCGCCCGCGGCATCCTCGGCAAGGGCGCGCGCATGGTCATCGGCGTGGATCTCGAGAAGGACGAGCGCGTGCTCTATGATGCCTACAACGACGCGGCGGGCGTCACTGCGCGTTTCAATCTCAACGTGCTTCACCGCATCAACCGCGAATTAGGCGGCGACTTCGACGTCGGCACGTTTGTCCATCGCGCGATCTACAACCGCGATCGCCATCGCATCGAGATGCACCTGATCAGCAAGAAGGCGTTTACAGCCAGGGTGTTGGGCAAGAAGTTTTCATTCCGTCCCGGCGAAAGCATCCACACCGAGAACAGCTATAAGTACAGCATCGAGCGCTTTACCGCGCTCGCACGCACCACCGGTTGGACACCGCTGGAATCCTGGACCGATGCGGGGCGCATGTTCTCGGTTCACGCGCTGGTGGCTTCGGACTGAGCTTTCTCGGACGCCGATCGCTTCGGGGATTTGGCCGCTGCCGACCGTAACGAGATCGATTCCCAGGTCGCAACCACGATCATCAGCGCTGTCGTGAGAACGGACAGCGCCAGCGGTGAAAACGCGTGACCAAACCCGCCCAGCACGCAAAGCGCAACGATGCCGACCCCATGTGAGAGCTGCAGAAAGCCGCGAACGGTATGCTTGAACAGGATGGTGCCGACCAGGAACAGCAGCGGCCCGCCGACCGCGCTCAGCACCGTCCTTGAATCGGAATGACCGGCGGGATGCTGAAGCACCACGTCATCGGCTACCGCCGACAGGATGATGCCGGCGACGATCGGCAGATGCAGATAGGTATAGGCAAGCCTCGCCAGCCGTCCAGGCTCGCTCGAATTCGAGATCAGCTCGGAGCCGGCCTCCGCGCCCTTGTGGAAGTAGATCCACCACATCGCAAGTGAATCGACGAAGGCCGACAGAAAGGCAGAAACCACTTCTCCGGTCCAGGTCAGGTCGGCGAAGGTGGCGCCGGTAACGACGATGGATTCGCCAAGCGCGATGATGATGAAGCCGGCGCAGCGCTCGGCCATGTGGCCGCCCTCGACGTACCAGTCTGCTACCGACGATGCGCCGTATTTCGGAATCCAGAACCGCACGGCGGGCGAGATATATTCGATCCCAAGCGCAAGTGCCCACAGCACCAGCCTCGCGTGCCCGTCTGCCATGCCCCCGGCGATCCAGAATAGCGCCGAGACCGACAGCCAGACCATGATGCGAATCGCGTTCATTCGTGGTCCTCTCCGCCCGCGCGGCGTCGACACCACAAGGAAGATGGTTCGCCCGACCTGCATCGCAGCATAGGCAATTGCAAACCACAGCCCGCGCGAGTCGAACGCCTTCGGTATCGAAGTCGAAAGCACGAGCCCACCCAGCATCAACACGAACAGGAGGATGCGAACCGGCGTCAGTTCGGGATTGAGCCAATTGGTGATCCAGGAAGTGTAGACCCAGACCCACCACACGCTCAGCAGGAGGAGGGTCGTTTGCAACGCTCCGAGCGGAGTAAAATTGGCAAGAAGGGTGTGTGAGACCTGGGTCACCGCAAACACGAACACCAGGTCGAACAACAATTCCGCGTAGGTTACGCGGCTGTGCTGATTGGGCACGATAGGGCGAAACCACGGGCCGCGTTCGCTATCCCACGCCATGGCGCCCTGCCCCGAAATCCAGCGGCTTTCCCGATTCGCCCAGTCCCGGATCAGGTCAATCCGGCACTCCCGTCTGCAGAGCCAACGCGTGCAGCACGCCACCCATCTGCCCCTGCAGCGATTTATAAACGATCTGGTGCTGCTGAACGCGGGATTTGCCGCGGAAGGATTCCGAGATCACTGTCGCCGCATAGTGGTCGCCGTCGCCGGCAAGATCGCGGATCGTTACCTCGGCGTCGGGTATAGCTGCCTTGATCATCGACTCGATATCGCGGGCATCCATCGGCATCCGATATTTCTCCCATTCGCCTTCGGCATGATCCGCGAGGGAAGCGGTCTTCCCTCGCGACAAACGCGGGTAACGCATCTGCGCGAAGATCATGCTCAAACGACAAGCCAGCGTGTTGACCATTCCGCGCTGAACCACCGTACTTGAGAAAGCCGTCGATGGCCCGGCGCAGCCTTCAATTTAGCGCGAACGCCCTTCTGGGTCACGCCTTGATGCACTATATAAGTGCCTTAACATTACAAGGCTGGCCGGACCGTTTTCTCGCGATCGACCGGGCCAGGCAAGAGGGTGACCCATGAAACTACCCGGCCCCGACCACCCGATCACCATCGCCGCAAACCCCAAGCGCATCCGCGTTTCGCTTGATGGCGTCGTCATTGCCGACTCCACGAATGCGCTGACGCTGAAGGAAGCGAACTATCCGGCGGTAAATTATGTACCGCGCAAGGATGCGAATATGGAGCTATTGGCGCGCACGGAACGCGTAACGCACTGCCCTTACAAGGGAGACGCGAATTATTTCTCCATTGTCGCTGACGGCAAGAGGGTGGACAACGCGATCTGGACTTACGAGACGCCGTTCCCCGCAATGATGGAAATCTCCGGTCACCTGGCGTTCTATCCCGACAAGGTCAAAATCGAGGAAGTGGCGTGAGCTTCGTCGTGCCCGGATGCGCGAATCGGCCGCCCTTCTAGGTCGTGCCGCTCATGTAAGCGGGAAGCCAGCTTTCGAACCCTTCCTTCAAGGACGCAACGGCAACGGGGTCCTCGCCGGCGATCGCGATCGAACCACCGCCGGTGGTGCCGATCCTGGCGCAGCTCACGCCCGCGCCCTTCATTTTTGCCAGCACCAGTCCTGCCTGCTCGGCCGGCACAGTCACGACGTAGCGTGCCTGATCCTCGCCGAACCAATACGCGTGTGGCACGATCGAGGCGGGCGCCGCCAGCAACTGCGCCCCGATTCCACCCGCAATCGCCATCTCGGCGAGCGCGATCAGGAGGCCGCCGTCGGAAACGTCATGTGCGGCCGTTGCAGTGCGTGCGTGGATCATGCCGCGCACGACATCGCCGTTGCGTTTTTCGGCGGCAAGGTCGACCGGAGGTGGCGCGCCCTCCTCGCGGCCACAGACGTCGCGCAGGTAAACCGATTGACCCAGCCAGCCGTGGGTTTCGCCGATCAGCAGGATTGCATCGCCTTCGGCCTTGAACGCGAGCGTGACGGATCTGGTGAAATCGTCGAGCAGCCCGACGCCGCCAATCGATGGCGTCGGCAGGATGCCGCGGCCGTTGGTTTCGTTATAGAGCGAGACATTGCCGGACACGACCGGGAAATCGAGCGCACGGCAGGCCTCCGAAATGCCCTTCAGGCAACCGACGAACTGGCCCATGATTTCGGGCCGCTCCGGGTTGCCGAAATTCAGATTGTCGGTGATCGCAAGCGGCCGGCCGCCAACCGCGGTGATGTTGCGCCAGGCTTCCGCCACCGCCTGCTTGCCGCCTTCAACCGGGTCGGCCTCGCAATAACGCGGCGTGACGTCGACGGTGAGCGCCAGTCCCTTGGGCCCGTCCTGGACACGCACGACTGCGGCGTCGCCGCCGGGCCGCTGCACCGTATTGCCCAAAATGACGTGATCATATTGTTCCCACACCCAGCGCTTTGAGCAGAGCTCGGGGGTCGCGATCAGTTTTTCCAGCGCCTCGACAACTCCCATCGGCGGTTTCACGTCGCGCGCATGAATCACCGGAAGCCGCTGCGGGGCCGCATGCGGCCTGTCGTAGACGGGCGCCTCGTCGCCCAGTTCCTTGATCGGCAAGTCGGCCATCACCTGGCCGCCATGCCTGACCACGAAACGCCTGGTCGGTGTCGTGTAGCCCACAACAGCGAAATCCAATCCCCATTTGCGGAAGATCGCCTCCGCTTCCTTTTCCTTTTCCGGCTTAAGCACCATGAGCATGCGCTCCTGGCTTTCCGAGAGCATCATCTCATAGGCGGTCATGCCGGTCTCTCGGGTCGGCACGGCACCAAGATCAAGATCGACGCCAAGATCGCCCTTGGCGCCCATCTCCACTGCCGAACAGGTCAGGCCCGCCGCACCCATGTCCTGGATCGCAATCACGCATCCCCTCGCCATGATCTCAAGGCACGCCTCCAGCAGAAGCTTTTCTGCGAAGGGATCGCCAACCTGCACGGTCGGCCGTTTCTCGGCGGAGTCCTCGTCGAACTCGGCCGACGCCATGGAAGCGCCGTGTATGCCGTCGCGGCCGGTCTTGGAGCCGAGATAAACGATCGGCATGTCCACTCCGGACGCAGCCGCATAGAAGATCTTGTCGGTGTCCGCGAGCCCCACCGCCATCGCGTTGACGAGGATATTGCCGTCATAGCGCGTGTGGAACCGCGTTTGTCCGCCGACAGTCGGCACGCCGAACGAGTTCCCATAACCGCCGATGCCGGCGACCACGCCGGAGACGAGGTGGCGTGTCCTGGGATGTTCGGGCGACCCAAAACTGAGCGCATTCAAGCAGGCAATCGGGCGCGCACCCATGGTGAATACGTCACGCAGGATTCCACCGACACCGGTGGTCGCGCCCTGGTAGGGCTCAATGTAGCTCGGATGGTTGTGGCTCTCCATCTTGAAGACCACGGCGTGGCCATCGCCGATATCGATAACGCCTGCGTTTTCGCCCGGCCCCTGAATCACCCATGCCGCCTTGGTCGGCAGGGCGCGCAGATGGATGCGCGAGGATTTATACGAGCAGTGCTCGTTCCACATCGCCGAGAAAATCCCGAGTTCCGTGAAAGTCGGCACGCGACCGATCAACTTGAGGATTCGCTCATACTCGTCCGGTTTGAGCCCGTGGGCAGCGACGAGTTCGGGGGTGATCTGCGGCTCGTTTGATCGCATGAGGAATTTGCGCCTAGGCTGCGCGATCCAGATGCGCGACAAGGCCCGCGAACAGGCCGCGCCCATCGGTGCAGCCCATGATGTCTTCGACATGGTTTTCCGGATGTGGCATCATTCCGAGCACGTTGCCGCGCTCGCTGACGACACCCGCGATCGAATGCGCCGCGCCATTGATATTGGCGCGCTCGTCGACGGTCCCGTCCGCGGCACAATAGCGGTAGAGCACCCGCCCCTCGCCCTCGAGCCGCTTCAACGTCTCTTCATCGGCTTCATAATTGCCCTCGCCGTGGGCGACCGGTACGCGAATGACCTGGCCTGCATTGTAGCCGCGGGTAAACGGGGTGTCTGAACGTTCGACCCGCAGATGCACGTCGCGGCAGATGAACTTCAGCCGCGCGTTGCGCATCAAGACGCCGGGCAAAAGCCCCGCCTCGCACAGAATCTGAAAACCGTTGCAGACGCCGAGCACCAGGCCGCCTTTGGCGGCAAAGGCGCGAACTGCATCCATCACCGGGGCGCGCGCGGCGATGGCGCCACAGCGCAAATAGTCGCCATAGGAAAAACCGCCGGGAATCACTACGAGATCGGTGCCCACAGGCAGCGATGTCTCGGCATGCCAAACCGTTGCGGGCTCGTGACCCGACGCAAGCCTGAGCGCGCGCGCCATGTCGTGCTCGCGATTGATGCCGGGAAAGACGAGAACGGTGGATTTCATTCAGGACGAGCCTCGTCTCCTCCCTCTACCCCAACGGGAGAGGGCGGTGAGGGGATCAAAATGAAGGCAAATCGAACGAGCCCCTCACCCGGCTTCGCTTCGCTCGCCACCTCTCCCGCGAAGGGAGAGGAAAAAATCTAACTCAAGACCTCGACGCGGTAATTCTCGATCACGGTGTTGGCCAGAAGCTTGTCGGCAGCGTCCTTCAGCGCGGCTTCCGCCTTGGCCCTGTCGGAGCCGGAAAGCTCGATGTCGAACACTTTGCCCTGACGAACGCTGGCGACACCATCAACGCCGAGCGATTTCAGCGCACCTTCGATCGCCTTGCCCTGCGGGTCAAGGATGCCGGACTTGAGGGTGACCGTGACGCGCGCTTTCACGTAAGCGACCTCAGCTCTTGACCAGCACCGGACCCGAGCCCGCCGGGCGCTCATTTTCCATCAAAATGCCAAGGCGCTTGGCGACTTCGGTATAGGCCTCGAGAAGGCCGCCAAGGTCACGGCGGAAGCGGTCCTTGTCGAGCTTTTCGTTCGACTTGATGTCCCACAACCGGCAGGAATCCGGGGAAATCTCGTCGGCGACGATAATCCGCATCATTTCGTTTTCGAACAAGCGGCCGCACTCCATCTTGAAATCGACGAGGCGAATGCCGATGCCGAGAAACAGTCCGGTGAGGAAGTCGTTGACACGGATCGCCAGCGCCATGACGTCGTCGATTTCCTGCGGCGTGGCCCAGCCGAACGCCGTGATGTGCTCCTCGGAAACCATGGGATCGTTGAGCTGGTCGTTCTTGTAGTAGAACTCGATTATCGAGCGCGGCAGCTGAGTGCCCTCCTCGATGCCGAGGCGCTGGGACAGCGATCCCGCCGCCACGTTCCGCACCACCACCTCGAGCGGCACGATCTCGACTTCGCGAATCAGCTGTTCGCGCATGTTGAGGCGGCGAATGAAATGGGTGGGCACCCCGATGTCGTTGAGATGCTGAAACAGGTATTCCGAAATGCGATTGTTGAGGACACCCTTGCCCTCAATCACCTGGTGTTTCTGTTTGTTGAAGGCGGTCGCATCGTCCTTGAAGTGCTGGATCAAGGTTCCCGGCTCTGGCCCCTCGTAAAGAACCTTGGCTTTGCCTTCATAGATACGGCGTCGACGGCTCATTGGTATGTACCGTGTGTTGTTGAAATCCATCAATTTGGTGTGCTCCGGATGCCAGAAGGGAAGACCCACGGCGGAGCTGCCGTGAAGGCCAGGGACGGGACGGAAACAGAACAAGAACCGGGCCTGGAATCGAACCTATCCGATTGGCCAATCCAGTACAATCGATCCGGCCCTCCCGGAAAGGGTTTTACCATGTTTGACTGCGACTTTTGGGGGATCGCTGCCCCGTGATTCGCTCTAATATCTAGGCATCCCGGCACCTCGCCGCAACGAGGCCGCCAGGCCGTCCGGCATCGAAAGGAACCCTTGTCATGACAACATTCGACAAGCGCGAGGAAGCCTTCGAGAAGAAGTTCGTGGTTGATGAGGAGCTGAAGTTCAAGGCGGAGGCGCGACGCAACCGTCTCACTGGTTTGTGGGCGGCGGCAAAGCTCGGATTGTCAGGCGAAGACGCCGCCCTCTATTCCAGGGAAATTGTCGCAGCCGAATTCAACGAAGGCGGCGATGCAGCCGTAGTAGCCAAACTGATGAGCGATCTTACCGGCAAGGGAATTGCGATCACGGAAGCAGATATCCGCAACCAAATGGGCGAGTTCCTGGTACACGCGATCGCGCAGGTGAAGGCGGGAATATAGCGAGGGATGTTTTTGCTGCATTGGGCTCATGGTTCGAGACGCCTCGCAACGAGCGTAGCTCCTCACCATAGGGTCCGAAATCGGGCCAAAAATGACCACCTCATCCCGGGGAGGCGCTTAAGCGCCGTCTCGAGGGATGGTCAAGGCACGTTGAAGCTTTTTGCTTCATCTCGGCTTCACTTCATCTCGAAGCACTATCCCTCCTTGAATCCATACTCGGGCACGTTGCCGCTGGCCCCGTAATATTTGTACGGGAGGAATTTGCCCGACATCGTGATCTTGACCCGGTCGCCCTTTGGATTGGGTAGCCGCTCCATCACCATATCGAAATCGATTGCCGACATGATGCCGTCGCCGAATTCCTCTTCGATCAGCGCCTTCCACGCCGGACCGTTGACCATGACCAGTTCGTAGAACCGATAGATCAAGGGATCGGTCGGCGGCATCGCCCCGCCGCGCATCGGCACCTCGTTGAGCATCGCGGTTTCCGACTTGGAGAGTCCGAACAGCTCGGCCGCGTTCGCGGCCTGCGGCTTGGTCAGCTTCATCTGCCCCAGAATGGCGCCGACGATCAGTACCTCGGAATAGCCGCCCACTTTTTCGCAAATGTATTTCCAGGTCCAGCCCTTCTCGCGCTTGATGTCGAGCAGCTTTTCAGTGAGGTCGGATCGCTTCATATATCACTCCTTTACATTCGTCAGCCCGGGATTGCCGGGGAAATCCCGGGTCTATTGCCTCAATTTTAGGTAGACGTCGATGGCCGTGACCGGGCCGTCCATGAAATATGCTTTTGCTCATCTTGCAAGAGCCCCTCCGAAACCGAGGCAATCATCAATTCGGATTTACCGATGCGCACCTTGGGCACGTTTCGCGGATCGTGGCCGGCCGTGTCGGCAGCGAAGCTCCTGCTTCGGCTTACCAGAAATTCGACGATGTGATTGCGCACCGCGTAGTAATAAGGATGGCGGTGCAGATCGGCGCGGCTACGCTCCTTCGGCAGCGGGTTCTCCACAATCTGGGCCAGTACGGCGCCAGGACCGTTGGTCATCAGGAAAATCTTGTCCGCAAGATAAATAGCCTCGTCGACATCGTGGGTGATCATGAAAACGGTCTGCCCGGTCTCCAGGCAGATGCGGCGCACCTCGTCCTGCAGGGTGCCTCGCGTCAGTGCGTCCAGCGCCGAGAACGGTTCGTCCATCAGCATGATCTTCGGCGTGATCGAGAGAGCGCGCGCGATCCCGACGCGCTGCCTCATGCCGCCGGAGAGTTCCGACGGGCGCTTGTGCTCGGAACCGGTGAGGCCGACGAGATCGATGAAGGTCTGCGCGTGCGCCCTCACCCGCGCGCGGTCCCAGTGGCGCCATTTCGAGGTCACCGCATAGGCGACGTTGCCGAGTACGGTACGCCAGGGCAACAGCGCGTGACTTTGAAAGATAACGGCGCGATCAAGGCTCGTACCATCGATGGCCTGCCCGTCCACGATCACCGCGCCTTCGCTCGGCGTATCGAGTCCGGCGAGGATATTGAGCACCGTGGTCTTGCCGCAGCCGGAGTGGCCGATCACACAAGCGAATTCACCGCGCCGCACAGAGAGCCATAGATTTTCAAACACCGCAATCCGGCCGCCGCCGGCTCCCGGATAACGCTTGGCGATGGCCTCGACGGAGATGAATCGGTCAAAACTCATCTGCATCGCTTCCATGAGCGAACCGGGCCCCCTCGGCGCGGTCGCGGGAAGATGTGTGAGACCTGGGCGACGATTGTGCGCATCCACATCATTCGGGGAACGTGACCATGCGGGTGAAACGCGCCAATATTTGATCAAGCAGCATGCCCACGATGCCGATCAGAAGAATGGCGATGATGACATTGGTGATCGAGAGATTGTTCCATTCGTTCCAGACGAAGTATCCGATCCCGGTGCCGCCGACCAGCATTTCGGCTGCGACGATTACAAGCCAGGCGATGCCGATCGAGATTCGCATGCCGGTCAAAATGGTGGGCGCCGCCGCCGGCAGGATAATGGTAAAGGCGCGCCTGAACGTGCCGACCTCGAGTGTTCGCGCCACATTGATCCATTCCTTACGCACGGAGGCGACCCCGAACGCCGTATTGAGCAGCATCGGCCAGACCGAGCAGATGAAGATCACGAAAATCGCCGACAGCGAGGAATCCTTGATGGTGTACAGCGCCAGCGGCATCCACGCGAGCGGTGAGATCGGCTTGAGAACCTGAATGAAGGGATCGAGCGCCCGGCTGATCAAGGGCGACATCCCGGTCAGGAAGCCGAGCGGAATGGCCACGAACACAGCCAGGAGATAACCGAGCCCGACGCGCGCGATCGAATAGCCTAGCTGGATGCCAAGGCCCTTGTCGTTGGGCCCGTTGTCGTAGAACGGCCGCCTCAGGTGCTCCCACAATTTGGCACCGACATCGAGCGGACCAGGCATCGCCGACTTGCCCTGCGTTGCCGTCGCGCCCATCAGCCTGGCATATTCCGGGCTCATGCCGGCGACGGTGCCGCTCTCGCGGGTCGCGATGTGCCAGACGCCGATGAAGCCCAGGAACAGGACGAGCGAAACAACCGCCGCGCGGAGACGAAGGGAGAAGGTCATCGCCCTCACGCTGATTTCCTGATCTTGAAGCTGCTGAGATAGTCGTCGGGTCTTGCCGGATCGAAGGTCTTGCCCATCACGGAGAACGACTTGTACGAAATCGCCGGTGGCGCCAGCCCCATCTCGGCCATCGTCTTGCGCGTTTCGGTCGCAAGATAGACCTGCTCGGCGATCGATCGATAGTCTACGTCACCCTTGATCTGGCCCCAGCGCTTCATTTGCGTAAGCATCCAGACCGCGAAGGATTGCCAAGGGAACGGGTCGAAATCGACGCGCTTCGGATCGCTTTTGATGCCGCCCAGCCCGTCTGCATAGGTCCCGGTGAGGACCTGCTCCAGCACGGTGACAGGAGCATTGACGTAGTTGGCTGGCGCAATCGCCTCCGCAATCTGCTTGCGGTTCTCCGCTTTCGACGCGTATGCGGTGGCGTCGATGATGGCGCGAGTCAGCGCGGCGAAGCTGTTGGGCGATGTCGTGATGAAATCACGACTCGCGGCAAAGCTGCAGCAGGGATGCCCGTCCCAGATTTCCTTGGAAAGAACGTGCATGAAGCCGACGCCGTCATAGATCGCGCGCTGGCAAATATTGTCCGGTGCCAGAAAGCCGTCGATGTTGTCGGCACGAAGATTGGCGACCATCTCCGGCGGCGGCACCGATCGCAACTGTACGTCCGCATCCGGATCGAGGCCGTGTTCGGCCAGATAATACCGCAGCAGATAATTGTGCATGGAATAGTCGAACGGAATGGCAAACTTCATGCCCTTCCAGTCCGCAGGATTGCGCTTGTCCTTGTGCTTGATGGCAAGCGTAATCCCCTGCCCGTTGACGTTTTCGATCGCGGGCACCGCGAAGGGTATCGCCTGCGCGCCGAGGCCCAGCGAAATGGCAATCGGCATCGGCGCCAGCATGTGGGAGGCGTCGTATTCCTTGTTGATGGTCTTGTCGCGGACCACCGCCCAGCCCGCCGTCTTGACCACCTCGACGTTCAGGCCGTGCTTGGCGTAGAAGCCGAGCGGAGCCGCCATGATGATCGGCGTTGCGCAGGTGATCGGAATGAAACCTACCTTGAGATCCTTCTTTTCCGGCGCGCCGGTGTCCGCAAAGGCTTCAGTCGCGGTTTTGAGCGGGAAGAATTGAGAAATCGCCGCAAGCGCGGTCGACGCCCCGACCGATTTCAGGAAGCCTCGGCGCGTGGCGCCATTCGGAAACATCGCGCGCAGTACCGCCGATGCGACGATGCCCTGATAACGCTGTTCCGGATTTGCAGCCGGTTCGCAGCGCAGAGACAGGGAGGCTTGATCGTGCTCGACAATCGAACGATGCCGACCGCAAGCACAGCGCGATCGGAAAAGCGAATGGTCGCCATCGAACGTATCGTCAAAGGCAGACATCCTTTGTTCCTTCCCCCGAAGCGGGATGAAGAGGCAAAAATCCGCTTCGCCCGGACGATTCACCGCCCGGCCGGGGCAAGCGGCCAGGCGGCGAAGAAACATGCAGGTTTTATGCCGCTTTTTCGGTCAGCCTGGCCTCGGTCGGCAGGCCTTCCTCGATCGGCAGTGCCGGGTCACGCGACCATTCGTTCCAGGAACCGAAATACATCCGCACATCCTTCACGCCGGCGTTCTTCAGGGCGAGGAAGGTGTTGGAGGCGCGCGCCCCCTTGAAGCAGTAGAGATAGACCGGAGTGCTTGGCACGATGCCGACCGTGGCGCATTCGGCGAGGATTTCGTCCCTGGATTTGAAACGCGGTCCCTCCGCCGTCGGTTTCATCATGCGGTACCATTCGAGCCACACGGCGCCCGGGATACGCCCCTTGCGCGGGCAGAAATCCTTGCCGTAGGGCGACGAGCTTTCGCCAATCCACTCATCGACGTCGCGGACGTCCAGAAGTGCGATGCCAGGTTTGCCGACGGCGGCCAGCATGGTCTTGGCGTCGATCAGAATGTCTGCGGCCTCCGGAATGATCGAGAAGGATGCCGGCTCCGGTGCAGGAACCTCCGTTGTGACCGGCAATCCCTTGCTGGTCCAGGCATCGAAGCCGCCGTGCAGGACTTTGATCTTGGGATAGCCGAGCATGGTCAGGAGATAGTAACCGCGGCAGGACTGACCGAAGCCCGAATTCATCGACTGTTCGTAAATGACGGCGGTCTCCTTGCCGGAGAGACCCGCCTTGCCGAACGCGTCGACGAATTTGGTCTTCAGTTCGTGCATGCCCTCCGGCGTCGAGGTTGCAAGGAAGGTGAAGATCTCGTGCACATTCACGGCATTGGGGATGTGTCCGCCGGCATATGCATCGGGATTGCGAGTGTCGATGATGACACACGGTTCCTTGGCTATGAGATCGGCGAGTTCGCTGGCAGAAATAAGAATGTCCGTCATGGCAGCCTCTCCTGTCTTGTGGTGATAGCTTGGTCCTTCGAAAATTCACATATCGGCCAGCATCTTCCGCAACTGCTTGGTGGCAGGGGTGACGATGGCGACGAAATAGGCTTCGCGGAGTCGCCGCTGGGCGCGATGACTCCTGAGATAACCGCGCGCGCCGCAATGGAGCATGGCGGCATGCGCAGCAGCCACGCTGGCTTCGCCCGCGCGCAGCCGGAGGGCTATGACCTTGCGCCAGTAGCTCTCCTCCTTGTTATAAGGATCGGAAGCCAGCGCCATCGTCTCCTCTTCAAGCTCGCAGAGCAGTTCCTTGAAGTTGACCGGCTGCTGCGGCAGATAGCGATTGACGTGGCCAAGCGTCGCATCGACTTCATCCATGATGCTGATGCAATCCCTGATCAGGCCCGCGGCCATGCCGGCCTGCAGCAAGATGAAGCCCGCGCGGATCTTCTTCACAAACGGACCTGCCGGATCGGCCAGGACAAGATCGTCGGGCACGAAGGCGTCTCGGAAATGCACGCTGTAGGTGCCGGTGCCGTCCATTGCCAGAAACGGCTTGCACGGCAGCAGGGTTATTGCCGGGTCTGAGCAGTCGGCAAGGAACATCACGATGCCGCCGGCCTCATCCTCCCGCTCGAAGATGGTACCGAAGAAATGGCCGGGCCCCAGGTTCGACACCCAGGGCAGCGCACCCCTGACAATGTAGCCGCCCTCGACCCTACGGCCTTTCAGCTTCAACTTCTCAATTCCAAAGAAGCTCTTCATCGGATTGGAAAGACCGGTGCCGCCGAGGATCTGGCCCCTCGCGAACTTGTCGCCAAATCTCGCGACAAGCTTCGGATTGTCAGAATTGGCCGCGTACCAGACGAGCGTGTTCTGGCACCACGCCATGAACGCGGTCGCGCCGCAGACTTCGCCAAGTGCAGCGATGGATTGAATGGCGCAGCGCAGATCGGCCGCGCCATTCCTGGGCAGATGACTCGCCCAGGCGCCAATGTCGCCGAGCCGGTGGAGCAGTTCATCCGGATAAACGCTTCCCGAATCGATCGCCGCGGCCATCGGTGCAAGGTTCTTGCGGGCAACGGTAGCGACCTGATCGGTGATGGACGCCGATGTCTGATCATCCTCATCCGTGCGCCGAGACACTGCCAATGAACCCATGACACTCCTCCACAACCGCCTGGTTCTCGCTAAGGCATCAGGAAGCACTGACCTCGAGATTGACGGGACGCGTAAAAGTGTTGGCGACCGGCGACCACTTCTTGACGTGGGCGACGAGCGCATCGATCTCGCTCTTCGGAATGCCCTCGCACTCCATGTCGACCTTGACGCGCACGTCGGTGAAGCCGACCGGCTTCTCGCTAACGTCCCCAGTGCCCCAGACGGCGGTGATATTGAGGTCGCCCTCGAGCTCGAGCTCGAGCTTGTTGACGATCCAGCCGCGATGCACCGCATTCGCGTGGAGCCCGACGGCAAGGCAGGAACCGAGCGCGGCGAGGGAGGCTTCGGACGGATTGGGTGCCGTGTCGTCGCCCAGAAGCCCCGGCGGCTCATCGACGATGTAAGGGGCAAGATTGCGGATGTAGTTGGCGTGGCGGAACCTGCCTTCGGCCACCGTCTTGCATTTCAAGGTCTTGATGACCTTCGGGTTGGCCTTGCCGTTGGCAATGAGCTGCTCAAGCCCCTGCTTGTCGATGGGGGCGAGGCAACCCGTAAGTGCTGTTTTCTGGGCGACCGCGGTCATTGAGTTTCTCCCTAGCGAGGATACCGAACGTTCTGTATCCTGCATGAAGCGTGCCAGACGACACGCCTTCGAAAATGCAAACCCTCAAAGCCGGTTAGCCGGGGCTGCCTTCAAATCGATCAGCGCTGCGCTGCTCAATCGAGATGCATTTGCGCCGTTGGCGCGATCAAATCGCGCGCACCAAGATGCGACTTGATGAGGCGATGCCAGTCGGATTAACTGCAGTCATGAACAAGTCATCTTCGAAGAGACGCGTCTCCGCGGCCCGCCACGATACCAGCGACGAGGAGTCGGCACGTGGACGATTGCTGAGCGCAGCCACGTACTTGTTCTGCAAAAATGGCATCAATGCCACCGGGATCGACGCCATTATCAACGAGGCCGGCACCGCGAAGACGACGCTCTACAAGCTGTTCGGCTCGAAGCGCAACCTGGTGCATGCCGTGCTTGAGACCGAAGGCAAGCAGTGGCGCGAATGGTTCATTGCATCCATCGAGTCCGGCGGCGGCACGCCGCAGGCGAAGCTCGCGCGGATTTTTCCGGCGCTGAAAGACTGGTTCGGCCA
>Ga0210406_10004601_pt1 | contig 14685 bp, 13 predicted proteins | sample IncBWC30MmetaG_FD_155454 | JGI IMG/M metagenome (GOLD analysis project Ga0210406, IMG submission 155454) | Forest soil microbial communities from Barre Woods Harvard Forest LTER site, Petersham, Massachusetts, United States - Inc-BW-C-30-M | ecosystem: Environmental > Terrestrial > Soil >... | reverse complement strand
GTGATAGACATGACCATAGACTGGATCTTCTTCTTCGAAGGCCTGGCCCGCTGGTCTCGGCTCGGCGTGCGAGAAATACACCGGCTTGGGGGTCATGAGATACCAGTGTCCCCCGAGATAGGCATTGGGTTCTTCGGCGGGGATGATCAGGAAATTCTTATCCGAAAGCCGCTGCGACGCCTCGAAGTAGACCTTCTGCTCCATGAAGCGTTTCGGTCCGGGATCGCGGGGGTCGGAGTCGTCGTGGAAGTCACCGAGATAGATGACATTCACTCCCAGGGAGTGAAAGGCCGGAACCCAGCTGGGCTGATAGTCGAGGGTCTTGCGATCGCGGAGCATCTCGTTGAGGTCGAGGTGAAAATGTCCGGTGACGACCTTGAAACCGGACACGGGCTTGAAGACGTCTCCATGGGTATAGGCGAGTACGGACTCCTGCGTGGCATGGTCTCCCCTGGGACTCAGGTAGTAGTAGACCGCCATCCGCTGCATCGTGCCTGGGGGAGCATTGTAGAGAGCGTAGTTCTCGACCTGCTCGCGCGACGTGCCGACGCGCCTTGTCCACTCCTGCTCGGAGACGCCCCAGGGGGGATACCCCTCGCCTCTTTCGGGCTGCATCACGCCGAGCGAGAAGGAGGTCCCGGTGTCTTTGCGGTAGTAGACGTAGCCTAGATTCACCTCATTCTCGCGAGCGAAGAAAAACTTGTGAGGAGGAGGAAGGACGGCCAATGAGCCGGCGCCGGCATCGAGGATCTCGAGGCGGTTGCGTGCGCGCATGTTGACTGGTTCGTTATTGGGCGCACCGCCAAAGCTGTACTCCTGCCAGGCACGGGCCGTATCGCGCCACACCACCTTTGTATCGCTGTTGATGGTAAAGCCCTTCAAGCCCGCCTTATAGATGTAAGCGACCGACGGCTCCTCGGTCTTGGCGATCGCCTCCTGCCGCAGAAGGTTCGAACCCTTGTACGCGGTAAATTGAAGGTCTCCGGCGAAGACGCCCAGCGACAACCCGTTGAAGGAGACGCTGACCCGCTCGCCGGTGGTCGTTACCGTGCAGTTATCCGACTTGTAGCTCACCGCCGCGCGCTTGATCTCTTCAGGGAGACGCGGAAGGTCGGTGCTGTCGTGATGGCCGGGCATGACCAGGGGGGCGTCCCAGAAGGTGTTCCACTTCCGGATGTTCTCCTGGTCCGGCGTATCGATACCCTGGACCTTCAGCAGACTGCGCTGGACACCCGAGATGCGGCGTCTAGCGGTCGTGACCTGGAACTCGGGGCTCAGGTCCTTGCCGAGAACGATCCATGTGCCTTTACTGTCGCGGGCTGCGAGTTCCTGAACGACGGGTTGGCCGTCGCGAATGGCGAACTGCGCGCGAAGCTGTTCGTTCGATTCGCCCGACCAGGAGATCGTCAGGGAGTTTCCGCTCTGCTCGGCTTTTATCCCGCTTGCAGGTTTGTAGTTCTGAAGGTTGCAACTCATGTTCTGAGCCGACGCGATACCAGAAGCAAGAGCCACACCTAACACCAGTTTCCGAGACAGCATTTAAGTCCCTCCCGTTATTTGCCTGCGTCGCCACTCCCAGCGGCCGCAGGTTCCAGCATTCAGTTTTGGAGCCTCACCCTGGAGATTCGGTGAGAGAGGCTCCCCTTGAGCGTCCCCACTGTAGTGGAGTTTATTGAATTCGAACCATGAGACAGGTGAGACACATGTTTGACACGTAGTTTGGAGTGATGTTGGAGCACGGGTTTCAGCGATTTTGGTTGGGGGCGGGTCGATGACCTATACCGACATGTACCTTTCGGCGACACGGTTGCGTCTTGTCCGGAGGATGACTCCGGTCCGCCGAAGCTACCGGCAGGGCGGAGGCGAAGATAAGAAGATAAGCGGCAGGCTGGATAGCATCGGCTGCCAGGCTGTATGTAACGGCGATGATATAGATAGAGGCGTTAACCGTGAGGCTGTGCCGCCGGGCTCGGATCCGTGCGCGAGATGCGGAATGCATCGCCGGCATCTCCAAAGGATGAGCGCCGGTGATGGACGGAATCCTGCCTGCCAATCGGTTTCGATTGACAGTCGCAGTATGGAAATGATACTTCCCAAGGATGCTGACAGAGGATAAAGTTGAGCAGTCCGAGATTTTACAATCTCAGATCGACCGAATACTGCACAGCGACGAGTTCCGAAGTTGTGAAGTGCTTCGCCGTCTCCTCGCGTATCTGGCTGAAAAGGCTGCCTCCGGCGAAGCAGACCAGTTGAAGGAGTACGTCATTGCGATCGAAGGCCTGGGCAAGCCTTCCTCTTATGATCCTGCACATAACTCGGCCGTCCGCATCCAGGTGGGAAGATTGCGGCACAAGCTGGGAGAGTACTACCGCGGGGAGGGCAAGGACGATGAGATCGTTGTCGATCTTCCCAAGGGGCGCTTCAGGCTAGTCTGCCAGCATCGTCAATCTTTGGCCGAGCCCCTTCCCATGTCTGATTCGATCCCGGGGGTCGTTCCGCACATCAGGCCCGCCAGCCGCCCAGCCCTCAACAAACCGCGGCTCTTCCAGCCTGTACCGCTTTCCCTTCTGGGCGGCTTGCTGCTGGCGCTGGTGGTGGGCGGCCTTTTCGCCTTTCAGACCTGGCGTGTCAGGGATGCGGCTGTTGTCGAAGGATTGACGCCGGAGCTGAGCAAGCTGTGGGCACCGTTTCTAAAGTCCAGGCGGCCACTCATCATCTCGATTGAAGACCCCTTGTTCGCGGAGGTTCGATCCAACCCGGGCGTCTATTTCCGCGATCGATCCATGAACGAGTGGAAGGACGTTATCAACTCTGCCGCGGTCAAGACGCTGACCGGGACTTTGAAGCAAACCGACATTCAGCCGAGTCGGTATTACACGGCGTTTGGCGAAGTCGATGCATCGTTCATGTTCGGCAAGCTGCTCGGCCCGCATGCACAGAACCTCTCCCTGGTCAGGACGAGCCAGCTTTCGTGGCAGCAGCTGGCGGACAACAATGTTGTCTTTGTGGGGGTACAGAACCTCTTCTTCAACCAGTTGCGCGGAATGCCGATTGAGCCGCAACTGATCCCTGAATTAGAGGGGATTCGCAACATAAATCCTGCTCCGGGCGAGCCTGCGTTGTATCAGGACAAGTACTCGACCGCGCCTGCCGAAGAAGGAATGATGTATGCCCTGGTTACGCATCTTGCCGGCCCGCTGGGACATAACGACGTCGAGAGCTTCACCAGCGTCCGGTCCGCCGGATACGTCGCCGCGGTTCGATGGTTCACGGACCCAGGCTTCGCGCGTATCCTGGTGCCGAAGCTCGAGCAGGCCGGGGGAGGAAAGATGCCGCGCTACTATCAGGTGCTGCTCAAGGTTAAGTTTAAGGACAATGTTCCGACCGAGATGACCTATGTGCTAAGCAAGGTTCTGCATTAGCGTGAGGTTCGGCTTAAAAGGAAACCGCGTGCAGAGGCCGAGAGAGTCACGAAGCAAGTTTCAGGCTCATTGATCCGATGTAATCGCGATAAGAGCGATCCAACTGCTCGCGTACCTGTGGGAGCAGTGGCGACATGGCCGGTTCCGAAGTGCTTTCCAGGAGCAGTGCAAAGGGGTACACCGCACGAGCTGCAAGCGGATGCCATTGATGGATCCATCCCTGAATTGTGTCTCTATTGCGGGCGTTATCTTCAATCGCCATTTGAACCAGGGACCTGCTCCACTGCCGTTGCCACTGACAGTCCTCATTTAACGAATAAAATATCTGCCCGAGTAAGTAGTCGTCCTCATGAACAGCCAGATCACTCAAATAGTTCATGAATAACTCGTCGACGAGAGGTTTGAGCACGAGGTTTAGCCCGACGAAGGATTCCGCCCAATCATAGGTGACGAGCAGTTTCTCGACGACTTCACGCAGCGGTTGCCACATCGCGTCCGTCTGCCAGAGGGTTCTGCTGTCGGCCGCGAAGCCAGGGTAGATTTGCTGAAGTTGCCGGATGCGGTATGCGATTCGCTGAATGCGGCGCATCTCGTCGGCGGATTGGAGCGCGGCTGCGATTGTGATGCGCCCGCAGGGGGCCATCTGACCGATGTACGATGCGATCATTTGGAAACCATGGCCCGGGTACCGGAACGGAGCAACCACTCTTGGGAAGATGTGGAGCCATGCAGGGCGAAGGTGCGCATCGTATCCGGTAAGCTCAATTTCATCGACGATCCCGTCCACGAAGATCTCCTTTTTTCTCTGCAGATCCGTGTACCTGGTATAGGTTGTCTCCCGTGGGTCGCTAAACTTTTCCCACGAACTGCACACCAGTGGGGACTCTTCCTGATATCGCCGGTACCAGTCTTTCAGCGGAACATCGAGCTCGAATCGCTTTCCTGTGAAGCCTTCGCCTGTGTAGCAGAGAAGTTTTGAAGTCACGATTTCGTATTCAGTTGGCATTCGTTTTTGTTGCAAAAGATGCCAGTAGGTCTTCTGTTGGGTCATAGAACCTCCGACGGACAGCAACCCTCATCGCTTAACTGGAATTGCGAGTCCGCGCAAATCGCCATGCCGCATCGTCCTGGTTCAGCTGCAGCGACCCTTTGAATGCGGACATCACCGTCTCCAACTCGCCCGGGAAACGAAACGAGCGCCCCAGGTGCCTTTCGATTGCAGACCGGGTCACGACACAGCATTGCGGAACCAGCACTCTCACGTAGGCGCCGCGGTCCACGACCAAAACGTCCTGGTTCAGATCCTTGATCGCTGCAATGATTGCGTTGGCCACGGTTCCCGACTGAAGAACAGGACCGACTCGGTCGTAGACTCCCGCTGCCTCGTCTGTCATCTGTGCTTTTCTCCCTCCACGGCAGTTGATAAAGTTCTGACGGGATCTATGTCGATAAGAATGTCCTCTCCATCGAGCCTGATCGGAAACGGCATCAGACAGGCATTCTGAGGGTTCACGCCGGACCCGCTGCAAACATCGAACTCCCACTGATGCCTCGCGCAACGGAGAATCTTGTCCGTCAGGGAGCCTTCACTTAAGCGACTATTCTGGTGAGGACAAGCGTCAGCGTATGCATAAATGCGGTCATCGATGTTGACCAGAAGAATAGGTTTCCCATTCACTTCCAGACCCATCATTTCACCACTCCAGAGGTCTTCTCTTTTGGCAACTTTTTGAAAGCCCATAGTTGCTACCCTGAAATCACATCAAACCGATCCAATGCCTGGATCCCAGCCTGTGCGATGGTTATGGTTGGGTCCATTGCTTTGTCGTTGTAAATTACCTGAACCCGTTCTCTGTGTGCGACCCGAAGGCTGGCTGCATCCTGAAGCTTCTGTGCGAGTGACTGGAGTGTGTCGCCTTCGTCAGCCAGAATGAGAAGACCGACTGTGTCACCTTGCAGGAAACCATAAAGAGGAATGGGCATAAACGTCTTCCCGGAGGCTAAGCGCCAGAGTTTTTTGGGGCTCCGAGCCACTCGTAGTCACCGCTATAAGCGTCTTTGCCCCAGGTATCGGGGGTGAGGTTGAAATATTCTGTCAGTAGATTGGGAAGTTGATCTGGCGCCTCACCTGAGAGGACTCGTTTCACGAGATCTTTGTGATTGGCGTATCTTTCAGGCTCATGCAAAAAAATCCACTGACACGGCTCCGAGCAGAAGATGTACTTGCGCCCCTCGTGCACGAGGACCCTCGCAGTATTGTTACGTGGCGTACCAGCGCTTAGCGGCAACTGACAGAGATCGCAAAAAGTTGGCAGCACAGTCCCGTGCACGGCCATCTCATTTAAAGGTCCGGGCCCCACGGTTTTCCAGCGTTCGCTGATTTGCTCCCAAACGGCATCCATGTCGTCCCAATACTTAGGATATTTCTGCCGTAGCCACTTCCTCTCTGCTGGGCCTGGCATCACGAAGTTGAACCATAAGGTCGCGCGATAACTGTAAGCGCTCGCGTAGATCATGTGATGGTAGATGTCGAGTTCGTCCATCAAAAGCTCCCAATACCACGGCTTCTCAAGTCCGAATTCGTCGAGGGTGCGTAGAAACTGATCAATAATCCATTCTTCCATGAACTCTTTGAAGGAATAAGGGCGTTGATCCGGCGCAGTCAGATAATCGATCGAGAGTCCCGTCAAAATTGAGAACAGGCGCCAGTTTCGCCAGAACCATTTGTCAACGAGGTACTGGACGTACTTGGGATCGCGCTTCATGACGGTAGCGAGAACGGGGTTTCCAATCTGTGCATGCCTGGCCTCGTCCGTCTGAATGCTGGTGACCATCCTCTCGAACATGTGGTCGCTGGATTCGTGGGCGAGCGATGCCAGTCCAACGAATTGCAAATTAGTGAAACCGGTTTCGAGCACGAAATTGGTGGCGATGTGGAACTCAATCGCGTTTTGCCCGAGCGTCAATTCGTCAAAGAAGTGTCGCGCAGCAACTGCGAACCAATTGTTGGTGTGATAGAACTTGTGCGCCCAATCAAACTGGGAGTCCAGGCGCACTAATGGATGAAAGAGCACCAGTGGAATTTGGGTATGGCGATATTCATCCAGCGCTCCAAACGTCGCCATGGTTCGCCAGGCGCTGTCGCGGCCAAACCTTGCACCCCGCAGATTGCCGATGACGCCGGTGAACTCCGCAAGCGGTAATGCCGCTGCGTGTACCTTCAGACAGTTCAACCACGGGGCAGCCAACTTCTGAACGTTTTCTATGCGCCCCACCGCATCGCGCACAGCGTGTACCGCCATATCTTTTTCGTATTGGTTTTCCACGTATTCGCGATAGGAGGTTTTAAAAGATTCTTCCCAGTCCTTCCACTCTGAATGAGGTAACCAGGGACTCCCGCTGATCACCTCAGGGAAGACTTCGTCTTCTCGCACATAGGTGTAGTCCCAATCCAGCTTGCGGGCGAGAGGCAACCATTCCTCTCTATTCAGCATGTGTTCCTCCTTCCTCATGTGTGCGAGGTCGGCCGCTCGGCTCTTGCAGTGGATTGCACTTGCGATTGGAAATGACTCGAGTTTGCGGTAGCATACGCTTGTCGCGGCAAGCAGGTCAATCCAGCGGCTCACGTGATCGAACTGCGTCGCTCACCTCTTAGACTAAGCGCCGCGATCACCATCGGCAGGCCATCGATGAGACTCTCGCCATCCAGCATTCATGCGCTTCCCGCCCAGCCTGACGAGCAGGTCGAGCAACGGTCAGTATCCACGCAAATTTCGTTTGATCCGGGGATCTGGGACGAATTGTTCGAGCAGTCTCCGGAAGCGGCGGCTTTGCTAAGTACGGACGACCGCATTTTTCGCGTCAACAAGGAATTCACGCGCATGTTCGGTTACGAGCCGGAGGAGGTTCTAGGACGCCAGACGTATGACCTCATCGTTCCTCAGGCGCTTGTTGAGAGCGCCAGGGAGTACACAAATCTACTCAAACATGGCGGGCGATTGGAGGTAGAAACCGTTCGTAAGCGCAAGGATGGCACTGAGGTTTACGTGTCCCTTCTCGCCCTTCGGGTCGCTACGGCTTCCGGCGAGCAGGTCGTGAATTACGCCATATACCGCGATATCACAGAGCGGAGACTTGCTGAAGAACGGTTGCGTGAAAGCGAGGCGCGGTTTCAGGTCATGGCCGATACGGCGCCCGTGTTGATATGGATGACCGGAACGGATGGCCTTTGCAACTATTTCAATAAGCCGTGGCTCGAGTTCACCGGCCGAACCGCGGAGCAGGAAGTCGGCACAGGATGGATCGAAGGCGTGCATCCTGACGATGTGCAAGGGGCCTTCGATTGTTTCCTGCCTGCTTTCCACGCTCGAAAGCCTTTCAGAATGAAGTATCGCCTCAGGCGAGCGGATGGAGAATACCGCTGGCTCATGGAAAGTGGCATTCCGAGATACACGGGCGCGGGAGAATTCGCTGGCTACATTGGATCCAATATCGACATTACCGACCTCAAGCACGCCGAAGAAGAGCGCGAGAGATTACACCGGCTGGAAGCAGATATCGCCCATATCAACCGCGTCAGCATGATGGGGGAATTGACTGCCTCACTGGCTCACGAGATCAACCAACCAATCGCCGCCGCGCTGATGAACGCCCAAACCTGCGTGCGGTGGCTACGGCGTGATACGCCTGATGTCGCAGAAGGTTGCGGGGCTGCATCGAGAATAATCAGCGACGCGACCCGCGCGGCCGAGATTATCAACCGGGTGCGCTCGCTTTACAGGCGAGATACATCAGAGCGGGAGCTGCTTGATCTGAACGAAATCATTCGAGAAATGATTGTTCTGCTGCGCGACAAGGCGAATCGGTCTTCCATTTCAATCCGCACCGAGTTCGACCCGGGACTTCCGCTAATCACCGCGGATCGCGTACAGCTGCAGCAGGTATTGATGAACCTCTTGCTCAACGGCATCGAAGCGATGAAAGACGCGAGCGGTGAACTGACGATCACATCGAAGAGGACCGAGGATAGTCAAGCACTGATTTCGGTGAGTGATTCGGGCATCGGTCTCCCCGCCGGAGAAGAGGAACGCATTTTTGAGGCGTTCTTCACCACCAAAGCGCAGGGCACCGGCATGGGCCTGTCGATCAGCCGGAAGATTATCGAGTCGCATCGAGGGCGCTTATGGGCCGCTTCAAACTCCGGACGCGGCGCGACGTTTCAATTTACGCTGCCCAGCGAGCTGGCGGCGGCCTCACCTTCGGCCCCCTAAGATGCCGGACAACCGTGAGTTCCCATGCCAAGTGATCGATCAGACGTAACAGCAAATACTTGAAAAGCTGATAACGACCTCATATCCAACAATCTTTCCCACCGCCCCACCAGTAAGATCGGCCTCTTTCAAGTGGGTTTCGTAACGTTTGGAAATGTTGGCTTGATTTGCCGCATCAGGAAACATTTCCCATCACAAGATGATGGCACGCGACGGAGTCACGAATTCCAGCGTCGCTCAGTCACGCACTGGAAAAAGATGTCGTGGCGCTAGTAGTTCTCTTAGTAGCTTGGGTGCGCCCGAGTGGTTAGCATCGTGTCCATGAAGGATCTACCTTAAAATCGCACCGGTCGCCGGGAGTGGAAGTCCTCTGGTTGATCGTGGAGAGCACCTTGTCTCCAGCCTGCACGTACGGAACAAAGCCAGCGTGTTCTGAATTCGGCACGCGAAGATTGCGTCCTCAATCCTTCACCAGGCCTGTCACCACATCAACTGAACGGAGGGTACACCCATGAAATGCCGACTTGTTCTCGTTGCGGTCCCAATGCTCCTTTTGACCAGTATTCCGCTCTTTGCCAAAAAAGCTCCTTCAGAAGGGTTCGTTGATGATTCCTATTGGATTGAGTACTGGGGAAAACCAAGAGTGGTTCTGTATGGCCCCGAAGAGGAAGCCTTCAACCAGAACGTGCACAAAATCACGTTCGCTCATGATGGCTTCGACCATGCTTTGGACCAGGACACCCTGAATGCCGATGTCCTATGGTTGAAGGATCATCCAGGCGCTCGCTTTTTCATCGAGGGTTACGCCTCCTCGACGGGCACCGAGGCCTACAATCTCAATCTCTCCTTACGGCGAGCGGAGTGGGTCAAACAACTTCTGATACGGAAGGGCGTTGCGGAGAATCAGATCAAGCTGGCTGTGCCATGGGGGCAGATGTGTCCAGCCTGCACAGAAGAGACCGATGAGTGCCATGCCAGGAACCGGGTCGTCCGGTTTGTTTACTCTCCAAATTGAGAGAACACTTTATCTGTTCTGTATTCAGGGTTGCATGCGGGAGCGGGCTTCGCGCAGGTGTCCGATGGCTGGCTCGTGGGTGTCGGCGAGCGCGAGGCCGAAGCGGTGCGCGAAGGATGGCGGATCCGCGTTTTAGATCTGGTTTTCGATCTTGGCCGCCCGACGGCGGATTGCGCCGAGGATGCCCATCGTTCCTGTTGCGAAGAGGAGCAGCGTGGAAGGCTCGGGCGTGGCAGACTGTGGGGTGATGGTGAGGTGAAAGTAGTATGGTCCCGCCGCGGAGGAGAGCTGCAGATCGAGGAGAGCGTAGGAGCCGGTGTTGATGACTGCTGTGTCGATGCCGGGCGGCGTGCCAAGCGGCGGGCCTTGGTACGGGGAGATGAGCACGGGACCGGAGAGAAGGTAACTGTCGCCGACGCGATCGTTGAAGATAAGGCTGTCCAACGTAGAACCGATGCCGGAGTAGAAGGTGACATCAAAGGTGTGGCCGCTGACGCCGTCCATGGCGCCGGTGGTCGTGATGGTGGGAAGGGTGACGAGGTGAAGCTGGTCGGGGAAGGAGTACGGGGAGGGGAGGGTAAAGGTGAAGGTGTGGGAGTCGCCGATGAGGGTGGCGTCGAGGGTGTCGGCGTGGGAGGCTATGGGTAGAGCGGTGGCGGCGAGGACGAGGAGCTTGGGCAGGAGGTACCGCATGAGATTTCTCTCCGGTGTGACATGCGCTGCTTTGCTGTGATCATGCCTTGATGCGGGGGTGAAGTCAAGGGCGCCGGAGGTATCGTAGAGGTTCGCGCGTAGCGCGAATGCCCACCTTAGCGCGGTGAGACTGCACGAAGATGAGGCACCCTATGTACGGGCCACCCGCCGTCTGGCAGCGAAGGCGGTGAGGGCGCCGGTGGTAAGCAGAATCAGGCTGGAGGGTTCGGGTGTGGTTGTGTTTACTGGTTCGATGGTGATGGTACCGGCGAAATCCGGGGATCCGGGGAACGGCCTGTAGACGGCGTCGAAGGTTCCGGGGATGAAGGTCGGGTCAGAAAGAGAACCGGTGAAGAGGGCATCCGAGGGGAAGATCTGGGTGAAAGCCTTAGGGATGGGTATATCGAAGCCGTCGTAGAGAGTGAAGTTGACGATTGGTGCGCCGCCGGGTACGAACTGGATGAACTTGAAGACGTAGGTGGGGGAGGATTCGCCAAAGACGACAAAGCAGGGACCGCAGATGAGGCTGGAATAGGGGAGTACCGGGGGTGAGGCGAGAAGATCGATGGTGACGTGGACGGGGAGATATCCAGGAGTAGTGTCGAAGTTGAAGGTGAACTGATCGATGGCGTCGGCGTGGGCGGTGAGGGGGAGAGTGAAGGCAGAGGCAAGGAGAGCGAGGGTGAAGAGAGCTTTGCGCATCGAGTGATTCCCTTCTTTTGATTTTGTGGGATCAGGATGCGCCCGTCCGGGGGAGGAGTCAAGGTTGAACTTTGTGGATCGGAAAGGTTCGCGTGTAGCGCAAATGCCCACCTTGGCGAGATGGGACTGCGCGAAGATGGGGCACCCAAGTTTTAGATCTGGGCCACCCGTCCTCGAATGCCCACTCGTGCGGTGAGGCCGCATGAATGGGGTACCCAAGGTATGGCTTGGGCTCATGTATGGGCCGCCTGTACTGCTTTATCGCTGGCGCGGCCGCTTTTGGTCGATTAAGTCCAGACGCTTGAGTATGAGTTCGGCAATTTGTTCATCGGTATGCTGTTTTACGTCGATGTAGCCGTCTGTAGCGAAAATACCGCGCGGTCTAAAATCGTCGACCTTTACAAACATCAACGTTTTGGGTTTCCTCTTGCCAATAATTTGCTTGATCGCTCTCCACTCCAAGTGGCACCACATTTTCTTTTGGTAATTGCGACCAAACCAAACCACAACTAGATCAGACTGATTCAGGTAAATGTCCTGAAGGAATTCATCCGCATCGGGAATCGCGATCTCTGCTTTGAAATTGTTGTCATAGAAGACCGCCTCTCGCCCAAGACTTTTAACCAAGAGGTTTGATACACCCTCTACTCTGTTTCGATTTTCGCCTGGGAACGAAAGTGAGACGCGGAACCGATTTCGTTTCCGGACAGCAGTCCTAGATTTTCTTGTTGGGGTAACGCTTGCCCCGGTCGTATTTGCCTTTGTGTCAAGGGTGTTTCGCGTTCCTGTGGCTAATGCCAGCGCATCGAGGGCCATGACAGTCAACTTAACTGTGCTTGGCGAAGAATCTTCTTGCCAATAGCCTCCGGGTGATTGCTGACTTCTCAACCACGCGACTGCGTGCTCAAGGATTCGTTTTGAGTCTGGGTGTCTTGCGTGAGCAATCGCGTGAACAGCCATCACGGTCACTTCGATGGATGGATCGGTTGACTGCGCCTTGTACCCCCAAGCTCCATCCGACCTCTGCTTCTTTTCCAACAAAGATACTGCTCTCTCCACTAACCCATTTGCGTCATTCCCTTGAAGTCTCGTTTCGCAAAACGCCAGTGATGCCGCGTAGGCAATGCTCTCAACATAGATAGGGCCGTTTTTGTCGACCTTACCCTCGAAGCGCATCCACGGTACGTCCACGAAGAGCGGGACTATGCGGATCACATCGAGGCACCTATTCAGAGTGTTCTTAAGTAAGAACATCGCTCGAGGTGATCTGCAATGGTCGAATAGCCACCAAATCATCTGTTCTGGGTCGGGGCCTCCGAGGAGCATGTCCTCGTGGACCTCCTTTGCGTAACGATTTAACCAGGGGTCAAATCCTGTTATGCCGCACCAGTCGATGACACGCAGTATCGTTGCTTCCGCTGGGTGAGGACCTTTGGCAGACTTCCAAAAATCTGGCAATTTATACGGGGAGAGTCCCTCGACCTTTCGCGCTGCGGAGAGGCTCACGCCATCTTCGACCGCTATATTGATCGATCGTTCTTCCGCTCGCTTCCACATCGCTCGTGTCTGGGTAATTTCATGTTCTATGTTCGCTCCTTGACTGGCTAGCCAGACGAGCGCCTCCAAATCAAGCGTCTCATCGGGGTCCTCAAGAACGAAACGCAGCCACTGATCCGCTCTTTGCTCAACGGTCAATCGCGTACCTATTTCGATAAGTTGCTGAAGACGCTTCTGTCGAGCAGACTGGCGCGCATCAATAGCCGCGAGTAATTGCTGAAATTTCGCATGTTCGGCAGCATATTGAGGGTCACTTTTGAGACGTCGAGCGTGCTCGCGCTCGAAGCTTGCACGCCCTTGAGGGCTCCCCAGCTTTTTATATAGCGGCTCTTTCTTGCGGATGACGCACGCCCCCTACTCTGCGATTGCGGTTTCTCGGCGCTATTGAATTTACCAAACATCTGTATGCCCGCCACTGAGGCGAGGCATACTTACGCGTGCGATGACGACGACGACGACGGTTGCCCACCGTCGAGAAGTTTAGCTGCAGCCGCTTGTGCTTCCGCAGCTCATGCATCGATAGCAGGAGCCGCTGCGGGTCATGATGGCTCCGCAGGTGGCGCAGGAGGGGGAGTCGCGCATGTCGACGATGTCCTTCATGGCGTCAGCGGCGTGGTAGATGCCGCGGTCTTCTAACGACAGGTTGTCCGTTCTCAGTTGTCCGTTCTCAGTCAGGCCGCTGCGGGCGCTGAGGTCGGGGGCGATTCCCTGCTGGGGTGGGGTGGCGGTGTGGTAGTCGTCTTCTGAGGCCGAAAGGTTCAGACCGCTTGTGGCGGGGTAGAGACTCTCGGGGTTCTTCGACTCCGCGCCCTGCGCTCCGCTCAGAATGACAGACGAAGATGGGCTGGTGACGGCTCCTTCTACCGGGATGGAGGCCTGGGGGCTGAGGCCAGCGAAGAGGTCGAACTGGTGGCCGGAGAGGAAGCGGATCTGGATCCAGCGGAAGATGTAGTCCATGATCGACTTGGCGTAGCCGATCTGCTCGTTGCCGGTCCAGCCGGAGGGCTCGAAGCGGGTGTGGGCGAACTTCTCGCAGAGGACGCGCAGAGGCACGCCGTGCTGGAGAGCGAGTGAGACAGCGGTCGCGAAGGAGTCCATCAATCCGGAGACGGTGGAACCCTCCTTCGCCATGCGAATGAAGATCTCACCCGGTTGCCCGTTGGGATAAAGCCCGACGGTGATGTAGCCTTCATGACCTGCCAAACCAAATTTGTGCGTCACGCTGGCTCTCTCTGCCGGCAGACGGTGACGGACGGCGCGGGGAGGAGACTGCGCGTCGGCCGAGTCAGAGTTCTTGAGCGCGGCTTCGGCGATGTGGCGGAGCTGGGTTTCGAGGGCGGCGATCTTGGCCTGGGCTTCGAGCTGGACCTGCGCGGCGGCAGCTTTGGCGGCGATGACGGCTTCTTCGATCTCGACTGAACCTGCGGCTACCGGGCCTACAGCATTGGTGCCGCGAGTTCCCTTCTTGTCGGCATCGGTCTGAGCGGTGACGTTGAGGGGCTGGGTGCCCTTGGAGTTGTCGCGGTAGATGGCTACGGCCTTGAGGCCCTGGCGCCAGCTCTCCATGTAGGCCTCGGCGATGTCGTCGACGCTGCAGTCCTGCGGGAGGTTGACGGTCTTCGAAATCGCTCCCGAAAGAAACGGCTGCGTCGCCCCCATCATCTTGATGTGGCCGAGGTAGTGGATGCTGCGCGTTCCCTTGGAGGGCTTGAAGCTGCAGTCGAAGACGGCGAGGTGCTCGGGCTTGATGGCGGGAGCGCCTTCGATGGTGCCGGTGGCGTCGATGTAGCTGACGATGGCGTTGACCTCGGACTCGGAGTAGCCGAGCTTGATGAGCGCCGAGGGGACGGTGTTGTTGACGATCTTGATCATGCCGCCGCCGACGAGCTTCTTGTACTTCACGAGGGCGAGGTCAGGCTCGATGCCGGTGGTGTCGCAGTCCATCATGAAGCCGATGGTGCCGGTGGGAGCCAACACGGTGACCTGGGAGTTGCGGTAGCCGTGCTTCTCCCCGTGGGCGAGCGCG
>Ga0210406_10004596_pt1 | contig 14690 bp, 15 predicted proteins | sample IncBWC30MmetaG_FD_155454 | JGI IMG/M metagenome (GOLD analysis project Ga0210406, IMG submission 155454) | Forest soil microbial communities from Barre Woods Harvard Forest LTER site, Petersham, Massachusetts, United States - Inc-BW-C-30-M | ecosystem: Environmental > Terrestrial > Soil >... | reverse complement strand
CCGACCCGGTGCACACCACCGAATTCGTCGAGCGCCCGAAAATCGCGCCAATCCCCCCGGTACAAAAAATTACCGCATCCGCCGGAAACGTTTTCACTTCCATCGACCGCAGATCCATCGCACAAAGCCCGCGCCCAACGCCCGTCTCGTCGATCACCGCCGACAAAAACGTCCAGCCCTCCCGCTTCGCCACTCTGCCTTCAGATTCGTGCCGTCGCACCTGCTCGTCCAGAGCATAGAGCAATTGCTGACCGGTAGTTGCGCCGGCAAAAGCGGTGCGATGGTAAAGCGTGCCGCCAAACCGCCGGTAATCCAGCAAACCTTCCGGTGTGCGATTGAACATCACCCCCATGCGATCCAGTAAATCGATAATTGCCGGCGCCGCTTCGCACATGCGCTTGACCAGCGGCTGATTGGCGAGAAAATCTCCGCCGTAAATCGTGTCGTCAAAATGTTTCTGTGTGGTGTCGCCTTCGCCTTTTTGATTCTTCGCCGCGTTGATTCCGCCCTGCGCGCAAACCGAATGCGAACGCTTCACCGGAACAATCGAAAACAGGTCAACCGGCACGCCTGCTTCCGCGACACGAATCGTCGCCATCAGGCCGGCCAGTCCACCCCCCACTACGATGATCTTGGGCTCTCTCATTTTGGCGTTACATAGGAGGCGAAGGGATGCCAGTCCAATCGAAAACTCAAGACAATCAATACGCCCACACAGCTAAAGACGATTCCGATTGCCAAGCCCAACTGCCCGGCCGCTCGTTGCGCGCGTACCGTCGCCGCCAGTCCCCATTTGCACAGAAAATTCCAGATGCCCACGCCGAGATGAAACGACGACGCCACAACCCCCACGATCATGAACGCCAGCGCCCACGGGTTCAGCAACTGCTGCGCCATTTCCGCATACGTGGACATCCCGTGGGTCAGCCAGCGTTGCGTGTAAACGTGCCAGCCAATATAGGCGAACGCGATCAGCCCGGTGTAGCGCTGGAACGTGTACAGCCAATTCTTCACCCACGGATATTGCGCCACGTTCGACTCGCCGCACAGCCAGATATAAACTCCGTATACCCCATGAAATAAAATCGGCAAGAAAATAAACGCCCATTCCACAAACACGCGGAACGGAATGGTCTGCAGTTCTTGCGAAGTTTCGTTGTATTTTGCCGCGCCGACCAGCGCCGCGCTGTTCGACCAAAAATGTTCCGCCAGAAATGCACCCACCGGAACGATCCCGCTTAAAGAATGGAGTTTGCGAAGGAGGTAACTGGTTTCAGGCCGGGTTGCCGTGGCAGACATGCCCTCTCCGCCGCGTCATTCCCAGCATCCAGCTCATGAATCGCGGCGAATTCAGTATAGGGAGTTGCCAAAGGCGATGCAAGTTGGCCCCAATTCCGTCGGACGTTCCGAACATTCTCCAAATGGTCGTCGTTTACGGATTGAAACAAATTGACTTCATTTTCACAATCGCTGATTTGCCCGGTGCTATCCTGCGTTTGTGACCCTGCTGGGACCTCTCGCCTGGCCGCTAGTAACGCTGCGCAGTTTCTGGACAACGCATGAACCTCGCAACTGAACTGGAACGCCTTGCCGACGCGTTGGAGAGCGAAGCAGGGGATCAACCGCAAATTTCCTTCGTTTCTCTTGCGGAACGCATTGCCAAGGCGCTTTCCGTGCGCGCCGAGGAAGTGGCAATCCTCGGCGTTTCCCAGCGATGGCGGCATTTGCACTTTGTCGTCCCTGAAGCGCTTAAGAATGTCGGCTTCATCCCTCTTTCCAGCAAAACTGCGCTAGCCGCGCGCACGACCCGCGAGAGCCGCCCCGAAATTATCAACGATTTCACCTCCGTCAGGCACGCAACTGTTTTCGAAGGCGTTAAGCTGGCCGCCGAAGGCGCCGAAGTCATCCAGAAAATTATCAGCGTTCCGATTCTCTCCGGCGATCGCGTCGTTGGCGTGATTCAAATCAGCCGCAAGGGCGCCAACGTGAAAACAGCCGGCCCCGATTTCACCTCCGACGACCTCGGAAAAGTCCTTTCGCTCTGCAAGCCCCTCGGAAAGCTCCTTCAGCGCGCCTTCGCCGAATAAGGCGCGCTTTTGTGACAACGCCGTAACATCCCGTCCAACTTCACTGCAAACTTTCCCGCAAACCTCTGAAATGCGTTGACACACCAAAACCTTCTTGTTACTTTTCCACAGCACAAAATTTTTCGACGTCACATTCCACGGAGGCACCGCACACCGGCACCATGGCGTTCGTCGCTAAGAAAATCTTTCTCACCAAGGGCGTCGGAAAACATCGCGAAAGGCTCTCCAGCTTCGAGCTCGCGCTTCGCAACGCGGGCATTGCGGCATGCAACATCGTGCGCGTCTCCTCCATCTTTCCGCCCAATTGCAAATTGATCTCGCGCAGCGAAGGATTGAAGCACATCCGGCCCGGCCAGGTGGCTTTCACCGTAATCAGCGAAAATTCCACCAAGGAACCGCATCGCCTGATCGCCGCCAGCATCGGCCTCGCACTTCCCAGCGACAAATCAATGTACGGTTACCTCTCCGAGCATCACTCCTTCGGCGAAACCGAGGAAGTCGCCGGCGAATATGCAGAAGAGCTCGCGGCGGAAATGCTCGCAACTACTCTAAACGTCGAATTTGATCCGGATCTTTCCTGGGACGAGAAAAAAGAGGTCTATCGCATCTCTAACAAAATCGTGCGCACTCTCAACGTCACGCAATCCGCCGTTGGCGACAAACGCGGTCTCTGGACCACCGTCCTCGGCGCCGCCATCCTCATCGGCGAAGACGATTGAACTCGTATCTCGAAAGAATCAAGAATCCAGATCGTAAGCGGCTTTCAGCCACTTCTTCACCTCGCCGTCGATTTCCTCCACGGCTTTCAGCTCGACGCGATGCGTGATGCGATCTTTCCTCGCCAATCCGCCCGTATCAATCAGCCGCTTCGGCACCTTCCCCTTGTGATGCGCCAGCGCAAATCCTAAATCAATCCGCGTATTGGTAGTCGGCTTGATCTGCGCAAACACGTGCTTTCGGTACAGCGGCACAATCGTCTTGCACGGACAGGCCTTCACATCCGCGCCCACGGCCTTCCCCAGCTTCAAAAGCCCCTCGTAAATAGGCCGCAATTTCTCTTTCGGCCCTGCGTACTGCCCTTCCACGTGGCGCACCGCGCTGCTTAGATACGATTCCGCATCATCGAATTCCCCGCCCTTGCCGCTAGCCCGTTCCGCGAGCCATCCCGCGTTGTTCGTCCCCAGCTTGTGCTTCGACTTCAGCCAAGCGCGCCTTCCCTTTTCATCCTCCGGCCCTTCTTTCTTGATTAGCGCCGTCCACTCTTCCAGCGAACGCCCCGTCTTTTCCTTCAGCTCAGCGATGCACTTCTGCATCATCGCCACGGTAGGATGCACATCGTAAAGCGCCTGGGTCTTCGCTGCTCCTTTGCCGGCCATAGTTTCACTCTTATTTGCAATTCTCGCGCTTGAAGTAGCCGATCCGTTCCAGCACCGCTCCTACGATCAGTGGCAGCGCCACCGTCGCATCGTCAAAAACCTCCGCAAAGCGCCCGCCCTCTTCCGGCGGCACAAATTTCCCCCACGAAACCGCCTCCGTGTACGTGCTCCCGCTCAGCCCACCCCAGTGCACCGGCTCCGGACAAATCCGCACGCCGTAGTTGTAGCGCTTCAGCGGCATCTTGCGATACCCGCGGCGCGCCAGCAACTCCGCATACACGCCAAATTGCTGCGACCAATTGCGCGGCACGCCGCCGCCAATCGTAAACAGCCCCATTTTTTTCGTCGCCAGCATCGTCCCCGCGAATTTCTCGAAATCCTCAAATGGATCGAACCGCAGCAGAGGCCGCTTCGCATCCTGCCGCGCGATTTTGTGCAGCGCGAAATCAATCCCCAGCTCTGAATCGCTGAACGCCGGCACAAACACCGGTACATTGTGCTCGTACGCCGACTTCAGAATTCCCCGCCCCGGAAATCCCTTGTGCAAGTACTCGCCGATTTTGCGATGCAGCTTCCAGCTGCAAACCGTTTCCTCCGCGTCCCAATTGTTCAAGATCTCGTCCATCACTTCTTCGACGTGATCCAGGTTTGTCTCCGGCTCCAGCGAATCGTAAACGCGGTTGTATCCCGCTTCGAACAATTCCTTGTCGTCCATCGACGCGTTGTAGCGAAAATGCGAAAGCCCCGTCGCCTCCACCAACCCATGCGCCATCAGCGCGCCCGTGGATACAATTGCGTTCACCACGCCCGATTCAATCAGATCGCAGAAGACCAGCCCCATCTTCGCCACGGTCAGCGCGCCGGAAAGCGTCATCACCACGAAGCAATCTTTGTCGCGCGCCATCATCTCCACAATGTCCGCGGCGTCCCCGACCTGCCGCCCAGTGAACGCTGTGTTCCCCATGGCGCGCACCAGTTCGTCCACCGTGCGGCATTTCGACAAGTCCAGCGGAAACATGGGCCGCAGCTTGTCTTTCACGGGATCATGCAGCACGCGCCCCGTGACCGTCTTCTTCTGCCGCTTCGGCATTTTCTCTCCCGGAAAAAGTCGCAACTGATTTTTATCACGATTTCAGAATATTCACGCGCATTTTTTCATCCTCTACACGCCTCCACTTGCCATTTGCCGGATGCAACGCGCACACTCGCCGCCGCTTGCGCTCGATGTTAAACTAAAAATCATGGCCAACAAGTTTGCGGTCGGGCTGGTGCAGATGCGTTGCACCACCAACGCCGAGGAAAATCTTTCCCGCGCGATCGATAAAATCCGCGAAGCTTCCGCGCGCGGCGCACAAATCATCTCATTACATGAACTTTTTCGTAGCGAATATTTCTGCCGCAAGGAAGATCCCGACCTTTTCAATCTCGCCGAGCCTGTTCCCGGACCCGCAACCGACGCGCTCGCAAAAGTAGCGAAAGAGAAGAAAGTTGTCCTGGTTGTTTCCCTCTTCGAGCGCCGCGCCGCCGGCGTTTACCACAATACCTGCGCCGTGCTCGACGCCGACGGCAGCTTCCTCGGCAAATATCGCAAGATGCATATCCCCGACGACCCGCTCTATTACGAAAAATTTTATTTCACTCCTGGCGATCTTGGCTTTCCCAATTTTCAAACGCAATACGGCAAAATCGGCGTGCAGATCTGCTGGGACCAGTGGTATCCGGAAGGCTCCCGCGTCACCGCTCTCGGCGGCGCGCAGGTTATTTTTTATCCCACCAGTATCGGCTGGCATCCCCACGAGAAAGCGGAGTTCGGCGCAGCGCAGCTCGACGCCTGGAAAACCATCCAGCGCGCCCATGCCATCGCCAACGGTGTCTACGTCGCCGTCGTCAACCGCGTCGGCTTCGAAGGCAAGGCTGCCAGCGGCGACCCCGGCCTCGATTTTTGGGGCAACTCCTTCGTCGCCGATCCCTTCGGACAAATCGTCTCCGAAGCTTCCAACGATAAAGAAGAAATTCTCGTCGTCGAGTGCGATCCCGCGAAGAGCGAAGACACCCGCCGCAACTGGCCCTTCCTTCGCGACCGCCGCATCGACGCCTACGGCCCCATCTTGAACCGCTGGCTGGGCGAATAACGCGCATGGCCACACCCGCGAGCGGTTCCACTCCTTTCGAACGCGGCCTCTGGATGCCCGCCGAATGGGAGCATCACGAAGCCACCTGGCTCGGCTGGCCCCACGAACAAACCGACTGGCCCGGAAAATTTCCCGCCATTCCTTGGGCCTACGCAGAAATCGTTCGACACCTCGCGCGCGTCGAGCGCGTCTATCTGCTCGTCCAGAATCGCGGCGCCGAATCGCACGTGCGCGACATCCTGAAAAAGTCCGGAGTGCATCTCGCCGCCGTCGATTTCTTCCGCGTCCCCACCGATCGCGGATGGATGCGCGACTCCGGCCCCATCTGCGTGCGGAGCAGCGCCGGCGAAGTTGCCTACACGCATTGGCTCTTCAACGGCTGGGCCAAATACAGCAATCACAAAAAAGACGCGCTCGCCGTCACCAACGTAAACAAAAAACTCAAACGTCTCGTCTGGCAACCCGCTTACAAAGGCCGCCGCGTCGTCCTCGAAGGGGGCAGCATCGACGTCAACGGCCGCGGCTCCCTGCTCACCACCGAAGAGTGCCTGCTCAGCAAACGCCAGCAGCGCAATCACGGCTTCACCCGCGAAGATTACGCCCACGTCTTCCGCAGTTATCTCGGCGTCACCCAGGTTCTCTGGCTGAAAAATGGCATCGCGGGCGACGATACGCACGGCCACGTCGACGATCTCGCCCGCTTCGTCAGCCCCACCACCATCGTCACCGTCGTCGAGCAGGACCCTCACGACGCCAACTACGTTCCCCTCCAGGAAAATCTCTCCCTGCTGAAGTCCATGAAAGACCTCAACAGCCGCCCCTTCCGCATCGAAACGCTTCCCATGCCCGCGCCCATCTATTTCGACAATCAGCGCCTCCCCGCCAGCTACGCCAATTTTTACATCGCCAATAAACTCGTCATGGTCCCTACGTTCAACGACCCTAACGATCGCGTCGCGCTCAACACCCTCGCCGGCCTGTTCCCCGGCCGCGAAGTCGTGGGCATCGCCTGCCGCGATCTGGTCCTCGGCCTCGGCACGCTGCACTGCATGACCCAGCAGCAACCCGCCGGCGGTTGAACTTCACTCACCTTTATTCCCCACCTGCGCTAGAATGCCCCCTACCAAAACCAGCTCCATACCCTTCCAAGGAGACTTCATGCTCGCAACGTTGCTGCAAATGCCACAACGCATAGGTTCAGTCGCGACGCGCTCACTGATAGGCTGGCTGATACTCGGCCTACTCGCGGGCTGGCTCGCCGGGAAAATCTCCCGTGGTCGAGGCTTCGGCTGCATCACCGACATCGTTCTTGGACTGATCGGCGGTGTGCTGGGCGGGTGGATTTTCACAAAGCTCGGCATTGTGGGCTACTCCAGCAGCTTCCTATTTAGCCTGGCAGCGGCCACGGTCGGCGCCATCGTAATCGTCGCCATCGCCCACCTCTTCAGTTCCGGCAACTGAACCTCGCACGTAGATCCGTCTCGCCAGACCGCCAACGTTGGCGATCCGCTGCGCCCACCCCGCGCTGTGATACGATTCCCTATTACACATTGGAGATATCTTTTACTTGAGCAAACCTTCGCAATCCCTCACCGCCATCCCGCTAGGCGGCCTCGGCGAATTTGGCATGAACATGATGGCCCTGCGGCTCGGCGACGACATCCTCGTCATCGACGCGGGCATGATGTTCCCCGAATCCGAGCTTCTCGGCGTCGACCTCGTCATTCCCGACATCACCTATCTGAAACAAAACCGCGCCCACGTCCGCGCCATCGTTCTCACCCACGGCCATGAAGACCACATCGGCGCGCTCGCCTACATCCTTCGCGATCTCAACGTTCCCGTTTACGGCACTCGCTTCACCCTCGCGCTTGTAAAAAAACGCCTCGATGAAGCGGGCCTGCTCCAATCCACCACGCTCCGCGAAGTCACTCCTGGCGGCCGCCTCGTCGAAATCGGACCCTTCGAAATTGAATTCATTCCCGTTACCCACAGCACCATCGATTGCGTCGCGCTCGCCGTCCGCACGCCCCTCGGCGTCATCATTCACACCGGCGATTTCAAGATCGACCAGACGCCCGTCGGCGGCGCTCCCTTCGATCTTCACGCCTTCGCCCGCTACGGCCACGAAGGCGTCCTCGCGCTCTTCTCTGACTCCACCAACGTCGAGCGCCCCGGCTTCACCGGCTCCGAACGCAACGTCGTTCCGCGCATCGAAGAACTTTGCCGCTCCGCCCCGCGCCGCGTCATCCTTTCTTGCTTCGCCTCTTCGATCCACCGCATCCAGCAGGTCATCGACATCGCCGCGCGCGTCGGCCGCAAAGTCGCCTTCGTCGGCCGCAGCATGGTCGATAACGTCGAAATCGCCCACTCCCTGGAATATCTCCGGATCCCGGACGGCATGGTCGTCCGCCCGCAGGATATTCGTGGTTTTGATCCCAAGCGCCTGGTCATCCTCGCCAGCGGCAGCCAGGCCGAACCCATGTCCTCGCTCTCCCGCATCGCGGTCGATAATCACCGCTTCGTCTCCGTCGACGAAAACGACTCCGTCATCCTTTCCGCACGCATCATCCCCGGAAACGAAAAAGCCATCTTCCGCATGCTCGACCACATGTTCCGCCGCCGCGCCCTGGTCTATTACGACAACTCCGGCGGCACCATTCACGTCTCCGGCCACGCCAGCCAGGAAGAACAAAAACTTATCCTGCAGCTCGTCAAGCCAAAATATTTCATTCCCGTGCACGGCGAATACCGCCATCTCTTCCGCCACGCCGCGCTCGCCTATCAACTCGGCTGCGTCTCCGGCGAAATCCTCGTCCTCGAAGACGGCCACACCCTCGAATTCACTGAAGACGGCGCATACCGCCGCGATCCCGTTACCGCCGGCCGCGTTTGCGTCGATTCCGGCTCCCTCGAGGCGATTGAAGAAGTCGTCATCCGCGACCGCAAGCATCTCTCCGAAGACGGCGTCGTCGTCCCCATCATCGCGATCGACAAACACACAGGCCGCATGGAATCGCAACCCGAAATCGTCACGCGTGGCATGTTCAGCGACAACGGCACCGAATTCATCGCCGGCGCCCGCGACGTAGTCCTGAAAACCGTCGAGCAATCCAACGCCGAAGAGAAATCCGACTGGTCCGTAATCAAGGAAAAAATCCGCGTAGACTTAAAGCGCTACATCAACAAACAAACCTCCAAGCGCCCCCTAATCCTCCCCGTAATCCTCGAAGTGTGATGATGTTTAGCTCGCATAGTCCTGTCGGCGTCCATCGTCGAACGCGGCGGCGAATGCATCAGCGATGACGAGCCTGCTCTCGCGACGTCACGCATTGAGGGCATTAACGGCTGCTGCCTCGAGTGCCGCTGTTCTGGGGATCTATGCATGGAGAGTCGAGCCTCATTGGCTAGACTTGACCTACCCGGTGCTGCCCATACTTGGCCTCCCACGCGAACTCGAAAATTGTACCCTTGCGCAGATTAGCGATCTGCACGTCGGCCCTAAGGTCGACGACGGTTACATCGTCGAATCCTTACGCAGCGTTGAGAAACTTCTCCCCGACTTCGTAGTGTTTACCGGCGACTGGATCACTTACCGGGGCCCAAATCAATTCGAACAGTTGCGCCGTATTGCGGAGCATCTCCCTCATGGGCGTCTCGGAACCATCGGCATCCTTGGCAATCACGATTATGGATTCAACTGGAGTATGACTGAGGTAGCCGAACGGGTTGCCAAGATCGTGCGCCACGCCGGCGTCACCCTACTTCGAAACCAGGCGTTCACGATAGGAGGTCTGCAATTCATCGGACTCGACGACTTGTGGGGCCCGCATTTCGATCCTGTGGGACTTCTCACGGAGAGAGGTTCAGATCTGTCTACTCTCGTCCTCTGCCACAATCCGGATGCTGCAGACCGCCCGGTGTGGGGCCGTTATCAGGGCTGGATTCTGGCAGGCCATACGCATGGCGGTCAGTGTAAGCCACCGTTCCTACCGCCACCGCTTCTGCCAGTGAAAAATAAACGCTATACCGCTGGCGAGTTCGGACTGTCCGGGAACCGCCGCATGTACATTAGCCGCGGCGTAGGCCACTTGCTTCGTGTTCGCTTTAATGTCCGTCCGGAAATCCCTATTTTCCGCCTTCGCCGAGTATGACGTCAGGAACGGTGCTGATTACGTCGGGCTTCGTCCAACTTTCGGTACAACAGTGGATTCTTTGCTCGCGCCTCGAGGCGCAGCTTCTCGAAATCGCGATCGGCTTCCTTTAGGTACTCATCGATTTCTGTTCGATTCGCCAGATAGAATGTGATCCCGCCGCACACTTGTTCGAGAGTTAGGGCCGAAAACGAATGTCGAATAGACTCGGCCGAAGTCCCATTCAAAAACTCATAGACAATCGAATCCAGCGACACTCGCGTCCCCGCGATGTAATACCCACCGTTCCGCTTTTCCACGTATTCCTTGGCCATTGCTCTATCCTTTCCCAATTCTAGCAAAATCCCCTCCCGCCCACCCATCGAATCCTCTGTCGCACTTCTTCGTTCCCCGCTACAATCTTCCATTCCCTAGGAGCGATTCTTGTCCTCCGCCGCACCTCCAACTCCGCAGCCCCAAGGCAGCCGTGCGGCATTCACCTTCATTCTCGTGACGGTGCTGCTCGATTTTCTAGCCTTCGGAATCATCGCCCCGGTCCTCCCTAACCTCATCATCCAATTCGAAGGCGGCAACATCGCCCGCGCCGCCGCCATCACCGGCTACTTTGGCTTCGCCTGGGCGCTCATGCAATTCATTTTCTCCCCCATTCTCGGCGCCTGGTCCGACCGCTTCGGCCGCCGCCCGGTCATCCTCATTTCCTGTTTCGGCCTCGGCCTCGACTACATCTTCATGGCCCTGGCGCCCTCCCTCCGATGGCTACTCGTCGGCCGCATCATCTCCGGCATCACCGCCTCCAACATTTCCAGCGCCTTCGCCTACGTCACCGATGTCACTGCCCCCGAAAAACGCGCCAAGCAATTCGGCTACCTCGCCGCCTCCTTCGGCATGGGCTTCATCATCGGCCCGGCCGTCGGCGGACTCCTCGGCAACATCAATCTCCGCTTTCCCTTCTGGGCCGCCGCCGCGCTCAGCCTAACCAATGCCGCATATGGTTTTTTCGTGCTTCCCGAATCCCTTCCCAAGGAGCGCCGCTCCAAATCCGCCTGGCACATGGCCAACCCGCTCGGCTCCCTAACCCTCCTCCGGTCGCATCCTCAACTCTTCGGCCTCGCCAGCGTGATGACGCTCTTCTACCTCGCCCAACAATCCCTTCCGGCCGTCTTCGTTCTCTACACGCAATATCGCTACCTTTGGATCGAGCGCGACGTTGGCTTGGCCCTCGCCGTCGTCGGCGTCAGCACCAGCATCGTCTCCGGAGTCCTCGTTGGTCCCTTCGTCCGCCGTTTCGGCGAACGCCGTAGTGTCCTCTCCGGACTCACCTTTGGCATGCTAGGTTTCCTCAGCTTCGCCTTCGCTCCGCGCGGCTGGATGTTCCTCTGCGCCATCCCATTCCTCGGCCTCTGGGGCATCGCTGGCCCGTCCGTGCAGTCCCTGATGTCCCGCCGCGTCGATCCCACATCTCAAGGCAAGCTCCAAGGAGCCATCAACAGTATTCGCGCCATCAGCGGCATGATCGGCCCCCTCCTTTTCACCCAAGTCCTCGCGATCGCCATCTCCCCGAGCATCTCCATCCATTTCCCCGGCGCTCCCTACTTCCTCGCCGGCCTCCTCCTCCTTTCCAGCCTAACGCTGGCCGCCTACGTCACGCGTCCAGCCGCACAAGCTGCCTCTGCCTCGATAACATCGCCCGATCCCGCGTCTTGATTCATTGATGCGTCGCTCTCCCGTAATCGCGTATACCAGCACTGTGGCGATTAATTCCGAGTAGCGACAATCCGGGAGTTTGCCCGTTAGTGGCCACAACCGCGTTTGTCGGTACTAACCCAACCGGCGAGGCGATAACTTCCGGGTTGCCAGTCATCCAGGAAGAACGGCTCACTCACCTGAATGAACCCGCTCGCTGAACACTTGTCTAAACCGCTGAAGCACCGTAGTCAAAGATAACCCCTAAGCTAAAAAACCCTGACGCGCTTTAGGCTGTTGCCGCGCTCCGTGAACAGATTTTGCGTCAGTATGGATTACATCGATCACCCGTTCCGATTGGAGAGCATGGGCACGTGGCTGCTCTCAAACTCATGGGGTTGTGGCAGCGACCGAAGGTCACCGGAGTTGTTGACGTAGAAATTCGCTTGTCCGCTCATTGGCGAGCGCTGCCGCCGCGGCATTGTAGTGCGTCCCATTATGCCGAGCGAAGGCGTGATGCTGACCCGGATAGCTGTAGACTGTCGCTTTTGATTTCCTGGCAAGTGCCGTCTTGATCTCAGCTTGCGCAGGCTTGGAAATGAACTCGTCCTCCTCGGCCAGGTGCATCAGCAGGGGTGCATCAAGCCCGTCGACCTCGCCCAGATATTTCTCAGTATCACCGCCGTGATAGACAACCGCAGCGTCGACGCCATAGCGCACGGCCGTTAGGAAAGTCATCAGCCCGCCGAGGCAGTAGCCGAGGACTGCAACCGTGCCAGTGCACCCCGACAGCTTGGCCACGGCGTTGGCGGTGTCCTTAACGTCTCTGGCGCCGACGTCTCGGTCATAGGCCTGATAAAGTCGAAGGCCGTGTTGCCAGTCGGGCTCGGAGGTGACGCTGAGGTCGACGCCCGGCTCCTGACGCCAGAACAGGTCGGGCGCTACCGCAAGGAAGCCTTGTTCGGCCAGTTCGTCGCACGTCTTGCGGATATCGGCGTTCACCCCGAACACCTCCTGCAGAACGACGACGGCGGGAGTCGGCAAGGTCTTCGGCCGCGCGATATAAGCGCCAAACGCGCCGTCCCGGCCTTCTATGGTAATGCGATCCTTCATTGTGTTCCCCTCGGATGACGACATTCATCCGGGCCTCCGCCGATGTCGTCGTCTGGATCGGCGGAGGCCCACTACCGAGCGAGGCGGCTTCAGCATCGCGGCCACGCGCTTGGCTAACGAAGCCCTTGATCAACATTGCAGGCTATTGATGGACGGGCGCAGAGGTGGCAGCCTCTTCGATGAGCTTGGCTGTTTCCTTCGGGTGAGACATGTAGGCCACATGGCTGGCATTCACTTCGACCGTCTTGGCCTTGGCGCGCTTCGCCATCATGCGCTCCTGGTCCGGATTGATCGACCGGTCTGCGGTGGCCACCATGTACCAAGTGGGCTTGGTCTTCCAGGCGGGCGTCGTGACCTTGTGGGTGAACGAGTCGGTGGAGATCGGCACCTGCGACTGGGCCATGAAGTGGGATACGGCCGGCGGAACGTCCGCCGCGAAGTCGGCCGCGAAATGCTCCGGTTCTATCCACCAGTTGCCGTTGCTGTCCGGCTTGAATGCCTTGGAGGCTTGCGGCAGGGCCTGTTCGATCGACGCACAGCTCTCACCGTCATCGAGCGCAAAGGCGGCGATGTAGACCAGTGCCGAAACCTTCGCATCGTTGCCGGCCTCGGTGATGATGGACCCGCCATAACTGTGGCCGACGATGACCACCGGCCCGTTCATGGCGTCGACCGTCGCCTTCGCGTACTTGACGTCCTCGGCGTAGGAGGTCTCGGGGGGCTGCGCCACCGACACCGTGTAGCCATCCTTCTCGAGGATCTTGGCGACGGCTTCCCAGCCAGAACCATCGGCGAATGCTCCATGCACCAGGACCACGTTCTTGATGCCGGTTGGTGCCGCCACCGCAACTCTAACAGTCCTCTCCAGCAGCAGAGTCGCGCCCATCAGCATAGCAACGAGCGTTACAACCCCGTAAATCTTCTTCATGATCATTCTCCTCTCTAGTTTCAGGTTCAATGAATCATCCAAGTTCGGGATGGTCTTTCGGTCGGTTTCTCTCCTGCAGCATCCATTCCCTGATGTACGGCGAACAGTGCAGGATCGAAACCCCTGCCGACTCACACGCGTTTAGAAAACGAACACCTTCGATATCCACCAGATCGAGTTCCTCCAAATCTAACGTGACACGTGGTCCGCCACGCTCGACCTCAGACTTCAACTGATCAAGGTGCTCAGATCGAAGCTGCCCGCTCAAACAAATGCGTCTGCCGCGCTTGTCAGCAACCTGTCTGATCTTCAGCGTCATGGTCTCTGCTCTGAAGAACATCCGAACAAATGCAATAAACAAGCCATTTGCAATTCCTTGCACAGATGGAAGTTAGAGTTGTGCGCAGTCCTGAATTGTCAGGAATTCCTCTCTGATGAGGAAAACGCGGTCGGCCTGAAGGTCTTGGCGGGGGTCAGTCAGCCTGCGGGACTTTGAATCGATATTTGTTAATTTTCAAACGGTTGATCTTTGAGTCGAGGGTCCGTGCTGGCAGCCCTAGTTTAGCTGCCGCACCTCCGGGCCCTGAAATTCGGCCCTGGCTTTCTGCCAGGGCGGCTTCAATCATTTCCCTCTCCTGCCTTACGAGGGCGCCATCCAGCGTACGGGGCCGCACTGGATTTTGGGAGGGTTCCCACTTCAGCCATGTCTGGTCCACGGCTAAGGTGTCATCCTCGCTAAGGATCACGGCGCGCTCGATTACATTTTGTAGCTCACGAACGTTCCCCGGCCAGCCATATGCCTGAAAGACTTCGAGGGATTTCTTGTCGATGGTTCTGAACTTCTTTCCAGCCCTCTTTCCAAAGCGATCGATGAAGTACTCAACCAGCATGGGAATATCAGCTACTCGCTCGCGCAACGGCGGCATCTGGATAGGCACGACATTCAGCCGGTACAAGAGATCCTGGCGAAACTTGCCTTCGGCAACAAGCGCGTTCAAATCGTGATGCGTCGCTGCAACCACTCTCACGTCCACCGGAATTGGCCGGCTGCTGCCAACGCGTTCGATTTCACGTTCTTGCAGGACTCGCAACAGTGCAATCTGGATTTCCGCAGGTAAGTCGCCGACTTCGTCGAGAAAGATCGTGCCGCCGTTGGCCGATTCAAAGCGCCCCATGCGGCGTTGCGTCGCACCCGTAAAAGCGCCTTTTTCGTGCCC
>Ga0210406_10004595_pt1 | contig 14698 bp, 13 predicted proteins | sample IncBWC30MmetaG_FD_155454 | JGI IMG/M metagenome (GOLD analysis project Ga0210406, IMG submission 155454) | Forest soil microbial communities from Barre Woods Harvard Forest LTER site, Petersham, Massachusetts, United States - Inc-BW-C-30-M | ecosystem: Environmental > Terrestrial > Soil >... | reverse complement strand
GACCAATCCAAGCTGTCTGAGTTGATCCGGTTCGCACGCGTCGATGCGGGCTCCACCGTCATCGACGTTTACCCAGGCGACGGCGACTGGACCCGTCTCTTCTCCGACATCGTGGGACCCGAAGGACGGGTCTACAGCTTCGTGCCGGCCGAAGTCGCCGACTTCAAGAACGATCCCGTCGGCCGCATGCGGACGCTCGCGAAGGAGCCGGGCCGAGAGAACGTCGAAGCCGTCTCAGCGGACCTCGTCGCGATGCCAGAGGCCACGCAACCATCGGATGTCCTGTGGCTGCACCTTTTCTACCACGATCTCCACACCGCGCAAATCCAGGCCAAGGGCGCGACGGCGGCCGACTTCAATCGAGCCGTCTACGAGCGGCTGAAGCGCGGTGGGTCCTACGTCATCATCGACCACGCCGCCGCCGCAGGGGCGGGCACGCGTGACACCCAGTCGCTGCATCGGATCGACCCTGCATCCGTTCGCGCGGAGGTGGAGGCGGCCGGCTTCGTACTGGACGCGGAAAGCACCATGCTCGCGAACAAGGACGATCCGCACTCGATCAAGGTGTTCGATCCCTCAATCAAGGGCGAGACCGATCGCTTCGCGTTTCGGTTCGTGAAGCCCTGACAGTAACGATAGCTTCATCAGCCGCATCGATGCGCGTGACCGTCAGCGCAAGAACTTCTGAAATTCGCGCACCGGTGAATGCGAGCGTTAGGCGGAACGTCGCAATTCTTCGCTGTGTTTTGAAGCGGCATAGCGCGTTCGCGGGCGATCAGGTATTTACGGTTGCCCCGAGTGTCCTCCGTTGAACGGACTGGCGCAGCCGATGGTTTTAGGTCAATGTCCGGCTCAACCTATTGGAAGGGGCGTTCTACCATGAAGAAAACCATGATCGCGTTTGTTGCTTCTCTCGCCGTGGCGGGGTTTGCGGCTGCTGCCTCCGCTCAAGAACGCGGCTATGACAATGGGCCGGTGTGGCAGATTTCGTCGGTCGAGACGAAACCAGGTCATTTCGACGACTACATGAAATTCGTCACCAGCACCTGGCGCGCCGAACAGGAAGCGCTGAAAGCGGCCGGCTACGTCGTCGGCTACAAGGTGTTCACGACCGTGGACGCGCGGGACAACGAACCCAACATCGTGCTCGCCGTGGAGTGGAAAAACATGGCGGCGCTCGACAGGCCACTCGACCAGCGCGACGACATGACGAAGAAGTTCTTCGGTTCGATGGAGGGCGCGAGCAAGGCCAGCGTAGATCGCGAAACGATACGTACCACGCATGGCACGACGCTGTTTCGCGAGCTGGTCCTCAAGTAAGCGCGGCCGCCCATGCCGCCGCCTGGAGCGGTCTGAATTTGAGTGCAGGCAGAGGGCCCGGTTACCCGGGCCCCCACTGCCCCGATGTTAGCGAGACTTACCCAAAATGTGCACTATTGAGCACTTTGCGCGACAGCCGGTGGAGTGCCCTCGTTGGGTGATTATCGTGTCGCCAGCCGAACAAACGCCATGAACCCGTGTGGATCACCGCCGTACGACGGCACGATTGCAGATGGCACGTAATCGAACGCGTATAGCGCGCCCAGACCCAGCTTCAGGTGTTCAGCAACGGGCCAGTCGTGAATTGCGCCGACAGTAAGCTGCTCGACGCGCTCGATCCGGCCAAAGGCGTCAAGCTCGTTGTTTTGTTCCCACTCGGCGCGGCTGAACGCCGTCCATGGACCAATCGCATATTCGCCTTCCAACAGAACACCATTCAGATTCGTGCCGTCGCTTTCCTGCTTGAGCCCCCAGGCAAGTGTCGCCGCCAGAGCCGATTCGTCGGCGAACTTTGTGACGTAGGTTGCGCTTGCCGTGGTCCGGTTCTCGTTTAGTTGTGGTTGCAGCTGTTCGGGACTGTTGAGATGGCCCCATGAAATCTGCATTGACCAGTGCGGGTCGGGATTCCAACTGGCGCGCGCGGATGTGGAATCCAGCCGCACAGGATCGAAATCGTAACGATATTGGTCGGGCTCGCGCCCGGTGAACTGCGACAATTCCAGTTTCCAATCTTCGTGCACGAAACCACCCGTCAGCACGCCGAAAGTTATATGCGTCGAATCCAGCCAGTGATGCGTGATCGGCGCGTCGGGAATATCCATGCCGCTTGGCCGGTGCATGAAGGCTGGCGGCCCCAGCGCCGGTTCACCTGGGTCGGCAGCATAGAGGAAGATGCTATTGGCATCGTCCAGCCGATGCGCGTAGGACGCTGCCAGTTCCATGAACAGATCGTGCGGGTGCTGGCGGTCGATGAGCGTCGTCACGCCGTTTGCGGTTTCACCGCTCGCCAGCAGAAGCGGATAGCCGCTTTTTCCCATAAGCGGATCCGGGCTCAGCATCGCGCGCAAATTGATCGTGTCGCCATTCGCCAGATCGCGGCGCGCCGCGCCCATCAGCATGCCTTCCGCAAACGTCTTGTCGGCGCCGCGCGGGCCGGTCTGTGTGTCGTAAACACCCGTCAGCATCAAATGACCCATGAGCATCCAGTCGCCGGCCATGCCGTGAATCGCTTCGTGGGGGGAATCATCCGGCTGCCAGCTCGTGCCTGAAGCATCGCGCGTCTTTGGGTAGTTGCCGAGGATACCCGTCGCCGGCATTCCCATGGCCATACTTGCCATGTTCATCCCGGAAATATCGTCCGCGGATTTCGCGTTCGGTGTCCCGGCAGATTGTGTCATTCCCGGCACGTCCCTGCCGCTCATGGAGGAATCTTTTTGCGTACTCGGTGGGGTTTGATCATTCGCGGTCTGCGCAATGGCGGGAAGCATTGCGGCAAGCAACAAGGCAACGGGCAAAGGCAAACGCACAGGTGCCCATCCTCAGCTCAGTGCGACATGTCCATATGGTCCACGTCGTGATCTTCATGCGCGTGGTGGTCGGCGGCGGAGGCGGTGAGTACGCGATATTGTTTGGGCGACAATGAGGGCATCTTTTGCAGGAACGCAACAATGTTCCAGATTTCCCCGTCGGTGTGCGTGAAGCCCCAGGCCGGCATGCCGGTCATCTTGATCCCGTGCTTGATGATCCAGAATTCTTCGCGTGGATCGCCGCGCCCGAGCGATGCGAGCATGGGCGGCTTGGGATTCATGCCAGGGCGCATCTCGTTCTCTTCCATACCAGGCGCGAGATGGCAGCCTGTGCACATCGCGTCGTAGTGGGACGCTCCGGCGGCGATCATGCGTGGATCAGCCAATGGCGGCACGGAAATCGACGCAGCGCGCACTTCAACCGACCGCTCGCGGATATAACCGATGAGATCGCGCACGATAGCTGTGTGCGGCGAATCTGCCGCGACGTTATAGGCGCCAAGCATTGCAATTCCCGCCGCCAGCACCGCTTCCAGAACGACGATACCCGCGCCGGCAAGCGCTAACTCGCGACGGAGTATTGTCATGCAGCGTCCTTTCGCATCGCTTTGTCAGCGGGGCCAACCTTGAAAGCGCGACAGGTCAACCCTATTATACCTATATGGGGTATACAAGCATGAGCAAACCTAGAAGCACGCTCAAGGCGCGGCTTGCGCGCATCGAGGGTCAGGTCCGCGGTGTCCGCCGCATGATCGAAGATGATCGCTACTGCATCGAGATCCTCACGCAGACTCAGGCGATCAAATCCGCTCTTAAACGCGTCGAAGCGGAGATTCTCAAGGACCACGCCGCGCATTGCGTGGCGCACGCCATCAAGAGCGGCGATGCGAAGGACCAGACGCGCAAGTTCTCCGAGCTGGTAGAGCTTTTCAGCCGCTACGGAGCCTGAACGCGTACGATCGCGGACGCGCGGTTCCGCAACTTATCTGAAAGTGAGCGGCCCCGTGTCCAAGCCGACTGTTTCTGCCGCGATCATCTACACCTGCCCGATGCACTCCCAGATCAGGCGCAACGCGCCCGGCAACTGTCCCATCTGCGGCATGACTTTAGAACCGGTCGCACAGACCGGTGCTGCGCACGCGAATATGGAACTTACCCATATGAAGCGCCGGTTCTGGGTCGCACTCGCGCTCACCGTACCGGTGTTCCTGCTAGAGATGGGCTCTCACATCGCCACTCTGGGATCGCATCGTATAGTCGCGCCACAAACGTCGATCTGGATTCAGTTTGCGCTCAGCACGCCAGTCGTCGCATGGGCCGGCTGGCCCTTCTTCCAGCGCGCCTGGGCGTCGCTCGTACATCGCTCGCTAAACATGTTCTCGCTGATCGCGCTCGGAATCGGAGCGGCCTATGGCTACAGTCTCGCGGCCACCTTCGTGCCCCAGCTTTTCCCGGCTGACCTCAAGATGGAGGGCGGCACGCTCGCCGTCTACTATGAAGCAGCTTCCGTCATCACCGTGCTGGTGCTGTTAGGACAGGTCCTCGAATTGCGTGCGCGTGAGCAGACCGGCGGCGCCATTCGCGCGCTCCTGAAGCTCGCTCCCAAAATCGCACGGCGCATTCGTGGCGACGGCAACGACGAAGAAGTGCCCCTCGATCAGGTTCAGATCGGCGACCGGTTGCGGATCAAGCCCGGCGAAAGCGTGCCGGCCGACGGCGTGGTGCTTGAGGGCAAGAGCGCGGTCGATGAATCGATGATTACCGGCGAATCGATGCCGGTGGAAAAAGAAACGCCATCGAAGGTGATCGCCGGAACGATCAACGGAACCGGCGCGCTCGTCATGCGGGCGGAAAAAATCGGCGCTGATACGGTTCTTGCGCGCATCGTGCATATGGTGGCAGAAGCCCAGCGGAGCCGCGCGCCCATTCAGCGCTTGGCCGACTCTGTGTCGGCCTGGTTTGTTCCCGCCGTCATTGCGGTTGCGCTGGTCGCCTTCGCTGCCTGGATGATTTGGGGACCGGCGCCTGCCTTTGCCTACGCGCTCATAGCTTCAGTCTCGGTCCTCATCATCGCCTGCCCCTGCGCGCTGGGCTTGGCGACGCCAATGTCGATCATGGTGGGCGTCGGGCGCGGAGCAACGGAGGGAGTGCTGATCAAGAATGCCGAAGCGCTGGAACGATTCGAGAAGATCGATACGCTTGTTGTCGACAAGACGGGAACGCTGACCGAAGGGCATCCACGCGTGGTCGCCGTCGTTCCCGCTTCCGGTTTCGACGAAACGGATGTCCTGTCATTGGCGGCGAGCCTCGAGCGGTCGAGCGAACATCCCCTTGGGGCAGCTATCGTGGCTTCGGCGCGGGAGCGTCAGCTCGCGCCGCAAGACATAGCCGACTTCGCCTCAATCACCGGCAAGGGTGTCACGGCAGCAATTGGCGCACGGAAGATCGCCGTGGGCAACGCGAAGCTTCTCAAGGATATCGGTGTGGATGCGTCGGCATTGGAGCCGCGCGCAGATGAATTGCGACGCGCCGGCGCAACCGCGATGTTCGTCGCCGTGGACGGTCACGCGGCGGGAATCGTCGCAGTCGCCGATCCGATCAAAGCCACGACGCCGGCCGCGCTCGACAGTCTGCGCCGCGACGGCATTCGTATCGTGATGCTGTCTGGCGACAACCGCATAACGGCCCAAGCGGTAGCTGCTACGCTCGGAATTACCGAGGTGGAAGCCGAAGTGCTGCCGGAGCAGAAGAATGCCATCGTTCGGCGTCTCAGACAGGAAGGCCGCATCGTGGCGATGGCGGGCGATGGCGTGAACGACGCGCCAGCTTTGGCGGAAGCCGATATCGGTATCGCCATGGGGACGGGTACTGATGTAGCAATCGAGAGCTCCGGCGTCACACTGGTGAAGGGCGATTTGGCCGGCATCGCGCGCGCCCGGGCGCTCAGCAAAGCCACCATGCGCAACATAAGGCAGAACCTTGTGCTCGCGTTCGTTTACAACGCGCTCGGCATTCCGGTAGCGGCTGGCGTTCTCTATCCCGCGTTTGGATTGCTTCTCAGCCCGGTCGTGGCCGCGGCCGCAATGAGCCTAAGCTCTGTGTCGGTGATCGCAAATTCACTTCGGCTGCGCGCAAACAGCCGATAACATTCACAGTCCTACACCGGACTACTTCCCCCGGAGGATGCTTTCTAGGCAAGCACCCAATGGGACACGCAGCGCGGCGTATCTCGGGCGTGGAGTGGCTTCATAAGGGTGTGGCAGGCTCATCGCCGCGTTGCTTTCCCTTTACCCGGATTGGATTCAAAGCCGTTCGGCCGGCGAGCGTGATATCGCAGAAACTGCGAGTGCAAAAGGCGTCAACTACACTATTGACGGCCCGGCCGTGGCTAGGCTTCAGCACGACCACAGGTGCGGCACACGGTCCGCAGGTATTCAAGAAATCCACGGAGCAGATACGATTTGACCTTCGCTAAAGCTTCTTACGGAGGTATTCGACAACCACATAACCAATTAGCGAAGAAATGACCGCAATAGCGAAATTTGTAGCGGTAAAAACGTCGTGAACGGCAAATATCAAAGTCTTGCCATGCGCACCATTTGAACGCGTAAACTCACCCATCAGAAGGTTCGAGTAGAACAAAAAAATTATGAATCCGGCTTCGATTACCGCCCGCCGGAATGGGGTCAATCGTTTCACGCGCTCTGTCCCGCGTCCCTGAAGGTTTCACTACTTTTGTGCCCAACACGAGCTTGACACGCATATCTGCACCTATCAACTGGGCTGCAGCCCCGGCGCTCCAACCATGCGATGGCCAATCAGATGATCAACAGTGCGGGACCGTCCGAGCGATCGGTAAACCTTTTCATGTTTTCGCTGGTCGCCATTTTCGTAGGCGTGGTTACCGGATTCGGCGCCATTCTGTTCCGGGCACTGATCGCACTCGTTCACAACCTGCTGTTCCTCGGCCAGGTTTCTGCCATTTACGATGCGAACGTTTACACGCCGCCTTCGCCCTGGGGAGCGCTGGTGATTCTTGTTCCTGTCGTCGGCGGTCTCGGGGTGGTTGCTCTCGTCAGGACATTCGCGCCGGAAGCGCGCGGGCACGGCGTTCCCGAAGTCATGGATGCGATATTCTACAACGAGGGCCGCATCCGTCCCGTTGTTGCGGTCGTGAAGTCCCTGGCTTCCGCGCTCGCAATCGGCAGCGGTTCGGCAGTGGGGCGCGAGGGACCGATCATACAGATCGGCGCTTCGCTCGGATCGAGCATTGGGCAGTTGATTCGGCTCGAAGCGTGGCAGCGCATCACACTGGTCGCTGCGGGTGCGGGAGCCGGAATTGCCGCAACTTTCAACACCCCTATCGGCGGCGTCATCTTCGCCGTCGAGCTGATGATGCCCGAAGTTAGCACACGAACCTTTCTGCCTGTTGCGCTGGCGACGGGAACGGCCACGTTCATTGGACGCCTCTTCTTCGGTCCACGGCCAGCCTTCAACGTTCCGGCGGTGGGTATGCTTCCCGTTCATCTGGCCGACGTTTATCTGCTGATCGCCTACGCCGCGCTTGGTGCTGTTGCCGGCGTGGGAGCGGCCGGCTTCATTCGCGGCTTGCACCTGGCGGAAGAAAAATTCGATCGCATCGCAAACCCGTATCTGCGCCATGCCATCGGTATGAGCTTTGTGGGAGCAATGATGTATGCGTTTCTGCGGCTTTCCGGCCACTATCAGATAGACGGCGTCGGCTATTCAACCATCGAAGCGGTGATGATGGGCGGGCTCGCAACAGCGCCGTTCTTGGCACTCTTGTTCGTCGGCAAGCTCGCGGCAACGTCTTTGAGCCTTGGTTCAGGCTCGTCCGGTGGGATTTTCTCGCCATCACTCTACATGGGGGCAACTCTCGGCGGCGCGTTCGGCGCCCTCTTGCGGCTCGCTTTTCCGGCCGCAGGCATCAGTGTTCCCGCCTTCGCGATGGTCGGCATGGCGGCGATGGTGGGCGGCGCCACGGGCGCGGCAATGACCGCCGTGACGATGATTTTTGAGATGACGCTCAACTACAGCATCGTCATGCCGATGATCATCGCCGTTGCGGTCGGCATCGGTTGTCGTCGTGTGATCTCGGCAGAGAACATTTACTCGATCAAGCTGCTTGCCAGGCGGCATTTCATTCCAAAGGCGCTGCACGCGAACATGTTTCTTGTGCGTCGCGCCGCCGACGTAATGGACGCGGCGTTCTCGTCCTGCCGGACGCGATGGGCTTCGACGATTTCCTGAAGTTGCCGGAACACGGCGGCCGCCTGCGCCACGTTGTGGTCACGCACGGGGACGGGATCGCCGGTGTCCTGCGGGTAAACACCGCACTCAGGCACGGTCTCGAAGCGGCGTTTACGGGCCTCACGCTGGGTGAAGTTGCGAGTCGCAATTTCACGATTGCGCGTGAAGACGACATCATGTTCAACGCCATTGGACGCATGTGGCGCCGGAAAGCGACGATGACCGTCGTTGTGAGCGCAGGCGGTAGGGTTCCGCGGAAAGGCAATGTGGTCGGCGTGATCACGAAGGAGCACATCGCCGACTCCGTCGCCGAAAGCATCAAGCCCTACGCGGCATCGGATGTGCTCTTGTGAACTATTGGTCTTTTGTTTCAGACCCGATCCATCGGTCCTACTCGCCACACAGATGCTTGCTCCGATGGTCAGATGTCCTCTCACCGGAATTTCCGATATTGCGTCGTCGGACGTCCCGGCGCTGCGCCGAATCAGGCCTCGCGGACCACGAGCTGGTGCCTGAAAACAGCTCGGTGCGAAACGCTTGAATCATGTTAGCCAGGCTCGCCAGTGCAAAACTGCCAATGTGCACTATCCGCGACGCATGAACCTGTTCCGCACCGGATCTCTCTGCAACCAAAAAATGGTTTGGTCCCAATCGCATATATTCGGTGCGAAATTCTTGAATTCTGCAAAAGTTCTGGGCCGTGCCGTTGCCTCCCGCACCCTCGGCGGACGGTTGTCGCTCATGATTGAAGTACCTGGCTTCAGCGTCGGATGAAAGCGAGCAAGTCGGTGCTGATCTGCTCGGCATCGTGGTGGGCATGCCATGCGGGAAGCCTGAATAGAATTTCGTCGAGCTGTTTTTCAACAGCTTCGTCGACAGAGGCCCCGCATCTGCGAAGGGCACGATTTGGTTGTCTTCGCCATGCGTCACGAGCGCCGGCACTTCGATCGATTTCAGGTCTTCTGTGAAATCCGTTTGGGAGAACGCGACGATGCCGTCGTAATGCGCCTTGGCGCTGCCCATCATGCCCTAGCGCCGCCAATTCCAGATGACGCCTTGAGAAACCCTCGCACCCGGCCGATTAAATCCATAGAACGGCCCAGCCGGTACGTCGTAATAGAATTGGGCGCGGTTTGTCGCGACCTGCGCGTGGAAATCGTCAAACTTTTTCTTGGGAAGACCGCCCGGATTAGCCGGGGTCTGCACCATTAAGGGTGGCACAGCGCTGATAAGTACCGCTTTAGCCACTCTGCCTTTGCCGCGACGGGCTACATACCGCGCGACTTCGCCGCCGCCAGCTGCAAATCGAGAAGCGGAGTGTGCGATTAGCTGGAGTGCTCAACGCCGCATTCCGTTGATGCGCCTAATGATTTGGCGGTCCGCTGTCGCCGGGTTTGCTGTAGGGGTCTTGGAACAGACCGGCGGGCGGAGAAAGCAACGGGAAATTCCCTGACGGCGTTGCGTAATACGTACGTGCGCGGCGTGCCTGCGCCGCCTGCCCGGCCTCATCGTAGAATCGGTTTTCCTCGGCCCCGTTCGCGCATCCCGCGTGGTAGCTACCGCTGCCGCCGCATTCCCCAGGATTGTCCAAGGTGTGTCCGTGCGCCATGCCAGCGCCGTAAGCATCGGAGCTGTCGGCGTCATCTTGCGCAAACGCCGGAGCGGACCCGAGCGCAACAGCCGCAGTGAGAGCGCCAGTCACGCCAAGAGCAAGCGCGATTGATTTGAGTTTCGCCATCGTATCCACCCGTCTCGCTGATTGCGGTTCGTCATCGGCCCTTCGACCAAGGTGCATTCTAGGGTCGGGTGGTAAATGCGCGCGCTAGCCAATGGCTTGGATTTTATTGACTGGTGCGTCGAAGCAGTTGGGTGCTGTGCCTGGACGACTGCGAAACGCGGTTCGCAAATCCATGAACGAAATATGGTGGGTGGGTTTAACGTGGGTGCGGAGCACCCTGTCGCCAAGCATGCCAACGGCGGCGGAGTTGGCGAACATCGCGCTATACAAAAATAGAATGTGCGCCGCGCAAGGTTAGCTTGACCCGGCCGATTGCTTCGGGCTTCTTTGACAACACACGAGCGGAGCGCGACGCCAATGCGAATGCTGCCTGGTATCGCGGCTGTCGCGATTGTGTGGGTTGTTGCCGGTTGCAGTGGTGATGCGTCCCGCCCGAGCGTGGCTGGCGACCCTTACGAATCCACCAATCGCTCGTCCTTCGCATCACATCAGGTTCTTTACAAAAATGTTATCAGGCCGGTCGTGGTGTTCTACAACCATGCCATTCCCGGGCCGGCGCGCGACGGCATCCACAATTTTCTCGTAAATGTCGATCTGCCCGTGACGTTCGGCAATGATTTGTTGCAGGGCGAGGTCGTGCGAAGCGGGCAAACATTCGCGCGCTTCATGGTCAATTCCACCGCCGGTATCGGCGGCATGATCGACATGGCCAGGAAAATCGGCATCCCCGAGCACGAAACCGACTTCGCCGATACGATGGCGGACTATGGCGTCGGTGAAGGCCCGTATCTCTACGTGCCCGTTTTTGGCCCGAGCGTACCGCGCGAGCTTGCCGGCAAGGTTGTCGATGCCGCCTTCGATCCGCTGACCTATGTCACCTACGGCGCCAGCCTGTTTGTCAGCGTTGGCCGGGCCGGTGCGACTTACGTCGACAAGCGTGCCCGCGGTGCCGCCACGGCTGACGAGATCGAGAAAACCTCCCGCGACCCTTATGCAACGACGCGCCTTCTTTACCAGAAACATCTTGCAGCCGAGGCCGATCACTCCTCGCCCGACTCCGATTTCGATGACCATCCGGAGGACGTGCAGCTGGCAGCGCAGCAGCCCCAGGAAACTCCGGCCGCGGCCATGTCGCCCGTTCCACCGGACATTCGCGCGCATTGTTCATCGGTTGCTGAATTGCGCGCCAGCGACGCGGCCGCCGGCGGTTATGAGGATGACATGCAGAAAGTCGTGCACGATGGCGTCTACAAGGATTGCATGAGCTGGCAAAGCACGCATGGCGGCGTGAATGTTGTTTCCGCGCAGGTCATTGCGCTTCGGTAACTTTGTCCCGACGTGTTCGCGCGGCACGATGTTGCTTGCGAGCAATGAAAATGGACACTTGCTTCGGATTGGACGAAAGAACGAGCTCAAGTCACTTACCGGTTGACCAATTAGACATGAGACATCTGAATGACGGTAGTTCGCGAGTGGAAACTCATCCGTCGGCGAGTCACGATGACGTTGGTCATATTTGTGGTCGCGGTGGTTGTTCCTGCAATAATACTCGCGACCGGTTGCATGATCAGTGCCGGCACGTGTTCTTAGGAGGTTGTTTAAAAAACAGCCGATATTGCTGGGCAACATTGGAACCGGTAAGCGAACCGAATATATCCAATGACGGCGTGACCCTTACTGTTGACCGCGGGTGCCAGCGTGCGGCAGCGCTAGAACGCTCAATCGCGCCAGCACCCCACTGCGGAAATCCGGCACGGCGCGCAGGATACCAACGATTTGCCCAGTTTTTGAAACCTCGGGACCGGTCCGATGCGGAGGGCGTCGCGCGCCTTGGCCTGTCGACCGCCAAAGCATTCGTGCTCCAGCCAATTGTGGACTCTTTGCTTGTCCAAATGTTGAGCTTGTTTATCTTGGCGGAAACAGCTTAGGAACTGGGCGGCTCAATCCGTGGCGATCACTCTGCTTTTCTTCGCATCGATGCGTGAACCCGCTATGATCACCGCCAAGCGGTCAAAGAAGGCGGGAACGAGCAAATTGCACGGTTCGCAAATCTTGAAAACGGCGAGCTTCAAGCTTTAGACCTACCTCTGCGAGCTGGCGAGTGGATTGAGCATGGCTGTTTTCAATACGTCTTCCCGATACGGAAAAGTCGCAATGACGCTGCACTGGCTGATCGCTACGGCGCTAATCGTGAATATTGGCCTCGGGCTGTACATGTCCGAAATCCTGCCAGATCACGATCCTCTTCATTCAACGATTCTTCAGTTACACGAGCCACTGGGACTGACAGTGCTTGTCCTCAGTGTCGCACGCGTAGTATGGAGACTCATCAATCCCGCACCGCCGTTACCAGCGTCGGTACCGCGCGCAGAACGTGTGTTGGCGCATACGGTGCATTTCCTTCTGTATTTTCTCATCGTCGCCATTCCTCTCACGGGCTGGGCAATGGTTTCTTCGTCGCGGAATCTGGCGCCGATCAGCTATTTTGGCCTGTTCTTTTGGCCAAACCTTACTGCCGTCGCAGAACTTTCAAGGTCACACAGGGTTTTGCTTCACCATGGCTTCAATACCGCACATGTCATTCTGGCTTTCTCGGCGATCGCGCTGGTGCCGGTTCACATCGGGGCGGCGTTCCTTCATCGCCGCCGCGGCGAAAACGTGCTCGGCAGAATGCTGCCATGGGCAAGAATATCCGAACCCCTCTGACGGCGTGCGAGGTCACATGGCCAATTTACGCACACGCATTAAGCAAGCAGATATTGTGAAGATCAGAACGGAATGGAGCGATGCCACCGACGCGCCAAAAATCGCGAGATCGCGAGCCTTCGCGCAGACAGCGATCACACGCGAATGATGAAATGTCTGCTACACCGATTTTGAAGGACAAATGGCTAACAGTGAAAGAAGTGTGCATGATGCTTGGAGGACCTTCACGGGCGATAACTCCGACGACAATTTACTGTCTGGTTCGCGATAGCTTCTTTCCGCAACCACTCAGAATCACTCACACGCTTAGCCGTTGGCGGCGAAGTGAAATTGAGGTATGGCTGAAAGCTCGCAAGCTCGAAAGATAGGTTGTGCTGTCAGTCACCTGCTCAGGCGGTCCTTACGCGTCGTTATTACGATTCCAGATACTATTGGCTCGCGATACTATCGTAATCACGATTTTATCGGCTAACGGCGCTTGAGTATTTAAACCTGATTGCTCCGGGCTTTTTGAATTGATGAGTTTCGGTGAGCGGAGTCGCCGCGGTGTTTTTCAGTGTGGGTGCGCGCCAGGCACCGCCAGCGGATGGGATAACGCCGAGAGCGAATCGAGCGAGGGAAGGAGGAGTTTCGATGCGACCAGCTGCCCGTTCTGCCAGCAAAGAACCCGGTTCACGAGTGGCAGTGCAACGTCGTCGCGCGTGAAATCCGCGCGCAGCAAAAAGCCCCATTTCTGATTCACCGTGAGGAACGGACGGCCGATCCGCACATGCAGTGCGGCGTGAATGGAGTCGGCGAGCATGCTCCCGGCCGATTGGAGGCACGCATCGAGCTCGACGCGTATGGGAAAAGCCGGAACGGCGAGCACCGGCGTTTCGTCCGACGACGGCGCGAGCGGCGGGATCAGGTCGGAATTCTCCTGGCCGACGGGGCTCGCGGTGGCCGCTGCGACGGACAAAAGCAGAATCGCCAGAGCAGTCGCGAAAAGTTTTGTCACAGATGCCTCCTCGGTGAATTCTCAAGCGATTCCGATAAGTATAAGAGAATGCCCGATTGGTTTCCGGATTTCTTGACTTGCCTCAAGGAACCTGACTCGCTCTCCCGCGCTCTTGCGACGTTCCGATCATCGGCTAATAGGCAAGCTCGTCTCGCTCTTCCCGGAACTGTAGGGACGATCTTGGCCGGGTACCAAGCGTCAGATTCGATCGACTAGAGCATCCCGCATCAAGGGCGGTCCTGCAACGTCCCCTCTGTGAGCAAGTGAAGAGCTGTATCACAATTTTCCTGTTTGTCGATCCAGTATGGCATGTCGATTATGAGCTATCCATCTGCCTTGGAATCCGGGAGGCTGCTCAGTGCAAAACACTTGTTCCACCCTGAAGCCGTCGCTCAGTGCGAAGCGCTTCAACTACACTATTGACCGATTTGGCACCGGCTGGCGGTGGGTCGGGAGCATAAGCCGTGAGACGGGTGGTGCGGTGGGTACAACGTCAGCACAATCACAGCCGTGATTACGATGCAGATGTGACAAGCCGCGGGATGGCGAAGATGGAAGGCTCTCCGCAATCTTAGCGATTGCGCTGCAACACGCGGCACCAGAAATCTTGCTCTGTCTTTCAGAGCGCCCGCTTTGGTGACTTTGCCATCATCGGCATGATCCAGATTTGGTACAGGCTGGTCAAAATCATCACGCCCAGCGCAAAAGAGAATGACGCGCCTCCGATTATCACCATCCAAACGAAGCCTTCCCCCGCAATTTTGGTCAGAAACCATCCCAACAAATCGACCAGGAAAGCGACATAGGGAAGGACCGACCAGAAAAGCTTCCAGCCGGCGGAAAGTGTCGAGTGCAAGAAGATGAATCCGACGATCGTAAACACGGCGAGCAGGCCGAGCAAATGGATATGCGCGAGCGAGATCAGCGTCGACAGGCTTACACCGGGACCTGTATAGAGCGCGGCGATATCAGACGGTCCGATCGCGTTGGTGTCGCCGATTCCATGATGGCTGGCAATGATGTACCAGATCGCCATCAGAACCGCCACACCGGCAAAGATCAGGGCTGCAGTCAGAAAGCCCTTTATTTCCACAGGAAGTTCAGGTAGCCGAGTCATGAAGATGCCCCCCTCCTTTAATC
>Ga0210406_10004594_pt1 | contig 14699 bp, 14 predicted proteins | sample IncBWC30MmetaG_FD_155454 | JGI IMG/M metagenome (GOLD analysis project Ga0210406, IMG submission 155454) | Forest soil microbial communities from Barre Woods Harvard Forest LTER site, Petersham, Massachusetts, United States - Inc-BW-C-30-M | ecosystem: Environmental > Terrestrial > Soil >... | reverse complement strand
CGATCGGGAGGAACCGTCAATGGTCCGGGGCCCGGCCCGGCACCGGGAGCGGGTTGCGGGAATGCGGTGGATGCGGCCGTGTGAAAGTATACACTACCTTCTACCTTTTGCATTGTCTGATGAATGTGGCCATTGAGGACCGTGACCGAGCCAAATCGCTTTACGTACGACAGCGCCTGGGCACTGTCATCGGTACCCCAGCCCCACTGCGGATAGACGGACCAGAGCGGGATGTGGGCAAAGAGTACTATAGGCGTGCTGTTGGAGTACGCGGCCAAATCTTTCTCCAGCCAGCGCAGTTGCTCCTCGCCGAGTAAGCCGAGGCCGCCTGGTTTCAGGTCAAAGGCGTTGACGAGACCGACGAAGTGCACGCCTTTTTGATCGAAGCTGTACCAGCCGAGACCGTTGGTTCCTTTGCCGTATCGTTCGAGGTATAGTTTCCCGTTGTCGGCCAATCCGTCGTGCTCACCAGGAACGTAAAAGATCTGGCTGGTCTTGGCGGACTTGAGGATCTGGTCGACCGTGTCGAACTCCGATGGTTTTGAGAGATGACTAATGTCGCCGGTATGGATCACGAAGAGTGGGGGGGCTGGCAAGGCGTTGATCTTCGCGACTGCCTCTTGCAACGTGGCAGCTACATCTTTGTTTGCTTCTTTGTTGAAGCCCATGTGGCTGTCGCTAATCTGGACAAAGCTCAGGGCTCCTGGCGCTACGTCGGTGGCGCGATGAGCCATTTGGCTGTAAGCGATTCCACCGTTGATTGTCCAGAGCAGTCCGGTCCCTGCCCAGGCCATGCATTCAAGAAAACCGCGGCGATCAATGCCATCATCGTCAACGTTCAGGATAATGCGTTTTGCCATTTGATACCTTCCGTTTAATAAGTCGGTCCGATTTCTAAGAAGATCTCTGGCATCTGGTGCGAAAGCAAACCTGCGCGGTTACAAGACGCCCGAAACGCCACATTGGACCAGATGAGTCCGGTGTGCGTCGGTCTCAATTTCTTTGTCCGCCCAATGAAAGAAACGAAGGGCCGTTTTGTCGGGGTGCGGCCGGATAAACCGGCATGTTGGAGTGTCCAGCGAAGGCTGGCGTATTCAGTAGGAAGCAGTCCCACCAGGGTAAGAGTCAGGACCCCTGTAGCTTGGAAAGTCAGGAGGAAGGAAACTGAATCTCGAAAACCTATTGACAAAGCCATCGAGGGATGGTGAGCGAGTCATCGGGCGCAATGAGTGAATGCACAAGTAGCCTCGAAACGGTATCTCAGAGGCCGATCCTTTCTTCATGGGGCGAAGGCTGAACCCGCCTGGCGTTTCTGGGGGCTGTACGTCCATGTCTGCAAGATGGAAACGCTCCCGGAGACCTACCGGATGGCGAGAAATCATGACGGGGCACCGGGCATTGACGGAGTCACGTTTGGTGCCATCGAGGAAAGCGGAGTGGAGAATTTTCTGAAGTCCTACAGATTGATGGGTGCCTTTGTCATCTCACCCCTGCCTTCCATGTTGTTAGAGTCACTGCAAACAGCAGGGTTCCTTCGCTCCATCCGCATATACCAGACTTCGTCGCTACTGCGGACCTCTCCGCCGCCCTTCCGTCGCGAAATCGGTGGAGAGAGAAACCGTATAACCGGCGACACCGGGAAGCCGGTGGAAGGCGAGAGCCATACGACCCCGCTTGGGGATCAGCTTCGAAGATCGGCTCCAGGATAGTTTCATCGCCCACTGAACGACATCATCACGGATAGACGGAATCGACAGGACTCGGACTCTTCCCCCATCCTTCGGAATCTCCTTCTTCCGCGCCCGCATGGGCCGATACATGTGGGTGACTAGTTCATCAATCGGCCGAAACGGACAGTCTACGACTGCGTCATCTTCGGCTCGCACGTCGCAAAAGCATGTGGATGATTTCAGTGAGTGCCAAATGCCATCCGCGCGGCATTAACAGCAACTATGACGATTGGGAAGATTGCATGCCGATTGACAATTCGTCGGTGAATTCGTTCATGCGCAACAAAATTGCGGGTCGAGCGGGCTCGCATTACCTAAGACACGCGGCGGCGGCGCGACCGAGATGGAATGAGAAGGCCGGCACGCACGGCCCACGGGGTGCGATAAGCTCCCAAAATATACGCACTCGAAGTGCAAAGGAGACCGGCCATGAAGAAGCGTAGCAGTTCTCGACAGAATCCGAAGCCTGCGGTGAAGGCCAAACGCGCACGACAATCCGTCACGATTGGGATGGATCTGGGAGACAAAACCAGTCGCTACTGCTTACTGAGCGACGAGGGTGAAATTCTTCGGGAAGGTCAGGTGGGGACTACCAAAGCTGGGATGACGGAGACGTTCGGGCGTCTTGGACGGGCCCGGATCGCCATCGAAGTCGGACCCATTCTCCTTGGGTGAGCCGCTTGCTCCGGAGTTTTGGGCATGAGCTTATCGTGGCCAATCCAAGGCAGGTGAAACTCATCACGGAGAGTAGCCGAAAAGACGATCGGTTAGACGCTCAAACCCTGGCACGCCTGGCGCGCATTTGATCCCCAGTTGCTGCGACCCATCCAGCACCGAAGCGAGAAGGCACAGACGGCATTGATGGTCATTCGGGTACGAGCGGCTCTGATAGCGGTGCGGACCAGCTTGGTAAACACGGCGCGGGGGCTTACCAAGGCGGTAGGAGAGCGGTTGCCGAAGTGTGGCGCCGATCAGATGGGAGTTATACAAACCAAGTCGCTGCCGCCGAAGCTGCGACAGGTACTGGAGCCGCTGCTGAAAGAAGTGGAATCGATAACAGAGAAGATCAAAGACAGTGATCGCGAGATCGAGCAGATCGCCCGGAAGGATTATCCGGAAACGGCACTCCTGCAGCAAGTGGGCGGAGTTGGGCCGCTGATCGCTTTGACCTTCGTACTCACTGTCGAGGATAAGAGTCGATTCCAGAAGAGTCGGGATATCGGCTGTTATGTGGGGCTACGGCCGAGGCGCAGCGATTCGGGACAGAGCCAACCGCAGTTACGAATCAGCAAGGAGGGGGATCCCTATCTCCGGACGATGCTGGTGCAAGGAGCGCATTACATCATCAGCCGTCGAGGACCTGATACCGATCTGAAACGATGGGGTCTTCGCCTGGCTGAACATGGCGGCAAACGCGGGAAGAAGAAAGCGGTTGTGGCCGTTGCGCGAAAGCTCGGCATCCTGCTGCATCGGCGATGGGTAACCGGTGAGGTGTACGAGCCATTGCGAAATCAGAATCTACGGGCGGCAGGGAAGAAAGCAGCTTGACAGGATTCGAAGCAAATCGCCGAGTTCGGGTGACTGCGGCACGCGCTAGGAACGAAGTCGCTGAAGATAGCGATATCCAGTTCGGCTCCGAGACGGCAGCACCCGTTTCCAATTGAGAACACCCAGCTGGCATCGGAGCAACAGCTCCACCAAGAGTGCGGATGGAAGTAGGGCGAGTCGGCGATTTGAAAATTCGGGATGGCAGCGTTGTGCGCCTCCCGCTGGTCGGCGATCGGCTATATCTATGGCCGAACAAAAAACCTTTCTAAGAAGAAAAGGCTCGGGCTTATTGTGCCTCCCGTTGGTCGGCAGTCGACTGTACGAATGGCACAACCAAGAAAAACGGCTTGACACGGGCCGGCCTTCTCATGGAAGTATGGCGCGTAGTGGTCCGCATCGATCAGCGATTGATTGAGGTACAGCTCGGGCCAGTAATTGTTATTGGCCGCTGACGGGAGATGGGCGGTGGTCCCGATGGGCAGAATTCGGCCGGCGCTCGCGAGCGCTTCCTCGACGGCGGCAGCTCCGGCGCCGAATTGAGTGCGCAGGTATCGCCGCCATGTTTCCGGATCGGCTTCCGGATTGTAGACGGGGCGGCCCAGACGCGATGGCCGTATTCGTATTTGTGCCAATCCTGGGAACGTAGCGATGCGTCGGCATAGATCATTCAGGCGGATCGTGTCATATATGACCCAGCAACTCGGCCTGGTTGAAGACGAGACTGTAGTAAAGGCGATTGTTAGCGCGCCGAATTCCCTCTTTCATACCCGCCAGTTCTTGTCGATTAAAGACTCGGTTAAGGCTAAGGAGTTCGGCTTCGTCGATGCCGGACACCAGTTCTTCAATCTCTTAAGCTTTGTGGACCGGATTCTGTTGCGGGTTGTCCGCACCGCCCACTCAGCGAGCCAGCGGAAATTCAGTTCGAGCCCGAAACGTTGCGCTCACATGTTTGTGCGTGATCGTACCTCGCCTAGAAGGCCGTGCTGCAAGTCCACTTCACCAGAAGTGTCGATCCACAACTCGCGGAGGACCCGAATTACCATTGATCACTTTGGTGGCGATTACAACTTGAATGTTCCTGCGGCTCCAATCCTTCGGCGCCTGTTTCGCCAACGTCTCCATGTAAACCGGATTAGTTAGGAACTCGCCGGCCGCGGTCGTGCCATAGCCGCTCAACCCGCCCGCCACGACGACCATCCGTTCCGTGGTCGGCTCTAAAACGCGCGAGATCAAGGCATAATCTTCCGTGACCTTTAAATACGGAGTTGTGTAGTTGAGGGATCGGTCCCTCGTGGACGGATTCTGCAGATCTTTGATCCAAAAGGTATCGTGGTCCCTCTCGAAACTGAACCGCATCGGCCCCATCAGACGCATGGTCCAATCATTATTAAACGCGCCAATCAGAACGACGGGGCCACTGCGCAAATCCGCGAAGGTCGTGGAACTTTCACCGAAGATGCGGTGCGACTTCCCGTTGGCCTGCAGTAGACCGGTCAGCCTCGCGAGCGTCCTGACATCGGGAAACGCTACGTTTTGACTTCCCATATAGTAAAGCTCGAAAAGGGTGACTGGCCGCTCGGAACCGCCTTTTGCTTCAGGCGCATGAGGGAGGTCGGTATCGGTGCGCTGCTGAGGTTCCGCCGAAGTGCCAAAGAATTGGCGCTGCCCGACGCATAGCAGCACAGTGCTGGAGGAATCCAGAACAGGTCCCCAGAAACGGTCGAGAGCGGTATGTGGGGCCCAAGGTTTGAGCCAACCCGCTGCAACCAGGAGAACAGCCACCGCCGCCGGAACGCCGATCCGCCAGCGCTTACCGCGTGCAAACGGCACTGGCAAGGCGGCTGGCACCGGTGCGGGTCTGGCGGCAGGTATTTCAAACTCGGGAACATAGGAACCCGGCAGCAAATCGATTCGAATTTCAGTTTCATGCTCGTGTTCGTGATAATACTGCGCGATGCGCTTCCGGATCTCCCCCGCCGTCGCCCGGACTACCGGGTCAGCATTTGTGTCGTAATCCGGTTGTCGTCCGAAAACCTCAACGCCGAGCGTGCGCTCCTTTAGTTCGCCCGTGAATCCCGCCAGGGTATGTTCGACGATGTAGCGCAGAAGATTTGGATAGCGTTTACTGTTCTTGAATAGCGGGTTCGCCAGCATCCGCTCCATCTGGTTCCGGATGCCTTCGCGTTCTGCTTCGCTGTAGACCGGGTGCCGAACTTCCGGGGTTCGCAAACGTTCCATGGTTCCTCGCAGCCAGAAACTTAGACCTTCGCCTGGACAGGCATTGTATCAGGTCCGGATGAAGCACGCGGTTCAATGCTTTGCGAAATGACGAAACCTGGAAACGCGTTTTAATCCCGTATGGTACGTTCCATACGTCGCTTTCGAACCTCCTGCAAATTACAGAAAAAAGGTCACTTCTTAGGATGACATTAATTGTTACGGTACAGACCTTGTCAAAGGCGTAGTCCAGGCTCATGCTGTGCGGGAGCAGCACATGAGCGCTACGTGCGTTCTTCGACAAGAGCGCTGGATATTTCTTTGGATACGTTTACAAACAGGAGTAACAAAATGCGAGAGGGGTCAACAGTCCTTCAGCCGAACGTGCGTATGGTATCGGCGGCACTCGCGAGGGTGCTATCGGTAACGGTCTTGTTCTGTTGCGTGGCTGCTATCGCGCTTGCACAGAACACCAATTCTGGGGATATCCGAGGCACTGTTACCGACGCCACGGGCGCCGTCGTCCCGGGTGTGACAGTGACGCTCTTGAACACCGACACCGGCGTGGCGAAGGAGCTTGTCACGAACTCAGTCGGGCTTTACGACGCGGTCTCAATTTTGCCCGGGCACTACAGAATCACTTTCGAAAAAAGCGGCTTCGGGAAGGTTGTGCGCGACGGTATCGATTTGACGGTGGGAGCAGTCAGCGTGGATGCGCAGCTCACGGTTGGCCAGACACAGCAGACAGTCGCGGTAACTGGAGAAACCGTTCTGCTTGCGACCGAGACCGCCGAACAGGCGACCAACTTATCAGCAAGAACCATGGACTCCCTGCCGAACGTGAACCAGGATTGGCAGAACATCGTAAAAATGATCCCAGGCGCCTCAGGCACGCCTGCTACTGGTCAAGGGAGCGGAGGAGTCTCGAACCCCGGCGTATCTATGGCCATCAATGGCACTCTGCCGTTTTACTCCAGCTATCTGGCGGACGGAGCTTCAATCCGGCTGCCGCACAGCGCCAATATAGGCGGCGACCAAATCTTCGAATCTATCTCCGAAGTTCAGATCAACACCTCGACGTTTTCGGCGGTTTACGGCGGCGGCGGTGACGTCTTCAACATCATCAGCAAATCGGGTGGAAATCAATGGCATGGGTCTGCTTACGACTACCTGCAGAACGATGCGTTGAATGCCAGAAGCTTCTTCGACCGGCAGAAAGGAAGGGTACGATACAACAACTACGGCGGCGCAGTCTCCGGGCCGATCGTGAAGAACAAGATGTTCTTTTACTTCAACGTGGACCGGATTGCGCATCCCAGCACAGGCACCTCGACAACCTCGGTGCCGACGCCGGCGATGGAGCAGGGCATCTTCGACCCGATCACCTTCGGAATCATTTCCGATCCCACCACGGGTCTCCCCTTCCCGAACAATACAATCCCGACCACCAGATTTGATCCGGTGGCGGCCAAAATCCAAGCTTACTACCCTACGCCGAATCTTCCGGGGCTCATTGCCAATAATTACAGGACTCTGACGGCGAGCGATAATCCCAGCATGAAAGAGTTTGGGCGGTGGGATTACAACGTCAGCAGCAGGAATCGCTTGACTTTCTCGATCTCGGAGCACGGCAGTCACAGCATCAGCGGCGGTACAGTGTGTCCGATCAATTGCCAGCACAGCACCGGCGATGGTTATGACGCGCAGCTATCGGATGTGCATACGTTCAGCCCCGCTATTGTAAACGAATTTCGATGGGGGTTTGTCCGGCAGGGGAATTGGTTTACGCCCGGAAGTGAGGGATTGGGATACCCGGCCAAGATCGGCTTTCAGTTCGCTAAGGCGGATGTCTTTCCAAACATCATCATCAATGGAACGGGCGGGAACAGGAGCCTTAACCCCGCGGATTCTGCCACCTCTGCTATCTATATCGAGAACTCCTGGAATCCGTCGGATGTGGTAACGATGATCCGCGGCAGGCACATCCTGCACTTCGGCGGCGAGATCCTGGCAGAACAGGATAATTCCACCCCCTGGGGAAACCTGAATGCGGGGACCTTCACGTTCACCGGCCAGTTCACCAACAGCACTGTGGGCTACGCGGACTTTTTGCTGGGACAAGCGCAGGCGTGGAGCGCTCTCGTCCAGGGTGAGGCGGGAATGCGGTCCAAGAACCCGTCGCTCTTCTTCCAGGACGACATCAAGCTCCGGCCAAATCTCACTCTGAACGTCGGTCTGCGGTGGGAGGGCCATGGCGGCTTCAGCGAGGTACACAACCAGTGGGGCACCTTCGATCCCACGTTGACAAACCCTGTAACCAATACTCCGGGGGCCATTTTGTTCGGCGCCAACACCAAGCGGAACCTGATCATGGCGAGCGTATACGACGTCTTTTTACCGCGCGTTGGTGTGGCCTGGTCTCCAAAGAGCCAATGGTCCGTTCGTGGCGGCTTTGGCATCTATTCGACCTTATGGAGCATTGACGTTGATGGCTCACCCCTGGGCTTCGGCACCGCCAGTGGTGGAAGTACGTCCGCTAATCCGGGCCAGCCACCAGTGGTTATCCTGTCGGGCAACGGCGCCAACCTTCCGTATATCCGCGCCTCGACCGACCCTGGGGCCTATAACGGTCAAGGTGGCGGCAACATACCGTACATGCCTTATCACACGCCGGTGGGGAGAGTTTACCAATGGACGGCGAGTGTTGAGCGGCAGTTTGGCACCGACATTGTGGTGGAAGCGGCATACGTGGGTAGCCATGGTACCGGGTTGGAGTTCCAGGAGGATATCAATCAGTTGCCCGCGAACAAGCTGGGGCAGGGGCAGTCTGCCCGGCCGTTCCCGCAGTATGTGGGCATCGGCCCCAGCGTTCCCGGCGGCTTAACCGGGAGATTTGACAACTATTCGAATTACGATGCTCTGCAGCTGTTGCTCCGGAAACGGTTTAGCCACGGTATTACAGCGCAGTTCAGCTACGTTTGGTCCAAAATGCTGGACCAACAGGATACGTCGGGCTGGGGTAGCCACTACGGCGACGCAGTCTACCAGGATGCGTTCAACCCGGCTGCCAACTACGCGTTATCGAATTTCGACGTACCGCAGGCATTTAAGGGATTCGTCGTGTATCAGATACCGCTGGGGAAGGGACACTCACTTCTGAACAATGGCATCGGCGATGCGGTGCTCGGCGGGTGGCAGGCGTCGGGAGAGTTCGTGGCCCAGTCCGGCAACCCGTTCACTGTGACAATGAACTCGAATACCGGTTCCGGTGCACTGGATGGGTCGTGGTATCCAAACATCGTAGGAAATCCCCACGTGGCAAATCAGTCCATCAATCAGTGGTTCAATCAGCTGGCGTATGCGACGCCCACGACCAACACCTTCGGGAACAACGGAAGAAATACGCTTCGGGGGCCGGACCTGGTAACTTTCGATCTCTCGCTTGCCAAGACGTTCAAGATTCCCAAATGGGAAACGGCCGGATTGCAGCTTAGGATGGACGCTAACAATGTTTTGAACCACCCGGGCTTTAGTGCCCCGAACGCCTCATTATCCGCGGCGGCTCTTGCATCTGGCGTTGCCAATCCGGCCATAGGTCAGATTACGAGCACCACCGTAAACGGCCGTTACATTCAACTCGGGGCACGATTCTTCTTCTGAGACCTGCTGAATTGTGCATCCCGGGCGCGGCGCCGACAAGATCGAATATGTATAATCGATGGTGGCCGGAGCGGCGAGTTGTGATCGCGAGTGGTCTGGACTATGTATCTCAAGGGCGTGGCCCTCTTCCGTGTGTGCTTTCTGTTGGCGATTTCTTCCTTCGCACAGTCGCCTCCCGACAAGCCACAGCAGATCGCGACCCATACGCGGCAGGCCAGCGAGTTCCTGAAGAGCGGCCGGACCGATCTGGCTGCTCGTGAGTTCGAAGCCATCCTGGCGCTCGATCCCACTAATGTGGATGCGCGCGGTAATCTCGGCGTGCTTCTGTACTTCAGCGGCGATTATGCGCATGCCGCTCCGCATCTTCGTGCCGCCCTAAAGGTCCAGCCTACCCTTGCGAAAATCCAGGCCCTGCTCGGCATGTGCGAAAAGCGGACCGGCGATACCGCTCGCGCGGAGCCCGATCTCAAGGCGTCCCTGCCGGGGTTGCAGGAAGAAAAGTTGAAGGTACAAGCCGGGATGGAACTGGTCGAGCTCTATTACGGCGCAGGCGACTTGGACAAAGCTGCGGTTGTGCTGGGGGTGCTCCGGCAGTTAAGGCCGACTGATCCCGAGATCTTGTATACGGCCTATCGGATTTACTCTACGCTGGCCGATGAAACAACCTTGAGCATGGCTATTAGTGCGCCCGGATCAGCGCCCATGCACCAGCTCCAGGCGCACGAGTTGGCTCGTCAGGGTAACACCGAGGGGGCCATCGCACATTACCGGGAGGCCCTTAAGATCGACCCGCGCCTTCCTGGCGCCCATTTCGAGTTAGGTGAGATGTTGATTGTTGCGGGGGACTCGGACGGCGCTCAAAAGGAGTACCAGGCCGCGCTGGCCGCTAACCCTTACGATGAAAAATCCGAGTGCCGGCTAGGGGAGTTCGCGTTCCGCGCTGCGGATCTCAACGCGGCCTCCGTGCACTTTTCACATGCACTCCAATTACAGCCGGAGGACATTGATGCCGCCGTTGGTTTGGCAAAAGTTCTGATCGCGAACAACCAGCCGGATAAAGCTCAGCCGCTCCTGGAGCGGGCGGCCAAAGCGGAACCGTTCGACGCCCCGATTCATTACCACCTGGCCATGGTCTATCGTGGTCTCGGGCGCACGGCCGATTCCCGACGCGAACTCGCGGAATTCCAGAGACTCAAAGAAATGAAGGAGAAACTGAAGCAGACCTACCGCGATATGCGCATTCAGCCCAAGCTGGACCGTCCCGATCCCGACTTGCCGAAATAGCCTTGGTCAGCGTCCCGGCCAGGGTGAGCGCTCCACCGCCGTCGCTCCTTCGCGGATCACAACGAGTTGGTTGGCAGCGACTTTCGCGAACATCTGTTTCTTGCCGCTTGGCCAGCAAACCTCGATATCCGCCGAGTCCGACGCCCCCAGTCCAAAGTGCAAACGCCGGTCGCTACAGGAGAGGTAGCTCTCCTGGCTGGCTACGCTCTGCCCCTGGCGCTTGCCTCCGTATTCAAGAATGACTCGCGCGCCAATCGCACTACGGTTCGATTGGGTACCGATGAGCTTTACTTTCATCCACTTGTTGTCCCCTGTCACATCGTTGCGCAGCAATGAGGGAGGCTCGTTCAGGTTGACAATCAGGACATCCAGATCACCATCGTTATCGAAGTCGCCGAAGGCACATCCGCGGCTGGAATGAGGAGCCTCCACGCCCGGTCCTGCGCCCTCAAGCAGTTCTTCGAATTTCCCATTCCCCAAATTGCGAAACACCACCCGCGGCGTGCGATAAGGATAACCCGCCAGTTTCCCTTCGAGCTCCGGATAAACATTGCCGGTCACGAGAAACAAATCCGGGTAGCCGTCGTTATCAAGATCCACAATCCCGGCGCCCCACCCCGTGAACCTTGTCTCTACTCCCAGGCCTGCGCTGAGCGTCACATCGCTAAAGTTCCCTTTTCCGTCGTTCCGGTAAAGCGCGTTGGTGTCGTCCGTGAAATGTCCTTTGAAGAAGTCCAGGTGCCCATCCAGGTTGTAATCGCCGATGCCTACTCCCATCCCGGCCTGTTCCACGCCATCGTCGCTTAGCCCCGCTCCGCGCTCGATGCCTTCTTCATGGAACGTGCCGTCGTGATGGTTCATCAGCATCAGGCTAGCGCTCGTATCGCAGGCTACAAACAGATCCGGCCATCCATCCTCGTCAAAGTCGCCCGCCACGGAAGTCAGCGCGTAACGCCCTTTAATATTGGCAATTCCCGACGACGCCGTCACATCGGTGAACGTTCCGTCACCGTTGTTGTGGAACAAGGACTGCAATCCCGTGGGAAGCCCGCGCGGGCCGCAATTCACTTGGACCGTTTTGAACATGCAGCTTCCGCCCGTTCCGGGTTTCGGGGCGCGATCCAGATCGAAATCGAGGTAGTTGCTCACGAACAGGTCCAGCTTGCCGTCCCGGTCGTAGTCGATCCACGTGCAGCCAGTCCCCCAACGGGTCCGGTTCAGGCCCACTCCGGCGGCCTTCGTGACATCGCTGAAAGTGCCGTCTCCGTTGTTGTGGTACAAAACGTTTTCGCCCCAGTACGTGATGAATAGGTCTTCGTACCCGTCGTTGTCATAATCGCCGACCGCGACGCCAGACGCCCAGCCCGTGCGCACCAAACCCGCGCGCGCCGTCACATCGGTGAATGTGCCGTCCCGATTGTTGTGATATAGACGGTTCGTTGCGCCACTCGGAGCATCCCCAAAGCGTGTCCCGCAAAGTACCAGAGCATCGAGCCAGCCGTCGTTATCGTAATCGAAAAACGCGCATCCGCAGCCCATTGTCTCGACGATATAGTCTTTGCGGGTTATCCCGCCGTAAATCGTGGGTGCCGTCAGTCCGGCAGCCTTCGCGACGTCCGTAAACCGCGCCAGAAACGGGATGCCGGAAGGCTTGCCCCGGGGCGCTGATCTCACGTTTCGCGTGGCCATACCCTGCGCTTCCAGAAGTGTCGAACTAAACAGGAAAGGGCCGCCGCCCAGCAGTGGAAGCAAACTACGCCGGCTTAGCTTCATGGTAAGAGGTTAACGCAAGAGGTTCCACCCGAAGCGGGACGCAGATAGCGGGTATTTGCAACTTTCTAGACAAAGCCCGATGCTACAGCCAACCCGTCGGTGTTGTCAAACTAGCTGTTGTCAACTAATGGTTGGTGGAATGGTTGGGATGGATGTGTTGCAAGTGGCCGGAGTGGGGGCTAGTAGCCTGAAGGACCCCAACATGGAAACCCGACCAGCAATCTTCAAATGGCGGCAGACCGAGCCGGTCCTTATTCTTTGCGCCGTCTGCTGCTACTTGCGATACTCGCAATCCCTGCGAGACGTCGAAGAGCTGCTAGACGAACGCGGTCTGCAAGCTAACCATCTCAAGCCGACCAACAAATCCTGGCGCGTGGATGAAACCTACGTTCTCGCGCAGGGCCGCTGGTGCTACCTGTATCGGGCTATCGATTCGGCCGGTGCCACCATTGATTTCCTGCTTTCGGCGTTGCGCGACGCCGATGCAGCCAGCGACCGTTTCGCAAAGGTCAGTTCAAGACCGACAAGCTCAGGATTAGAAAAGCGACCATGTCGGAACTGTGGACGCGGCGCTCGCCGCTTTACTCCATCGAAGACACTTGATACGGAAAAGCCCAGCCAACCGCGTCCTTGATTCGGGTTTGCACCAGAGCCGGCCAGCGCGTGAAGTCGTTCCAGTGCGGCGGCGAGCGCCCATACGTCATCCGCGGCTAGGCTCGTAGCCATTCTGTTGGTTTCCGAGCCAGGTGCCTGCGCCCGGCTCGTTAGCACGCGGCGCATATAAGAACGGCGGTGGTTTTTCGTTTTATTTTTCGGTCAATTTGCACAGTCGCCAATCCTGCTATTTCCTGCTGCCCACCTCGGAAAGCAAAATCACTTGGGCAAAGAGACCGGTCGTGTCACTGAAGTTCGTCTTGTTCTTCCCGTACCCGCATGCAAACGTGACGGTGTCGTTCGCTTTCAGTTCGATCTGACCGGAATAGGCGGCGGTTGGGCTTATGCCCTCCACCGCGTGGAAGGCGGGGTCGCCTCCATAGCCCTCAATCTCAGCATCAAAAAGTGACGTGCCGTTGTGCAGCACATGTACATCCGTTGAAGAAAGGCCGAAGTGGATGCCTTCAAACCGAGCCGTTACCTGGTAGGTGCCGGGCGCCTGGGCCACGAAACGAATCAGGCTGTACTGTCCGGAGTTACTAGCTTCCATGGCGACTTCGCCCGCTCGCGCAGCCCATCCATTGCTTGAACCCAAACGTGTTTGTTTCGCGTTGTTATAAGCGACATAGGGATAATACCCAGGGCCCGGCCGATCGCTGACGCTCGGGTGCCAGAAGCCAATCTGGCCAAGGATGCCTGTAGATTTATCGATTCGAAACTGCGCCGGATCGAGCGAGTTCGTCTCAGAGTAGCCATACTGCCAAGCCTGGTTGGGATTATTCCGCAGGGAGAAATCAGCAGATAGGTCGAAGGTTGTTGCCGCTTGGGCGAGTAAGCAAAACAATATGACAATGCCCACAGGTCGACCCATTTTTGATCCTTCGGTATTTAAGTTTAGGATAACGTCCGCCCGAACCAACTACGCGTAAGTCGGGGAGTCTCTCTTTCGTGACTAACCGTACAAACCCACGACTGCAGAGAGCGGGTGAGACGGTTGGCTCGGCGTACAGGTTGCCGGATTTGGGCGCGCGTTTCACGACCCTCTGATCGGCTGCCTAACTCCTGCATTCGTAGGCGACATACCGAGGGCCTCACGGGCCGCTCACGGAGAAGTAGGCGCTCAGGTTCAAGTCGTGGTGAGTGCCGCAAACCCATTACTGACCTCCGGGACTATTACCGTCAAAACTTGGAGAAACAAGCGGCGTACAATTGGAAACGGGAACGTCCCGTCTGTCCCGGTCTTTTCGGATAGAACTCTCTTGTTTACCAGCCATAGGAGGTGGTTATGAAAACGACATTGAAAATTGGTGGAGCAATATTCATTTGCATGATCTTGCTGCTGGCGACGCTGCGCGCCACTGGTTTCGAACCTCGGGACTGTGCAAACGCTTCAGCATCGTGGTCGTGCAGAACGCCCGGGCTTTGGCTAAAGGGGGAGCTCGTTACTACCCCAGTCAGCGATTGGTCGTTCACCGACAAAATTCAAACTGTCAAGATTCAAACCCAAACGCCGTTTCTGTTGCCCTACTCGGTGTCGATTTGGTGCGCTGTATATAATGACAATCTCTATGTGACCTCTTATCGCGGCAGATTTTGGGTTGAAGATATCATCCGCGATCCTCACGTGCGCCTGAAGATAGGAGACCAGCTGTTTGAACGTAACTTGTCACTGGTCGAGGATCCGGATGAAAAAGCAGCCGTGCTCCAGGCTAAGGGAAAAAAATATCCCAAATGGACGGTGCCGTCGGTCTCGACAGCCACTGTCTTTCGCGTGCTGCCAGGGTAAACCAGGGATGGCAAATCGGCCCAATGCCCTTAGCCCCAGTGAACTCT
>Ga0210406_10004593_pt1 | contig 14704 bp, 17 predicted proteins | sample IncBWC30MmetaG_FD_155454 | JGI IMG/M metagenome (GOLD analysis project Ga0210406, IMG submission 155454) | Forest soil microbial communities from Barre Woods Harvard Forest LTER site, Petersham, Massachusetts, United States - Inc-BW-C-30-M | ecosystem: Environmental > Terrestrial > Soil >... | reverse complement strand
CAGGACCTAAGGAAAACCCCGACCATCGCCCATCTGGAAACATCCGGCCATCTGGATCTATCGGTGTCCGAAATTCGCCTGACGGAAACGAGAATGGGTGCGGTTTGCCCCACGGAGTGAGGATATTCAAGAAGGCACGAGACAAAGATTTGGTTCTCACGGATTCCTGGTCATTCGTGCGCAATCGGCAGCCTCCGTTTTGCGAGCGTTCCTCGGAAGATTCAGGAGTGCGGTCGGACGGTTAATTCTTCAGAGTAGACACGTAGAATCTCAGCCACGCTCCAAACCTGAGCGATACACCCGCAGGGGCGATGGGGCGCACCCCCTTCAAAGATCTCCGAGACATGACCCAATCCTGCTTCCGTCAGGGGAGACTCTAAAGGAGACAGTCAGGCTTGCGCTTGGTGCCTGGCCTCCTCCCTTCCTCCATTCACCTTTATATAGGCGGTAATGAACGCTCCCAGCAGCCACGGCCAAACACTTCCCTGGTGGCAGGCTGTATCGCGCTCTATAGGGCCGCCGGTATAGGATCCGCGGTCGTGCTGCTGATGACGAAAGCGGCGCCGATGTGGGCGCTGGCCTGCTCAATGTATTTCATTCGATCACGTTTCCGGCCATCATCGTGACACGTTCAAGAGCATTTGCAGTTCCGCCGCCGTCACGGATTTCCGGCGCGCTTCTGGGCGCGCCGGCCTCACGATGATCACCAAAGTTCACTCTGCGTTCGTTGAAGAACTACCTGGCTGCCTCACCTAGTGAGCAACATGGTGTCCACGACCGATTCTGCCACTTGCTGGCCCAAACGCTTCCCGGCGATATGGTCGGTGCGGAAATGCTGTCCCGCATAAATTCGGCTCAGCCCTGCTTCCTGGGCTGCGGCCGAAAAGCTGTTGAAGTGGCGATTCACTCCCTGCAACGCCTCGGAAGTGACATCAAAAGCGAACCGATCTCCGAAGTAGGCCTTCAACACTTCCGCGCCGGCAAAACTAATCGCACTGTGAGCGCCCGGATAGGAAGGGTCCGGAGCAGTTTTGGTTGACAGCGGCAGCCAATTCGAATCGGGCGTCGTTCTGGAATCGCCGTCTTCGCTGGCCAGTCGAATCGCAGTCACCGGGCGCCAGAATACGTATGTGTACTTGGCTTCGAAGAGGGCGATCGTGGTGTCGGCGAGACTGATGTTCAGAAGTGCAAAAAGGCGCGCGCTCTGTGGCAAGTTAAGGTGGCGCGCCTCAACAGCCGTCTGCGCGATCTCATTCCAGAAATCCTGAATGTTGCCGTTCCAGAACTTCCCAATCACAGTCTGCTCCGCAGTACGAGTTGTGCTGTTCACGATCCCCAGACTCTTGACTTCGTTAAAGGCTCGGGCATACGCATCGCTGGTTAGTCGTGGCGGCGGGCTCGGTCGAAACTCATCCGCGCGAGCGAGCGCGAACGGAGTGACGGCCGGCCATTGCGTGAAGTCTGCAGGCGCGAAATTAGGAGGAGTCAGTTGATAGTCTCCAGCGTCGGTCCCCGCCTTGAATGGTGGGGGTGTGGCGTTCGCTCCATCCTCTTTCCGAAAAGACAGAATCTGCGCCGCGACGGTTTCGCCGACAGCTATGCCATCTGTTTTGTTCTGACCCTCTGCGATTTGTGCCAGGTCTTGTTGAAGTTGCTCATCGAGGTTTGACTGAAAAGCCGGATAGAGCGCGACCAGGACATCATGAGCCGCCTGGTCGGCCGCAGCCGGTTCTGAAGCTTTCCGCGAGATATTCGAAAGGCGGACCAGGTACGGGCTAAACCTTCCGTCGATGTTGTTGACTGCGTCATACATGGCGACATGGAGGATGGCGAAGTTGCGTGTCGAATGAATGGTCGGTGGCTCAGCGCCAGGCGTCCGTACGATCAGGAGAAGAGTTCGGTTCCACTCTATGACCGGGTTGGGCAACTCCGCTCCGAATGGTGATGATTCCGCATCTGGCTCATTCGACGTTATTGCGACCTGCGCCTGAAGACTGGCGCACATAAGCGCGAAGATGATCAACATCTTAGACATAACTTTTGTCCTCGTTCTTCTCTTTGTTTTGAATTTAGTGCCTGACGAGGCGCAAGTAAACGAACGACGCAGTCTGGCACTCACGTCTTGTAGAACTTGATGGACACGAAAATATTCCTCACCCACGATGAATTTTCGTGTCCCCAGTTTGTGTCTGGCTCCTCATCGGTACTCCCCATGGCGTGACCACCCACGCTCTGCCTGGGAAGAAGAGTCTCACTCGGAGCATCCGGTCACGCCCTCAGAGATCCTTCCCACGAATCCACGATGGTCGCCTCTGGCAATGCGTTGGCATGCTCCCGAGTCTGGTTAGGCGGTTGTCTCGGGAAGCTTGGGTGGTGCGGCGATTTTCGAGTGCTCGCCGAAGCTGCGCACGACCCCGCCGTAGCCGAGATCTCACGTTGATTTCTGAGATGGCGAGAAGTCTTGCTGTCTCCGAGATGCTGCAAAGCCGGAGGTCACGCAGAACGACGACTTCACGATGACTTGCAGACAAACGTCTAAGAGCCTTGAGAATCGCAAGTCGAACTTGCTTTTTTTCCAGTACTTCGAATGGCCCTTCTCGCGAGTCTCCAATCTCCCTCACGAGCTGGCCTTCTCCATCTTCATTATTATTATCGAGCGATTCGTGAATATGCCTTCGGTTACTGCGTAACCACATCCGGGCCTCGTTGACCGTTATTCTGAAGAGCCAAGTGTAAAAAGATGCTTCCTGTCGAAACTGAGCAATCTTGTTGAACGCTTTAAGGAGGGCGTTTTGAACAACTTCCTCTGCGTCCGCGTCGTTACCCACAATAGACAAGGTCTTGAGATAGAGTTTGCGCTGGTACGGCCGAATCAGTTCGCAAAAGGCCCCTGCGTTCCCGCCGCGAACAAGCCGGATCTGCATCTCTTCACTTACAGTTATCTCCGTTGAAGCCATACGCGTCTCCCAGTTTCATCAGCTTTGCCGTACTGATAACGTAAACTTGGCTAAGGTCCCTTTATTCCTCCTGGATCGAATAGTGGGTGTTACTGAGCTGCAATGCCTTCTTCTAAGTCAACTTGGAATGGCTTCCAACACGCTCTGAGGCGCCAGCGTCGGAATGATTCTGCTAAGGCTGAATCCTGCCGTGTTGAGCAACGCGGCAAATTCAGCTCTGGTACGTTCGCGTCCTCCCGTCATTACCATCATGTTCAGGTCGAGAAGCTTGCTGAAACCGTGGTCGTCATCGTCGGGCACGACCACTTCCACAAGTAAGAGCCTTCCTTTCCGGTTCATAGCGAGACGGCAATTTCTAAGAATTTGGACAGCGGGATCGTCGTCCCAATCGTGAATCACGCCAGAGAGAACGTACGCATCCGCCCCCTCCGGAACGGAATGGAAGAAGTCTCCGCCGGCTGCGGTGATTCTGCTGCCGCATGGATCGCCGTTGACGTACTGTTTTACCTGCTCAATTGTGGTAGGTAGGTCGAAGATCGTACCCTTCATCTCTGGATGCAACTGAAGGATAGTGCGGAGAAATTGCCCTTGGCCGCCCCCGACGTCTATGAGGAATGATATCCGTGAAAAGTCGTAGGCCAGAAGAACCGCGTAAGCCAACATGGATGCGACATCGCTCATTCCTCTGTTAAATGTGTCGGCGGCCTCTGGGCTGCTCTGCAGGTACGTAAACAAAGATGTTCCAAATGTGCTTTCAAAACCCGTGGACCCAGTTCGGACGCTATGAAGAAGGTTTCCCCAAGCCTGGTAGTGGACTTCACCGAGCGTCATTATGATGGCTCTCTGCGATCCAGGAGCATCTCTTTGGAGACTCTTGCCCGCGGTCGCTAGCGCAAAGTGATCGCCTTGCGTGTGTACGAAAATGCGCGCCGCTGAAAGGGCCCTCATCAGTCGGAAGAGACACTGAGGATTAGTGCCCGTTACAACGGCGAGTTCCTGGCAGGACCTTGGACTGTCCCTCAACAAATCCGCCAGTCCCAATTTCGCGGCAACGTACACTGCCTGCGACAGCCAATAACCAGTTGCCATCTGAAAGAGCGCAGGCGGCAAGTTGCCGTTGCGGCTTCCTGCTTCTTGCGTCCCGCCAACTCTGGACCGATCGCGTTGCCAGAGCTTGGATAGGCAAAGTTTCAGAAGTGGCCTCACTTCACCCCATGAGACAACTCCTCTGGCTCGCACCAGAGATCGGAGCACCCGCCACCGCAGTCGCAAACGGGCTACCATCTCAGTAATGCCAGTTCTGCCGCCATGCCCGGCCCGAGCCCAACCATGATCCCCATGTCACCTGGTTGAGGATCACCTTTACGGACCACTTCATTCAACACGAACATCACAGTGGGAGATGACATATTTCCGTAATTCCGCAAGACGTGCCGTGAGAATCGCATCTGCGCTTCTGTGAGATCCAGATACTGCTGTAGATCGTCGATCACCTTCCGTCCGCCGGGATGCAATGCCCAGAACTTGATATCAGACCGCGACAGCCCATGCCGATGCAGCAATCGCTCAAGCGCCTTTTCAGTCATGGGGCCGGCGATTTTATGAATCGAAGCTCCGAGTATGATCCGCAGTTTGCCGTCCTGATGCCGTAGTCCGACCTCCTCGATCTGCCCAGGGTCAAGAAACGTTTCGAAGTCCACTGTTTCGGGGTACCGGCGATCAGAAGAGGAATCTCGGGATAGCAGAAAAGCCGCGGCGCCGTCTGCACAAATTGCATTTCCCACCACGGTCTCGAGGGTGTTATCGACGTAGTAGCAGGCCGAGCAGATCTCGACCGCGACCATCAATGCGACTCCAGCAGGATTGGCGCGAACAAAATCGATCGCACGTTGCAGCGTCGGAAGGGCTCCTGCGCACCCGAGGCCAAGCATGGACCCTCTCTGCACGTTGTCTCTAAAGCGCATATGCGCAATGAACCGGCTGCCCAGGTCAGGACACACATAGCCGGTGCATGTACACACGACCAGGAAGTCGATATCGCGCGCCGTCAGTCCACCCGATTCCAGGCAATTTGTGATTGCGCGGCAACCCGTCTTCATGGCACCACGCAGATAGCGTTGGTTCAGTTGATCCGAGCTCTCCCCACGACTGAAGTCTCCTTCCAGACAGAAGTGCCGAAAGTCGATGTCGCTATTGAGGAACATCTTTCGAACGCGTTCGGTTCGGTACCCCGCGGCATGAAAGCTTTGTTCCTGCGTCAGCCTGAGCGGTGGATTTGCCGTACCAATTGCAATAATTCGAGGATTACTCATCGATGAACTCTTACTTTCTCTTCACAGAGTCGCCCTGTATCTACTTACCAGGACACGCCTGCCTCTCGCCAACACTCCTGACACATTCCTTGAGTCTCATTTTGCGTGGTCGTAGTTCACCATCCCGTCATTGCCTCACAGGAATCAATGATTGCGAGCCTGCGAGATGTGAGGAACGGACTGACAAGAAGGATTGGGTATTTCCGCAACGACGGCTCACCTCCACCCATCCTGTCTTGTCCGCCCGATGTGGTGCTACTGCCCCGCTCCCATTTGATCGGCAACCGCGCGGTTCGCGGCTGACTGCTTCTCCCGAGCTCCAGGAATCAATTCATAGCCTTGCACATCGCCCATGAACCACACCTGAGCGACGAACTGCTCGTCTCCGTAGCGATGAAAAACTAGACGCTCGTGGTTTCCAGTGTTGTTTTCTACGGGCACCACGAACACGATTTGCTGAGCGTCTCCGTCTTCGGACCTAAACAATAAGGCCCCGTCTCCGGAGTTTCCCCACGACTGAACGAAGTAGTTCCCGGCCTTGAGTTGCTTGCTCCCGACCACGAAGTCGAAAGGAATTGTCACTTTGATCTTCTTCGTATCGTCGGCATGACTAGGTACGGCTGACAAAACGAGAATCAATCCGAGAACAATGCCAGAAAGGTAGTTTGCTGAACGCTTCATTGATTTTGGTTTCCCTTTTGTACGACCAAGAATTGAGCTACATCATCGATAACCCTTACGGCAGCGCTTTATTCCTGTTGCGCATGGTAAGAATCGAGTGACAAGAGCGTGACAATCAAATGTCAACTGGGGTTATCCAATCCGAACTGATTTCAGATTCATGCTCTTCCGCCTCGAGGTACGCAGTGGCCGATGGGGTTGGCAGCTGCAGCAGGTACAAATGAAGATCTTGGAAGGATGCGAGCAGAATTCGGAGCTGCCTCGACTGCTATTGAAATTGATCAGGGCGGAGGGACGACGAACATAAAAAGCGAAACGACAAAAGGCAGCTTGTCGTTTGCTTAACCGGTTCGCTGCTCGACAATCACCTTGCTTCAGGGTATGAACATGTACCCAAAGCCGTGAACAGTTCGAAAATGGACCGGATGTGAGGGATCCTCTTCCAACTTCTGGCGGAGTCCCAGGATGTGGTTATCGACAGTTCGACGTGAGTCAGACTTGTGACATTCCCACACCTCGTTGACAAGCTCATCCCGCGAAATAACGCGCTTTGCGTTTTGAACCATAAACTGCAGAATCTTGAATTCCTGGGGCGTGAGCGGAACCACACTGCCTTCTCGTCTCACCTCCATGGTGCGAAAATCCACAGTTACGTCATCAAAAGCGAAGGCGTCTCTCTCACTGGTGCGCTGGGATCGGCGCACGGCCACATGGACGCGCGCTAGCAACTCTCTACCGCTGAACGGCCTCGAGACGTAGTCATCCGCGCCAAGTTCGAGAAGCAGAATTGTGTCCGACTCCGACAGTGTGCCCAAAACAACGATAGGGATCTCGGGGACGAATTGCCTGATCTTGCGAAAGACATCCCGCCCCGCACTTTTCTCCCTTCGATGCAGGTCGAGAACGACTGCAACGGGAGGAGCATTGCGAAGCAGTTCAAGTCCTACGGCCTCATTCGCGGTGACCGCCACATCGTATCCATCCGACCCGAGAAGTCGTTGCAGCGCTCTTCGGGCGGCTCGATCCTCCGCAATCACCAGGATTCGCGGCAAGACATCCATCACCGGCACGGCAACACCCGCACTCGACGTGAAACTCAAACGCGGATCTCCTGTGGAGACGATTGTTGGTTGGCGACGCCCTCTGCCATCTCGTAGTCGCGCCCGAGCGAGCTGGAGTGGGCAGGCTCTATACTATTTTCCGTCGCACGAAGAGGAGAGTGCTCGTCATTCCCTGGGCGTTGAGAGGCTGCCTCAAGTTCTGCTGTCAGTTGAGACTTGAAGCCGCGGCTCGCTTCTTCGAAACGCGCTTTGGCTCGTGCCACGTCGGCGAGCACGGTGTGCAGCCGCTTCGGCCCCAGGACCAGGAGTCCGAGCAAGAGGATGAACAGGATTTCTGCGCCAAAACCCACACATCACCTCCGGCTTAGGCCTTGCTCGCAGGCAATGTGTTTGTGGTTGTGCTGTTCGAGGTCTCTTGCTCTTTCATGGCTGACTTGAAACCGCGGATACCTTCTCCGATTCCCTTGCCGAGTTCGGGAAGCTTCTTCGGTCCGAACACAAGCAAGGCAATGCCGAAAATAACCAGCAGGTGCATCGGTTGAAATAGTCCTTCAAACATACAAAGCTCCTTAAGTTGGGCGATGAGCGCAAGCGAACTCAAAGCGGCTAGTGTTAATAATGCAGGCGCTGCGACCGTCAAGCGGTTACAACGCCTGCCAGTGGACAGGGGAGGGGACACGATAACTAAAATCCGCGTTGAGCCGAATCCGCTGCGATGGCCAGCTGCATCGATAACTCGAAGAACGCCGCCGCTTGACCGATAAAGAGCCCGTCGTCAACAAAAGCCTTCACGGTGGCCACCGCACCTCCATTCTGCGTGGAGGTCGGGCGGATTACCGAACAGCGCGGCAGACTCTTGCTGATGAAATTGCACGGCTCAGGCAGGATCTTGTTTGTCTGAGTAAGTTCTGTTGCAGGATTGTTTAGATCCGGAAACGTTAGACCGGTCACGGGATCGACCACACCGGCCAAGGGTTGCGCTACCGCGTTGCCACCCTTATCGTGCCACAGTCCGAAGTGATCAATCTCGACTCCGCCAATACTGACCAGGATCCGCAGGACGGTTGGGTCGGTTGCCTTGAAAGCCAGCGTCGGATAGAGGCTCGCCCCCCCCTGCTCGATGAACGCAAAATGAAATCCGGCGGTGTTGGCGATCGCTTGGAGGCGCTCGGCATCACGGCCTGTGATGGGAATCGTTGGATTGGTGGTAGGCGGAGTGTCCGTATCGTTGAGAGGAATTGCGGGTTGGTTCGTGATGACGAACGGTCCCTTGAATACCGCACCTAGATCCGGGTTCTTTCCACTGCGATACCGGGTATACCAACTCAGGTCCACATTCAGGTTCATGAGGTTGGTAATCCGCTTGATTTGCCGCGCCCCAGTCGCCTGACTGCTCGGCAGCTTTCGAAATGGTTCTAGGTCGAGAGGCACTTCGCCTTTGGACTTCAAAAAAGCCCTGAGAAAGGCGGCGTGGCTCAGCTCATCGTCAGTGTTGTCGGTGATGTACTGCGGCATGTCGCCATCCAGATTTTCGAGCGCCAGAGTGTAGGCTGGATTTCCTCCGATGAACCCCTGAAATTCTTCGTTCGCTTGGGCGGCCCCACCGCCCGAAGGCCCGACTCCCCCGAGTTCCGCGTATTGCGTCCAAAGATCACTCTCGACAAGTTCTGCCCAGAGTGCGAACTGCAGAAGTGCAACGTCGCCTCGGGAAAGCTTGCCGTTGCTCGCGCTGCTTTGAGCCCTGCCTTCGGTCGCAAGTAGTGTGCCGGCGGACAGAGTTGCCCCCGCCATGCCGAGCCCTTTCAAAAATGAACGTCGCTTAACGACGCCCTGCCAATGGCGCTGAACGTCTTCGTCCGTCGAAGAAGGAGCCTTTTCAGGTGAACTCACCTCAGGTACCGCCGTAGATGGGAGATTCTCTTCTTTCATGCACTACGCTCCAATTCTGGTCTGATGATTTGCCGTGCTGTCCTGCTACTGTGTGGAACTCACGCAGACAGGAAATATTCCCCAGCTACGAAATTACTTTTTTCCGAGTAACTCACGCTGGCTTTCAGGTTTGGAGACTGTCATCGGCAGGGACAAAAGCGGAAAGCACAAATCACTCAGCAGTTGTTTCGTTCTCAGGTCAAGTCTTGGACACCTCAGCCTGGGATCCGAGCTTCCACGCGCGACTTCCCGGCTCCGATTCGCATTCTCAGGGCAAGCTAACTTATTGAGGTTCTGGAGTCTTGGGAGCGATTTACCAACCACGCGACGCCAATGCTGATAGCGTAGAGCGCGATCATGGGAGCCGCAAACAGGCACATATTCAAGATATCGGTGGTGGGCGTGACGATTGCTGCAACGACAAAAATAGCAAGGATCGAATATCGCAGATTCCGCCACATCCAGCGGGCCGTTACCATGCGCATCAGAGCAAGAAAGAAGATAAGAACTGGCATTTCGAAGATTAGTCCAAGGCCGACGATAACCGTCAAGAAAAGCTTGGTATATTCCCCAATCGTGATCATCGGCTGGAAGCGCTGACTGTAGCCAATCAGGAAATCAAGCGACGCAGGGTAGACCATCCGGTAGCCAAATAGGCCCCCTGCCAGGAACAATCCAACTGTGCTTATCAGGAACGGCAGAATATAACGCCTCTCGTTGCGATATAGTCCGGGAGCAATGAACAACCACAGCTGATAGAAAACGAATGGAGAGGCTGCAAAGAGTCCAGCGACGAAACCCACCTGCAGGTAGAGATTGAACGGTTCAGTCGGGTTCAGATAAACCAGCCCGCCGCTGAGTCCGTGGTGACGCATTGCTTGAATAATTGGCTGCTGCATCAAGCCGAAGATACGGTCAGCCAACGACCAGCAGGAGAGAAACCCAACAAGCACGCCTCCAACCGAAAAAATGACCCGCTTCCTCAACTCCTCCAGATGCGCAAGGAGTGGCATAGACGGTGCGTGCGGTTCCAGGGTGACAGCATACGCATCAGCCATGGGAACCCACCTCCGAGCCCCGTTCACCCAGCAGACCATTTCCGTCGGAACCGCTGGGGCGAGCTTGAGCAGGAGATGTCATTTGGATTGACAGGACCAACTCAGTTAGCTTTTCCCTCCCAACGTACTCTATCCCCGATCGATTCACGGCTACGGCTCCGGCATTTCGAAGGGGATTCATCTTGCTCTCGTCAACGAGACTGGACGAGCGCTTCGCCTGCAGGGCAGCTCTTTCCTCAACCCAAACAAGACAGAAGACTGCCACCAGGATTAGACCCAGGGCGATCAATCCGTAACTAGTCGCTTCCAACATTCTCGCGTCTCCGTTTTCTTTGGGGTTCACCGCCTGGTGATTAGCTGCCTGACCCGCGCTCTTCGCAGGTAGCTACGCGAAGGGTGCCACATACCACGCGTAGTAGGTCCCGGCTCCGCTTACCAAAACGATCGACCAGAGCACGGCCTCCGCCCGCATCCAACGCTTCCAGTGCGTGAAACACAGCCATTGCGGAAGAAGGTTCGTGCCCGCCACGACGACGATATAGAGCCCCACAGCCTCGGCCGCCATCCCTGCGAGCGCGTGTATCGTAGCCGCGGCGTAGTACAACCTATGAAAGACCTTCGGGAGCGTCGGCCTCAACTGTTGCTGAAAAGACGGCCACATGACCAGTCCGATCATCAAGAGGTTGACAAGCAGCACCGTTGTCTGACAAACGCCGTGAGCTCTGAACCGCTTTTGTTTCGCGAAAAACACACCCGCGATCAGGGCTGCTCCCAGGATGATCTGCATGACGAGGTTGAAATCTGCCGCGAATGGGGCGCCAGTGCCTAGAAAGCCTTTTACGGGAAAGAGGGACATCACAACGGTCGCTCGATCATGCTTAGTAACCCGCAAACTCTTCTGTCCGAATGTCGTCTTCATCCACTCCGGCATCGACGAGCATTCGGCGTGTCGCGGCAACCATATTCGGCGGCCCGGCAATGTAAAAAATCGGACCGTGCAGGTTGCTTACGTGTTTGGCAAGCATCTCGGATCGAATATGGCCAATTTCACCCTGCCATCCCTTCGAAGTGCCGTCGGTGCGCGTGAATGTTGGAATGAAACGAAAGCTTGTATTCGAGCTCTCCAAGTCCCAGAGAGCGTCCATAAACGCCGCGTCTTCCAGATACCGGTTCGCATAAAAAAGAAAGATATCGTGCCGGGCTTTGTCCACCGCAGCTGAGGAAAGCATGCTCAGAAACGGGACGATCCCAATACCTCCGGCCAGGAAAACGGCTGGCTTTGAGGTATTGCGATGCAAGCTAAAGGACCCCATAGGACCGCTCAGGTTTACATGAGTGCCCAACGGCAGGATAGAGAGTGCCCGCTTGAATTGCGAATCCCGTATGCGGGTGGCGATCAATATCTCTTCGATAAAGGGGGAACTCGCGATCGAAAACGTATGGGTGAGGCAGTCCGAACCATCTGGTCTAACCCCCAAGAGAGTCAGATCTATGGACTGCCCCGCCCGGAATAAGAAGTTTCGCGGTCTTTCAAACCGAAACGCCACGGTATCTTTCGCAATCTCTGTGCGGCTAAGCAGTCTGCTCGCGTAGCCGAGCAGGGGGGACCCTTCTTGTTGTGATAATTCGACTTGTGAAGACACTTTCCACCTCAATTCGTGTATCGCCAGAACTCCTCGCCCATGTCTCTTGGCAACTCGACCTTGAGACGCCGCGGTGCACGTCTCCTCCCCCAACCTTAGGGAATGGCTTGCTCCGGCCTTGGCCTCAGAGTTGGCCTTTTGTCTTGCCCGTAGCCGTAGCGCGCCTGATCAATGACCTCGCGTCCCTTGTCACGAATTTCATTAGGACTGGACAACAATGCTGCCCGTCATTTTCGGATGCATGCGGCAGTAGTAGGGGTATTCACCCGGCTCCGTAAAGCGGAACTCGAACTTCTGCTCCGTGTCCAGCGCCGCCGATTTGAACTTGCCCTGCGTACTGTCGACCGTGTGCGGGATATCATCGTGGTTGATCCACGTCACTTGCGTCCCACTTTTGATCTTGATGGCTCCGGGCGTAAAGGCGAAATTGTCGATCTTGACTTCAATTGCTGAATCGGTCGAAACCCCGCCCGACGCCATCGCTGCCATGTCTGTGCCACCGCCGTTCCCGGTCATTGGTGAGCTCGAGCTGTCGAGTGGCGAGTCGATGATTGCCAAGCTGCTGCCGCTGACCAGGTAGTTGACATCTGTAATCCCCAGCACGCGCTGCAGCTGGTCAGCCGGCACTTTCATGGGTCCCGCAGAGGGAGCACTTCCCGGCGCAGGCTGAGGAAAAGCGGTCGACATAGCCGTATGGAACGACACCTTCCCTTCAATCTTCTGCATTACCTGATGAATGTGACCGTTGAGCACCGTCACCGAACCGAAACGTTTCACGTACGACAAGGCTTGTTCGCTATCGTCGGTTCCCCAGCCCCAGTCCGGATAGATGGTCCAGAGCGGAATGTGTGCAAAGAGCACGATCGGAGTACTGGCAGAGCGGCCCTTGAGATCGTCCTCCAGCCACTCCAGCTGCTCGTGACCGAGTGATCCCAGGCCACCAGCTTTCAAATTGACGACGTTCACCAGACCGACGAAATGGACACCCTTGTGGTCAAAGCTGTACCACCCTGCGCCCTTTGTGCCCTTTCCATAGCGCTGGAGATATTGCTCGCCGTTGTCGGTCAGCATGTCATGCTCGCCCGGCACGAAGTGGATCTGTTTCGGGGACGCTCCTTTTAGCGCCTGGTCGAGCGTGTCGAACTCACTGGGCTTGGAGAGCTGGCTGAGATCGCCCGTGTGAATGAGAAAGTCCGGCTTTTGGGGCATTGCATTGATCTTGTTGATCGCAGTTTGCAGAGTTGCGGTGACATCTGGGTTTGCTGGCTTGTTAAAACCGATATGGCTGTCGCTAATCTGGACAAAGGTAAAGTCAGCACCCTTGCCGGCACGTTGACCGGCGCCTTGGGCGAATGCCCGCGACACCGGAACACCGCCACTCAGAGTCCACACCAGTCCGGTACCCGCCCATGCCATACACTTCAGAAATCCGCGGCGGTCGACGCCATCGTTGTTGAGGTCTTGCAACCTCTGATCAATGAAATCTTGCTTCTTGTCTGCCATTTGTCCTCCGTAGTTTGTAACGTTCGGAGTTGATAACTGGCGCCAGTCGCTTTTATTCCAGGGTAAGTCAAGGGAGTGTTGCTTCCCCGCTCTGACGCACCGTTGTCGACCCCTAACCGGGCCCGTTTACGCCGCTGAGGAAGCCTCCGAGGTGCCCGGTGAGGGCAACGACCAGGATGCCTAGAAGCTCGATAGGAAGGCGGTAACCAGGTAACGCCTTTGACGTGCGCTGCGCCCGGAAATGTAACCACCAGACCAGCCAGATGATCACAGTCGAAACGCTTGCGAGTACCAGGTGCATCAGCAGAATTCCCTTGAGTTTCTGCCCCTCAAGCTGGATCTGCCATGCGAGGATACCCGTGGCCAGGACAGGGATCGTCGCAAGGGCTGCCACTAGGAGGTTGTAGTAGGTTGCCTGCTTCAAGCCCGCTCCCTTCGTCCAGTGTTCAACGAGATCGAAGGCCACTGCACTAATAAAAAGCGCGATCGGAAAGTGAATGAGCACTACGTGTTGCGCGTGTTTTGCGACCAACACCGTCTTCGGATCAAACGGATTCAATCCAAACTTCAGGAGCGCGAACGTCATGTGGATACCCTCAACGGAATAGAACCGGTCCTTCCGGGAAATATTCCTTGGTCTGACGCTCAAGTAACGAAGCCCCCACTCAGTGAGCCCGACTCCCGACCTTAAGAATAGATTCATCCATTTCCGTCTTGGGCTGGCCACGGGGGCGGCCCGGGGGGCACAGTCTTCGCCGTTTGCTCGGGGCCAAAGAGGGTTTGCGTCGCAGGTCGTTTACCGGCCAGACAGTTCCCAGAAATTGTTGGGCATGTAATGGAATAAAGTGACCGGGCTTGCGGTTTACCACATTGACGTGTCAGGAGTGGATCCCCAATCCGGTTCGTTCGAAGAACTGGCGATGCCACTCTTCGATCCCTTGTACAATTTCGCGCACTGGCTGACGCGGAATCGCGACGAAGCCGAGGACTTGGTGCAGGAAACCTACTTCAAGGCTTTGAGAGGATTCTCATCTTTTCAGCTGGGTACTAATTTTCGTGCATGGATGTATCGCATATTGCGCAACACATTCTTGACCTCCTGCGCTGGATTAAAGGCGACAACGACACTACCGCTGGGTGATCCCGAGGACGAAGAGGGACCCGAACTTGCAGTTGAGTTGGTTACGCCAGAAACGATTCTGATCGACCGCTCGAACTCTGATCTGATCGAGAGAGAGATCAATGAGTTACCGGTGCATTTCCGTGAGGTTTTGCTTCTGTGTGACGTGGAGGAGATGTCATATCAGGAGATTGCGGAAACGCTTTCGGTTCCGATCGGTACGGTGATGTCGCGTCTGTCGCGTGCCAGAAAACGGGTACGAGACGGTCTGCGGCAACGGATGAGTGAGGGATCGCGGTCGGAGGAGACACCAGTGAAAAACGGAATGAACTATGGTCTGTGAGCTTTGGAAGACCAGACTCGATACCTACCTTGACGGGGAGCTCGCGTCACAAGAGATGCGCGACTTCGATAGCCATGTGCACAGCTGTCCGACCTGC
>Ga0210406_10004592_pt1 | contig 14709 bp, 12 predicted proteins | sample IncBWC30MmetaG_FD_155454 | JGI IMG/M metagenome (GOLD analysis project Ga0210406, IMG submission 155454) | Forest soil microbial communities from Barre Woods Harvard Forest LTER site, Petersham, Massachusetts, United States - Inc-BW-C-30-M | ecosystem: Environmental > Terrestrial > Soil >... | reverse complement strand
CAGCTAACTTCCTGTTGGGCCCACGTGTGGCGGTTCGTAGGTGGTCGCGGGTCACGCCCTATTTCCAAACCTTGTTCGGTGGCGTCTACGCCACAACGAGCACTGCTGTGCCTGAGTTGGGCTTGACGGAGAGCCTCCCGGCAGGCTTCAATCTCCGGGCGACGAGGGCGCAAACCGCCTTTGCAATGACGGCCGGCGGAGGACTGGACATTAAGATGACCAAACATGTCTCGTTCCGGCCTGTTCAGATCGAGTACTTTCTGACGCGTCTTCACGACTACCGATCGGCAACTGACAACAACCAGAATAATATCCGCTACAGCGCTGGTTTCAACTTCACGTTTGGCGAAGCCCAGTAGTTAGGCCGCTCGGTAACCAGCCGAAGGCCCGTCGACCAGCGGAGCATCCGCCAGCGAAAACACCTTGAGAACATTTTGTGTCAGATGACTGGATTGCGTCGCCACGGTTGGCGGCATGGCGACGAGTCTCGTCACTTCATCAATTCAGATTTTGAAAAGGAGCTAGATTCATGTCAAGGAAAACTCTAATCACCATTGGCTTACTCAGCGCGGCCTGCATTATCCCTGTACAGGCTCAGAACCAGAATGAAGAGGGTAAGTTCAACTTCAGTATGGGCGGCGGCTTATCGGTGCCCCTTAACCCGGTCGCCAAGTACTCCGGCGTGGGCGGAAGTTTTGTCGGCGGCGGCGGTTACAACCTCGATCAGCACAACTCGATCGTGGGACAATTTATGTGGAATGGTCTTCCGCCCTCTGTTGGCGCCATAGCGCAACTGAATGGCATTTCGAACTCTGTCAATCTTTACAGCATTACGGCGGACTATAAGTACAGGAGTGGCTTCGGCAAAGCCTTCGGCTACTACCTAATCGCGGGAGGTGGGTGGTATTACAGGCACGCCTCGATTTCCAAGAGCACGTTTATACCTACTGAGACCGTTTGCCAGCCGATCTATGGCTTTTACGGATACACCTGCAGCGACGGCTTCGTCAACACCGTCGGTGTCTCAGCCGGGACCAGTTCTTTCGGCGCAAACGGGGGCGTCGGATTGACACTCAGGCTCAAGGACACGAATTGGAAATTCTTTGTGGAGTCGCGCTACATATACGCCGCTAGCCGTTTCATCGCGACACAGGTAGCACCTGTTACTTTTGGATTCGAGTATCAATGAGGGCCCGCAGTTTAGAGGACTCTACGCTGAAGCCATGAGTCAAGAAATTCTTGGCATCCGGCGACTGCATTTTATCATCGTTAGCGTACGGAAGCAGTAGCAAACTTCTCCTCACTCGCCGGCGATCTCCGGGAACTGGATCGCCGGCCTTTTTTTTGGTTTCGATTGGCGCTAAGGAAAGATCGATGCTCGGCTGATTTTATATCTCGGGTTGAACTCGAGGCAAATAGATCTGAAAGATCGTGCCGATCCCGGGTTGCGTGTCCACCACAATGTGACCGCCGCTCTGTTGGACGATCCCGTAAACGCTGGAAAGCCCCAAACCGTCTCCGGCGCCTTTGGTGCTGAAGAAGGGCTCAAACAGATGCGCTTGCACTTCTTGGCTCATTCCGACGCCGGTGTCGGCGACCGCCAACAGCACGTAATGTCCCGGTGCGACGCCAGACAGCCGGGAAATGGCGCCTTCGGTCAGTTCAATGTTGGTGGAGTGGATAGTCAAACGGCCGCCCAACGGCATTGCGTCGATGGCGTTTGCCGCCAAATTAAGGAGCACCTCACGAAGCCGCGAGGCATCCGCGTGAACCGGTGCTAGCGCCGGGTCCAGTTCGATCTGCAATGTGATGTTATCGGGGAGTCGAAGCTGCACGGTGCGGCCAACTTCTTCGATGAGAACGTTCAGATCTAACAATTCGGGACGGAGTTCCTGCTGTTCGCTGAATGCAGACAATTGCTGTGTTAAAGCCGCTCCGCGCTCGGCCGCCGCCTTGATCTCCATCAGGGGGATATACGTCGGATCGGTATCCCGGCGATCGTGGAGCAAGATCTCACAATATCCACCGATGATGGTCGTTAGGCCGCTGAAATCGTGCACCAATCTATCCACCGAATGCCTGATGCTTTCCAGTTTCTGGGATTGGATCAGCTGTTCCTGAAAAGCTTTAAATACGGTAATATCGCGGCCTACACTAGCGAATCCGGAAACCTGGCCTCTAGCATCAGACAAGACTGTGCTTTCCCACGCAATGAGCCAGCGGTCGCCATTCTTACCTAGGATGTTACTCTCGAAATGACGCGGCGCGAGCACGTCGACCCGGGCCGCGGTGAATTCGGCGCGCAATTTCTCGCGCTCATCCTCAGGAACCATCAGGTCGAACCAATTCTTGCCCGTAGCTTCTGCCGCCTGCCAACCCGTCAGCTGTAGCATGTAATCGTTGCAATATCTGATCGAGCCGTCAGCGTCCAACATGACAGTAAGAAGGTGCATGCTTTCGAGCAATTCGCTCAGCCTCCGTTCAGAGGCCTGCAGCGCGTCTTCCACGCGCTTCAGCTCCGTGATGTCCCGGCACGTGCCCCAAATGCGCTGCAGCTTGCCATCCTCGACAACACACCAGTTGCTTCGCAAGAGTTGCCGGGCGTGACCATTCCTGTCCACTGGCTTGGTTTCGACGGTGTCGAACCGGTAGCCCGAACGAATAGCGGAGCGCAGGTCTTCTCGCAGACGAGGATCGGCGTAACGGGCCAACTCTTCGAATCCAGTGCCGATAAGCTGCGATGCCTTTTCATGCCCAAGCAGGCGTGCCATTGCGTCGTTGCACTCGGCCAAATAGCCCTGACGGTAGATGCTCTCGATCTGTTCATCTTCTGAAAGGTCCGTAGAGATGGGATTTTCGAACTCGATTCGCCACATTCCATCGGTATTGTCTGCAATGAAAGCGTGATACCGCTGTGCACTCTCACGGAGAGCTGCTTCGGACTGCCTCCGATGAAGTTCCGCGGCGGCTCGAGGAGCGAATTGCTCGAGCATCGATTTCGGCATCCGTGTGTTGTCGAGCGAATTCCGGAAAACGGCCATCATCACTCCCGAGGCCTGCCGTTGGCCGGTCAGCAGCGGGACAGCAACGCAAGCTTGCGCGCCGATCTGACAGAGCAGCGCGTCTGACGGAAATCTCTTCAAAACGCCCCGCGTGCAGGACCACGGTTCACCGGTTGCCACAAGCGCCGCGACGCTGCCTGCTAAGACGTAATCGAGACTGTATCGTTGTTGGCCGTTAACAAACGCCGCCAACGTCCTGACCCTTTCAGCTTGGCCGCCCACGAACTCACCGAGGTAGACACAGTCCGCGCTCAGAGCTTCTGCGAGGTTTGTCACCAGAGACTTGAAGAACTCCTCCCCGATTGCCGCCGAAACCTGTCTGGCTATCTGCGAGACACTTCTGTGCCTTCTCATGCTGGGTGGATGTGCGGTCGTTGAACTCATCGCATTAGGTGCCGCGCGCATACGCCAATCGCCCATATCGAGGCTTGTACGTGAGTGTGCTCAAGCCTTTTTGTCCGCAGTGCTTCCGCAGCCGAGTCCGCAACTCAACTCTGGCCCGCCCCAGTCGTGATTTCGCGGCTGGAACCGAAAGCCCCAACCGGGCCGCAACATCCGGCATCGGTAAGCGCTCAACATCACTGAGCATCATTACGTTCCGCAGGAGGGGCGGAATCCGTGAGATCTCTTGCCGCAGCAGGTTCTCGAGTTGTTGACCGCCGAGTTCGTCTTCCGGACCCGGTACTTGCGCGACTAGCTCGACACGAACATTTGATTCGGTGGATTGGTCCAGGTACAGGAAGTGAGCCTGACGATCTTCGCGGATTCGCATGAGGCATTGATTCTCCACAATGCGGCTTAACCACGCGGCGAATGTTCCTTCACCCCGAAACTGTGCTAAGCGCTCGAAGGCTTTCCAGCAGGCATTTTGCACCTCGTCCTCGGCATCGGTCGGATTGCGAATCATAGAAGACGCCCGTTTAAGACAGTTAGCGTAGTGCCGGTTGATCAGTTCTCCAAAAGCTGCCGTGTCGCCCTGGCGGGCAGACGCAATCAATTTGTGTTCCTCACTCGAAGCACCTGTGTCGCCAGGTGGTGTTTCTGTGAAGACGGCCTGATTTTCTAGGGGGTGTTGCGGATGAGTTCCCACCGCGCGTGAGGCTGCGGGTTCGGCATAAGGCACATGGTCGGTTAATCGCTCCAGCATGCGTTACGGGAACGCACACGGAAGACCATCCAACTGTTTGTGCTGGCCGGTCTTGGAATCAAATGCTTACAAGAATCTTTGACCGCGCGAAGATTAGCGATTGAACATTTTGGTCCAGTAAAACTGCGCCCGCACTACGTTTTGGAGCAGCTTCGGGGCAGACTTCCGTGTTACGACTGCGGGCTTCGCAAACTCAAATTTAATGCATCGCAATAGCTGAGATGCAATCATGTGTAGCGATCGTAGCATCACCCAAAACCCCTCTAAATGGAGAAATACTATGCCCGTAAAGAATCCAAAAGAACTCTTCGTCTTGCTGCTTAGCGATGTGCGACTGGCCACGGAGCGAACGACAAAGATCTTTCAGGAGATGAGCCAAGCCGCCCAGCATCCTGACATCAAAGAGGCCCTTGAGGCGCGAGTCTTTGTCTCGGACAAAATCCTCAACTCACTAGACGAGTGCTTCAAGCTCATCGGAGAGAAGCCGGTAAAGCTCAGCGGCCATCTTCATGATGTGTTCACAGAAGAGTTCCGCCGGGAACTCGGTGAGATCCAATCCCCGGAGGCTAAGCGGTTGTTCATCTTGGTCAAAGCCAGTCACCTGATTCACCTCCGGGTAGGCGAATACGTGGCTATGATCGCTGCGGCAGATGTCACCGGCCACTTCGGCGTCGGCGTATTGCTGGAAAGCTGCCTGGCGGATACGCTTTCATTCGCTGAACGAACTCGCCGACTGATTCGGGAACTTTACCGGGAGCGAGTCGCGGCGTAGTAGTCACGTGCCGGCCAGGGGACTTGAGAACCGGTCGCTTGACTTCTATAAAAGGATAAAAGGAGAGGGGGGCTTGGGAACGATTCGTCACTTGATCGAGTGGACGTCCGTCGGCATCGAGGTGCTTGCTGTCGCTCGTCGTAGCGGCGATTGTTTCCCTTGGCCTAAGACTGGGAACTGTGCGTTACCTTTTGCAACGTAGTACGCCCAGTACTCCCAGCGACGGCGAGGACCAGCCCTCCTTGAGCAAACCCTTATTGCTGGCGTTGGAGCTCCTTGTAGCCGCGGATGTTCTTCGGACAGTCATGCTGGAGCCCAGTTTATATAATGTTCTAGCTTTGGCCCTCCTGTTTCTGGTCCGTACGTTCCCGAGTTGGTCTATGCGAGTTGAAATTGACGGCCGCTGGCCTTTGCAATCGAAGTGTCGGTGCGAGACCAAAAGCCGCAAACCAGGAGTGACCGAATTCTTTACAACCTTTAGCCGAGCGGATGCATCTGTTTTCCGGCGATGCAAAAGGACTCCCGTTGCGCTGTCAGGTCCTCAGGTGTAGCGGGGGTCCTTCCTTTTTCCCAGTAAGTATTAAGGCCCTCATCCATTCTTTTCGCAGAAAACCACAAGGAGATCATAAAGAACGACGACTGTTGCCGGCCTGGCTTTTCGTTCTGGTCATGTGCAGTGTTCGCGCAGGTTAGTCCGATTCGGAGAAGGAAAAATTATAGAAAAACACGCAAAACCCGGTCGCCAGTTTGATCAGTGTTCCCATTCAGAACAACAACAATTTCAACATCGGGCCTGCGAACCGGACCCAGGACCATTTCAAACATTCAGCCGGTGATCCCATCGGGCTAAGCGAGGATTGGAATCTAATCGTCCGCTGGATCGCGCCCGTGATTTCGCAGCCAGAGTGATTCCGGGGACGTGAAAAGCCAGTACTCCAAACGCGATCGCGACCAAACCTCGCAAAAGGACAGCCCACCAGCGCCCCGCGAACAAACCCATAAACTCCGGCACAGAATTGTCGCGCAGCGTAAAGGATCTCCTCTGAACCCTAGATGCGAGTCTGGAAGAGCAGACAAAGCCCCGAGGCTTCCCTGTAGAGCCAACAGGTGAAAGTGAGTCATGGCTTACTTCGGGGAATCACTCTCGGATAGGGGGCCATGTTATGACCGAGTCTTCTTTTCTGATGATCATACTCTTGCTGTGGTCTGTCCCGGTACTCATCTACGCGATATTATTCCTCCCGGAATTGAACCAGCTCGTATTAGGCCGAGTTCATCCGGGCAGGAACGACAAAAGCGACAATGCCGGCATCGAAATGCCATTCGAATATCTGCTACCAATGGTGGCGGCGGCAGCCGTTGCGTTGATTTTCAGCCTTCTGGTGGCCGTAAGTTGGCCAGTGTGTCTCATGCTAATGGGCGCGGGGGCCGCGCTAGTAGGCGGGGTGGCATTTACATTTCTCCAAATGTACAGCCTCGGACTACGCCAGAAGGCTCCCACCCCAGACCGAGTCGTGCCGTAAGCGGCGGAGTCGAAGTTGAGGACCGAGCGACAAATGCTGGTGAAGCAGGCAGCCTGCGAATGTGAGCCATGTCCGCATCATGAGAATTACCTGAAAGCCCAACCGAGGATCAAGGGCAGCTTACGTCGCATCTGCCCGGTTCCGCCCCTTTCTTCGATGGTTTGAATGCTCCGATAAGCTGGCGAATCATCGGGCGCTCAGGACCGGCGCAGCTATAGACTAAATCGGCTGTTCGCGCTGCTCGAGCGGAGCGCTGTGATCCTCCGGGGTGGCCAGAGTAGATGGCGGCGTCCGCGGCCCCAACTGGACGCCCGCGGGTGTTACTACTAGCGATTGAACCTCCCCGTGGGCTCCCCTCAAGCCGACCGGTTTTCCGTTCACGGCGATCTTAACGCCACCCGCATTTCCGACCAGGACGACCATTTTGGTAGAGGCATCGAATGCTCTGCTCTGCAACCCCTCGATTATTCCGCTATAAGCGAGAATCCCATCGGATTTGATCGATAGCCACACGGGCTCGCTTGCAGCAAACACCACGTGCAAAGTGGCGACACGAGAACCAAAGCCGAGCTGGCTTGCAGAACTCACGGACAGTGGCTCTTCAACTGGGTGAATTTCTGGCTGCAGCAGGTCGGCGGGCGGCGAGGTAGCGCGTGGAGCAAGGATCGCACGTCCGCTGCGCGCCAGTGGGCGCGCTGCAACGGCGCTAGTATCAAGCAAACTCCGCTCCAGGTTCTCCCATAGAGTGTAGAGGCCGCCGCAACCGAATATGGCTATTACCAACCAAGCCACCGCAGGTAGGCGCGGAAGATGCGACCGCTTATGTGGGGGTTGCGCTTCGGATACAGGAACGGACGGTTCTTCGAGCTGCTGCATAAGCGATGCGATGGCTTCTTCTTCGTCCAGATCCAGTGCGTGCGTGTATTGCCGAAGGAAACTGCGAGTAAAGAGGCCACCGGGAAGGCGATCGAACCGGTTCTCTTCCATCGCCTGAAGATAGTGCTGGCCAATCTTGGTATGAGCAGAAACCTGCTCCAGCTTCAAACCGCGGCGCAATCGTTCGCGACGGAGGGTATCGCCGATTGAATCCATGACGGACTCTCCCAGGCCGCTCTACGGCCATAGTCCGAGATCTCTGTTTTGGATTTCCAGATTCATTAAATTGTACGCGTGGGCTCGCGTATTCGATTTCTTTGACGGATCCGGCCGACGAACCGGGATGTCATCTTCGGCACGTTCTATTTGAAAGTGGCGCAAGAAGCGCAGCACGCGAACCACGTAGCGGCGTGTCTCACGAAAAGGAGGCACCCCGTGGTAGCGATCGACCATGCCTGGACCGGCGTTGTAGGCCGCAATCACGCGCGGCAATGAGTTGTTATACCTGTGGTACCTATCCATCAAGACGCGTAAGTAGTGCGTTCCCGCATCGACATTCTGCTCCGGGATGCTCGGGTCGGCCCCGTATTCCCGGGCGGTCTCCGGCATCAATTGCATGAGACCGATAGCCCCCTTTGCGGAAATGACATCACAATTAAAGTTCGATTCCGCCGCGACGATGCTCTTTACAAATGCCGCGGGTACACGGTGCTTCCCGGCAGCCCCTCGAATGAGGGCCTGGGTATCCACTGGTTTTGGAAACTTTGGCTCAGGAGCCGTGGGATGCGTCGGTAGACTTTCGCGGGGCGTGAAGAACCTTAGGCTGGGCAGCGCGAAGCCCATGTTTGGAAACAAGAAAGGTTCGGAGGCAAAGACTGGGCAGACCACGAGTAGGCAGCATATTACAGACTTCATCCATTGTTCCGGTTCTAGAATGTGTAGTTACAAAGTGGTAGACGTACGGGGAGTACAGTTCGTGCAGACAAGGAGGATAAATCCTCAGCGCGAAAGATGTCTTCGGCGCCGTAGAGCTTTACAATCGCTTCGCATACGAGACCCGACACATGACCGCGATCAAATAATCTACGCCCGCTTCCTCAGAGGTCCATCTTCGTTTCCAGACTGATCCGAGCGCAACGGCCAAACCGGGTCAGCGCAATACAGGAGACGCGAGATGTACCAGCCGGTTCCGTTGATTGCACTTATTCTATTCGTACTGATGCCGAACGTCTATTCTCAAACCCAATTAGGGATTAATGTACAAAAGCCTTGCGAAGTCTGGGGTCAAGTAGCTGGAGATACGCGCCGACTCCAGGATGGTCTGGAAGTAGAGCTTATTGGCCGAGACAAAGCAGCCAGGCAGAAAGTTCATGTATCAAGTACCGGGAATTTTGATTTCCAACCGGTACCGTCGGGCCAGTATCAATTCCGCGTAATCGATCGGGCCGGTGTGGTGATTCACGAACAGTCCGAGCTATTGGGCGGCAAGCAGGGCTTTGTACTCCTTCTCATACCGGATACACGCTCAGAGGGTTCCGCCAGAAACACTGTGTCTTTCGCAGCCTTACAGCACAAGACGCCCAGCAGGGCATGGGATGCGTTCCGTATGGCCCAAAAAGCGGGCATCGCGGGTGACACCGAGAAATGCCTTCAGCGTTTAAACGAGGCCCTCTCAATCGACCCCGAGTTTGCCGAAGCCCACAGCGATCTCGCGGCCAGATACGCGAAGATGGGTCGGATCGACGAAGCTCTCCAACATGCACAAACGGCATTTAGTCTCAACTCCGCGCTGCCCGAAGCGGGTTGCAACTTTGCCTTAGTGCTGGTGAGCCTGAAAAGGTATCCAGAGGCCGAAATCGTAGCGCGCCGCCTGCTCACCGGCTTGTCCTATCTCCCAGTGCTGCATGGTGTGCTTGCGATCAGCCTCATAGGGCAGCGACGAAACTTTGACGAGGCATTTGAGCACTTGCGACTGGCCGCTGCGGAAATTCCCTTCGTCACATTGCTCGCCGCACGCGCCCTTGCCGAAGTCGGCAAGACGACGCTTGCGGTGGAGCAAGTGAAGGCGTATCTTCAATCGTCAGCCCACGAGTGCGAGCGCCCGGAGTTGGAGGCTTGGGTTTCCTCAGTCCAATCACAGCTCACATCACGAAAGTGAGACGGTGAGAGCCGTCGAATGAAATTGTCGAGCGATTCTGGGCCAAGCTTCGGCCGGATTGCCACTCGCCCTCGTTAGCGAGTGGCGACCATCCCTGGCTAGTGTACATTTACCATCCCCAACCTGGGCTCGCTTTGTAAAACGTTCCCGTCATGGTTGGCATACAAATTGGTGTCGGTATGGCGGACGGTTTTCCCAATGTCGCCGGCACAGGCGTTCGCTCGGGCGGCCTGGGTTCCGGCATAGACGCGGTGCTCCCAGCGTCTGTAAACTTGACTGCGAAGGCTTCCCCAGCTCAGTCCCAGGCTGGCTTCGCGAAGCTCCAACCTGCCGCTGCAGTCCAACTGAACAAGGCCCCGACTCCGTAAGTGTAGGGCCGGGGCACCCAGTCGGCCGTGCCAATGTAGGGCGCGTAGCGCCAGCCGGTGCCGTAGACAACAACGTTGTCCCATGAGACCACCGTGCCATAATAACCCGGCGTGTAAGCTAAGTAGACGGTAGTCGACGTGTAGCCGCAAACCTGAACGTAAGTCACAAAGTGAATCGGGCAGCTCGGCGGTATGGCGTAGATTGCTCGAGGGACGGAGGTAGCCACGGTCCAAGGGCCCCTGGCGTTGGTCGACTCAAACCAGACCGCGTTCTGAATTGCGTAATATAGGTTGCTGGCGGGTACATAAACAATTGGAGTACTTGTGTTGACCGCATACAGGAGATGCGTGCCCTCAATGAGTTGAAAATCGGGAGCGCCATAATACGCCACGTTGAGCGTCGCTGCGCTTCGCGAGATGGCTGCCGTCTTTGGAATCTGGTTTGCGATCAATGCTTCTTTGGCTTGCGGTGTCCCCGGAACCGAAACGAGGACACTTGCTTTGGGACTGTCGACAGGAATCTCTGCGAAGTCAGATGGCAGATCGGCCGCAGTTACATAAGACCATGGGCCGTTCGGTAGAGAATTAGACCTGAACCAGCGGCCAGACACCAAGATGTAAAACATCTCGTGAGAGGTGTCCACAAAGATATCGTTACTTGAGTTTTCAACGTAGAGGAGCTTGGTGCCAGCGATCGGCGTGAACATCGGTTGGCCTCGTGTCATAAGTAATTCAGCCGGAACTGTGCTCAGATAGACGGAAGGAACCAGCCCCTCTTCGTAGGCCCGGTGAAGAGACTGCCTAGGATTACCGAGAGCTTTATAATGATTGGTCGACACCGCGACTCGTCTCAGTCTGCCGAGCGATTTTGCACGCGCGTCCTCGGCAAGAGACCAATGCCCAGTCTCGGAGAGAGCTCGCAACCAACCATCCATCAGAGCCAGGTAGTACACTTCCTTGTCTGGATCGAAAGCGATAAGAGCTCGCGTGTTGATGACCATTTGCAGGTTCTCACCGGCACGCCGAAAAACAGGGTCGCCATCGATCAATACGAGGACGGCCGGCTTGGTGCTGAAGATGATGTGCGGCTCTTCGTTCTCGAGCTGATAGGTTTTCTGCTCGTCAGCAGCCTTCGTCGTAGCGCAGGAAGTCTCTAGCAGATCCAGAGGGATAGTCCGCATTGACTGCGTAGCGCCAAGAGCCGCAAGGTACTGCAAACCATTCTTGACAAGCGATGGGAAGTTGTATCTCGTAACCGTGAGGTCTTCCAGCGTGACCAGGCGGTACGATTTATCCACCTCGGTGCGGGCGGTAAACCAGGTAACTCCGTAGGCTTTATCGTTGCAACCTTGGTTCTTGATAACGACGGCCGGGTGAGCCTCCAGTTTGTTACCGAACCATCGATCCAGTTGCGGCTGGTAAACCTCGATGGTTGTGCCTCGCGCAACTATTCGACGTGGCCAGGGATTACCGCGCGTTGGGAAATCCGCGTCCGCCGGCGTCCGCCAAACTGCAGCTTCGATTAAGATGCGACCCAAGAAAATGATTAGAACGAAGGCCGTCGCTGGCCTGCATACGTTCGGTACACGCATAATCTGAACAATTGTTCAAACGGCCCAGCCTCTCATACCGTTTGATTCAGCATGTGTTAGGCTCGCTTCTGGAACTCACACGGAACGGCGAATCAGATGGTATGTGAATAGAACCACGATGGCACCGAGGACCGCTACAAGCAGACTGTATAAATTGACACCACTCACACCGCTTGCGCCTAAGAGTCCAAACAGCCATCCACCCACAACCGCGCCAACGATACCGAGCACGATATCGAGAAGGAATCCCTCCCCTTGCTTGTTCACTATCTTGCTCGCAATAAAACCCGCCACTAGACCTAATACGATCCACGCTAGGAACGACATAGAACACCTCCTACGTTGTCGGTGATGAGCACCACAGCTATTCGGCTCAAGAAACGCCGTTACTGCTTCGTCCGGATATTTGCTCCAATCGACGAACCGGGCGGACCGTAGTCCCTTCGCTCGACTGCGAAGGCAGATGACCGGTCATAAAGCCCTTGATTCGCTTCGGTGAAGTGACTTCCGCCGTCTTTACTCCGCAGAATGCCTTCATCAGTAGCCACGAAAACATGGCGTGGGTCCGCGGGATCGAAGGTAACGGACCGAGCTGTCGGCCTCGAAACATGCCGCCAGGTCGCTCCTCCATCCGGTGACTGAAGCAGCCCCCCGTTGGTTCCAACAAATAAGGCGTTAGCGCTGTGAGGGGCGTGGGCGACCACGTACGTGCGGAACTGCGCGCCCACAGCTTGCTCCAGGCTGGCCCAGGTGTCACCACCATCCAGGCTGCGGTAGATGCCGCTACATGCACCAGCGAACAGTCGCGTTGATCGCTTGCCATCCACCACGATCGAGAATATATCGGAGTCTTCTGGCATGCCCCGCTGGAGGGCGTGCCAGGTGCCACCGCCGTCAGTCGTCTTCCAAGCCAAGTGGGGGGTCCCCGCGTATAGGATGTTTCGGTGAGCCGGATCGAACGCCAAGGCAACCACCGGCTGAGGCCCGGAGTGTCCGCGCGGGGGGACATGCGTCCAGTTATCCCCGCCGTCACGCGTCATGAATATGCCGTCCTCCGTGCCCGCGGCGATTACTTGTGAGTCGACCGTCCACGCGGCCAGTGACCACACTTGCTTTTGGCGGAGATCGCGCAATTGCTCCCAGGTGGCGCCTTCGTCGGTGCTCCGATATAGACCTGCATACCGGAGCATTTCACTCGTGACGGCGACCAAATAAACGTTGGTCCTGACCGGATCGATCATCACCGCATGCAGGGTAGACCTCAATTCGGCGGGAAAAGGAAGCCGTATCCAGGAATCAGCCCCATCACGCGACCGATATAGCAAGGCCGTGGCAGTTCCAGCCAGGAGTGTGCCGCGGTGGTGGGGGTCCGCTCGGACGACCGTCACCGGCGTAGCCGGTGTAATATCCGCCTGACCGTTCAGAGGCGCCGTCCAGGGCGATGCTGTAACAAATGCCGCCACTCGGACGGCGATCATTGGAATCCGTTTTGAGTACATATTCTTCAACGACGGGGGAGATGCTGTAGAGGCTAGCCTGTCTTATGAAATCCACAAGGAGCGCCGACAGATACTGCTTTGAAAAAAATTAGCGCGCCTGTGCGCTTGACTCATCAACGAACCAGTATCGAGGTCGGTTCAGAAGGGTCTCAGCGGGACCTGCAGGTGACAGTAAAGCCCGAAATCTGTTTCTAAGGAGATTATCTCGAATGAAGAGGCACATTAGTGTTGTCGGAGCTGCCGTACTATTTGTATCTGTCGCGGCCGCTCAGGATTGGCCAAGGTTCGAAACGTCACTGAACTATACGGGTACTCGCTTTGACTCGGCGATGAACGTACGCGCGTTTAACGCAAACGGCGGCAGCGGCGATTTTGCTTACAACTTCAACCGGTGGTTTGGCGGGGTAATAGATCTCGGCGCCGTCCACAATGGGAACGTTCTGGATAGCACGATAGCGAACTATCTGGCCGGTCCCCGCATTACAGTCCACAGAGGCTCGATTAGGCCTTACTTCCAGGTTCTGGCTGGTGGAGCGTACGCCACTTCGAGCATAGCAGCGCCTCTCGGTGCCACAATCCAAGACGCCGGAGTAATACCGGCCGGCACGACCATCCGCGCCACTCGGCAGGAAACCGCCTTCGCTATGACGGCCGGCGGTGGGCTTGACATCAAGATCAGCAAGCACGTGAGCTTTCGGCCTATTCAGGTTGAGTATTTCTTGACCCGCCTGCCGAATCTCCACGCTTTCAATGACAATACCCAGAACAATATCCGGTACTCGGCTGGCGTTAACTTCATGTTTGGCGGCGAGGAGCCAACTCCGCCACCGCCTCCCACACACCCACAGAAAACGTGCCCCGACGGGACCACCGTTCCGGCCGACGCAGCTTGTCCGAAGCGGAATGTAACGCTCAGTCTGGCAGCTACCCCGCAAGAATTGTGCCAAGGAGAGACTGCGCAGATAAATGCGTCCATCGCCGGTGCGGAGAGCGGCCAGTTGAATTTCCAGTGGTCTGTCAACGGTCAGCCGATCGGCCAACAACATTCCTTTGAATTCGGAACCGTCGGCCGGGAGCCTGGGACATATACCGTTGCACTCACAGTCAGCGGAGCCACATTCAACGCGGCCACAGCACAGACCACCGTTACTGTGCGCGAGTATCTCGCGCCGACCGGAACGGCTCAAGCAGATCCGGCCGAAATCTTCGCTGGAGAGAAGTCCACGCTTACTGCGAGCTGCCAGGGCCAATGCGGCGGAAGCATCCAAGCGCCTACCTTCACCGCATCCGAAGGTTCAGTGCAAGGAAATCAGTTTGATTCCACAAGCGTGCAATTCGATGCTTCGAACAACGCGGAGCAGCGAAAGGCCGTGACCATTACCGCAACCTGTGCGGACAGCCGAAGCACCGGAACGGCAACGACCACCATAACAGTCATCAAGAAGGCTGTGATCACACCCATACGGCTGCCCGACGTACTGTTCGATGCCAATAGCGCCCGTGTGAACAATTGCGGCAAGCGCATTTTACTTGAGCAGCTGCGGGCGTATTTCGAGAGGGACTCGGCAGGCAGGGTCGTGCTAGTTGGCCATTCGTCTAGTGACGAGACGCCTCCGAATCTGGCTCAACAGCGCGCTCTGAATGCCGCAGCGGTGATCACCGCCGGCGCTGGAGTCTGTCTGGCGATCCCTCAGTCCCAGGTGCTGCTAAGC
>Ga0210406_10004591_pt1 | contig 14709 bp, 6 predicted proteins | sample IncBWC30MmetaG_FD_155454 | JGI IMG/M metagenome (GOLD analysis project Ga0210406, IMG submission 155454) | Forest soil microbial communities from Barre Woods Harvard Forest LTER site, Petersham, Massachusetts, United States - Inc-BW-C-30-M | ecosystem: Environmental > Terrestrial > Soil >... | reverse complement strand
TGCTGGTCTTTGACGGGCCAACTGTCCAGTTGCGGCGCCACTAATACTACGGATGCGCCGAGTCGCTCCTAAAGTTGTCCCTGAGATGACGGAGGAGGCGCACATATGCACCTATAGAGGGTGGATATCGTCTATAGGTTGCATGAGGCCAATAAGACGTCCCCAGGGGGTCAGAGTTTATTGTCCCTTGAGGAGGGTCATCCGTCTATGGGCAAGATGACGCTTCGGGGCAACCAGCGGGGAAGGCGAAGGAATGGGACCGCCGCGGAGTGCCGCGTTGAACTCCAGTAACTGCCCGTCCGGCAGAGCCAGCAGGAAGCATTTGAGAAGGACTATGGATTCACGGAGGCAAGTATTGATGTCGTAGTGGGAGGCGTCCAGTTGGTCCCATTCGAGTTCGGGCTGTACCGAGGAGGGATCGTTCAGCGCTTGCGCAGCGCTGGTGAAGGACTCGTTCAGATTTTCAACCAGCTCCAGAAGAGTGGAGATTTTATGAAGGAATTGTGAACGTTGGCTGAGAAAGATGCGGCTGCAAATCCCATTGAAGCTGGCGGCGCGGCGGCTCTTCGCCTGATGAAAATTTTCAGGATCGAGAGGGCTAAGATTGGGAGTGGTGCGAAAGTGCTTCGCGTGCGCGAGCATGGCGCCGAGGAGAATCAGGAGAGGGTCAGCGAGTCTCCTGCATAGTGCCGGTGTGACGGAGAGGACTTGCTGGGCTTTGCCCAGACGGCCATTGCGGCGAAGGCCAATCGCTTCATCCAAATTCACGCTGAACATTGCGTACGATGTTTCAAGATCGCGCAATGTGTTCAAGTAAGTTCTGGATTTTTCGCTGGAGAGCGGGGATCTCCAGTCTTGAGACACAGAGCCAACATGATGAGGAGAGAAACTGATCCGCACTGTAAACCTCCGCGGGACTAGTCGAAGAGTGGACGGAGTATAGCAAAACTTTTAAGAATCAATAATATTAAATTTCGTGTACCAAAACGGGAATGGGTTGTTCAATCCCACCTTGCTGCCTTCCTTGCCCTAGCGAACCAGCCGCCTTTATACTCCTCTTGCAGCCACCGGGAGAGGGAACTTCAACTTGCAATTCGAGCCGCGCGACCAGTTTGAACAACGCCAGAAGAAGCTACAGCAGATCCAAGCTCTTGGATTTGAAGCATTTCCACGTGAATTTCGCTGGAGCCACACGGCCGCCGACCTCGTCCGGGAGTATGCGTCGGCGCAAGCTCCGGAACTGGACGCGGAGAAAAAAGAAGTTCGAGTGGCGGGGCGAATCGTTTCCTACCGGCTGATGGGGAAAGCGGGATTTGCCCATCTGCAGGGCGGCGGGAAGCGAATTCAGATTTATGTGAAAAAGGACGTAGTGGGAGAGCGGGGTTTTCAACTCTTCCAACTGCTGGATTTGGGCGATCACGTCGGCGTGCGCGGACACATGTTCCGAACCAAGACCGGCGAACTTTCCGTGTGGGTGGAAGAATTATTTTTTCTGTCGAAGGCGTTGCTGCCGTTGCCGGAGAAGTGGCACGGACTGTCGGATATCGAGTTGCGCTACCGGATGCGGTATCTGGATCTGATCGCGACGGAACGATCGCGCGAAATTTTCGAGACCCGGGCGCGAATCGTCCGCGAGCTGAGGAAGTTTTTTGACGGCCGTGGGTACATCGAGGTGGAAACGCCGATGATGCATCCGATTGCGGGGGGAGCGGCAGCGCGGCCCTTTGTCACCCATCACAACACGCTGGATATCGACCTTTATCTAAGGATTGCGCCGGAGCTTTACCTGAAGCGCCTGACGGTGGGCGGCTTTGATCGCGTCTATGAAATCAACCGGAATTTCCGGAACGAAGGTATTTCCACGCAACACAATCCGGAATTCACCATGCTGGAGTTTTACGAAGCATACAGCAATTACCGGGACCTGATGGACCTGAACGAGCAGCTGTTCCAGCAGATGGCCAAAGCCATCACCGGATCGACGACGGTGAAGTATGGCGACGTTGATCTGGATTTCAGCAAGATGCAGCGGTTGACCATGCGCGAGGCGATTGTGAAGTACTGGCCGGAAGCCGCCGGCGCGCCGCCGGCACTGGAGGAATTGGCGGCGCCGGGCGGAGCGCAACGCGCCACGGAGCGCTACAACGCCTGGGCCAAGGCGAATCATGCAGAGTATGCCGCGGCGAAGGGGAAGCTGGCGGACGGCGAGTGGACCGGATTGCTGTTCGAGACGATTGCCGAAGACCAGTTGATCCAGCCGACGATTCTGTACGATTTCCCAACGGAGATTTCGCCGCTCTCCAAGCAGAAGCCCGACGATCCGAGCCTGGCCGAGCGATTTGAAATCTACGTGGCCGGCATGGAGATTGCGAACGGGTTTTCGGAATTGAACGATCCCGAGGAGCAGGAGCGGCGATTCCTGGCGCAAATTGCGCAGGGCGGCGACGAAGTGCCCAAGCAATTGGATGTGGATTACGTGCGCGCTCTCTGCCACGGACTGCCGCCGACCGCAGGGGAGGGAATCGGGATCGACCGCCTGACAATGCTCCTGACGGATTCCCATTCGATTCGCGACGTCATTTTATTCCCCCTGCTGCGCCCGGAAGGAAAGACAGAAGAAGAGCCACCGGCGCAGGCAGCCGGGAAGGCGTAGAGGATCCGGCGCGCCATGAGCTTCGAATGGTTTGTGGCGCGGCGTTATCTTAGGTCGCCGCATCGCCCGGCGATTCTGCGCCTCATCACCCTCTTTTCAGTGATTGGCGTGGCTGCGGGAGTGGCCACGCTGGTGATCGCGCTCTCGATGAACAGCGGCTTCCGCGAAACTCTTCAGGACCGGCTGCTGGGAGTGACGGCGCACATTTCCCTGACCCGGCCCGGCTCCGGCGGAATCCCCAACTATCTGGCGTTATCGGACAAATTGCAGGAGATGGCCGGGGTGCGCTCGGTTACACCGGCGATTTACGAAACGGTGCTGCTCTCGTTTGGAGGTCAGGCGCGCGGCGTGGTAACCAAAGGAATTGACGTCGACCGCGAAAAGAAAAGCGACGAGGCCTTGCAGAAACTGACCTCGGGGCAATTGGACTTTTCGGCCGATGCGGACGGAATTGATGGATTGCTGATCGGCAGGCAACTTGCCGACGAATGGAAAATGCGGCCGGGAGATTATGTCACCCTGACCAGCCCGCAGGGGCGCCTGACACCGTTCGGATTGCTGCCACGGACGCGGAGATTCCGGGTGGCCGGCGTATTCGAGTCAGGTTTCTACGACTACGACGAGAACTGGTGTTTCGTGTCCCTGTCGGCGGCGCAATCGCTGGCGGGCGCGGGAGATATCGTGAACGTGTTGGAGTTCCGGCTGGCGAAGCCGGAGTTGGCGCCGCAGATTGCACTGGCGGCGGAGCGAGCGGCCGGGCAGGGATATTCCGCTGCCACCTGGATGGAGGAGAACCAGGCGCTGTTCCGGGCGCTGAAGCTCGAGAAACTGGTGACGGCGATCTTCATCGGGCTGATCACCTTTGTTGCCGGACTGAATATTCTGGTGGTTCTTTCGATGACCGTGACCGACAAGGCGCGCGACATCGCCGTGCTGCTTTCCCTGGGAGCGCGCCGGGAACAGGTGCGGCGCATCTTTCTCTATCAGGGCCTCGCGATTGGAGCCTCGGGCACCACACTTGGATTGGTATTCGGTTACGCCTTTGCGTGGATTGCCGGAACCTATCAACTGATTCCCCTGGATCCCCAGGTTTACGCCGTGCCTTATGTGCCGTTCCATCCCAATTTTCTCGACGGCTTATGGATCGCGATCGCGGCCATGAGCATCGCGATGGTGGCTACGCTCCTGCCGGCGCGCGAGGCGGCGCGCTTGCTCCCTGTGGAAATTTTGAGGTTTGAATAGGACTGGAACGGGTTCTGGAACTAGGGGCGATACCGGAGATGGTTCTCGATTTGCTCCTAGATAAGGGCATACTTGGGAGGCTTTTCCAGCCGCGGCTGCCGCAGGTGCGGTGAGCCCGCAAGGCCTACTGTAAAGTATTGAAACAAAGATAATTAGGAATGTTCCAATTTCGAGCAGTTTTTCGGTCTCTCCACACCGGTAGCTTGGGGAAGGAAATGGGAAAACTGTTGGGCAGGGAAGCGCAAGTAAGTCGCATTAGTTGGGGCTGTTCCCAATTCAAGATGACGCATCCAATGTATATGCCCGCGGACTCGTGCTGTGACAGAAAACCTTGCCGAGGCCCACGCGGGGATAGAGGACGCCGCTGATGGCTTCGCCAATCACCCCCGGCACGGATCTTCAAGGCGATGTCGTGCTGGAATCGCGCGGACTGCGGAAGAATTTCCGGTCGGGCGAGAAAACATTGGAAGTTTTGACGGATGCAAACCTGGAATTGCGCGAAGGAGAGATGGTAGCGATCGTTGCGCCGTCAGGAGCGGGAAAAAGCACGTTGCTCCACCTGCTGGGCGCGCTAGACACTCCAACGAGCGGTACAGTATACTTTGCGCATAACGCGATCGAAACAAATGAAGACGCGGCTCTGGCGGAATTTCGCAATCGAGCCGTGGGGTTTCTCTGGCAACGGCATCAGTTGCTGCCGGATTTTACGGCGGCGGAGAATGTAGCGATGCCCTTGCTGGTGCGCGGAGAACCACAGCCAATCGCGCTGGAAACGGCGCGCAAATGGCTGGCGGAAGTTGGGCTGCGGGACCGGGCCGAACACCGTGCGGGAGAACTTTCTGGTGGGGAACAGCAGCGTGTCGCGATAGCCCGGGCGCTCGTCACAGGGCCGCGCGTGCTGCTGGCAGATGAACCCACCGGAGATCTGGACGAGCAGAATGCTTGGGCCGTGTTCGAGTTGCTGGAACGGTTGCATCGCACGCATCGCCTGACGTCGCTGATCGCGACGCACAACCTGGCGCTGGCAGCGAGATGCGACCGGGTGGTAGGACTGGAACATGGCGTTCTGCGGACTCGCTCGGTGCGAGCCGAAGCGACGGGGACCCCAGGGGGAGAAGCGAGCTAATCGTGTTCGAACGATACACAGAGAAAGCGCGACGCGTCATCTTTTTTGCCAGGTACGAAGCCAGCCAGTACGGCAGCCCGTACATCGAGACGGAGCATTTGCTGCTCGGCTTGATGCGCGAGGACAAAGCGCTGGCGAACCGGTTCCTGCGGCAGCAGGGCTCCATCGAATCCATTCGAAAAGAAATCGAAGCCCGCATCACCATCCGCGAGCGCATCTCCACCTCGGTGGAAGTGCCGCTGAGCGCGGAGTGCAAGCGCATCCTGAACATGGCAGCGGAAGAAGCCGAGCGCCTCGGCCACAAGCACGTGGGCACCGAGCACCTGTTGCTGGGAATCCTGCGCGAAGAGAAATGCTTCGGCGCGGAAATCCTGATGGAGCGCGGGCTGCGGCTTTCGGCGCTGCGGGAAGAGTTGTCGCGCACGTCGGGCGAGAAAACCACGGCTTCGCGGCCGAAAGAGACTTCACTGCTGGCGGAGTTCAGCCGCGATTTGACGCAAGCGGCGACGGAAGGCTCTCTCGATCCGCTGGTGGGACGCGAAGGCGAAGTGGAGCGCGTGATTCAGATTTTGTGCCGGCGGACGAAAAACAATCCGGTGCTGATCGGTGAACCCGGCGTTGGCAAGACGGCGATCGTGGAAGGGTTGGCGCAACGCATTTCCGATGGCGATGTGCCGCCGTTCCTGGCTGACAAGCGGATTCTCTCGCTGGACTTGTCCTTAATCGTAGCAGGAACGAAATATCGCGGACAGTTTGAAGAGCGGCTGAAGACCATCATGAAAGAATTGATGGAGAGCCAGAACTCCATCGTCTTCATCGACGAGCTGCACACGCTCGTTGGGGCCGGGTCGGCGGAGGGCTCGCTGGACGCCGCGAATATTCTGAAGCCGGCGCTTTCCCGCGGAGAGATTCAGTGCATCGGCGCCACCACCCCGGGCGAATACCGGAAGTCGGTGGAGAAAGATCGTTCGCTCGAGCGGCGGTTTCAGGCGGTAAAGGTTCCGGCGCCGAATGAGGAAGAAGCGATCCAGGTGATCAGCGGTGTGCGGGAACGCTACGAGAAGTTCCACGCGGTCAGCTACACCGATGAGGCTCTGCGCTACTCGGTTTATCTTTCGAACCGGTACATTCCCGACCGGTTTTTGCCCGACAAGGCGATCGACTTGATCGATGAAGCGGGCGCGCGCGTGAAACTCCGGCAGGCTTCGGTGCCGGAAGAGGTCGCCGAGGTGCAAAAGCGCGTGAAGTTCATCACCCACCGGATGGAATCGGCGATTGCGGCGCACGAATTCGAAAAGGCGCGGTTTTATTCGGAAGAGGAGCGCAAGGAAAAAGAAAACCTGCGCGTATTGCGGGAGCGTTACAAGCTGGACGACGCTTCAACCGGCATCGTGACGCGCGAAGATATCGAGGAAGTGGTTTCGCGTTGGACCGGCATTGCCGTCACTTCTATCAAGGAAGACGAGCAACAAAAGTTGCTGCGCATCGAACCGGAACTCCACAAGCGGGTGATCAGCCAGGACAAGGCCATCACGGCGCTGGCGCGGGCCATTCGCCGCAGCCGCGCGGGATTGAAATCGCCTTCGCGGCCGGTGGGCTGCTTCTTTTTCCTGGGGCCCACGGGCGTCGGGAAAACGGAAGTCGCGCGGCGCCTGGCGGAATTCCTCTTCGGCTCGGAGAAATCGCTGGTGCGGTTCGACATGTCCGAGTTCATGGAAAAGCATTCGGTGTCTAAGCTGATCGGCGCGCCTCCAGGGTATGTGGGCTACGAAGAAGGCGGCCAGTTGACCGAGCGCGTGCGCCGTACGCCGTATTCAGTTATCCTGCTGGACGAGATTGAGAAGGCGCATCCCGACCTCTTCAACATATTGTTGCAGGTGTTCGAGGACGGGCAATTGACGGATGGACTCGGGAATACGGTCGATTTCCGGAATACCATCATCATCATGACATCCAATATCGGCGCGCGGCATTTGCAGAAGCGCACGTCCATCGGATTCCAGGCGGGAATCGACGAAGCCAGCCTGCGAAGTATGGAAGACTTGGTACTGGGTGAAGTGAAGCGCGCGTTCAATCCGGAGTTCCTCAACCGGTTGGACGAAGTAATCCTCTTCAATCCATTGGGTGACGAAGATCTGCTGCGCATTATTGATTTGCTCGTCGGCCAGTTGAATGACACACTCATTCACCGGCAAGTGCAAGTAGTGTTGTCGCCCGAAGCAAGGCAGTGGGTTCTCGAGAAAACGTGCGCGGACCGCAATTATGGAGCGCGTCCGTTGCGCAGGGCTCTTCAAAAATACGTCGAAGACCCGCTCTCCGAAGCACTGATCCAGGGGGGAATTCAGAGACCTGCAACATTGCAGATTTACGTTGCGGGGGAAGGTCTCGCGTTCCGGCCTGTTGGTGAGGCAACCCCAGTCGTCCACTAGCGAATCTGACGCAACACGTGTGAACGCGAAACGGTTTAGCCAGACTGGAAACCGTCCAGCGTAGTACGCGCAACCAGCCCCATCGGGCCTGGCGGGAGAATAACATCTTGAGTTTGGGGGCGCGGCCTTGAGATTCTCAATGGCCGCTCAAAGGACAGTCTGTGTGTTCTCGGGGATGAACCTAACGCGTTCTGAGCGTACAGGCGTCTCCTGGAGACGATTCCTTCTACTCGGTCTCGTGTCGTGTGTTGCTCCTGCTTTGATTCAGGCCGGGGCTTCCGGGTTAGAAGAAAGAACCGGCAGCGAACAAGCTCATTACCTTTTTCACGCCAACCTGGATGTGAGTTCTCTCACCGAAAAAATTGACGATTTCGCGCCGGAGCAATCCGGCGGAGCCGCGCCCGCCGCCAGCAACCTGCTGATTGACCGGATCGAGTTCGTGGGGAACCGCCGCATTCGAACCGACACCTTGAAGGCGCGCATCTTCAGCCGCGACGGCGATCCCTACAATGAAGAGACCCTGCGGCGGGATTTCCAGGCTCTTTGGAACACGCAATTTTTTGAGGACGTGAAATTGCGCGTGGAAGACTCGCCCTCCAAGCCCAACGGAAAAGTGATCGTATTCGAGGTGAAAGAGCGGCCGGTGATCCGGCGCATCCGTTACGACGGGATTCACTCCATTTCGGAATCCGACATTCTGGACCGGTTCAAAGAGAAAAAAGTGGGTTTGACGGTGGAAAGCCAGTTTGACCCAACCCGCATCAAAAAAGCAGAGGTGGTCCTGAAGGATCTGCTGGGCGAGCACGGGCGGCAATTTGCCACCGTGACGCCGCAGTACGAGCGGATTGCCTCGAGCAACGCCGTGATTCTGGTCTTCAAGATTGAAGAAGGGCCGAAAGTCAAAGTGGGCCAGATTCAATTTACGGGGAATCATGCGTTCAGCCGGCGGAAGTTGATCCGCGCGATGCGCAACGACCGGCCCTATGCGATCCCGCTGAAGATCACGGAAATCAACGTGATGTCCAAGACTTACGACCACGACAAGCTGATCGAAGACATCGAAGTCGGCATTCGCGGGCTCTACCAGGACAATGGATATTTCAAGGTGCTGGTCAAAGAGCCCATCCTTGAAAACGTCGACACGACTGGCTGGCGCTGGGGCGTTCCGGTTGTGGCGGGACGCACCAGCGGCAAAGCCGTGAACATCACCATTCCCATCGAAGAAGGGCAAAAGTACACGATGGGGACGATAAAGATCGCCAGCACAGACCCCGACAAGGCCCTTTCGCTGAAGGTGGACGCTCTGAAGGGTGCGTTCCCGCTGAAACAAGGCGATGTCTTCTCCACCGCGAAGATCCGCAAGGCCCTGGAAGACTACACAAAAATTTATGGACAGTACGGGTTTATCGATTTCGTGCCCACGCCCGAAACCGATATTGACGATGCGGCCAAGCGGATTGATGTCACGATGAAGTTCGACGAGGGCAAGCAGTATTACGTCCGGCGCATCGACTTCAGCGGCAACACCACCACCCGCGACAAAGTGATCCGCCGGCAACTCCTGATCGACGAAGGCCAGCTCTTCAACAAGCGCGCATGGGAATTGAGCGTCCTCCGCATCAACCAGCTGGATTATTTCGACAAGCTCGATCCTGACAAGGCCGTGGAAATCAAGCGCAACCAGAAGCAGGGAACCGTGGACCTGCTTCTGAAACTCAAGGAAAAAGGCAAACAGTCGATCGGGTTGCAGGGCGGCGTCAGCGGGCTGGCCGGCGGCTTCATCGGGCTCACCTACCAAACCAACAACTTTTTGGGACTTGGGGAAACGCTCACCCTTTCCGCGCAGATCGGGCAGTACCAGCGCAACCTGATGTTCGGGTTCACGGAGCCGTATCTCTTTGACCGGCCGATCAGCAGCGGCTTCACCGTATTTTCCACGCTGTACAAATTCAACCAGGCGCAGCAGGCGGCCCAACTCACTGGGCAGCAAGTCAGCATCAACCCGCAGTTCATTCAGGATTACAACCAGAACAGCACGGGATTCACCACCTTCGCGAATTACGCCTTGAAGAAGCACGTGTTTACGCGGGTCGGATTGACCTACGGCCTCACGCGCACCAACATTTCCACCTTTAACCAGTCATCGGCGCTTTTGTTCGAGTCGTTGCAGTTCGGCAGTCTCGCAGGGCCCAGCGCTCTGAATGGAATCATCGCCAGCACGGTGACGGGAACGATCAGCTACAACACCATCGACAATCCCATCAACGCGACGCACGGCAAAAGCTATTTTTATTCGGTGTCCTTCACGGGCGGGCCGATCGGTGGCAACGTGAACACGATCACGAACACCGGCGAGTTCAAGTATTTCCGTCCCATCAACCACCACCGCAACGCCGTCGGCGTCAGGTTCTTGGCCGGATTCACCACCGGGTATGGCGGAAAAGAAATTCCTCCCTACAGCCGCTTCTACCTGGGCGGGGAAAATGACCTGCGCGGGTTCGACATTCGCGCGGTTTCCCCGGTGACGTACATCCCGAACACCGTCAACCAGACGGTGAACGTATCGGGTGCGGCTTTCACCGTGCCGGTGCTCCTGAAGACCATCACCTTCCCCGGCGGCGACACGCAAGGTGTAATGAATCTGGAGTACCGCATCCCGATCGCGGGACCCGTGTCGATGGCTCTGTTCAACGATATCGGCACGGTTGGAACCCTGCGCAAGAGTGGATTACTGCTGGCGCCCAGCGGCATTGAAAACATCAATAATCTATTCCCGCTGGCCAATCAGCAGGCGCAGTTGCAGATCGCACCGGGAACGAACTTCAAGCTGCGGGATTCGGCCGGTATCGAGTTCATCGTAAATTTGCCGATCGTCCAGGCGCCCTTCCGGATTTATTACGCGTACAATCCGCTGCGGATCCATCAGACGCTTTTCGCTCCAAACGCGCAAATCAACGGGCGGAACCTGTCGCTGCAATGCATCAACAGCGGACAGACCAATCCGCTGACCCCCATCGATCCGAATAACCTGAACAGTTGGCAGTCGATCTGCAGTTCGGCGGTGGTGCTGGCTATGCAGCCGATTTTCGCGCCTTCGGGGCTCAATTATTTCGAGCCCAAGACGACATTCCGTTTTACGGTGAGCCGCACGTTCTAGGGGAGCCGCGGCGATTTGAGTTTCGAACAGTGGGATAGATTCAGCAAGACCGTGGGGAGTGCCCGCGGTGAATTCATCAGGGAGAATTCATCCATGAGCTGGCGAAGAGCGATAAACGCGATCTTGGGAATATGCGCCGCTGGTGCGGCAGTGGTGATGTCCGGTTGCGGCAGTTCGAGTGCGAACGTGGTGACGGTGACGGTGACCCCGGCCGCAGTAACGGTCATCGCCGGTCAAGTGGCGACCTTTACCGCGACTGTGGGCGGTTCCACCAATACCACTGTAACCACCTGGCCTTGCACGTTCTCCTACACGCCGCCGCCTACTACCGCCCTTCCGAATCCGAAGGCAGTGACAGGTGACTGCACCTCCGGCCAAACGCTTTCGGGCGACACGGGGAATATTGGTACCTGGACCATCAGCACGGCGAACGGTTCCAATGTTCTGACCTACACGGCGCCATCACTCTCCAATTTTCCGAGCCCCAACATCCCGCAGCTGACCTTCACGGCTACCGCCGACGCCGACAAGCACAAGACGGGCACCGCCACAGTGCAACTGGATTCGGGAATCCGGGCTTCCATCACCCCGACCACCGCCACGGTACCCGTGGGAATCACGCCAAATCAGACTGCGACCTTCCACGTGAATTTCCTCAACTCTGCGCCGGTCAACGCAAAGTACCTTCTGGTGCAACCTAATACCGCTTCCACCACGCTTACAGACCAGACGCCGAATCCCCTTTCCGATACCTGCGCTCCCACTTGCGGAACGATGGACCCCAATGGCAACGGGATTTATACTGCGCCAAGCACTCTGCCCACGGATACCGTTCCCGCGGGAAGCAAATCGACGACCCCGACGACGGTATTCGTGGTGGCCTGGTCAGGGCAGGATCCCACGCATTTCGCGGTGGGCACGATCACGCTGATCAATGCCTCGACCAACCCCGTGAGTTTTTCAGGCGTTTACCCGACTACAGTCGCGGCGGGCGGCCTCCTCCAGGACATATTTCTGAACGCAAAAAACCTGTTGAACACGTCGCAGATCTTTTTCATCTCGCCCAGTTCGGCGGCAAATCTTGGTTCCGCCCAGGTGTCGCCGCCACTGGACAACTCCACCCAGGTGTTTACGATCCCGATTTCGACGGCTTACTGCTCGCCGAGTCTCTCAGGCGTAACGCCGGTGGTAAATTGCGATGCCTCGATCATGACGCGCGTCCGCTTGAAAGCGAACCAGCTAAAGCAGGCGGAGCCGGATCCCAGCCAGCCGGCGTGGCTGATGATTGCGAACTTGCCCGGCACCCCGGTCGTCTCGCCTCCTTGCGTCCTTTTTCCCGGCTCGGGCTCGTCAATTGCCTGTCCTTTGCACATCGTCAATGCCAGCCCGGCGCTGGTTGCGGCCGTGCCGGAGAGCATTCCGCAGGTAACCGGGACATCCTCGGTGCAAGTGGGCGCGAACGGGGGATATTACGGCGTCTCCGGATCTCTCGCTGCTTTGAATTTTGCCGGCCAAACAATAAACCTGGATACCTCGACTACGGGATCCGGGCCGCGGCAGCTTGTGGGCACAACGGGAAGCTTCCAACTGCCGGCTCCAGGACTTTATGAAGTGACCGTCAGCGGGAATACCACCGTGGGAGCGCCGTCGCTGTTTAAAACGGTGTCGACGAATGCCGCCGTGCAGCCCAATTTTGCAACCTTTAACCCCAATCCTACGAATTCAACTTCCGCGTCCTGCACGGATCCCACAACCGGCACCGCCCCCTTGAGCGGCGCTTTTCCCCGGTGCGTCCCATTGACCACGGCGGGGAACTCTGCTCCCAGCGCAATTGCATTGAACTCGGTTAAGGGCTATGCCGTGATCACCGAACAGGGTACCAGCGCACTGCAGTTCGTGAACCTGCTGCCGTCCGGGCCCGTGCTGTCGGCGCCGGTGCCCATGGCCATGGTCGGCGCTGTTCCGCCTGCTCCCACGGACATCGCGATTGACAACCAGTTGAGCGTAAATGGAGGAGATGTCGCCGCCATCGTGGGAAGTGCGGACAACACGCTCTACTTATATTCCGTCAATCCTCTAAACCCATCACCGTTCACGTTTCTGAACAAGACCATTCCCCTGGATCTGCAGACACTGCTGGGTGAGCCGAATGCCACGGGACTCGCCACTCCCTTTTCCATCGGAGTTGATCCCAGCACGCACCTGGGTGTGGTGGCGTACTCGATTCCGAACTTGAGTACGAACATCGGTTTTATTGTGGATATCAATCCGAATCTGGATGGTTCCGACAAGCGCACGTGTTTCCTGCCTGGGAAAGTTCCGCCCTGCGTGATCGGTCCGGTTTCCGTCGTTACGGGCCCCACGCCGAAGGTTGTGATGCAGCCGAACGTGCCGCTGGCGTATGTGACTCCAGGAGGGGGAACCGGCACGACGTCGGTGGTGGATCTGTTGCAGCAGGTCAAGTCCGTTCAGATCGCTCCCTTTGTCTCCGGGGGAACGAGCGGCGCCGTGCGGACCGCGGGAATCACGCAGATCATCACCACAACCCAGAATGGAATCAACCCTGTGTTGGGAGGCACCGTAATCATTTCGGGAGTGCTGGGCACAAAGCCGAACTCGAATTTTAACGGAACATTCCAGGTACTGCCGGGAAGCGTGACCCCATTCACGTTCTCCTACGCGCAGCCGGATCAAGTGGCGCTGGATGACGTGGAAAGCAATCCCGCCAGTGCGCCGGGCACGGTTCAATATGGCGTTCCTTTCTTTTCGCTGGGAACAACCACATCGGTTTCCGGGGCTGCGATCAACCCCATCACGCGGACGTTTGCCTACGCCGATTACAATCAGGCGGCGGGACAGATCGGATTCATCAGCACGCTGGACCAGTCACCGACCTCATTAACGCTGACGGCGGGGAGTTGCAGCAATTGCACGCCAAATCCACCGGGCGTTTCCGAAATCGGCTTCCGGTCCGTGGCATTCGATCCGTTCACCAATATCCTGGTCGCGTACGCCCCGACGGTTAATATCGATCCCAATCAGAACGGCAACAAGATTTCGCTGATCAATCCGGGCGGCCCCACTTCCGGTGGGTTTACCAATCCCCCGCAACGAATTATCGCCGCGACACCGACGGGGCAAGTCGGAGCGGGCTCGTACACTCCAAGCGGATCCAGCACGCCCGTGACGGTGTTTGGGCCGATGGCGTACGATCCCAAGACCAAATTCGTGCTTGTCGCGAACGCGGGAAGCAACTCGCTCTCCTATATGAGTTTGGACTCGGCTGGCTCCTTCCAAACCGCGCACATCCAGGATTTGCAATTGCCCAATCCAAGCTGCATAACTCCGGCTGGGACAACCACGTGTATCGATTTCGGTGTGCCCGTGGTGCAACCTCCCTTGAGCACCAGCTTCCCGGCACAGGCGCCGACCACCTGCACCCCCGGGAGCCCGACGCAGCCCTGTATGCCGCAAGCCGTGCAAGTGGGCAAGACCGCGACGGTGCGGATCTTAGGGCAAGGATTCAGCGCCATTGCCAATCCAGTGGTGCGCCTTGACGGGCAAACGGCAATCACTCCGCCGGGGCAAAATGTGCCCATACCTGTTTCTGTGCCGATAACTACTACCTTTGTTAACGATGGCGAAGTGGATGCCACCATTCCGGCCGCGGCTCTCTTCGCGCCGCACGACTATTCCGTGGACATCCAGCCCCAGGCGGGCGGAATTCCCACCAATGCGATCGACTTGCATGTGGTGGGACTTCTCGACATGTCCCCCGCCTGCAAGACGACCTCGACCTTTCCGCAGGGCCCGGAGGGAGTTGCGATCGACCAGAGCCGCCGCATCGCGCTGGTGACGAATTACGCTTGCAACAGCGTGTCTGTGATTGCCATCGATCCGAACGGCTATCACCTCAGAAATGGAACCCCCGTTCCCTATGGCACCATCATTGGCCATGTTGCCGTGGGCAATAATCCGATCGGCATCGGGGTCATTCCGCGGCTTGCCTATGCGGTGGTGGCAAACAGCGGCGACACGCCAAACGGCACGGCCTCGATTATCGATATCAGCAATCCGGAAAGCCCGCAACCCGTGCCCATTA
>Ga0210406_10004590_pt1 | contig 14710 bp, 8 predicted proteins | sample IncBWC30MmetaG_FD_155454 | JGI IMG/M metagenome (GOLD analysis project Ga0210406, IMG submission 155454) | Forest soil microbial communities from Barre Woods Harvard Forest LTER site, Petersham, Massachusetts, United States - Inc-BW-C-30-M | ecosystem: Environmental > Terrestrial > Soil >... | reverse complement strand
TTCCTGCTGCGCCTGTTGCGCTGCGAGCATGTCCTGATAGGGTTGCATCACGGCGGCCTGCAGCGCGTTCCGTGGCTGCACCATCGGACGTCCATTGATCATCGTGGGGTTCGACGAAGCCACTGCCGTACTGGTCTCACCCTTGTCGCTCTTCGCCGTGAGCACCACGCGAGCGACCGAGTTCGGGTCGTTCTCCGATCCCACCATCACGTAATTGAAATGCGAGCCGTTCAACAGGGAAGCCATCACGTCGCGCGCGGGAGCGGGCCCCAGTTGGCTCACGACTCGCTCATTCGCGTTGCCGGGAATGTCGATCGCGGCGCCGGTCTTGTTTGCGATCGCGCGCAGCACATCGCCCAGGGTCGAGTTCTTGGCCGAGATGCTCAACTTGCCATTGAGATAAATCACGATGGGAGGAGCAGCCGGGCGTTGTTCGGGAGTCAGCGGCATCACTTCCTGAGGAGCATCCACCGGAGCGTTGGCGGTCACGATCACGCCGTTGCCGGTGACGCACGCAATCGCTCCCGGACCGGGCGTCTGACCGTCACTGGAGCAGGGAGTCTGTTGGGCTACCGCAAGGAGACTCGAGATGCAGAACAAAGCACCGAACGCGATGGACCTAGGGCCGAAATTCATAATTGCCTTCCAGGGGGAGCCGGACAGCCGCTGCCGAAAGTCGATTCGAAGATCGCTTCCGCTGGCGGAAGGGGAGGAAACGATGGTACTACGACCATCGTTTCCGATCAACAGCAAATCATTACCCGATTTTGATCCCCTCGCGCGCCCAGCGCATCCCCCTAACTAACACACTTACCTTGAGTTAGTGCCGATAGCAAGCATGGTACCAACTCTTTGGTAACAGTTACTTCCCACCCCTATTCCGACGTTCTTTCGGAGTCATTTTCGGTCGTTTTTTCGATTGGTTTTTCGATCGGCTTGCGGGGGAATTTTTGCTCGCGCGTGGCCGCGTTGTAGACGAAGCTCGCCACGATCACCGCGGCTTGCTTCAAGTCGTCGGATTGAAGACGGTCATACACGTCCATGTTCGAGTGATGGGTGCGCGTGCTGTAGTCGAGCGGGTCCTGAATGAACTGGAAGCCCGGGATGCCGACGGCGTCGAAGGACTGGTGATCGGTGCCGCCGGTGTTGCGCGCGGCGAGTGTGCTCATGCCGAGATCTTTGAAAGGCTGCATCCAGGCTTCGAAGATGGGTGCGGCCGCGACGTTCTCCTGCAGGTAGACGCCGCGCAGTTTGCCGCTGCCGTTGTCGACGTTCAGGTAGACGGAAATCTTCGCTTGCTCCGGTTTTACGGTGACCGGGCCCGCTTCGCGGCGAAGCAGCGTCGGCATGTCTTTCATGTCAAGTTCGCTCATCAGCGGGCGGGCGCCGAAATGCTGCTGCACATAGAACTGCGAGCCGAGCAGGCCCTGCTCCTCGCCGGTCCACAGGCCGATGCGCACGGTGCGGCGCGGTTTGGCGTCGACGGCTTTCAGAATTCGCATGGCTTCCATCATCACGACGGTTCCCGCGCCGTTGTCGGTGGCGCCCGTGCCTGTGTGCCACGAGTCGAGATGCGCGCCGACCATCACGACTTCATCTTTCTTGTCGGTGCCCGGAATCTCGGCGATGGTGTTGTACTGCATGTTGTCATTGTCGTAGAACGTGTTCGCGACATTGAGTTCGATCTCGACGTCTTTTTTCTGTTCGAGCAGGCGTGCCATGCGATTCCATTGCTCGAGCGCGATGGTGGCGGCCGGGTAGGCTGTGGTTTCTCCGGTCTTCCATGAGCCACCGGCAGCTACGAAGAGCGTGCCGCCACCGTAGTCGCCGTAGCCGTGATCGACGAGTGCCAGGATTTTTTCGTCACCCAGGAATTTCGCGAGATCCTTCTGGAAGGCCATGCGCTTGCGGTATTGCGCATAGCGGAAGCCGGGCTTCTCATTGGGAATGGGATACTGTCCGATATCGGCAAGTTCCTTGTCGGTGAGGCGCTCGAACATTGGCTGCGAGACGGTCTTTACCTCTGGATCGGGGCCGAACAGAACGATCATGCCGGCCAGCTTGCCGCGATACTTATCGAAGTCTTTCTTGTCTTCAATTTGGACGCGGACGCATTTGCCTTTGATCACGCCATTGGTGCCAGGCGTCCAGGCCTTCGCGTAGGCAATGATGGGCGCGATGGACGGCGACACCATGCGCAGGCTGACGAACTCGCTGGACCACCCGCGCCCGAATGGTCCCCACGATTCCAGGTGCGCATTGGAGAGGCCGAACGAGGTCAACTGATCGCGCGTCCATTCGTTGGCTTGTTTCACGCTGGGCGAGCCCGTCAGGCGCGGGCCGATGCCGTCCATTAAGCCGCTGGCAATCTCCATGATCTTAGAGTTGCGGAAGCCTTCGTAGCGGATGCGGTTGATCATCTCGAGGTCGACCGACTCCTGCGACCAGGCGGCGAGACTTGTAACGAAAATCACGGCGACGAGAAACAGGCGGGGAAGGGCTTTCTTCATGACTTTCTCCGTGCGAAATGAGAAAAGCGACCGACCATACTACGCCACCGAATGGCCGGTTCCAATGCGCGAGATTGTGTCGTGTTCCGACCTAGTGCGTTTCACAGGGCTCAGGGCGCCGGAGGCTGTCGTCTATGCCTCAGGCACGGGCGGACATCCCGGAAAATCAGGCAGGAACGTATTGCCGATGTATTGAAGATCCTTGATGCCGATTTCGCTGGTGTAGAAGGCATCCGTGGTCAAGCGACGGGCGAAAGCGAAGAATTCGACGCCGGGAGCGAGACTGCTGTCTTCGACGGCGCTCTTGCGGTAGGCAATCAGATCGAGCACTTGTTTTCTGTCCGCCGCATCGCAGTCGACGAACGTCTTGTTGAAGCGCTGGTTGCAATAGGCATCGAGCCAATCGAGGCCGCGGCCCAACGTCTTTTGATATTCCTTGTTCTCGCTTGTCAGAAGGTCAATGAATTCTGGAGCACCTGCCTGGACCGCACCGCCGCTGTGACCATCGGGCGGAATGATGGCGTCGCAGACCATGGCCAGAGTCGCGTACTGATGGGCGTTAAAGAACTTGGGCTGGTATTTTCCGGCGGGCGTTTGACTCTTCGCCTGCTTCACCATCTGGTGCACGAGTTCCGCGGCTTCCGCCGGAATCACCTGCAGGACGGAGCCACCGACGGCCCCCATGGCCAGAGTTTTCAGAATATCGCGACGGCTAATCGGGTTTACGGGCATGGCTTTCGCTCCTACAGGGTTCCTTTTTTCGCTTCGCTCAGGATGAAGTCCGACGTGCGCCACGACAGCGCCATGATGGTGAGCGTCGGGTTCTTGTCGGGGTTGGTGACGAAGGTGGCACCGTCGGTGACAAAGAGATTTTTCACGTCATGGGCCTGGCAGTTGCCGTTCAGTACCGACGTCTTCGGGTCGGATCCCATGCGTGCTGTGCCGACTTCGTGAATAATCACGCCGCCGTCGGCGATGCCGTAGGGGTTGTCGCCGTCGGGAGAAGTTTCCGTCGTGTAGGTGCCGCCCATCGTCTCAATGATCGACTTGAAGACTTCCTGCATATCTTTCGCCATCTTGATTTCGCTGTCGGCCCACTTAAAGTGGAAACGCAGCACGGGAATGCCCCACTGATCGACCGCGTTGGGATCGAGTTCGCAGTAGCTGTCCGCGTTGGGAATCATCTCTCCGCGGCCGGAGAAGCCGAGGTAGGTGCCGTACTCCTTGCGCAGGCGTTGTTTCAGGCTGACGCCGTAGCCCTCGCCGTCGTCACAGGAATCGTGGAACATACCCACGCCGGGCATGTCGCGGCCGCCCCAGAGTTCGATGTGGTACCCGCGCGGGAAATCGTTCTTGCGGTCGAATTTCCACCACGGAACATACATGTGCAGGCCGCCGACGCCGTCGTGATTGTGCGGCTTCACTTTCTCCATGCGCGGCACGAAGCCGCCGCCGTCGCTACCGACCGAATCCATAAGGTTGCGTCCGACCGCTCCCGACGAATTCGCCAGCCCATTGGGGAAGAGAGTCGATTTTGAATTCAGCAGCAGGCGCGCTGACTCGCAAGAACTGGCCGCGAGCATGACGGCTTTGGCCAGCACGCGCTGCTCGGAGCGCAAGTTCTTGTCAACGTAGGAAACGCCTTCGGCCTTGCCGTCTTTTCCAACCAGAACTTCGCGAGCCATGGCATGCGTGATGAGGGTGAAGCGCCCGGTTTTTTGCGCGGGCGGAATCATCACCTGGCTCGAGCTGAAGTTGCTGGCACGGCGACATCCGCGGCCGCATTGGCCGCAATAATGGCACGCGGGCCTGCCGTTGAGGGGACGCGTAATCACGGCCAGGCGCGACGGAACGCAGAGGATGCCGAGCTTATCGCAGGCGCGCTTGCTGATCACTTCATTGCAGCGCGGCTTGGGCGGGGGCATGAAAATTCCGTCAGGAGCGCTGGCAATATTTTCCTTGGTGCCGAACACTCCGATGTAGGACTCAACCTTGTCGTAATAGTGCGCGATGTCGTCGTAGGAGATGGGCCAGTCGTCGCCCAGACCGTCCTTCGTTTTGGCGCGGAAGTCGACCGGCGCGAAGCGGAGCGCGATCCGTCCCCAGTGGTTGGTGCGGCCCCCGACGATGCGCGAGCGATACCAGCGAAAGGTTGAGCCTGGCGCCGAGGAATAGGGCTCGCCTTCGATCGTCCAGGCACCGGTCGGCGCGATGAATTCGTTCTCCAGTCCGTTGCCCGGTTCGAGCGCCTTGCCGGCAACACCGGCGCCGCGATGCGGTAGCTCATAGGGCCAGACGTGTTCTTTGAAATCGACTTCGGGATTGACCGGGCCGCCCGCTTCCAGCATGACGACGTTCAGGCCGCCCTCGGTAAGAATCTTGGCCGCCGTTCCTCCGGCCGCGCCTGATCCGACGATGCACACGTCGTAGACTTTCGGAGAGCGATTTACTTGCGCCATGGAAACACGAACCCTCGTGCGTTGGAATGAGCGGAATGCGGATTATAGCGCCCACGAAGAGGGCTGCGGCGGGTTTTTGAACTGGGGTCGTTGCGCTTAGTTAAAATGTCGGGCGTGACGAATCCCATCAACGTTGGTCTTGTCGGCTTCGGTCTCGCCGGACGCGTATTTCACGCTCCACTCATCCAAGCCAATCCCAATCTCCGTCTTAGCCACATTCTCGAGCGCCGGGGCGACGAGGCACAGAAGCGATATCCCGAAGCGAAGATTGTTCGCGATCTGGAGTCGTTGTTGCGCGAGTCCTCGGTGCATTTGATCGTGGTGGCGACGCCCAACACCAGCCACCTGGAAATTGCCGCGCAATCGTTGCAGGCAGGGAAGCACGTCATCGTCGACAAGCCCTTCACGATTACTTCCGCCGATGCCGATGAACTGATCGCGGTCTCGAAGAAAGTAGGCCGCGTGCTGAGCGTGTTCCAGAGCCGGCGCTGGGACGGCGATTTTCTGACGGTGCGCCAGATTCTCGACAAGGGATTCATCGGCCGGCTGGCGGAACTGCACAGCCGGTACGATCGTTTCCGCCCTGGTGTGCGGCCGGAGGTCTGGCGCGAACAATCCGGCCCGGGATCGGGACTGTTGTTCGATCTGGGATCGCACCTGATCGACCAGGCGGTGGTGCTTTTCGGAAATCCGCAGGGCATTTTTGCCGACCTGCGCATGCAAAGGGATGGAGCGGTCGCCGTCGATAATTTCGAGGTGCAGTTGCAGTATCCGAATTTGAAGGTCACGCTGCATGCCGGTTCGCTTGTGTGCGAGCCGAGTCCTCGCTTCCTGCTGTACGGGACCAAGGGAACGTATCAGAAGTTCGGCCTCGACCCGCAGGAAGAGGCACTCAAGCAGGGAGGCATACCCGGGCAGGGGTGGGGGGAAGAGCACGAGGATGCGTGGGGCACAGTCTCGCACTGCGACGGAGCGGTAAGCCGCGTGAAATATCGAACGTTAGCAGGAGACTATCCAGCGTACTACACGAACGTCTATGGCGCGATCACCGGACAGGAAGAGCTGACCGTGAAGCCCGAGGAGTCGCGCAATGTGATTCGGCTCATCGAACTGGCTCAGCAGAGCGCGCAAGAAGGGCGCGTGGTCTCCTGCGGGTAGAAAAACCTTTAACCACAGAGGACACCGAAGAGCACGGAAGCATCGATCCTCCGGGTTACTTGGTGTCCTCTGTGGTGAACGATCTTGGCTTTTAGACTTTTGCCACTATCCCAGAATTTCGCTCCGAACATTTTTCAGGACATATGCTGCCCGCTCCACTCCCACTTCTCCGGACAGGATCGGATCTTCGTTCTCAATGCTGAACATGCCTTCAAAGTCCACGTCCATGTACGCCTGGACAATCGTCTTCCATTGTCCGGCGCTGTGGCCGTAACCGACAGCGCGGAAGGTTTCTGAAGCTTCGGGCAAGTCTTCTTTCTCGAAGGCAAAGTTCAGCACTCCGTAGCGATTCAAGTTCTCCGGATAGAAGGTGGTGTCTTTCATGTGTGCGTGAAACAGTGCGCCGCTCTTGCCGAGCAGATGGATGACCTCGACAGGGTCGCATCCCTGCCAGAACAGGTGACTCAGATCGCAGTTGGCGCCGATTTCCTCGCCGACGGCTTCGCGCAGGCGGAGCAGCGTCTTCGGGTTGTAGACCACGAAATTGGGGTGCATTTCAAACGCCAGCTTCTTCACTCCGTGCTCGCGCGCGAACTTCGCCGCGCCTTTCCAGTAGGGGATGACTCTTTCTTTCCACTGCCAGTCGAGCATTTGTCCATACTCGGGAGGCCAGCGATAAGTGACCCAGTTCGGCATGGTGTCGGCCGGAGTGCCGCCCGGGCAGCCCGAGAACCCGACAATCACCGGAATTTCGAGGCGCTCGGCGAGCAGAACCGTGTGGCGGAAGGATTCAACGTCGGTGGCCGCGTGCTTGGCATCAGGGTGGATCGGGTTCCCGTGGCAGCTGAAGGCTCCGATGCGGATGTTCTTGTCTTCAAATTTCTTCTTCCAGGCCTTGGCCTTGCCCGGGTCGGCGAGCAGGTCGGCGACCGGGCAGTGCACGGAATTCGGGTAGCCGCCGGTGCCGATCTCCATGGCCTCGAGGCCGAGAGCGGAGACCGTGTCGAGCATCTCGTCGAGCGAGAGGTTGGGGTAGGCCGGGTCAAAAACGCCAATGGGGATTTTCTTCTTTTTGTGAAGTGTCTCTGCTGCCTGGGAGGAACCGGAGACCGCAGCTGCGTCGCCCTTCATCGCCGGAACCGAACCCACCACAGCCGCAACCGCCATTGCGGTGCTTGCTGACCCGAGAAATCCGCGCCGGCTCACTGCCGACGCCGCCCTCTTACCCATGCCGATCGCCTCCATATCGCCAACGTTGTCACTGTTTTTACAAAATGTGGACACATTGTTGGGCGGTGTCGGCGATTATACGCATTCAGCGCCATGCCGCTCTCGGGTGAAACGACGGTTCTTGCATTGCCACTATCAGATTCGTAGTGACAAACCTTGACTTTCGGAGGGGTCAAGGGCACAATTCCTAGGCCGTGTAGCGGATAGCAAACAGCTCAAACACGGCTTCTGGCGGGCGCTTTCGGCAACGGGCTCGCGCAGCTCCGTCAGCTGTCCGAAATGGACCCCAATCGCATTTCGCTCGATCCGTCTGGGTATTTGTGATTCCCCCATCACTTGACCCAACATTGTTTGTTTATTGATCCGTTACTAAGTACCAGGTTGGCTGATTTCCAAATTCCCCAGGGTTCGAGCTTTGTCGGAGGACAGCTCTATGGCATTCCATGTTTCATTGTGTGCTCGCGAGAAAAAGAACGAGAGCAGGATCAGCACGAAGACCCTCGTGTTCAGGATTGCGTTGCTCGCCGGGTTGGTGATGGCTGGAAGCACTGGCGCTTGGGCGCAGTGTCCTGCGTCTCCGGCTTTCACGCCAGATTTCAGCAACAATCAGGCTTGTCTGACACTGAACGGCAGCGCAGCATTCGGCGCACCAGCGTCCACCTTGGAACAACCGCCCACGTCAAACCCGCCTCAGCCGCCACCCCCGGGAGTGAGCACGGTGCTGCGGCTTACACCAAATACGATCTTCCTTTCGGGCTCTGCCTGGTGGAATGCTCCGTTACCGGTCAATGGACATTTTTCCACCACGTTTACATTTCAAATGAGTGGCGCCAACACGAGCTTGCCCGGAGACGGCGTCGCTTTCGTTATCCAAAACTCGCCTCAGGCTCTGCATGCGCTGGACGCTGACAACGGGGCGGATGGTTGCAGCCTCGGATTCGGCCAGACTGCCAATGGCATTTGCACGCCCAACACCGGTGGCATCCCGAACAGTCTCGCCGTAGAGTTCGACGCCTATCAAAACACTGAAATCGGTGACGTGAGCGCCAACCATGTTGCGGTTCAAAGCTGTGGGCCTGGCGCAAACAGTGTAGATTCCAACTGCCGTATTGGGGATCACGATCTAACGACTAACCAGATCAACCTGGCCGACGGCAACGTTCACACTGCGACGATTACATATACGCCGTCCTTGTTAACGAACTGCGATGGCCCGTGCCCGGGCGTCCTCGATGTGTTCCTGGATGGCACTCGGTTGTTTCCAAACGGCGTGCAATTCAACATGAACAGCTTGGGTTTAGGCGAAGGCGGCACCGCCTATGTTGGATTCACAGGGGCGACGGGCGGCGCGGATGACAACCACGATATCCTGAGCTGGACCGTTACCCCGGAGAGCCAGACCATCACCCAGCCCGCTCCCAAGAACATGACCACGTCCTACATCTTCGGCACCTATCTCTACAAAGTGAAACCCGATCAAGACATCGATCAATTGGCGGTAACGGCGGTTCTCACCGACCCTGCGGCTTTCGCGGCGGATCGGCTATCGAAGCAGGATTTCCGGACGGCCAAGTGCATTGTGTACGACACCACGAATGGCATGTGCGTCGAGTTCCACGCTGCCTGCAACAGCGCCAACGGCGCATGCACCAACGTGAACTACGATGTTGCGACCAGCTACGATGTGCCGGTCAACAGCCCACTGATCAGCAGTCCGGGATTTCTGAAGGCGACTGGACAGGACTGCGAACCGGGGATCACGTTTGACTCGAACATCATCACCCAGTTCCTGCAAACGCGAAATGATCCCACGACGAAAGGATCCAGCAGGCCGAGCTTCTCCTGCTTCGTGGCGGTGCAAAACGTTACGTACTCACCAGCGGATCTCGACATCGTGAACCTGGCGAGCCCCAAGGTGAGGCAGGGAGCAAACCTGAGCTACGTGGCGACGACGACGAACTTCGGTCCGTCGGGCGCGCAGGGCGTGGCCATCTCGAACACGATCCCGGCGGGGACGAATTACGTTACGTCGTCGCTGTGCTCGCTGACCAATGGCTGCTCAAGCACTCCGTGCTCGTTCTCCGCGGGCACTGCGAGTTGCACCGTGGGCAACCTCGACAAGTTCGGGCTCGAGTTTATGGTGGTGACGGTGAACGTCACTGCGAGGCCTGGAACGGTTCTGAGCGACACGGCGAGAATCAGTTCGTTCAATCCGGATCCGGATCTGAGGCCGGATCGTTCGTGGACGACGAAGACGACGGTAACGAAGTAGAGAGCCCCGAGCGGGAATGCCGGCAACGCGGCATTCCACGCAAAAGGGCGACAAACTTTCCCCATCCTGCCGGCGCGGGATGGGGATTTTTGTTTTTGAGCGCTGTGTCGGAGTTGCTTGTCGAACTAGCATTCGACGTGCTGGCGCATACCAGATTCGCTAGGGTAGCAATACAGTAAGACCCTGATAAGCAGAAGTATTACTGGCGAATCGGGTTTCCCCTGTATGTCGGGAAGCCTACGAAGTCATTTACATTGCATCTTGTCTTCTTGAAATTTAGAGCGCAGGAGCCGCTCCCTGTCTTGGTGGAAATGTGGAATCCCAACAAGTGAACAAGCGTGTGCTCATTGCTGACGACAGCGGCGCAATGCGAAGGGCGATACGATCCTTTCTCGAACAACAACCTGGAATTGAAATTTGCGCGCAGACCGCCCGAGGGCTGGAAACCCTGCACGCTGCGATGGCTCTTCGGCCTGATTTGCTGATCCTGGATCTGCGAATGCCGGAGCTCAACGGGATCGAAATCGCGAGCCTGTTGAGAAGGAATCTGCCCCACTCCAAAGTAATCTTGTTCACCATGTACCAGGACAGCCTGCATGAGGGTCTGGCCAACGCCGTTGGCGCAGTTGCCGTGGTACCGAAAGTCGACGGGCTTTCGGGGTTGGGCCGGGAAGTGCGTGCCGTGCTCGGCATCCCGACAGGGAATGGAGAGAAGACGCATTACGCGGAGGCAGAGACTTCTTCGAAGTCCCCGTCCGAGCTCCTGAAAGCCGCTTTGCGTGAGAGCGAAGAACAGTTCCAGGCAATTTTTGAGCAGACCACCGTCGGCCTGGCTTTCGTCAGCAACGACGGACGATGGCTGCGAGCGAACCGCAAGTTCTGCGAGACGCTGGGATACAGAATTACCGAGCTACGGATGATGACGCTGCAGGACACCGCTCATCCGGGAGATTTCGAACTGGATCTGGCGCAGGCGAAGAGGGTCGAAGCCGGCGAAATTGATCGCTACTCGATGGAGCAGCGCTACATTCGTAAAAATGGCCAGATCATTACGGTTAAGTCCTCTGTGGAGGCCGTGCGAGACGACGCTGGCCAGCTCAAATACTCCGTACGCATCATGGGTGATCCGACTGGGAGGCGCGGAAGCCGCGGCTGAGAAATCTACTTTCCGCCTGCCTTACTCGCTTCCGTGTACATCGTGCTCAGATCAGAACGTTGCAGAACTTTTTCCGCGCCTTTCTGTTTCGAGATCGGCTCGAGCAGGCGCACGACCTGACGATACTGATCCTGCTCTTCCGCGGAATTGCCGGAAGCGCGAGCAATGGTCGCCAATAGGAAATGAGCCTTGGCCGAGAGTGGCTGCAGGCTCAGCTTGTCAGAACGGATCAAGATTTGCTCGAGTTCGGGCCTGGCGTGGGCGTAATCCTTGATCTGCACCATGGCTTCGGCCATCAGCAGCGAGCATTGCACGGCCATGTATTTCAATCCGAGCGTTTCGGCCTTCTGCGCGAGAGGACGAAGGGTCGCATGCGCTTCGCGCCCCCTTCCTTCCTGCACGGCGAGTCTCGCGAGGTTGAGTTTCGCGATCAGCTTCTTGTCGGTTTCAGTGCTGCGCTCGGCGGCCTGGGCGGCCTTTTCGTACAGGCCTTTGGCTGCCTTGTAATCGCCCCGCGCGAACGCCGCGTCTCCCTGATATCCCAGGGCCTGCGACGTCATGCCATCGTTCTTCAGTTCGCGCGAGAGACTCAGCGCGTCCTCCAGATATTTGGCGCCTTCGTCACCCCGCCCGGTTTCGACCAGAACGTCGGCGTAGCCGCTGAGGATTTCGGCCATCCAAAAGGTTCGGTCCTTGATCTCGTTGAAAGTCTTCAAAGCTTCCTGCTTCGAGTTGAGGGCGGCATCGAACCGTCCCTGGTTCTGGAAAATCGTCCCCAGGCTGTAGGATTCGATGGCGGCGCCTCGCGGGTCCCCGATGCTGCGGCGCAGATCGAGCGCGCGCAGGTACTGGGTGACCGCCTGGTCGAACTGTCCCATCTTCGCGGACGTTTCCGCGATGTTGTGCACGCTCTCGACGATGTCGCCGGGCACTTGTGCTTTCTCGCGCAACTGCAGAGCCTGCTGGAAGTAAGTGAGCGCGTCTTCGTAATCGCCCTTGGCGAAGCGCGCGTTCCCGATGTTATTCAGGCAGATCGCCTGCATGCCTTCGTCGCCGATTTCGCGTTCAATTTGCAGGGATTGTTTGTAGTAATCGAGGGCTTTGTCGTGGTCGCCCTTGTCGTCGTATACATTGCCGAGATCGAGCAGGGTTCCACCGACGCCACGCTTGTCGCCAATTTCGCGGCGCAGGTCGAGTGCCTCGTTGTAGCTGGATAGTGCGGTCTTGGTGTCGCCGGTCAGAGCGCTGATCTTGCCGATTTCATTGAGACTCGCTGCCATGCCTCGCTTCTGCCCGATCTTGCGCCGAATCGACAGCGCTTCCTGCAGATTGTGCAGAGCCTCGTCGGTCTTGTTGATCGTTTTGTAACCCACTCCGATGGCATGCAGCGCGGCCGCGTTCTGTTCCTGATTGTCGTTCTGGACGGCCAGACTGCGCGCTCGCTCGAAGTAGTCGATTCCGCTCTGCGCATTTCCGTTCATCACTTCCACGCGCCCAAGGGCCAGCAAGGCATCGGCAGATTTGGGATCGCGTTGAAGAACGAAGCTGTACCGCTCTTTCGCTTTGTCAAGAACGACGTTCGCTTCGTACAATCCGCCCAGCGCCATCTCGATGTCGAGGTCTTCGGGCGAACCCTTGGCGAGGTTCTCGTAGTATTCGATGGCCTTGTCGTTGTCGTGTGTGACGCGCGCGCGGTTGGCAAGGATCAGGTAACGCTCACGGGCAGGCGAGTTATTGCTGAGATCGACCGCCTTGCGTGACGACTCGTCGGCGTCGTTGTCGTAACCCAACGCGGATTGGGCCGCGCTAAGTTTCGAAAACGCCATAGCGAATTGCGGGTCTAGCGTGGTGGCGGATTGCAGCGGCTTGATGGCTTCCAGAGGCTTGCCCTGCCGCATCAACTCAACACCCTGGGTGTAGTCGCGGAGCGCTTCCACCGAGGTGGTGGATGGCTTGAACGATTGCGCCTGCAGTTCCTTGATCAGGTCGGAAGACAGGGCCAGGTTCTTGCGAATCGAATCCGCCAGCGTATCGATCGCCGCCGGAAGGCCTTTCTCGCTGGTCTCGGCCTTCAGGGTGGTGGTCTTGCCGCTGGTGAGATTCTGGATGTTCGCGTCAATGCGAATCTGGTCGCCGAATTTCGCGTACTGCCCCCAGATCACGGTGTCGGCGTTGCTCGAGTCGCCCACGCGGCGAAGGATCGTGGGATCGACCACTGTGTCGGCACCGATGCGCAGATCGTGCAGGACCTGGTGCAGGCGATCGGGCGAGACCATGCGGAGATGCGCGGACTGGCCCACGTCGGAACTCAGCATATCGGCCAAGGTCGTGCCATACCAATCGAGCGACGGATCCTGCGATGCATTGCGGAAGGGGAGGATCGCCAGCGCGACTTCCGGCTTCGCTCCGGCCGACGGAAGCTTGGCGGCGCTGCGCAGCTTATCGCGGAAGAGGAACCCGGCAATTGCCAGGATGATGATCGCGGTAATGCCACCGATCCACTGCCAGGGAACGGTCTGTCCCCAGGGCCGTACGCTTTCAAAGGCGATGGCTCCCGCGGCGCGCTTCCCCTGCCACGCTTCCAGATCGGCCAGCAATTCCTTCGATGACTGGTAGCGGCTGGCCGGTTCGCGCTCGAGGCACTTGCTGACGATGTTGCTGAGATTTTGCGGGAACGAACCGTCGTGCTCGGAAATGGGTTTGGCGCGTTCCTGGGTACGGCGAATCAGGCTCGCCAGAGCGCTCTCGGCATGGTAAGGCATCTGGCCGGTCAGCAATTCGTAGAAGATCAACCCTGCGCTGAAGAGATCCGAACGCTGGTCCAGTTCTTTCGCCAGCGCCTGTTCGGGCGACATGTACTCCATGGTCCCGACCAGGGCGCCGGTCTGGGTCATGCCATCGCCTTCGAACGTGCGCGCCAGCCCGAAATCCATAACCAGCACGCGACCCGAACCGTCCTGCATTACGTTCTGGGGCTTCAGATCCCGATGAATGACGCCGACACTGTGAGCGGCATCGAGCGCGAGGCACACCTGCTCCATGATGGCAACAGCTTCTTCGGGCGGGAATTTTTTCCGATGGTGAATCAGCGTGCGCAGGTCCTGGCCCTCGATGTACTCCATGGTGATGAACTTGACGCCATCACCTTCGCCGAGGTCGTAGATGCGAATGACATTCCGATGCGTCACGCGCTGTGAAAGCCGGAGTTCCTGCTTGAAGCGGTCAATGATTGCGGGATTCTTCGCCAGGTCGGGACGAATTATTTTCAGTGCGACCATGCGATCAAGTTCCAGATCGCGTGCCTTGTAGACGGCGCCCATGCCGCCCTGCCCGAGCGTCTGCAGGATTTCGTACCGTCCGCCGAGGATCGTTCCCGGTTCCAACTCCGCCTGCGGCATGCGTATCGCACGCGTCCGCGCGCCGCCGCCCGTGGAGTGAGAGCCTACATCCGCCAAAGTGGGAGTATCAGAAGGGGATGCGCTCGAGAGGGGGAGAAGCGTAGGCGAGTCGGGCCCGAAGCCTTCCGGGGCAAGCGTGGGCGCATCCGATGGCGGTGGCAAGTCGGACGGTGAGCTTCCTGGAGCGCTCGAAGGAGAGCGTACCGCTGCCCCGGCATCACCCTGTGTCGGTGAATCCTGATCGTGCCGGAATCGACCGTCATCTCCCATGGCTCTTGATGGTTAGGGAATTAAATCTCTCGCGAACTGGGAGGGAACCTGGGCTGGCTGGTCCCCCGCCAGCCGCCCGCGCGAGAACCTAAAGTATATACCGCGTTTCGGGCTATGTCAGGCTCAGCTGCGACCCACCGGTACCACTGAGACTCCCCTCGCAAGCCCACCAAAACCTGTCTTGGCGCGGATTTCTTGAATAGTGCAGCGCTGCTAGCTACCGTTTCATTCGCCGTTGCCGGCCAGGCAGGATGGGC
>Ga0210406_10004588_pt1 | contig 14716 bp, 11 predicted proteins | sample IncBWC30MmetaG_FD_155454 | JGI IMG/M metagenome (GOLD analysis project Ga0210406, IMG submission 155454) | Forest soil microbial communities from Barre Woods Harvard Forest LTER site, Petersham, Massachusetts, United States - Inc-BW-C-30-M | ecosystem: Environmental > Terrestrial > Soil >... | reverse complement strand
CGCGTTGCCGTGGAATTGATTCGTGCCGGTTTTGGTAACGATGTTGAAGAGTCCACCCGCAAATTGACCGTACTCGGCGTCGAAATTGTTCTTGGTCAGGCTGAATTCCTGCACTGCATCCTGAATCACAAAGGCCTGCGGACCGGTGCTGATGGGGTCATTGTCATCCACCCCGTCAATCACGAAGTTATTGTTGCGGGCGCGAGCGCCTCCGATGGCGCCCACCGACCCGCCGGCCACCGTGCTCACTTGTTGCAGCGCTTGCCCGCGAGTGAGGCCCACAGTAGTAATGTCCGTCACCCCCGGGCTGAGCAAGGCCAGCCTGTTCACGTCCACGGAAGCCACCGGGAGATTCGTCACCTGTGACTCGGAGAACGTATGGGTAATTTGTGTGCTGGTCGTTTCTACCGCGGCCACCGCGCCGCTCACTTCGACCTTCTGGGTCACCTCGCCCAACTGGAGCACGATGGCCACCGAGGAACGCACGTTCAACTGCACCTGCAAAGTTCCAACGGCAGTCTTGAATCCGTTCACGTTGGCCGTGAAGGTATACTCACCCACGGGCATCGCCGGAAACGTGAAGATGCCTGACTCATTGGTGGTAGTGCTCGAGCTGACCCCGGTGTCCGTGCTTCTGAGGACAATCGTAACGTTCGGCACAGGGGAGCCAGTCGCGTCGACCACGGTGCCCGCGACAGAGCCCGCCGTCAACTGTCCAAAGGCCGGCATGGCCCACAAGAGCAGCCCAACTAGAATCGTACAAATTTCGATTCGGCGCTTTCGCATTGTATTCGTCCCCTCCGTGGGCCGTTAGACGCGCACCGCGATCCGTCCAGCGCGTTGGCACATCAGCTAGGTTTTAGAACTTGCTTGTAAACACGCAGGAAATTGAGTCCCAGAATCTTCTCAATATCGCCGGTCGAAAAACCGCGCTTGCGCAGGCCCTGTGCAATCACATGGTAGCGTTGCGGACCGTTGACCGCATCGATATATGGCGGGAAGCGACTCTTCAGAACCTTTGCCTCTCTTTCCCCATAGAGTCTCATGTGCTGCTCCCACTCCGCATCCGGGGCCCTCCCTGCCCAGGCGGCGACGTTGAAATCCGAGCCGATCCCAATGTGGTCCGCACCGACGAGCTTCATCATGTAATCGTAGTGGTCCAGCAAATCGTCCAGCGTCGAGATTGGCTTGTTGCTGACGAACCAGTTGAAACAAGTAAGACCCATCACGCCCCCCTTGGCCGCGAGGGCTTTGATCTGGTCGTCGGTCTTGTTGCGCGGATGGTCGCAGACGGTCTTGCAGTTTGTGTGCGAAAAAACGATCGGTCCCTTCGAGACCTCGATCGCATCGAGCGTGGACTGGTAACCTGTGTGTGAAACATCCACTAGCATCCCCAGCTCATTCATCCGGTGGACCATGTCCACGCCGAAATAGCTGAGTCCGGCCTGTGTTCTCTCCGTACAGCCATCGCCTACCCAATTCCGCCAGTTGAAGGTGAGCTGGATTTGCCGCAGGCCCATGTCGTAAAAAGTGTCCAGGTTCTTCAGATCGAGCCCGATGGCGGCGCTGTTCTGGAAGTTGATCAGCACGCCCAGCTTGCCTTGCTTTTTGGCTTGTTCCACATCGTTGGGCCCACGAATCAGCATCATGCGATCTGGATACGTCGCAATTTGCTTCAGCATCTTTGAGATCGACGCCACGGAGGTAGTGTAGGCGTCGCCGGGCTCGACGTCACCCAGAGTGGGACCAATCATGGTGATTCCTGATTCCTTGATAATCGAGAAACCACCACCGGGCAAGGACGGCTTGGGTTCGAAACCCGAGAGATCGTCGATCACGATACTGCGGGAAATCAGCTCATCTATCTCGGAGGACGCAGCCTGCGGTCCGCCCGTGCTCGGCAAAGAAGAGCCGAGAGAAGTGCCGAAAGCTGTGACGGCAAGTCCTTTCAACACCTCACGCCGCGTGATCGCCATTCACTCACCCCAGTTGAGGAACTATCACCGTTAGATCTGTCATTTTAGACGTGACAGACTGCTCGTTTTTATGCCAGGCGGCGAGGGCTTGTCAAGGCCCAAATGATTTCCCCGGGGCGGCATGCGAGTGTAATCTCGCACGCTTTTGATTGGAGGAATTTGTGCACCTTGCAGCGGCATTGCCGCTGTGGCGTTCTGAAAATCCAGTTGCGTCGCATTCTTCGCGGTGCTATTTTGTCACTCGATAGATGACAAAATAAGTCACCCCAGAACCCTTTCCAGCACGGCCGGAAGGACCTGGGTCCGGCAGGCTTGGCTCTGTGCCCAAACGCAGGTACGGGAGTCGGAAAGCAGGCATCAACGGGTTAAAGGATGAGTCAAAGAAGGGCGTCTCCACCATTCAAGTTCACCCTTCAGAAGGAAAGCCCGGTCTCCCCGGAGCAGCAACTTGTTGCGAACGTAAAGATCGCCATCATGCTGGGCGCCTTGAAGCCCGGGGAAAAACTCCCCTCGGTCCGGCAGTTGGAGACGCAACTCGGCATCGGCCGCAACGTGGTTTGGCGTGCGTATTCCAAGCTGGCCGAATCCGGCGCCCTGACCATTGAGAATCGGCGCCGAGCCGTAGTGAACTCGCATTCGCGCCGGGAGGAAGCGGCTGAACTGATCAAGATTTTCGACTGGCTGGCCCGGGACGTGATCGAGCGGATGCGCGCGCTACGGATTAACCCGCAATCGTTCCAGCGGCTGCTGAATTACCGCATCCAGGAACTCGACCTCGAGTCCAAGGACATTGTCTTCGTTGAATGCAATGAAATTCAGGCGGAAATCTGGTCAAACGAAATCAGTCAGGCGTGGGGCCTGCCGGTCACCGGAATGGTGATCAAGTCGCTGCGGGCGATTCCCGTGGAGGAGCGCGCGAAATTCAAGACGGTTCTGACTCCTCTTTATCACTATGAAGACGTCTCGGAGCTTTTTCTGAGTCCCTACACGCGGACGATCGCGCTGCGCTTGAAATGGGACCGGGAGAGAATCCGGGAATGGCGGGCGCTGCCCGAGGGATCGGCGATGGCCTTTATTTTGGAGAAATCCGAATGCCAGGGCTACGGAGACCCCTTCGGCCGAGAGCTCAAGATGCTGTGCCCGAACTTGCAGATTCAGGTGATTCCTTTCAAAAACAATTCGCAGGTGCGAAGCGTGTTTAAGTCGGGGAAATATGTGCGCGCGCTCCTCAGTGGACCAGTTCTCGAGGCGGTGGACGAGGAGACAAGGAAATCTCCATGGATCGTGCGGCGGGCCCTGCGAGTGGATCGCGATTCCCTGAAGGACGCGCAGATCCAAGCGGGAGTTGTCCTGTAGCGCGAACCACGGTGAATTGCGGAGAACAGCATTTCGTTGGCGTCCGTGAGAGAAAGATTAGGACACAATCGGATCCAGGAGGCGACTTAATGTCACAAGCCAGTGAACTTGTAGGGAAAATGGTGGATTGCTATAGCCGGATGGATGCTGATGGCCTTCGTCCGCTGCTTCATCCGCAGGGGAAGCACACGACTCCCGGCTCGGATTTTGGGACCGAGCTGGAAGGCGCTTCGAACATCGTCGAGTACTTCAAGAAGAACGTATTTCCCTCCTTTCACAGCGTCAATTTCGAAATCGTCTTTCAGTATGAGGACAAGGAAAAATCGGCTGTGATCGTGGAGTGGCACAGCCATTTGAAGCCGAAGACGGGCAAGAGTTATAGCAACGCCGGAACGTTTGTCATCGAAATCAAGGACGGCAAAATTTATTGGGTGCGAGAGTATTTCGACACAGAGAAAGCGCATCAACACGTCTGACTTATCTCAGTCTCATATTGCTGAGGCTTTTCCAGAGAACTCAGCTCCCGTCTTTATTCTTTCTGAATGGAAAGGTAGAGCCTGATGTTTAGAAAAATAATCAGCCTGGTTTTTGCAACCGCGGCGCCGCTGATTTGCCGCGCCCAATTGGCTGCCGAGGGCGCGTCGGCTTCGCGGGTGACTGCCATCCTCGGTGCTTCGGTCGTGATGCTCGACGGATCGGCGCCGATCAAGGACGCCGCGGTCCTCATCGAGGGTGACCGGATCGTGGCCGTCGGTCCGGCAGCCAAGACAAAAGTACCGCCGGGCGCCGAGGTAATTCGGGCCACCGGCAAGTGGATTGTTCCTGGCCTCATGAACATGCACGTGCACCTCGGTCTGGTGCTTCCCGGGCGGCAGGGCGCCGAACTCGCCAACGAAACCGACGCGGAGCTCGCGCTCCGCATGGCAGGCAACGCCCGTGCGTCTTTGCTCTCCGGCACCACGACGGTGCGCATGACCGGCTCTCCGCGTCATGTTGACTTTGCCTTGCGGAAAGCGATCGATCGCGGCGAGGTCGATGGTCCACGAATTTTCACCGCCGGCGAACTAGTAGCGGTGACGGGTGGCCATGGTTCGGGGCGGATCGGCGATGGCAATGACGGGCCCGATGAGTTTCGGAAAGCGACACGGCAAGAGCTCTTTCTGGGTGCGGACTGGATAAAAATCGCGATCTCGGGAGGGATCGCCGATACGCATGGCAGTATTGCAGCGGCGACCATGACCAAAGAAGAAATGGAAGCGGTGATTGACACGGCTCACCGCCACGCCATAAAGGTGACGGCGCATTCCGGCTCGCCCATCGCGACCAACGAAGCGATTGACCTGGGCCTCGATTGCGTCGAGCACGGTTATTTCCTGACGCCGGAAGTCCTCCACAAGATGAAGGAGAAGGGCGTATGGCTGGTCCCGACAATTGTTGTCAGTCAGCCCACCGCACTCCCCTTCTTTCAAAAAATCGGTTCTCCGGACTGGTATCTCGAGCGGGTTGCCTCGGTCGGGAAGCAGCACTGGGCTACGCTCCAGACGGCGATCAAGGAAGGCGTCGAAATCGCTCTCGGCACCGATCAGTTTCCGTTCGAGCCCAACGATGGGACCACGGCCACCATTCGAGAGGCACAATATTACGTGCAAGCTGGAATGACGCCGCTGCAGGCTCTCCGCGCTGCCACAACGCAACCGGCTACTTTGCTGGGCGTGGCCGAGCGGTTGGGCACAATCGAAAAAGGCAAGCTCGCCGACCTCCTGATTGTCGAGGGCGATCCTACGCAAGACATCACCGCGCTCCGAACAATTCGGCTTGTGATGAAAGGCGGCAAGGTCTACCGCGATGAGCTGCCCGGCGCGCCGTGAGCTTCACCCTCCGGTTCTTGATCTGATCGATCCGTCTTACAAATTTGCAAAGATGATCGTTCGCATAGATTTCACACGGCCCCAGCGTTCAAACCGAAGCGGTCTTTGAGCTATGGTGTGCCTTGGCGGCCGTCACACCGCCCCAGAGCGAACCGGGATTGGCTCGATCCCCATGAAGCTTCATCATCCGGTCGAAGAATTCGCGCACGGTCGTCGTCTCCCCGTTGAAGCGCAGAAAGTCCCGGAAGTATCTGCGCGTTTCCTCGATGATCCGCGGGTGATCGTCGTTCTCGGGCCGTTTGTGACCGGCGATCACGGCGAGAGGTTTCAGCAATTCGAGTTTGTCTAGGGCAGCGATCCATTTTGCCCAAGACTGTGGATTGCCTTCCGCCATATAGGGATGGACGCCGTTGTAGGCGACGTCCCCGGCCACCACCAAGTCGATGGAAGGGACGTGCAGACTCGTGGACAGAGCCGTGTCGGTGTAGCCCGTGTCGACCATGACCAACTCGTGCCCTTCCAGCTCGATGGTGTTTCCTTCCAGCGCGTCGGCCACCGCGAGCTGTTCCGGGAGCTGGCCGGGAAAGCGCGAATTCCAAAAGCTGTTGAAGTAGGGCGGATCGAGCTCATGACGCATGGCCTCTACGATGTCCGGCCTTGCCACCGCCCGTGCATGGGGGAAGCGCTGCTTGAGCAGCCCTATGCCGAAGAAATGATCGCCATGGCCATGGGTCAAGTAAATCGTGGTCAGATTCTTGCCGCTTGCCATAACCCAGTCCGCCAGAGCCTGCGAAGCTTCGGCGGTAAGGAAGGTATCGACCAGCACAGCATCCCGTTCGCCGTAGATCAGCGTGGACGAATTGGGCACCCACGCCAGAGACTCGTAGCCTGACGGCAACTCCCGGTTGAGGCCCGGCCGCTTGGTGATGAACACCGACCATTGCAAGAGAGCGTTTTTATGGTTCATGAGAATTCCTCCGTGAGTTTCTGCATTACGTTCGGGCTTGTCCTCCCTTCATAAGCAAGGGAAAAACCAATGAGGTCGGCACGACGGCATTGTACGGGAATACGCAGTAAACTCAGTCGCTTTCTCCCATCTGACGGAAAAGGCTCTCAATTTGAGTTCTGCCTTTGGTCAGTTTGCCGTCAACTCCAACATAATCAGCACCCCCGTCCCAAAAATCAGCGAAGGCGCTGATATCTCCCCGATTAATCCGAATAATTGCTCGATCCACCATGCTTCGGGTCGCCCGTTCATCCTGAACGTGCCGAAAATGTTATCCGTCGCGAATGCCTTTAAAATCAGCGACCACCAGTGCAACCCGTGATGCAAGCATGGTTGAGAGCGACGGGCCAACTAACCGGAAGTTGTTCTAGTCCAGTCCGGTTCGCAGACATGGCCAATCATCACCGAACCCCGTTTGTGGCGGAGTAATGTTTGCGTGCCCAGGGGGACCTCATCGCTTAACAGGAATTGCTATCCCCTGCCGCGATCTATCGCTGTGGATCAGGGCAGCGAGAACCGTCGTCGACGTGACCGCAAGCGAGTTGACGTGAACCCCGGGGATTGTCGCGATCAGCTTAGGAGCGAGCTCGGTGCTCTCACCAGCATAGATTTGCGAACTCCAGCCAGCCTCGGGTGTCGGCAGATTCGGGTGTTCAACATTGACGGCGACGGCAATCTTGGGGCCGACGACTGCAACGTAGGTCGTCCATGTTCCCCGATTCGATGTCGGCCAGTTCGGCAGAACCGCGCCACGCTTGACCACCTTGAATGCTCCGCCTCTAATATCACCGATAACGATGCTCCCGTCGCAATTGATCAGAAAGAATTCCCTTGTGCTCGACGTGCTGGTGCCGCTCGCACATCCGATCTCGTCATACGTGTGACCGTCCAGCAGCACGTAACGGCTGGCATAAAACAGGTATACGTTTGCAGGTGTGCTATTCGTTTCGGCGCCCCATATCTGGTCTCCTGCGGCGGCGAGAACCACATCCCTCAGATCAAAAGCGATGTCGTCTTGGTACTTGGGAACAATCCACTTCCTGTTCGCAGGATCGGCATGTGCAAGAACGCTGTTGGAGCCGTTGCCAGTGTTGATCCAAACGCCCTCGGTATTAGCGGCAATGGAATGCACTTCGGTGGACGGCACTTCGTGAAGGGCTGTTCCCGGTTTCATGTTAAACGTTATCGGCAATTGCCAACGAGGCTCGAGCGTCAGGAGATCGAAGGCGGATACGGCGTCGGGCTCGGCCGTAGCAATGTAGACGTTCGAATCGGCTATCGTAATTGCGGTAGGCATCCCCGTCTGGTGAACGGACCTGAGCACCTCCCCTTTGGGTCCAAGTTGCGCCACTTCGGTTGGGTTGGTCATCGCAACGAAGAAGGTGTCATTCGCTTTAGTGACCGCCGTGATCCTATGCAAGATTGTTTCAGGGATTGGCCCCTCTGGTGCACTCTGGCTGACCGACGTCCAAGCACTGCACGACCACGCCTGCACCAGAGCGCAGACGCGCAATTGGGTTCTTTTCCCAGGCCTCTGCGGCAGACTGACGGCGAACTTCAGGTCCGGGTGGGATCCCGGGGTCATCGGTAGTGGAAGCGAATCGCCAACCCACTCCGACTGCTGTCCTTCTTCGGCGTCTAGGAATTCAACCCGCGTCTGTCGGAGGTCTGACGCTGTACCGCGATAGGCGCTTCGGGCGGTGATGGTGTATTGATCAGGATTCCCGGCGTATCCAGGAACCTCCAGGCGTACGTCTGGCTTCGTCACACCGAGGTGCGGCTGACGGTACCACAGAAACAGGGCCAGGAGGAGTGCAAGGAGCGTAAAGGCGGCCGTCACCCTCTTGATCGTGTGCCGAGTTTTCAAGCCCGCAAGTGCCGCGATCACGTCAGCCGCCAGATTCCCTTTCGGCTCGAGGATGGTCACGGCCCGCAGGTACGACGGAACTGCCTCGATCGGCAGCTCTCGTACGCGAACCGGGAGTACGTGTCCCGTCGGTGAGGGCCACTTCCGTCTGGCAATTTCCAGTTCGCTTAGCGTGTAACGCCCCAGGGCCACGAACTCCGGCGTGAGAAAGCAGAGAAATGCATCACTTTGCCGGATGGCCCTTCGGATGCGGTCATCGAAGCTGTCCCCGCTCGGAAGGTCTTCGGGCGCAAAAAATACTCGATGCCCGGCTGCGCGGAGGCGGGTCGCCACCTCCTCAACCTGCGAGCGGACCTCGGATGGGTACGACAGGAAGAGGCGCATAACCTAGTCCCGAATTGTAACCTGGAGTCCCGAGAATCAACGGCTTTGGTCAACCGACAAGAGCCGGAGCTTAACAGCGCGAGAGTGAACCCGCGGGAGTCGGGTTCCTTCTGGATGTCTGCGCTCCAGACCGCACCGCCGCGAAGGTGCTGTGCGTCAAGCCAACGGTCCATGAGTCCACTTGTGTAATTGGCGGAGCTCGGCTTTTCAAAGCTGTCCCCAAACTCGTTCGCCGCATTCTGATTGTGGAATTGACCGCTTCGGTCAACACTACTTCGCTAAGGTTAATCTATTAATTAATTACTTTAATAATATACTATTCCGACGAAGCGATAACCCCCGGAAAGACGATACCGCCGTGGATGGGTGAGCACGTGGACGACAGTCGAAAACTCCTCAGGTTGGTTCAACTCGCTCTTAATGGGGCTGAGATCGTCACGCAGCGATCAGAGGAGGTAAGGCACCAGGGCAGCGGTCTGACGAGTATAGGTGGCATACGCCTCGCCGAACTGGGAACGCATCCACTGTTCCTCCATACGGAGCTTGATCCAGAACGCGATGAAGATGAGAACGAAAACGATGAACCCGCGCACTTGGGAGATGGCAATCGCCATGCCAAGGAAACCGGTCAGAACGCCGGTGTAGATGGGGTGACGAACCACGGCATAGGGACCGCTGGTGATCAGCTCGTGGCCCTGCTTAATGGTCACGGAGCGGCTCCAGTTGCTGCCGAGGTGCTCGCGCGCCCAGACGGCAAACAGAAGGCCGGCGATGGTGACGGCAGCTCCCAACCAGAAGGGTAAAAAGCCAACCGGCCAGAGCTGCACGTAAAGCCAGGGCAGCGGGATGCGGGTTGTCGAGAGGAGGACGATCGCGATCAGGAAAATGAAGACGCGCAGGATGCGGGAGGCAGCCGGCTCGAGGCGCTGGGTGGCTTTGGTATTGGTGGCTTTGATCTGCCAGTAGAGAAGAAAGAAAATCCAGACCACAGGAAAGAACGATTCGTAGAACCAGAGCATTCAGGACCTCCGAAGGTGTTTACGCAGTTGAGCGCAGGCAAGTTTCAGGGCACGCGACATCTGTGAGGGGCAAGGTTCCGTTCGGCGATTTCAAGAAAGTGCACCGTTGTCCGGTGATCTCCGCGGAGAGCCGCGCCGGCCAATACAAGCGCTATGACGTCGAACAGGTCGCAGCCCACTTACACGAAAGGATCGACGGGAAAAAGCACAAGGCGCGCGGCGCCTAAAAAAACGCGGATCACAGACCTTTGTCCATGCTTCGTGGTACACGCTTCAGTCTGTGCGCTCTCAACCGCTAACCGCATCTTCCGCTAACGCGGCGCCGTCGTCAGTCCAACAAAGACGGACGACAGCGCCTTCATTCTACTTTGTGTCAGCGGCCATGAGCACCACCGCCACCGTGAGATCCTCCTCCACCAACTCCCCCGCCTCCATGGAATCCACCGCCCTCAAATCCACTGCCGCGGGAACCTCCGACGCCTCGCGATCCACCCGTCACGCCGGGCCCGGACTGAAAGCCGCGTCCCACCGATCCCGGTCCACGGTAAATCCCGCCAGAATAATTCTGGCCAGCTACGTAGTGGGACCCTGGCCCCCAGTTGTGCACCTCCGTGCTGAAGTGATGGTAGTAGTGCCCTCCGTAACCGTAGCGTCCGTAGCCGTATCCATAAAACGGCGCGCCATAGACGTACCACGGCGAATAAAATCCCCAGCCGAACGGGCTATAGAAAATTCCGTCCCCCGGAATAAAAGTGAATCCGCTGAACCACGGGTCCCAATACCAACCCGCGCCCCACCAGCCCGGCCCCCACGGACCCCATCCGCTCGTCGCATAGATCCCAGCCGCATCCACGTTGGCTTCTGCCACATAACCAGATCGCAGACTGCTCCAGCGATACAAATCGCTGTCCTCATCGATCCTTTTGTCGAACTTCCGCGCCTTGAGCGGGCCGTTCGGCGCAAAGTCCAACTCGCGTCCGCCCTTTACTTTCACCTGCCCGTCAGCTTCCTTCACCAGGGCCTGCCCGTCATAGACGCGCATCGATCCCGTATTCGAGTTAAAGTCATACAGCCCGGTCTTCACAATTCGTGCCGTCGCACCATCCACAGTGACGCGAATATCATTCTCCGGATGTATCACTTCGACTTCGACCATTGCGTGGCCTCTCTCGATTCGAACCTCCGTGTCCGTAAGGCCCGGCGAGATCATCGTCACCGTACTGTTGTCACCAACTCGCAAAAATACGCCGGGCGTCAGCAGAACTTCCGCCTTCCCGCTTTCCGTCGTCAACGATTGGCCCGGTTTTAGCTCCGCCGTTCCAATCGACTTCGAGTCGAGCGTCTCCCCTCCTATCGAAACATTGCCTTCCACATAATTCAGAGTTCCTGGTACCGCGGAATTTGCGTTCGCATTTGCCCAAGCGGGCGCAGATAGAGTCGCGGAGAAGAGGAAGCTCGCGATTGCTCTCATCCATGGCAGTCGCATATAACACCTCTTTCTCACTTCCTTACATTAGATGGGTTGTATGACCCGGGCGTTTCAGAATTCCAAATAGTAGTAAAAAGTAATAGGGAGGTCAGACGAATTGGAAAAGAACTAAGGAAACACGCCAAGAAGCGTCGATAGAAAATGCCTCGCCACTTACTTGGATGCGCCGCAGTTGCGGATGGTCGCCCGATTCATGTGGCCGGCGAATTGTTATTTCGCCCAAGATTCCTCACGATTCCCCGTACCGCTACCATACTTCGATGCGCAATTTGGCCGTTCTTTTCGTCCATTTCATCGCCACCCTGGCCCGGTCGCTCGGCCCTGGCGGCCTCCGTTCCCTGGTTGTGGAGTCGCTTCTTCTCAAGCACCAATTCCTGATTGTGAATCGCTCCCGGCAACGGTCGCTCAATCTGCCCTCGTCGGACCGCATCCTGACCGGCTTGCTGGCGCTCTTGGTGCGTCCAACTCGTCTGCTCCGTTCCGCAATTGTATTGAAGCCCTCGACACTGCTAGCCCTTCACAAAGCTATAAGCGGGCGAAAGTATCGGATGCTGTTCTCCCCGAAACGCCGTCAGAAGCCCGGCCCGAAAGGACCGAGCGCAGACTGCGACCTGAAAGCTGTTAGAAATGATTGTCTGACAAGGAGGAAATCGATCAGACCGTTCGTCCCGTCGCACGTAGCCTACGAGGTTGGAGCGGCGAGGCAACAGACCGTTCGAAGCCCTCGGACAATGTACCCACACTCGCGAGAGTGGCACCGAAACCGTGAGGCCACGGTGTATCTGCCAGCATAGGGTGGAGAGGGCCTAGGCTTGGTAACAGGGCTAGACTACACAAATGTTCGTAAGCGTCGTCACGGTCAGAGAGCATAAGATGCTGCGCGGCTCTTCTCGCAGTGAGCCCAGAGGCTTCTGCGTGCTCTGTCATGGGTAAACAACACTGCTGGCTTATAGAACAGGCCTAAACTACCGGCAACAAAATGGCGTTGCTGTGAAACTCAAGAAATTGTCGCTGGCCGATCAAACAGCTCGTCGCCGTCCGCCGATCCCTTATATCCTTTGCGCTCCACGCCCACTCGGGTTCGCGCCCTCTAGAGTCTGGATGCCATATCGAGCCGATAATCGTATTCAGGTCTGCAAAACCAAGAACTGCCCTGTCCTGGAGTCTTGGGCTGAAGCTTTGGAGGAACACAACCGTTTACTTGGTGCCAAAGTCGGCAAGGCCGAAACAGAAGATGAGAAATTCAACCACAGCGAGAAGCGTGTCAGTTTCTCGGAGACTTGAACGGAAAAGACGCTTTGAAGAACTCCAAGAAGCGTGACGAAACCGCCGACGAGCACCAAGCCAATCAGGCCCAGGTACGATTCCCGTGGCGGGCCGTCGATGTAGCAAGAAGCACTGCACCAACCTATCGGATGAGGTTCGAGGATGCAGATTCCGAATCGTGTGAAGCGTGGGAGACACGAAGCGGGGGCGCCTTCCAAAAGCACTCTATGGCGCGCTAAAGAATTCCCACATGGCTGGGGCTGTGGCGGCGTCTGCGGGGAGCCTGGTTACGCTGAGGCCTTCGAGCATGAGGCGGAGGACGCTTTGATGCTGGTAGAAGGCGATGGATCTGTATGCCCGCTTGGCAAGAGGACTGACCACGACGGCGGCTACGTGGCCGCCACCGGAGGTGAGGTCGAGAGTGTTAGCCTCGTCGAACACGATGACCAGCAAACCATCGATCTGAAACTGCGGACTGTTGATGAGCGGGTCGATGTTCGTCTGCAGCCAGGCATCGGCGGTGCTGAGCGAGCAGTCGTGCGCGTCGTTGCAAAGATTGGGGACGATGAAGGAATAATTGGGAAGGTTGGCGGTGTTCAGATCGACGGCAAGCTGACTGAAGGGCACGAGGTTTTGCGCTTGCTTGGCATCGTTTTGCACGTCGGTGAAATAGGCGAGCGCATTGTGGCGGACGGCGTAGCGCCCGGTGTCGCCGCCGGTGTAGCCGACCGATGGAAGATCTTCGGCGTAAGACTTCCAGGTCTTGCCCGCGGCGAGAAGGTTACGGACGACGTTGTTTGCGTCGACGGGGAAGTTATGGGGCGTGACGGCGTCGGTGAGCGACAGCGGCGCGAGTGTCTGTCCGGTGGTTAGCTCAAAATAGTTTGGACTCGAGGGATGCGCGTTGGCGAAGTAGTTTGCAGCCAGGCCGTACTTGTTGGCGAGCCCATTCAAGTAAGGCATCGCGGGATTAGCGATGACATCGGAGAAGTTGGCGTTTTCCTCGACGACAATGAACACGTGGCCAAACCGCACGCTCTGACTGGGCGGTGGAGGGGTATTGGCTGCCTGTCCTACGCAACCGGCCAACGCGAGGACGCTGGACGCAAACGCAAGCAGTCGAAACTGGGCGACAGACAGACCAATCCTTGCTTCTGAGCGCGAGGACATCTGCGATCTCGTTCTTCGAAACCTCGCTAATGCCTCTTCGTGTGGGGGCACAGACACCAGAATAGTCAACGAGGAGACGGACGTCTGTCCCGTTGTGAACGCAATTGCAATTTGAATTCACATTCAATCTTGTACTGGAAATGCTGAGAATCGAGCGAGAGCAGAGGTTGTCAGGCATGAGGTTATCCTCGCAGGTAACGAGGCACTAATCACCACCTCAATCTCCGCGCTGATTTCTCGTACGTGCGTGGGTGGAAATAACGATGGCTAACCCTCGTCACAGCCGACGTGCGCGTGCGTAGCGAGCCCCAGTCTAACGTGTCACTCGCCATCAATTAGGGAGGATTTGGGAAGAATCAGATTGGCAATTCAGAGAGATGTCGAGCCTTAATCTGGTCTCCAAGTGATCCTCCATAGCGACAGCCACCTACCTTTGCCTAGCCGATGAGAAGGGTCGGACGTGAACTGGTCTGGTGATCCATGTGCCCCGGCAGATACTCCGCCCGGCCGCTTTGCAAAGGGGCTGTTAAGGCTTTTCCTTCGGCTGCTTAGGCGGCGGATTCTGGCGCGGCGGCTGCTGCTTCTCCTGCATCCTCTGTTGTTGTTGTGTGTGGCGTTGCTCCATTTGCTGGGTCTGTTGCTGGTGGTGCTGTTCGACCTGCTGCCTTCTTGCTTCATTGGCATTTTGTTGCTCTAGGTGCTGGTGGTCTTGCTCCTGTTTTTGCTGGAGCTTCTGATGCTCTTGTACCTGTTTGGAGTAGAGTCTGTCCTGCTGTTGCCTGTATTCCTGGTCGTGCCTGGGATTGCCCGTGTTCGGCGGAGCCGGCCGATCGTGAGGTGTAATTTCCTTGGCGTGAGCGAAGGGTGGACGATTGGCATTGCCTCCCGGGTTTGGCGGACGATTGGGATTGTTATCGGGATGAGCAGCATTGTTATTACCGCGCCGATTGGCTGGCGGCTCGTAGCGTCCGCCGGCTTCCCTGGCTGGAACAACGGCAGAGCCCCGAAATGATCCGGGCCGTTGTGTTGCGGCGATTGGAGGCCTGCCCTGATTGACAGAAGCGCGCAATTCACGATTGCCGCGCGCTTCCTGAATGTGCTGGTGTTGCATGGAAACCGGGGCAATGTGGCGTTCGCGAGAAAAGGATTCTTCTTCCCTAGAGGGTCGCTCGCGGATACCGCCATCGCCGCCGTTGTAGCTGACGCGGGTTTCGTTGCGATTGATGATGGTGGTGTTGTAGACGTTGTGGACTTCAGTGATGTTCACGTTGGTCACGTAACGGTTGTAATAAAAGCGGTCGTGATCCCATCGGCC
>Ga0210406_10004586_pt1 | contig 14719 bp, 15 predicted proteins | sample IncBWC30MmetaG_FD_155454 | JGI IMG/M metagenome (GOLD analysis project Ga0210406, IMG submission 155454) | Forest soil microbial communities from Barre Woods Harvard Forest LTER site, Petersham, Massachusetts, United States - Inc-BW-C-30-M | ecosystem: Environmental > Terrestrial > Soil >... | reverse complement strand
GAGCCCATCCGCACCCTCCGAGAGGAGTGAAGCGCAAGACCTCGTTATATTTTGTCGCCGATTCTGGTCGGATCATGGCACTCCGAAATAATCCACATGATTGTCTGATAACGCCGAAACCGGACATCAAGTCAAAATGGGCCCAAAACTACTTCTCCGATAATGTAACTCATCAGGCAAATAGAGTCACTGCTAATTCCCCGTCACTCGGGAACAGACAGCAATAGGTCGAGGCGGACCCACATTTCCGCTTGGCCGGCTAACGGGTCAAGTTCAAACCAATGCGTGATGCGAGACGGTTCGGCAGTAGTTGCACGAACTAGACCAATCGTGAGAAGCGGCGGCTGGAGTTTGGGAAGTCCACGCCCATCGCGAACCAGACGAACGCACCGAATACTGCGGAGGCCAGTAACACACGCCATTCAAAGTGAGGAGTTGGCGCCGGGCCGCCGTGACCCAGAGCCGTCATGAGCGCTCCGGCGACGACGCTTGCAACGGCCGCCCACTGATACAACCGAAGGCGCGCAAAGACAGGTGTTTGCGGTTCACCGCGCCAAGCCTCTTCCACAAAGCGCCCCAGGCCAGTGAGAATGAAATAGATTCCAGAAATGAGATGCAGGGGTGCATGCAGGATCCACAAGCGTGCTATGGCCGAGGCAACAAAACCGTTCCACAGGATCGAGTATACGGGCGTGGGATGGAGCGGCAAACCAGCCCATGCGGTCAGTCGACAAACACGCGAGCGCGGGTGAGTGTAGCGAATCCCCAGCGAGTCGGGCGCGAGCCTCCCGTGACAGCAACCCTGCACTAGGCAGCGCAGCCTGCCCATGGCTTGGGCCCAAGGTCCGCCGGCTGAGAACGCAGCGAGAATGAGCCACGCGCTCGCACCGAACAGCGGTGCCACGAGGGCGCCAAGGATCCCGCCGAGCAAGCCGCCGTAGTAGCCAAAAGGGCGCAAAAGCTGGGACGATCCTTCGATGTATTGGGCCCATAGTGCCGCCCCAACCACAGCAGCAAACCCAGCAACGAGGACCGCTGTCTGGTGTCCAGAACCGACGAGTGAACCGGCGATCCAAAGTCCGAAAGTTCCTCCCAGGCCGACATAGATGCCATGGTTGATGATGCGAACTGAGCCAATTCTCCACTCTCTCCAGGAGTTGGCGATACGCTCGGCTCCGCTCCGGATGGCCTCCCAGAAGGCCGCACCGCGCGTAACAATCCCGACGATCGCAAGGCCGGCAAGCACGTTGACCAGCGCATTCTGACCCGTAGTTACGCAGCTGCCGGAAATGAGAAGTGCCCAGCCGAGGGGCCACCACGCTCCCCTGGGCCATCGCCGGGCGTAAACCTCGGCGGCCAGCATAGTCCAGATCACGCGAAACGAAGGAAACCCGGTCGCGGGGCCGTCCAGCATTCGTTCGCAAGCCAACCAGTGGCCGAGCATCGTATTGGGCGTAAACGGGCGAGGCGGCGCTGTGAGCGGAACCGCCAGAAGGAGTGGAACCGCGAGAGTCATCGCCCAAAGTCCGCGCACGGAGAATGTGCGGAGATCATCTCGGGTTCGCGCGAGAAGCGGAGCGAGCCCGATGAAGAAGTAAGCGCTGGCATAGAATATCTCTGACCATTCCAGCACTGGGAGGGATCGCTCGAATGCCAGCCAGGCGGCAATCGCGTCGGGCGGAGTTCCCAGGGCAACCACGCCTTTGTAGAGCACAACCCACGGCAGCAGCACAAAGGCGTAACAAGCCAAGCGCTCCGACGTTGACGGAGACGTTGGACCGGCTGCTGGCAGCAAGCTCATCGACGCGCGACCAAATCGCTCACGGAGATCATGCCGCTCGTATCCGAGCACGAGCGCGGCGCAACTGAGAGCCACAATCGGTGAGACCAGCCACAATCCGCTGGCTGAGCCCACTGTGACGGAGACGCCAACGCAGAGCATCGTAAAACCGGTGTAGATGGGATGTGGAAGCAGGAGAAAGATACCTTGTGCAACGTATCGGGGAGGAGGGTAAGCATTCATCGGAAGTCCGCCGCCGTAGACCCACAGGTTGGCCATTCCCATTGTCAGAAGAATGCCGCCGGCCGTAGCGATCATAAGACCGAACGTCGGCGAAACGATGGGTGGGATGCGCACCGTATCTGCGGTCGCCATGGCCCAGGCCGTCAAAGCGATCGGCACGAACAACACAAATATCGCCCCGTACAGCCATTTGCCAAACGAGCTCACGGCCATTCGACTACCTCGTGAATCGCCATCCCGAAGGAGTCTGCTCGGCCGGGCCGCCGCAGTACCGCTCGACTGAGCCATTTGCACTCATGGATGCTCAGGATGCTCGCAGGGAAGAGCCGTTTGAAGTCGGGAAGAACTGACAGCACGGTAGCTCCCAAAGCGCCTTCCCGCAGCACGGTGCCTTTGTCAAGGCAAAGGACGGCTTCACCATCTGTCAGCACGATCTCGTGATCGCTGATCGTTCGGGCGGAAACAGACGAGCCGTTGTAATAGACCGTCTGCCGGTTGTTGGAACCGCGCCAGCTGATCCAAACCAGGGCATCTGTGACGTTGACGAATCGGCCCCAGCGCAACTGACGGATGGGCAGACGCCAGAGTGGTATGGATATCCGCAGGTGTTCCACGTATCCCCATCCTCGATGCGGTCGTCCGTCACCGATGCGGATCTCTGCGACAGACCGCGGCGCGACGCAGTTCCATTCAACAGAACCGGCTTCCGATTCGATCAAAACCTCCCGGAGTGCAGAACCGATATCGCACCAACTGCCCTCGGCGTTCCACGCCGACGACTTCCAAACGATTTTTCCATCGTGCACCACAGGTGGGGGGTTCTTCCGCAGCGAGAACAGGCTGCGCATGGGGAGTCCGCCCCGGTGAATGAGCAGATTCGCGTAATGAATGGCGGACGCTCGCCAACGCAGCTCCGCGTGGTAAATAATCAGGGCGCCGCCATCGTCACTCGTGCAGTCCGCGTACCACTTGGAGAGCTCGAACGTGGGAATCACCTTACTCGCGGCTACTTGCTGCCAATGGCAATGGCCACGGCTCCCACCAGCATCGGGATGCGAGACAACTTGATGCGTGTGGCGTCGCTGAGACCCGGCCAGAGGAACACACACACTAAGCAGAGCAGCATCGCCGTGGCCGCAATTCTACCGACGTTACTCCGCGCGACGACCACGAGGCCGATTGTTGATAAGAACATTATTGCTATGCCGATTCGCCGGGTGCGACGACAACCGAGGACAACCGGGATTGTCGCTAGGCCGGCGAGGCGGTCGCCTATCAGCTCCTCCGCATCCATCAGAGTTTCGCGTCCAAACACGAAGCAAGCGAGGGTCGTATAGGAGAACCAGGGGCATGGAATACCACCCACAACCGAACCATAGAGCAATGGACTACAACACAGGCCGGCCACAAGGGCTCCCTTACCGAGCGGATATCGCTGTGCGATCGGCGAGTACGCAACAAGCCCCAGGCTCGTTATGGCCAGCACCTTTCCACCTGAGGCCACGATCGTCGACAATAGAAACACCAGGGCGAGCAGGCCGACCGCAAGAATTACTGCCTCTCTTATAGATAGCTCTCCTTCAGCGATGGGCCGCCGCACACCAGCTGCAGCATCCTTGTGGTAATCAAACACATCGTTGACCACAAAGCCGAACATCGCTAAAGCTGTCATCGCGAGGCCTGCGGCGACGCTCAGGCGAGACAAACGGCCTGGTACGGTGATCAGAATTGACGCGGACATTGCTCCAGCCACGAGTGACGAGATGGGACGAGTTGCTCGAAAGAAAGTCAGAAGGTGGAAGGCCGCATTTTGCGCAATTTCGCGCTCCGCGCCATCCCCTACGGCGTTAGCTCCGCTCGTCCTGCGGTTGGCATTTCTTGGGCCGTTTCCAACGACTGCAGCTTTGATCGTCACGCCGTCGTTTGCTCGGAGAAATGACAGGGTTCACCTCATCAATGGACCTGCGGCAAGATTTCTTGCTTGGTCCTGGGGAGAGCCGCAGTATATATCGGAACACTTCCCCCTGGACAGCTAGCCCAGATGGGCCGGAGGTGGAACCTCGTCAACTCGATGAATACAAAGATTTGGATTCGTTTCCCTTGCAGAACCTCTAGGTCTGATAACGCCGTATCAACCGGAGATATGCTTGGCGCCAGACCAGAAGGGTTCTTCGGCCAACGTTCGCGCACGCGAATAGGAACACACAGAGGATCAGTCTCGCCTTCGCAACGCTGGCGGGGGATTCTTCGCCCCTGGGGTCGGGCAGCAAGGAAGGACTCGAATCACGCGGTTGCTCCGGCGCCTCTAGAGAACGACTGGATCGCAGCGGTTTCGTCCTCCTGGATATCGAACACGCCGTCCAGTTTGGTGGTTCGCAGCAGATCGAGGACATGGATAGACGGCTTTAGCAGCTTGATATCGCCACCTTGATTGCGCGCAGTCGTCAACGCACCCACGAGCTGCCCGACGCCAGAACTGTCGACGTAAGTCACGCCTGCAAGGTTGAGCAAAATCTTCTTTTGACCCTTCTTGGCCAATTCGCGAATGGTTTCGCTAAGCACGAGACCGCTGCCGGGACCGAAGGCTAGTGCTTCACCGAGGCTCAAGCGTCCGTTCAGATCGAGAATCGCGACATCACTAGTTTGCCGAACATTGTATTTTAGCGACATGTTCAGGTCCTCCTTTGACCTACGAGGATGGGCGGATTATACGCGAAATTGTCACGATTCAGGCCCGGCGCCGGGGAAAAGTGCAGCAGCCCCACGCCCCGTCCGCGCGTCTTGGAGAAGTTGATTCTGGTGGGTCGAAAGGAAGATCCTTCGGTTCAGTTGATTGCATAACAATGTCGGCTCCTCGACCCGAGTAGACGTGGATTTTTTGGCGAGAGTATCGAGCGAATGTGCCAGCTAGCCGGAGTCAGCCGAGGGCAAAAAAGAGTTCGAGCGAGAGGCGAATACAGCAGTACCGCATGTCTGCCGATCAGGGCAATCGGCGCGGCATCGACAATCTCGACGCTTTCAAAGAAGTGCTGGAGGACCGCGGCTCGGGGTTTTGGGAAGCCGCCAACTCCCAGTCTGGGGTTGGCCCCATCCTTCCTCGGCAAAGTAGCCTAACTGGTTTTTGCTTTGCCTCCCAGTCCGTTGGACTGTTTACCTGCCGACCAAAACTAGTCGTTAGACAAGCGGCTATAAGCAGGCCGCTAGCAACAACTGCGCGAAATTGTACAGGCACACTTGGGTTGAACGTCAAAAGCGTGGGAACAAGTGCGCGAACGCGCCAGTTAGCCATGGTTGCATCACCTGGAGGCCCGACGATATTTGGAACGTTGCCTTACCTTGCCGATGGAAAGTATCGATGCTCCCAGTAAAAAGGACGCGTCGCCCAAGGCAGACGGGTACATGCGAGAACGCTAGTCTTTATCAATCGAGAATGTGTCAACAGGTATGGACCGCCCAACTCTGGTAACGCGGTAATCGCCGAAGTTGACTTGCGTGCAAGGAACTTTACCGGTAACCCGACATTACCAGGCACTGGCTCGCGCTGCAAGCCCCACAAGCTGTTTTGCATCTACGCGCGGGTTGTGACGGCTTGAACTGAGTCGGGAGAACATGGTCTCATGAGCTTTGTACGTCAGGGCTTGGATGGAGCAGGTGTGGGCTTGGGTTCGACGATCAGGAACTCGATTGGGCGTTTCGCTTCCCGCAATTCGAGTCCAAGCTGCTCGCGCACTGCGGAGAGGACAGATTCGGGCTTCTGCGGGTCCCAGCGAAGCTCGTAGTCGTACACGCCCGCGATTCCTGTTTCATCGACCACGGGCCTACCGATGACTTCCTCCAACATCGAAGCTAGACTGCCTAGCGGCATCGCGGTGGCGCTGGCGCTGACTAATCCTTTCTCGATGCGGCTCATACCCCCGGTTCCGGCTGGCTCGCGCAGCGCGGCGCTCTTGCCCTGCGGCGCGACGAGCACGAATACATCCGACTCGCGCGTCTCGCGTCGCACCCGTAGCCCGAAGGCCGTCTCAAGCGCCTGCTGGAAAATAGTGGGGAGTTGTCGCGCCTGATCTTTCGGCAAGTTCACAAGGATGTCGTAGACGGTTCCAGCGAGCCACTCGGGCATGACGATGCGCGTGTGAGGGAAGTCGTGGGCATTGGCAAAGGCGGACTTCAAGTCCATTGCGCGTGCTGCTAGGTGGTTCGAGCTCCGTTCCATAAGAGCTGAGAAACTCGGCTTGGAGGGGCGGATCAGAACCTCTAGGGTCGCGAGTGGGGCGGCTTCGGTTCCGCGGATGCCTGTTTCGATCGAGGGACGGGGCAGCTTGCGCCGCACCGCGTCCACGTTTCCCGCGAGAAGCTGTTCGAGAATTTCATCGGTGACTTGGTCCACGTCCGCCAAGGCAAGCAAGTTCCCTCTCGCGTCCACGAGCGCGGGGGTCTGGCCTGAACAGCGTAGGTATTGAAGATCGAGCCATCCGTATCGAGCGCAACCCAGCCTTCGATAGGACGCTTGGCTAAAAACTTCTCGACGGTAGTCGCTTCTTCGTCGCTGACGGAGATGATCTGCACGCCCCGGTTCTGGAATTTCCGCGCGAGTTCATTCAGGTGAGGAATCGCCGCGACGCAGGGACCGCACCAAGTCGCCCAAAACTCGATCACGACCACTTTCCCGCTAAGGTCTTGCCAGCCCGACGGCGGTTGCTCGCGGGGTTGAATCCAGTGTTTAATGTTGAGTGGCGGCGCCGGCTTTAAAGGCTCAAGAGGCTCCTCTTGGGCCAGAGAGCCGGTCGCGAGCACCGCCCACACACAAGCGGTCCACAATCTACGGCACATGCGGCCTGACGAACTGTTCCGGCCCTTTGTGGACGCGGATTGTTTCCTACTCGAAGGACACATCTGGTCTCAAAGACGCAAGCAACTCTTCGCATGCTTTCATTTCCGAGAGTCTACCATGGTCAGACCTGATAACGCCGTAACCGGACAACTGCCGATCAACGGAATCCATATGTGTGGCGAAGCCACCGCGGACAATCACGCTCAATGACAGCGCCCTTCTTTGTTACGCCCTGCTGGACGAGTCTGTGGGCTACACGGTGGGGCACGGTCTGTTCTTCGCGTTGATGGCAATGAAATTGGCAGAGTGCCGCGTCTCGCGAGGCCCTGCCGCGTCTGGCGCAAGCACAGAACCACAGTGGCCTAGTTAATCGTCAGCGTCAGCTCGTTCGAGCTGACTTCGATGTGGCTGCTGTTTTTCAGCGCCTCCGGGTATGGACTGTTTTTGGACAGCACGTAATGCTCGGACGCCAGCGAAAAATGCAGGCTAAGCGTGTACACGCCGTGCCTGCGAAAATTCAGCGAGAACCAAGGATCAGCGAGGCTCCTCAGCTCGTACTTTTCGCCGGGTTGCAACACAATCAGATCGGCGTCGCGAATCTGCCTGGGCGCTTGCGTGTCGAGCAACGGCGCCGGTAAGTCTGGCACTGCCCGCATCACGCCGTGCACGTCGCATTCGATCGCATAGTTCGGTTGGCGGTCCAGCCAACGGCCTTTCGAGTCGACCGCTTGCCATTCCAGCCGCCGCTCCCCGTACCAATCGTTTCGAAGCGGCGCGAACACGACCGGTTCCTTCGAGTGATTGATCAGCACGGCGGTAAAGAGCGGGCGCCAGTGTTTGCGAGGCAGCGGCACCGCTTCAGGACCGGCGATCACCAGTTCAAGCTGCGCTGATTCCTGCGAAACTGGCAACTCCGGCACTGTATTCTGCTGGCCACGAGCATCCGGCGTAGCGAAGCTCGCAAGCAAAAATGCCGCCGCGAGCGCAACGAACACGATCAAGAAAGTTCGGAATCGCAGCGCTCTCATGAGCATTCGCCTCCACTTTCGCGCCTCGGGCACGCCACCTCAGGAATTTGACAACCAGGACCAACCTATGAGCTTTGCCAACGACAACATGCTTAGAACGTCTGAGCCTCGTTTTCTTGCACCGGCGGATGGGAATTATGCGGCGGGGCGGCTACGAGCTTCGATCTTGCGTGCTTTGACGTTGGGGAAGATGCCGCGCTAAAAGGCAGCACTACGCCAGCCACCATCGATCTCGGACCGAACAACGAACGGCTCGAAGACGCCAAGCCGCATCTGGTAAACGCACTGCGCGAGCTGGTGCGGCAGGTACAATAAACGCAGCCGTTATCGGACATGTCCGTTAACGCAGCCAGGAGGGTCTCGACGCCGCATGGCGCGCTAACCTTCCCGGGTTGTTTCTTTCTGTAGGGAATGAGCCAAGCACTCAAAACCTACACCAAAGGGGCGCCGGTTTATAATGCGTGGATTTCCTCAAAAATCAGATGTCCGATTAGCGGGTAACGAACAGCGCCCGAAAGTCCGGGCGGTCTCCTAGTGAGGCGAAGTCGGGATCCCTACTCACCCGCCGAAATATGCAATCCCACCGATCTGTCGCTCAGGTACAGCCCGATAGCGGCCCTATTCTTGGAATCCCGAGCGGACCAGACCGTCATCTGCGCGCCTGAAAGTTCGTCGGCCTCGATGCGCTGTTGCGTCAACCAACTGGAAGGTATCAGCACCCGCAGCAACCCTACGAGATCAAGAAACTCACTTTCCGCGGCCGCCTCCGAATCTTGCGGCCAGTAGCAAACGTACTGCGTTCCTGGCCTGCCAGGTGCCCGCGACGAAGTCGCTTTAGTACCCTTTGTGGATACCGGAGCGAAATTGGCGCCGGGGACGGGTTCATTTCTTGCGGAGGATCTTGTGCCTGCAGAGGGCTCCGGATGAATCAAGCAGCTCGCCGCCCCGGAGAGTTTGACCGTCTCCCCGAATGAGGTGCTTCTGGAAAGCACGGAACTCCCGCTCCTGATGCCTAGTTGGCGGAACGAACTTGCGCGGTTTTCCAATACTCTCTTGAGCCCCTGGCACAAATCGTCGCAGCCAGCATACCTCTTCGACGAGTGCTCAGCGGAACTCTCCGCAGCGGGTTCAGAGCGCAAGGTATCTGCAGTTGCTGATGCAGGCTGCGGTGTCGATGCCGGTGCCGAAGCGGAGCGCGGTTGCGGTGATTCAGACTTCGCCGATGCCAACAGCTCCAGGGATCTCGGCGGCGGCACCGGATTCCGCGCCAGATTCGCCGACGAGTTTAACCAAAAAGAAATCCTCGCCGTGCCGTCAGCCTGTCGAACAGTTTGCAGATGCAATGGGCACTGCCCGAGGTAAGGCCCATCTACGATGTAAGGCTCTTCCGCATGATAGCCGCCGTAGCTGGTTGTCTCCACCCGAGCTACGTCGCAACCCGGCTGTCCCGCGTCAACATAATGATCCGCGCCAGCAGACTCGCTCTTGAATTGCCACAAATACTGGAGCCCATGAAGGTCGGCCATTGTCTTGGCGTACCACTCCTCAGCTTCCTGGGCTAGAACGTCCGCGGAGCACATGTATACGGCCACCTCGCTGCTCAACCAGAAATCTATGTGGCAGGGCACATGGATTGCGCCTACCGAAAGGTCCGGGTTCGGCGGTGTGAGCTTGGGATCTCTAGGTTTGAGCGGTGTGCTGCCGCGAAACTCGCGAAAATCGGTTTCCGCCGCATAAAGAATATATTGCAGACTCCAGCAGGCCCGGTCCTGCTGGTTTTTACACTGCGCGAACGTCGGAACAGCGAAAAAACTCGCACAAAAAAGAGAAAGAAGCCAAGAAATTTTTCCGTTCATGACGGGCCTGCCCTCCGAGATGAGACACACTTATGCTGTAAGCAAGGACAGAGCAGGGAGTGCCCCAGTGGCAACAAGCGCGTACTTCACCGACTCCAGCTACGTACGAACTATCCTGCAGTTGGTAAACAAACAGATGGGATTGACGCTCCGAGGGTTGCCCATCCCTTACAATAGGAATCGGACCCCCGCGCGCACGCGTTCCCCATCCTCGTTCGACTTATCCAACGCACTCTGCAACAACCCAGCGTGGCGAAAATTGTTGCACGGGTCTCCTTGTCTGCTCTCGACTGCAAACTCTCAAGAGTCCGTTGCCTCTCAAGGAATCGATTCGCGCAATCTTACGAAATGCTCTACTTGGCACCTGGAATGCCGAAAGTTCGAGGCAATAAGTCTTGCATTTTGTGAATATCGGGCGGGACGTAGGTTTGTAGAGTGCAAGGAATGGGCGACACCTCAAGCCTTACCATGTCGCATGGCGATGGAGTTCCTCCAAATATCTAGAAGCCATCTCACAAATGCCTCAGGAGGATGATGGCGGCAAGCGAGTTGGACCATCGAACAGCAATAACCGCTGCTGCACGATGACCCATCGGTCTGGCGAAACGGCGGCGGTTGTGTCGCCGTCTCCCGACACTGTCTCCCGTAGGGGGTCGCTTGCTTGGAAATCGTCAAGCCGTTTTGGAGCCTCGGCTTCCCCTTGTAGCAGCGCTTCGGTTGTGCCCGCGTAGTCGCCGGTAATGTCAATTTGTGAGTGATGGATGAAACGAGAGAACTTTTGCTTACTTGTAGCCTGAAATGTCCGCAACCGGGTTCAATGATTTTGAACGACGTGTGTTGACCAATTGTCGGCAGCTACGTCTGTAGTGGACGAGGTAACATTGAAACCCTTCCGCGTCTTCAGCCTGGTTCTCCTGATACCGTCAGTCGCGTCTTGGCAGCAGCAACCCTTGAATTTATCTGCTGAAGAACAATCTACATCCGCGGCAGGCCCGGAAATGGACAGGCTGGCCAAGGCACTCGTGGGTGATTGGGACACCGTCGAAACCATGGAGCGCGGTCAATTCTTTCCGAACGGTGGCTCCCGCAAGGGAACCGTGCACGTGAGACTGGCTTCCGGTGGATATACGCTGCTTTATGAAGTGCACTCCGATGGCTCCGCTGGAAAGCTGGATGGCTTCCTCACGATCTGGTGGGCCAAGGAGACGAAGCTCTATTACTTCATAGCCTGTTTCAACAATCCCAATGGTCCTTGCAGGATGCGTGGCACGGCTCACTGGCATGGCGAGTCGTTTGTGAACGACTACCAGGTCATGGTCAACGGAAAGAATACGCAGTGGCGCGACACCTTCACATTTACTCCGACTTCACACACTCTGATTGCCGCCCTGGATGCTGGTGACGGAACTCTGAAAACGGTGATTACGACCAAGGCCACTCGTACTCCAGTGCGCGTCTCGCTATCGAGCGAACTCCACGTACGGACCCAGATGACGGAGAAACTGCTGCTCGATGAGCGCATGCTGGTCGTCGTGGGCAGTTTTTTCAGATGAGGCAGGACCCAATCTAAGGATGAAGCCGATCAGCATTCCGCTGTGATGCCGATCAATGTTCCGGGATGATCCGATCAGTCGCAGTTCTATCGGCCGGCGAAGAAACCCGTTACGATGCGTCTGGATTCCGATGTGATCGCATGGCTCAAAGCTGATGGCCGCGGTTATCAGACCAAGGCGAATTGGCTTCTACGGCACGCGACGCTTAATTTCACGGGCGAAAAAAGCCCTAGCAAGCAGGAGGGTATTGAGCGGCGCCGCAAGGCCAAGGAAACCATGCTGGGGTTGCACGAGATACTGGGTGAGTAGCCTACCTCTCGGCAAGTTCTTTCATGTCCGCGTATTTTGCGACACGATCAAGGCGGTTCTTGGCAGAAACCGGATCAAGGCTTATGACAAGTATCACAAGCGGTTTTGGCGCGGTTAATTTCGTGGCAGCTTAGGCAGCTGTACATCGTCGTGACACTGGTGACTTCAGACATCGCGTCCATTTGTGCGACTTGGCCATGGCATGACTCGCACTTCACGCCTCCCTCCAAATGAGCGCGATGATTCCAGGCAACCCCGGGAAGGACGGTGTAAACACGAACCCAGGGAATCGGTTGCTTGGACTTGAAGTATTCGGCGAGTTTCTGGATGGACGGCTTCTCTTTGGCGATTGTGATGTGGCATTGCATGCACTTGCTTGTCGCCGGGAAGGTCATAAGCTTACCCGGGTCCGGATTCGTGTGGCAGTTCTTGCACTCCATGCCGAATGACAAGTGTTTCTTGTGGCTATACGGAATGGGCTGCACAGGCGGTGTATGCTCGGCTGGGTTGTCGGGAACCATCTGCTTGGCCATTTGAGGAGAAGCCTGTTGGGCGGTGAGTCCCCTGGGAAGCAGAAGAAGAGCCGAGATGCGCATCACGGCCACAACAACTACGCTGATTCTTCTCATTCTGAGCACACCTCGTGAATCATGATTTCCGGTTGTTCGTTGCGTTAGGATTGTTTGCTCACGACTTCCTCGATGCTCGTCCCGAAATCTTTAAGCATGACCGTCGCCGCGTTACGTCCAGGAGCTCCCGTTACCGAACCTCCGGGATGCGTGGTAGCCCCCGTCTGATACAACCCGGGAATTGGCATGCGATGCTGCGCCCATCCGAGCATCGGACGCATAGCGCCGGTCTGCGCGGCGTTTTGCGCCCCTGCGTGGGCACTTCCGCGCCAGAAGTGGGGATTCATGCGTTCCAGATCGAGTGGGCTTTCAACAAATCGCGCGAGAATCTTGTCTTTGGTCAAATTGGGTGCAAATCGTCCCAGATAGTCGAAATAAGCATCGGACACTTCGTTCTTGATCTGGTCCCAGTGCTTGGGACCTTCCTTCAGTTCATACGGCTGCCAGCCAACAACCTTAAGAGTGTGCATCCCTTTGGGAGCTCGCGTCGGATCGGCGCTACTGCAGCAGATGATCTGCAGCGGCGGATTTTCCAGATTGACCACTCCGCGAGCATCGTCGTAGGCAAAGCGCAATGCACGTTCGGGTGCCACTAGAATGCCGGACTCGACGGGGGAAAGGGTTCCACCGTCCACAGCAAATCTTGGAGGTTCCGTGGTGGCGTAGTGCGTGACAAACATCGCGTGTTCCGCCTGCCAGGTGTCAACTCCATCGATGAAGTCCTGCCCCCACAGCTCACGCGGCGCCATATCCACCAGATGTTTGATGTGAATCGTAGAGAGCACAGCCTTTTCGGCCCGATAAGAAGTTCCGTCGCTACATTCGACGCCGGTGCATTTGCCGTTCTCAACGAGCAATCGATGGATCCACTTGTTGGTTAAGATTACGCCGCCCTGGGCTTCAATCAAGCGCGCTAGCGCTTGTGTCAATGCCCCGGATCCGCCTTTGGGGATGGGACGGCCTGAATGTTGTTGCCGAGCCGTAGCGTAAGCCAGACGACCCGTCACGGGAGCGTCAGGGGGCTCTGCCGAGAGATGGGACATGTAAAGCAGAAATGCCCGGCAGTGGTCATCTTCGAAAGTGTCCTGGATGAGGTCCCACGCGGACATGGCAAGTCGGCGTTGCCAGAGCTTGCCTCGCGGCAGTTGAGCCAGTTGATCGTTTACGGGCTTGCCGAAACCAATTGGGACGAAACTTGCACCGAGCAAAATTGGTTTGACGGCATCAAACTCGCCCAGCATTTTCCGGTAAGCGGCCGCATCTTTCTTGGAGAATTTGGCGAACTCCCCGCAAGTGCGGTCGAGGTCGCGCCACTGCGTTAGGTAAGTGCCGTCGGCGAAAGGCACATGAAAAATCGGATCGGGATCCACGTACTCAAGACCGTAGCCTCGGAGCTTGAGTTCGTCGTTTCGCATCATTGGATTGTCTAGCAGAAAGGTGTGGGCGGTAGAGCAAACATCGTCCTTGAAACCCTTAAGCGTCAGTTCCGCAGTTTTAACGCCGCCGCCAACAATGGGCCGGCCCTCAAGCACTAAACAACGAAAGCCGGCTTTTGAAAGATAAGCTGCCGTGACAAGACTGTTGTGTCCCGCGCCCGCAACGACAATGTCAAAACGATCCCGCGAAACACTCTGAGCGTCCAGAGCGAGATGTTTGACGGCAAGAGGTGCGATGGCCGCCCCTTTTACAAAGCCACGCCGTGTCATGTTGCCCATGCGGCCTCCTCGTGCGACGCTCACATTTCAAGATGTTCGCGCCGCTTGAACCTGTCCTGAGGACTGAATTTAAGCTTCTTTCTTGACCACTTCCTCGATGCTTGTCCCAAAATCCTTGAGCATCACCGCAGCTGCATTCCGCCCCGGCCCGCCGGTTACCGACCCTCCGGGATGCGTTGTCGCACCGGTCTGGTACAAACCTTGAATGGGCATGCGATGTTGAGCCCAGCCCGGCACAGGACGCATCGCGCCAGACTGAGCGGGTCCCGACCCACCCGCGTGACAACTTCCATGCCAGTTATGCGGATTCATGCGCTCGAGATCAAGCGGGCTTTCGATGGTGTACGCCAGGATTTTGTCGTCGGTCAAATTCGGTGAGAAACGGCGAAGATGACGCAGATTGGCCTCGGAGACCTGTCGCTTGATGGCGTCCCAATGCTGCGGACCTTCCTTCAATTCGTACGGTTGGTACGCGACTACCTTGACCGTATGCATACCGGCAGGCGCGCGTGTCGGATCTGCGAGGCTGCAACAAATCACGTGCAATGGCGGATCCTCGAGATTGATTGCGCCGCGCTCATAGTCGAAACTCATCCGTTGCGCGCGGTCGGAGCTAACCATCATTCCCGAGTGCACCGGCGAGAGTGTGCCGCCTTCCACAGCGTACTCTGGCGGCTCCGTGGTCGCATAATTTGTCGCGAACAGTGTGAGCCCAGCCTTCCAAGTCTCCACTCCATCAATGAAATCCTGGCCCCACAAATCATGCGGCGCCATG
>Ga0210406_10004585_pt1 | contig 14724 bp, 12 predicted proteins | sample IncBWC30MmetaG_FD_155454 | JGI IMG/M metagenome (GOLD analysis project Ga0210406, IMG submission 155454) | Forest soil microbial communities from Barre Woods Harvard Forest LTER site, Petersham, Massachusetts, United States - Inc-BW-C-30-M | ecosystem: Environmental > Terrestrial > Soil >... | reverse complement strand
TCGGCTCCGCCATGCGAATTTATCGTGAGGACCGGCTCACCAGAGAGGAAATGGTGCCGACGACACACCTGGAGACTCCTGTGGGGTATGCGGATTTTCCGAAGGAAGTGGCTGTCCCGCCGTTTAGCTGGATTACTCAAACACACAACATAGTACAAAAAACTCGCATGCCGAAGGGCGGACACTTCGCGGCTCTGGAGCAGCCCGATCTCTTGGTTGCCGATATACGGAAGTTCTTTGCAAAGATTGATCAGAAGTAAGCCGAAATTGCAGCCTGATACGAAATGCATGCGAGACAGATTGGCCCTCTAAATCCTTTGGTTCAGTTTGCCGATCTTCGAACATCACAATCGGCTCCGCCGTGCAGGTGAGCTCAGGTTGGGGCCAAGGGGGCGAGCCATCTTTCATGGAGAGCTTCAAAAGGTTAACAGGTGCTCATCGAACTGATTGTCGAAGACATCAGGAAAAGTCTTCACGGCCGGCGGAAGGCTGCTGGCCTAATGCCACCAGAACTTCTTGGCCGATACGTGGCTTCAACATTCATTCTGGTCCTGAATTGGTAGGTAGAGAGCAGAAATCCGCTTTCCGCAAAGGAAGTCAACGACCTGTTTCGCGCACTGGTCTTGCAGACGCTGGCTTTTACCTCGGATTAGCACCCACGTGGCCCGACTGGTCATTTTGGGGCGAGATCAAATAGCTGCAAGGCGTTCAAGCTCAGGTGGAGGCATATTGCACGTCGATTGTCCAACGTCTCGTTCCAGACCTTCGCTGCGCCGCTTTCAATCCGACTTCGACGCAATCGACGTCCGGTCCGGCCGTCGCGACTGACGTGGCCACGTCGAACACGGTGTTTCAGGAGGACCACACTGTGAAGATCGGCTCCGCTCAGGACTCCGTCACAACCGGTAATACATAGCGGTAATGGTCGGAGCAATTGGCGTGGTTTATTTGAGCTGTATGCAGAGAAAATTGACCCGGAGTCCGCCAAATAACGTCGAATTTTACTGGCAGTTTTGATGGCACTATGTACTCGGACATATTGCGGCCTATTGCGACCCGCTGCGACGCATCTTCTAAATCAATTATTGAAACCAAATAATCTATTCGATTGTTTGCAGGGGATTGCGGGACATTGCGAGATGGCTCAAAACTCATTTCGAGTCAGGTGCATTCCACCGGGCTCTGTCAACTCTCCGCGTTGTAACTAGTTTTATATCAACTAGTTACGATCATCTTGTGTTTGATCGTTTTCGTCGCAGAACGCTTGGTGTCCGATTAGGTGTCCCTTCGATTTCCCGTGCTCGGGAGCGAGATAGGAGTACCGCATGACCATCTGGAGCGTCCTGTGCCCTTGCAGTTCTGCAACCTCCGCAGATCTACTCCAGCCATTACGAGTCTACTTGCAAAGGTATGGCGGTTGCAATGCCAGGTGTATTCCTCGATCTTTCGGCTCTTCGAGCGCGCCCGGAAACCAGCCACGTGCCCCCTGGAGTGACTCGCCGGTTCGGACGGAAGGGAAGACCGGCATCTCTTTCACCCTGTTGCCTCGGCCGTCCAGTTCCTTGAGGGCGGCGACAGCGATCGAGGTGAGAGGAATCGACGGTGTGAAAACTTATTGCCAGAGACGGGGATCGAACCGCCGACGCCTTCCGTCGTTGAGCGTTATTCGACCCGCAGAATGACGTGGCCGGATAAGCAAACTCTTCGCATGCTGGTAGTTTTGCCGGTTGACCTAGTAGAGCCACGCTAGGATGATGGCGACGGAACCTCGCCGTGATTGTGATGGACGAGAAGATCTCGATCTTCTCTATCTATGAGAGGACTGCTATGAGAAACTTCATCGGGTTCGTTGTCAGCAGGTTGATTACTGGCGTGATCGTAGTCGCACCGATTTATCTGACTTTGCTGCTACTTCTTAAAGCGGCGCAATCACTTCTGAGTATCATGAAGCCTGTCGCAGCGCTGCTTCCAGAATCGGTGCCAGCAGAGGAACTAATAGCGTTGCTGATCATCCTGTTGTTTTGTTTCCTGATCGGACTCGGGATGAAGACTCCGAAAGGACGGGCAATATGGGAGCGACTGGAAACTTCCCTATTCGAGAGACTACCGGGTTACGCTCTCTTTAGAAGTCTCACCCAGCAGCTATCCGGGAAAACTCAAGACAATACATGGAAGCCGGCACTGGCCGAGATTGAAGATGCCCTTTGCCCAGCCTTCATCATTGAAGAACTGGAGAACGGGAGCTTCACCGTTTTCGTCCCCTCCATACCGACGCCCCTGGCCGGGGCGGTTTACATCCTTACATCGGATCGTGTGCATCCGTTGGATGTTCCTTTTACTCAGGCGATTAGGACCATCTCCCAGTGGGGATCGGGATCGAAGGATCTTCTCGCTGCCATGAAAGCGGAACCTGACAAATAATGAAGGTGTAGCTATCCGATCGTCAGTCTCTCCGTATGCAGGCGAGAGCGACTTGTTTTCGGATCGTTCAGGCTACGGTCCTAGGTTCGACAAACAAGATGAAGTTTTCAGGAATGTTGCTGACGCACATCGGACACGACACCCGCCCGATGCGCCGTCTGTGGCATCCGCTTAGCCAACGGACTCAACACCGAGGAGGCCCGGCTCTTGCGAGTGCGGAGGCCGTTTGTACATTTATTCTGATAACAGGATGACTGCCTCGACATCTTCGACAGGTTCAGTGCCGCGGGGAGAAGAGATTTCCATCTCAACGACAGGGGAATGGACTCCCGAACTGGAGCGGTGGCTGCGAGAGCGGGCTGCGGAGGCCGGCTTCGACACGGCGGGGGTGGCGCGGGTCGATGCGGCAGATGCGGCTGCAGACTCCGGCGAGAGCGCAGCCCAACTCGATGCGGAGCGCTTCGCCGCCTGGGTTGCCGCAGGCAGAGCCGGTGAGATGGAGTATCTGAAGCGCCGCGACGAACAGGGCGTGCTTCTACGCAGCGGCGTGCAGGTGGCGATGCCGTGGGCGCGATCGGTCGTCGTCTGTGCCCTGAACTACAACGCCTCCGGACCGCTTTCGATCGAGAGCGCACCCTCCGGCACCGGCTGGATTGCCCGTTATGCGTGGAGCGGGCAGGCCGCAGCCGGCGACAACAACGCGGCAGCCGGCACAGACGCTACGCCAGACGAGCTCGTCCCCACTGACTATCACGATCAGCTTCTCGGCCGTCTGCGTCAGGTCGAAGCCGCCATACGCGAGCGGTTCCCCTGCGAGACGCGCTGTTATGTCGACACGGGTCCGCTGGTCGAGCGGGCGATGGCCGCAAAGGCAGGCGTCGGCTGGATCGGAAAAAATACCTGCGTCATCAATCAGGAGCTAGGGTCGTGGTTGTTGCTTGGCGTCGTGGTCACTTCCATTCCAGTGGGCGATCCAGCCAAATCTCCGGGAAGCAAAATTCCGGGAAGGAAAATGCAAGGAGCCGAGTTTCAAATCGCCGCCGACCGTTGCGGAAGCTGCACGCGCTGTATCGATGCCTGCCCGACCGATGCCCTCGTGGCGCCGTACCAGATGGATGCGTCGCGCTGCATCGCCTACCTGACGATCGAGAAGAAGGGCGTCATCGCTGAGGAACTGCGCGAGCCGATGGGGCGCCAGGTCTTCGGATGCGACATCTGCCAGGACGTCTGCCCGTGGAATCGCCGCGCTCCGATATCAGCCAAAGAGGGCATGCTCGCGCGCACGCAGATGGTGAATCCCGCGCTGGAGTGGCTTGCCGCAATGGACGGGCCCGAGTTCAAGCGATGGTTCAAGGGCTCTCCGGTAGAGCGGACCCGGCGCAAACGGCTGCTGCGGAACGTTGCCATTGCTATGGGGAACAGTGGCGAACAGCGTTTTCTTGCTCAACTGAAGACTTGGACTGCGGCGGAAGATCCGGTGTTGGCCGAGGCCGCGGAGTGGGCAACCAATCGCATCCGCCGCCTCGAATCCGGGCACAATCAGGGCGCAACTGCTTGAGCCGAAGTCAGCGAAGCCGGGTAAGCGATTTCTGGTGGCGGATGAGCCGGGTCGCTCTGCTAGCATCGGAGTAAGCTACGGCGAGCCGTGTGGCGCGCCGTATCGATTCCAACTATGTCTTCAACCATTCCCGATCAAACCGAAACGCCGGAATCCAATCAGCCGGAGTTATCGCCAACTCCCATTGAGGATATTGCTCCCGTCGTCGCCGACGGTCTGGTGTCTGAGATCGTTGCGCTGGCACGCTATATGGCGCGTACCGAGGTTCATACCTACGCGTTCAGCGTCGCGGCCAATGTGATCCTCTCGCTGTTTCCTTTCATCGTGCTTTTGCTCACGGTCAGCCGGAACGTCTTCCATTCGCGCTCGATGGAGCAGGTCGTAGGCGACATGATGAAGAACCTTCTGCCGGTCGGGCAGGAGTTCGTCATGCGCAACATGCAACTTCTCACCCACCCGCACAAGGGAACTCAGTTCTTTTCCGTTGTCATGTTGCTCATCACGTCAACGGGCGTGTTTCTACCGCTTGAGGTGGCTTTGAACCGCGTGTGGGGCGTCCGCCAGAACCGCAGCTATCTGCATAACCAGGCGGTGTCCTTAGGTCTCGCGTTCGCCGTCGGCGTTCTGGCGATGGCTTCGGTCGCGTCAACGGCGAGCCAGCGGACCATTCTTACGTGGGTGTTCCTCGACCACACTGACAACTGGGTCTTCCGCTTTATTTCGTACGGCTTTCTGCGGCTGTGTGCCGGTCTTGCAAGCATCCTTCTGTTCTTCCTGATCTACTGGGTGCTGCCCTACAGAAAAGTGGCTGCAAGAGCGGTTCTGCCCACCGCAGTTGTGATCGGATTGTTGTGGCAACTGGCGAAGGTCCTCTATATCAAGGCGTTGCCGTGGCTTGACTTTCAGTCCGTGTACGGACCGTTTTATATTTCGGTAGGGTTGATGATGTGGGCGTTTCTCTCCGGCCTGCTGTTGCTCGCCGGAGCCCATTTTTCGGCCACACGCTACACGTTGAAGCTGGAACGGCAGGCGAAGGCGGAGGAGGCGGCAGATCATGGGAAGTCTGAGTAGTCCGGCCCAGCCGCAAGCCCCATCCGGGCTTTGGCGACGGCTGCCGACAGGACTTGCCGGAGCGGCCTTCTGGCTTGGCGTCTGGTTCTGCCTCCTCTTTCTCGCACGGCAGATTCCCGGAGCCTTTGGGACCTTCTTCGGTATCCTGCAGATCTTTGTCGGGATCGCACTGGTCTCGGTTGGGCTTCCGCTGCTCTGGCGGCTGGTGCGGACGCACATGTTGTGGAGCCTGCGCAATAAGCTGGTGCTCACCTACCTGCTGATCGGTCTGGCGCCGGTCGTCATGTTACTGACGTTAGCGGCGGTCTTCGCTTATGTGGCTGCGGGACAGTTTGCCATCCATCTCGCGGACTCCAGGCTGCTGGCGGAGCTGAGCCAGATGAGCACGGAGAACGAACACCGTGCCGATCTGATCTCCCCGAGATTGGAGCACCAGACCATACAGTCGGCCGAGTCGCTGGAAGCTGAGATTGCCGCCAGTCGGGAGACGGATCGGTCGACCAATCTGGATATGCCTCGGATGAAACTCCACCGCGAGACTCGGGCCTTTCTGAATGGAGCGCCTATTGCGTTGAATCCCGCGTCGGCCGCCTCCGCAACCCGGGGAAGGACGCCCTGGGGCCTGCCGCCCTGGGCGATCGAGTTGCCGGGGGGAAGCTTCTCCGGAATGGTCCTCGACGGAAAAGACCCATACCTTGTCGTCATCAAACAGCAACGCTGGAAGGATGGGCACATCTTCACCCTCATGACCAGCCTTGCCGTCGATAGTTCGCTTCTGAATATGATCGCCGACGGGCTGGGTTATGCCAGCCTCCTGCCCGAGCGGGTCACGGGAAACGCGAAGACCTCAGGGGGGCAGGGGAGACGGGTAACTTCAGGCACGGACTCCGGAGCAGCGAAGGATGGAGGGGTAGCAAGCGGCTCCGAGGTGTTATCCGGAAGATCGCGAATCGTGGGCGGGACAGAGACGTCGCCCGTCAATCTCGCCGATTTTACTGTGCGCTTTCCCTCGACCGAGCCCATCACAGACTGGGACACCGGTCAGCCGGACAGCGTATTTTTCACGGTCCAGTCGCGACCCTCCCGGCTTTACAACCAGTTGTTCGGCTCCTCGCTTCGCGGAGTCGTAACCGATGTCTTGCGCGTGTCGCTGATTTTGCTGTGCGTGGTGTTTGCCCTCACCGAACTGCTGGCCCTGTGGATGGCGATACGGCTGAGCCGGACGATTACGGCATCGGTGGCCGATCTTTACCGTGCCACACAGCACATCGATCGCGGCGATCTGAACTATCGCATCGGCGTCGCCCGGAGCGACCAGCTCGCCGAGTTGAGCCGCTCCTTCAACACCATGACTGGATCGCTGCAGAGACTCTTGCAAGAACAAAAAGAGAAGGAGCGGCTGCAGAACGAGATCTCCATCGCGCAGGAGGTGCAGGCAAACCTCTTTCCACTGCGTGCCCAGGGTCTGGAGACGTTGGAACTGCATGGAATCTGCCGCCCGGCGCGTTCGGTAAGCGGCGATTACTACGACTTTCTAGTCTTTCACGAGGAGGCGCACAACGGCGTCTCCAGCCGCAAAGAGACCGGAGTCGGCATTGCTCTGGGCGACATCAGTGGCAAGGGAATCTCGGCGGCGCTCCTGATGGCTACCCTGCATTCGGCGGTACGCGCCTACCGGTTTGCCAGCGAGGAACTGATCTTCAGCGAATCCAGCATGGCGGGGCTGACGGCGAGCAGGGAGGAGTATGGCCGGGATTGCGATGAGCTCTTCCAGTCGCCGGGCCGTATTCTTTCCTTGTTGAACCGGCATCTCTACCGCAGCACGCAACCGGAAAAGTACGCGACCTTATTCCTGGCGCACTACGATGCCGCCTCGGCAAGGCTGACTTACTCCAACGCAGGCCAGCTGCCGCCGCTGGTGCTGGGGCAGGATGGCAGCATTCGCCGGCTCGATCAGGGTGGAACGGTCGTAGGTCTGATGGACGGCATGCACTACGACGAAGACAGCTTCCATATGCAGACGGGAGACATCCTCGTCGCCTACTCGGACGGCGTCACGGAACCCGAGAACGACTTCGGCGAATTCGGCGAAGAGCGCATGATGGAGGTGGTCAGCCGCTACCGCGACCAGCCGCTGCACGTGATCTCGACCCAGGTCATGCTCGCCCTTGACGCCTGGATCGGCGCCGAAGAGCAGCCCGATGACATCACCCTGGTCCTCGCCCGCCAGGCCTGACGAGCCTGTCTCACCCCGCAAATATGAGGAACGAAAAATAAAGTTTAAAAAAGTGAATGTTTTTCGAGGGCTAATTTAAGGGCGGTTAACTCACCACGTTTACCACGCATTTCACCACGTTCTTACCAGCGAAAAACCACACCCAAACACCCACTTTTCCCAAACTCCCCTCAAAAAGCCAAGGAAAACATTGCAAAAAGCCTCGACCAACCCATCAGATTTTTTTTTTGGGCAAACTACGGCTTTTTCCGAATAGCTTTCACAACAATCGCATTGGGCAAATTGCCGGCGGGAAGCATGGTGAAGAGCGTAGGCAACGCCGTGCCCCCTGTCCGAATGACGGCAACATCCCCGGAATGAGCGTCCGCAGCAAGCAGAAGATGCTCATCCTCTGAAAATGCAAGTGCGTCAGGCGCCGAACCGGTATGAATTCCGACAGGCTCCACTCGTCCGTCATCGATGCTGTACAGCGCAATGGAATCCGCCCCGAAGTTGGCGATCCACAGCGTGCTGTTGTCTCGGCTCACAATGCCGCGCACAGGCCTGTTGCCAATGGCGTACGTCCCACCCACCTCGTTGGTTGGAGTCGATATCTCCGAGATGCTGTCGGAGCCGAAGTTCGAAACGAAAATTTCGCCGCCGTCGGGCTTCATCGCCAGATGAACGGGAATCTTGCCCACATCGAGCAGCGTGAGCATATGGTCGGTCATGAGAGCGGGATTCTGCCTGGCTGCCCAGGACCCCGGCGCTGCTGCAAGACCGACAGCCATCACCTGATGACCGGAAGAACAGACGATAAAAGCCTTAGACGAGTCCGGAAGGATCGCGACGTCGGAGGCTCCTGGACAACCGGGAAAGGCCGCGCGGAGGTGCGGCGGAGGCTCGTGCGCTTGTGCCGGATTGTAGGGAGGCACATCGAAGACGGAGACGCTATTGCTGCCGCGATTGGTGACGACGAGGGTACGGCCATCGGGCGAGATGCGATCGACGTTCGGTTGTTCGCCGGTTCCGGCTACGGCGATCTGGCGCCGCCGGTCAAGGTCGAGGATGCTGAATGTGTTCGAGCCCGAGTTGGCAACATAGGCGCGATGACCTGTAGAGTCAACGCTGAGGAAGGTAGGCAGACGGTGGACCGGGATCGTTGCTGCTACGCGGTTGGTCTCCGCGTCGATGACGGAGACTGTGCCGGACTGGGTGTTGACGACGTAGATCTCGTTGCGGACGGGGTTTGCGGCTAGATTTGTGGGGTTGATGCCGACCTGCAGGGTCCGGTCCTGGCGGAGGTAGACGAGGTCGAGGACCGTAACGGTGTTGGAGCTGCCGTTACTGATGTAGGCGAACTCCCGATAGCCGGCAGGCACGTCGGGGAAGCTGCTTCGACGGCAGCCCGAGATCCCCAGGAGGGCGGCGCAAACTGCTGTAGCGATGGATCGGGAGAGGGAGATTCGGAGGGTTGTTGGCACTGTTCAGAGTCTATCTGGGAGTCTATCGAGGCGGCGTGCCGGCGGCAAGGGAAAGGTACAACCGCAGAAAATTCGGAAATTTCTGCGAAACTTTTTGGACGGTTCCTGTGTCTATGTGATCGATGCGAAAAGATGACCTTCGGATCTATCGCGTCATTTGCAATTTATTCTCGGACAACGAAGCCGCAGTTCTACTGTGGCTTCGTTGATTTTTTTAACGACGCGCGTCTTTCGTACGAAACCAGTTCCAGGCAATCCAGCCGGCATATCCGCCTTGAATGATCAGGACGACGGCGTAGGCAAAGAGGAGATGCCTGTGTTCCATGGTGCTCAAGTCAAAGAGGGAATGCCAGGTCATTGCGGTGTCTCCAGCGAAGCTTCGATCGCTTGCAGGGCGGCTTCCTGATCGGCGAGTTGACGCCTGCGTTCGAGAGCGAAGCGGAAGAGCAGGATGAAGATGCCCCAGATAGCCCAGCCGGCCAGGTTCCAGAAGAAGGCGGGAAGCATGGATTTATCCATGCCGGAGTTGGGGCCTCCGCCAAAGACCGGAGCTGGATGCTGGGTCCGCCACCAGCGGATGGACATGTAGACGATGGGTACATCGACGGCTGCAAAGATGGAGAGGACCGCAGCGAGCGTATGGCTCTGACCGCTGGAGGAGAAGCGCCGCAGCATGAGATAGCTGACATAGAGAAGCCATAGGAGCAGCATGCTGGTGAGTCGAGCATCCCATGCCCACCAGATGCCCCATGCGGCGCGTCCCCAGACCGAGCCGGTGATGAGAGTGATGCTGGCGTAGACGACGGCGACCTCCGCGGAGGCGAGCGCGAAGGCATCGGCGGTGAGGGCTTTGAGGGGATCGCGGTGTCGCCAGAACAGATACGCGAGTGAGGCGGCGAAGTTGAGGTAAGGAAAGAGAAGGCTCCACATCGCGATGGGGACGTGGTAGTAGAAGATCCGTCCAACATCGCCTTGCGCTGCGTCTCTAGGGGTGAGGAAGATAGCCTGACGGAAGGCGACCACAAGGACAGCAACGGCGATTCCGAACCAGAGCCAGGCGACACTGCGGAGAGTGGGGTTGCGCTGCTCCATAGGGTTAGTTTATCGCGAAAAGAGGTTATTCGGCGTTAAGTACGGTTTCAAAGAGCAGGATGCAGATGGTGGTGAAGATGATGTCGTACCCGGCCAACTGTTTGATCCAGGTCGCGATCTGGATGGAGTCCAGGTCTGCCGTAAGGACCCCGGTGGTGGCCTGGACCATGGCCAGAAGGGCGGGCAGGGAGATGGGGAGGAGCAACAACGGGAGGAGGAGTTCGCGGTTGCGGGCGCGCAGGCCCAGGGCGGCGAAAAAGGTTCCGTTGACGACCAACGCCCATGTGCCGAGCGGGAGGATAAGGGCCAGGAGCCACATGTTGCCGAGGACGTGGAGGTTGAAGAAGACGATGAAGATGGGGGCCAGGACTGCTTCGACGAGCAAGACGAAGAGCATGTTGGCGATGGCTTTGCCGAGGAAAAGGGTGGAGGCGGGGGAGGGGGCCATGCGCTGGGCTTCCAAGACCTGGTTGCGCAACTCGCGGGCCCAGGACTGGTTTAGGGCGGTGATGGAGGCGAAGAGGAGTGCGACCCAGAGGATGCCGCCGGAGATCTGGCGGGTGGTGGTGGGGTAGCTGGTGGGGTCGAAGGCGAGGCCGAAGACAACCACGACCAGGAGTGCGAAGAAGAGCATGCCGTTGATGGAGTCGCGGGAGCGCCATTCCAGGAGGAGATCCTTGCGGAGGTGGTCGAGTACGTGGTGGAGATAGTTCACGCCGGGCCTTTGGGTAGGTCCGCTTTGGTGAGGTCCGCAAGGGTGGCGTTGGTGACGCGGACGTAGTCGGCGGGGGCGAGGATGAGTTGGAGTCCGCGCTGGCCGGCGGAGACGGAGATGATGTCGAAGAGTTCGATGGTCTCGTCGGCGTAGGCGGGGAAGGGCTTCTTTGCACCCATCACGGTGACTCCGCCGCGGATGTATCCGGTGAGCGGTTCGACTTCTTTGAGGGAAGCTAGTTCGACTCTCTTTGCGTTGGCGGCGTGGGCTAGTTTTTTCAGGTCGAGTTCGGCGTCGCCGGGAATGACGGCGAATAAGTGTTCTCCGGTGTTGGTGTGGGTGAGTAGGGTTTTAAAGACTTGTTCGGGGGGTAGGCCTATCTTGCGGGCGACCGAGATGGCGGTGAGGTCGTCGGGGTCGACTTCGTAGGAGCGGAGTTCGTAGGGGATGACGAGGGAGTCGAGGAGGCGGGCGGCATTGGTCTTGCTTGTCTTGGCGGGTGGCGCGGTCTTCACTCTGCGGTCGCCTCGGGTGCGGGTTCGCCGAGAGATTCCAGGATCTGGCCGTTGCGCATGGTGAGGATGTTGTTGGCGAGGGGTTTGGCTAGTGCGGCCTGGTGGGTGGTGAGGAGGATGGTGCGGGCTCCGCCGCCGGGGACGGGCCAGGTGCGGAAGTCGGCGAGGAGCTCGACCATGTGGCTGGCGGAGGCGGCATCGAGGTTGGAGAAGGGTTCGTCGAGGAGGAGGAGTTCGGGGTCGGTCTGGAGGACGCGGGCGAGCGAGGTGCGCTGGCGCATGCCTTGCGAGTATTGGCCCAGGGGACGGTTGAGTTTAGGGTCGAGGCCCACAGCGCGGAGGGCCATCTCCGGGCTGCCGACGCAGGCACAGCCGCCGCTGCGATGGAGGCCGGCGAAGTAGGTAAGGTTCTCCATGGCGGTGAGCTCGTCGTAGAGCATGGCGGAGTGGCTCATGTAAGCCACGCGATGGCGCTGCTTGTGGGGTGACTCAGAGTAGACGGTGACGCTGCCGCGAGTGGGGCTGATGAGGCCGGCGATGATGCGGAGGAGCGTGGATTTGCCGGCGCCGTTTTCGCCGAGGATGACGGTGCAGGAGCCTGTGGCGAAGGTTGTGGAGACATTACGGAGAGCGGCGAAGCTGCCGTAGATCTTTGAGACGGAGTCGAGTGTGATGCAGGTTGACTGCGCAGTGGATGGAGCACTGCTGCGAGTTGTCGCTTCCGTCTGCGTCATAAATTTTCGTGCGCGGCGGTCTAGTGAGCTGCGGGTACTGCGGTTGCGGTGGTGGTGGGGGTTGGGGTAGCGGCGGGGGCGTACTTGGAGGCGCATTTGGCCTGGAGCTCGGTGGCGTGGAATACGCCGTCGCGGCTGTAGGTGCCTACGGCGAGGGCCTGGGCGTCGTCCTTGAAGGTGTCGGGTGGGGGTTCTGAGCCCTGATAGACGACGGAGAGCTTGCGGCCCTGCTCGAGCAGATCGAAGGTGGCGTTGGTGCCGACGCGATGGATGCTCCCCGGGGCTACGTTGCCGGCGACGCGGAGATGGCGGACGTACGCTTTGTCGCCCATGCCGTGGAGTTCACTGATGGTGACGTAGTAGCTCTTGTTGTCGCGGCCACCGCTGAAGGAGAGATAGGCGATCGTGCCAAGGATGATCACGGTGGCGATGATGAATTTGATCGGGCTTTTCCGGGTTTCGTTTGGCATAAGGCCTCCGCCTTCCGTCTTTCAGTTTACGTCGGTATAAGTTTACGTCTGTTGCTGCGATTCTGGTATTGTGCCGACGGGAGTCCCCCTCCCCACCTTTTTGCGCAAAGTCTTCCAATCATTCGACTTAAGGTTGGACTTCGACCCTGCGGCGTCTTTTCAAAGGTCTAAATTTACCGCGTTTCCTGGGTGAGATCAGTAAGGATGCCTGTTCTGAAGACATGGTTTGTCAAGTCTCCCGCCTTTCATTTTAGCTGAATGGGAAGGGGCCGAATGTCAAACTCTTGTCTCGCGGTGGGTGCTGCGATTACGGGAATGGGGAACGATCGCTCTTGAAATTTAGTTGACAAACGCAATTATATTGGTTGACATTGGCATCATGACGGATCTGGCTTCAGTTCTCGCAAAGGATATTTCGCTCTTTCGCCGTTTCAATCGGATGTATACGCGGTTTATCGGGACGCTGAACGAAGGGCTTTTGAACAGCGAGTACAGTCTGGCGGAGGCTCGGGTTCTTTATGAGCTGGCGACGCGCGATGCGCCTAAGGCGCGGGAGATCGCGGACGAGCTTGGAATGGATGCTGGATATCTGAGCCGGCTGTTGGGGAAGTTTGAGCGTGATGGGTTGTTGAAGCGAAAGGCTTCGGAGGAGGATGGGCGGTATGCCGATCTCACGTTAACCGCGCGGGGCAGATCGGCGTTTAAAAAACTCAATGCGCTTTCCGAAGATCAGGCGCGGACTGTTCTGGAAGATCTTGCGCCTTCGGCTCGCATGGAGCTGATCGATTGCATGCGCACGATGGAGGGGATTCTTTCGAAGACGGATCGGAAGCGCCTGCCTTACATTCTGCGGCCGCATCGCGTGGGGGATATGGGTTGGATCGTGCATCGCGAGGGTGTTGGCTATGCGGAGCAGTTTGGGTGGGATGAGACCTTTGAGGCGCTGGTGGCGCGCATTGTCGATCAGTTCATCACGAACTTCGATCCGGGGAGGGAGCGGTGCTGGATTGCCGAGATCGATGGCGCGCACGTGGGGCATATTTTTCTGGTGAAGCATCCGGAGGAGGCGGATACGGCGAAGCTGCGGCTGCTGTTTGTTGAGCCGAGTGCGCGGGGGATAGGGCTGGGCGATGCTTTGGTGAAGGAGTGCGTTCGTTTTGCGCGTACGGCCGGCTATACGAAGGTGGTTCTTTGGACGCAGAGCATTCTGGTTGGGGCGCATCGCATTTATGAACGGGCTGGGTTTCGTCTGGTGAATGAGGCGCCGCATCGGAGTTTTGGCAAGGATCTTGTGGGGCAGACCTGGGAGTTGATGTTGAAGTAGGTGTGAACTTCGGCGTAGAGAACGAGAAGGGCAAGGGGATGCTGGCGCGGTGGGAGCTCTCATTCCTGCCATCGCTGCGAAGGTGAGAAGAGAAGCGGATTTCTCCACTGCGCTGGTCGCAAGAGACGCGAGCAGCTTGGGTCGAAATGACGATTCCTTGGGGTTCGGGTAGATAACAGCAAAGGCAACGGCCTGATGGGTGACGATTTACATCCCACCCGTCGCAGAGTCCGCGATGGATGGGGCACTCGGCAATCCATTCGCGGGATTTAGAGGATTTGCTGGATACGAAACTGCCACTTTTGATAGTGGTTGATGCCGCCATTTCGTCCATAGGATGGAAAATCATCCTCATGAGAAACGGAGGATCGGATCCAAATAAGGGAGGCGACAATGAAACTTTTTGGGAGATCCCTCACTCACCGGATCCTCTTCGGAGCCATTATGACTGCGACAACGATGCAATCCGGAAACGCTCCGGCACAGCAAGCGAGCGACGCCAAACAAAATGACGTTACGGCCATCGACATTCTGCTTGACCCGGATGCAACGATGATCCAGCATGCCACGGCCGCCAATGCGCAGCTCCTCAAGAATTTCCCCAAGGGCTTCACGTTGGGGGGCGTGCATGCACCGCACGTCACAATGCTGCAGCGGTTCGTCAAAACAGCGGACCTCCCCAAAGTGTACGCAACTGCCGACAGAGTGATTGCCAAGGCGAATCCAACCAGTTTCAAGCTTACGGCGTACAAGTACGACCACATAGGTGAGGCGAAGATGGGAGACGAGATCGTTGGCGTTGGCAACATCCTGGTTAAGCCGACACCCGAGCTGCTCAAGCTTCAGCAGGAATTGGCCGATGCGATCAAGCCGTTCGAGGCGGCCACAGGAACTTCAGCCGCATTCGTCACCACTCCCCAGGCGCCCCATATCTCCGAGGACCTCATTCACTATGTCTCAGTCTTCGTTCCCGATCACAGCGGAGATCATTACGTACCGCACGTCAGTATTGGGGTCGGCACGATCGACTTTTTGAAGACGTTTAGCTCCGCGCCGTTCGACGACTTTACCTTCTCCCCCGCGGCAGCATCCGTTTATCACCTGGGGGAATACGGCACCGCAATG